>Ga0209312_1000247_pt1 | contig 56475 bp, 51 predicted proteins | sample BioC13SIPDNA_4_FD_185744 | JGI IMG/M metagenome (GOLD analysis project Ga0209312, IMG submission 185744) | Anaerobic biogas reactor microbial communites from Washington, USA - Biogas_R1_B C13 SIP DNA (SPAdes) (version 2) | ecosystem: Engineered > Bioreactor > Anaerobic > Unclassified | place... | reverse complement strand
ATGAAACCCATAACGGTTATCATAGCTCTTTCGGTCTACGCCATGTTCCCGGTGCTGAAAAACACATACACAGGAATCCTGGAGGTGGACGAGGGACTGAAGGAGGCGGCAAAAGGCTGCGGAATGTCACAGTTTCAGTCGCTGTTCAGAGTTGAACTTCCTCTGGCGTTTCCCAATGTCATTGCCGGGCTCCGCCTGGCAACCATATATACGGTCAGCTGGGCAGTGCTGGCGGCTATGATAGGTCTTGGCGGACTGGGTGATTTTATCTATCAGGGTGTTAGTGCAAACGACAACACGCTGATAATAGCGGGTGCTATCCCCGCGGCTGTCATTGCGGTGGCTCTGGGCGCTCTTATTGACAGATTGCAAAAACTTGTCACGCCCCGCGGCATGAGAAGGGGGGCGGCGCAATGACTTTTAAGCTGTTTTCGGAACACCTGCTGATCGTCGTAGCCGCTGAAGTGCTGGCTCTGGCCGTGGGCCTGCCACTCGGTGTTCTGTGCTACTTCTCACCAAAGGCTAGAAAGCCCATACTGTGGGTAGTGGATGTGCTTCAGACCATCCCCGCCCTGGCGCTTCTCGGTATCATTATGGTGCTTGCCGGGGCGGGTAAGCAGACCGTTATAATCGGAATAGCCCTTTACTCACTGCTGCCAATAGTCCAAAATACCAATCTCGGACTTTTACAGGTGGATCCGGGAGTGAAGGAAGCCGCCTGTGGTATGGGTATGGGACGTATGTACCGCCTGATCCATGTCGAGTTTCCTCTGGCTTTCCCGGTGGTATTCACAGGAGTGCGCATTGCGGCGGTCAACGCTGTCGGTTCCGCTGTGTTTGCCGCGTTTGTGGGCGGCGGAGGTATAGGAACTGCAATCTATAAGGCTATAAGAATACAGAACATGAATATGCTGATGCAGGGTACAGCGACCCTCATGGCAATAGCTATAGCGCTTGATCTCAGCATGGGCTGGGTTGAAGCAAGGATAAAGCGCGGACATTCCTCTATGAAAAAAGCTCCCGCGCGCAGAAATTAACGAGTTACGAAAGGACGTATATGTTATGAAGAAGAGAATAATCCCGGTTTTGATGGCCGTTGCGCTCATGCTTTGCCTCTGCGCCTGCGGAGGCGGCGGAAAGGACAATGTGCTTGAAGCATACGACGGTGTATACTCCGAGGAGCAGCTGGTAGTACATATGGTCAAGCTGCTGGTTGAGGAGCATACCGACCTTAAGGTCAATATCAAGGATCAGATGACAGGCGTCAATGCTTTCAAGGAAATGACTGCGGCAGATCCCACCGCAGATTTTCTCAACGGCTACGACGGAACTCTGCTGACCACATATCTGCACCTTGACCCCACAGACGTACCCGAAGGGAAGAGCCTATATGACTACGCCAACGAGGTAGCTATGGAGCGCTACGGAGTTCGTCTGCTTGAAAAGCTCGGTACCGACAACACCTACGCCATTGCTGTTCCACAGGCACTTGCGGAAGAGCGCGGCTTTAAGACTATCTCGGACCTCGTTCCTGTCGCCGACCAGCTAGTTTTCGGCGCGGAGCATGAGTTTTTCTCTCAGGAGGGAAGTATGAAATACGGCCCGTTTACCAAGTTTTACGGACTGAACTTCAAGAACAGTAAAACTGTGGATATAGGACTCAAATATTCCGCCATTGAGAACGGAAATTTCGACGTGACCGAGGTCTACGCCACCGACGGGCTCAACCGAAAGGCAAAGCTCGTGGTTCTTGAGGACGATCTGGGGTTCTTCCCGGAGTATAACGGCGCGGTTCTGGTGCGTGATGGAATTTTCGAAGAGTTTGCCGATGCTGCGCCAAACCTTGAGGAAGTCCTCAACATGTTGGCGGGACAGTTTACCAACGAAACTATGACCGATTTGACCTATGCCGTCGATGTTGAGGGTAGAAGCGTCGATGAGGTAGCAAAGGAATTTCTTGTCTCAAAGGGCTTGATATCGGAATAGCCGCCGCATTGCAAGACGCCCGAAATATTTTCGGGCGTCTTGCATATTCTGGTTGACAAGAGGGTCCTCATGTGTTAACATCTGCTCAATAAACAAGTGAATAATAAACCGATGAACAAGGAATAGTACCCCATATGAACGGTTCAAAGAGAGCGGCAGGCGGTGGAATTGCCGTAACATGTATATGGGCGAATGGACTTGGGAGGGCGGCAGGAAAGCGCTTTTGCGCGAGTAATGGCCGACGGGGAAGCGCAGCCCGTAAAACATGCGGACGCGTGACAGCGCGTTGTGAGAGGGCGATTTTCGCCAATTTAGGTGGCACCGCAGAGATGTAAAGTCTTTGTCCTAAAAGGGACGAGGGCTTTTTTTGTATTCTGGAGGGAAAATTATGGGTATCATTCGATGGCGGATCTGTTTTGAGCAAAATAAGGGAATGAACAAAACCAAATAAAAAAGGAGATATAGAAATGACAGCTGATTTTGAAAACCCAAACAAAGGCTTTGAATCATATCTGCAGTTTAACCCGACGCCGGACGGACGCTTCGGCAAATACGGAGGCGCCTACCTGCCCGATGAGCTGATACCTGCCTTTGAGGAAATTACCGAGGCATATAACACCATCTGCAACAGCGCTCAGTTTATAAACGAGCTGCGCCGCATCCGCAAGGAGTTCCAGGGCAGACCTACGCCGGTCTACCACTGCGAGCGGCTCTCCCGCAAAATCGGCGGAGCGCAGATATATCTCAAGCGCGAGGATCTGAACCACAGCGGTGCGCACAAGCTCAACCACTGCATGGGAGAGGGCCTGCTGGCGAAGTTCATGGGCAAGAAAAAGCTGATTGCAGAGACAGGCGCGGGACAACACGGCGTCGCGCTGGCGACCGCGGCGGCCTATTTCGGTATGGACTGCGATATCTATATGGGTGAGGTAGATATCAAAAAGCAGGCTCCAAACGTCACCCGCATGAAAATGCTGGGCGCCAGTGTTATCCCTGTTTCCCACGGACTAAGGACGCTCAAGGAAGCCGTGGACGCGGCCTTCGAGGGCTATATGAAAGAGTATAATGACGCGATATACTGTATCGGTTCATGCGTCGGACCGCATCCTTTCCCGATGATAGTCCGCGATTTCCAGTCCGTAGTGGGCTACGAGGCGCGCGACCAGTTTAAGGAGATGACAGGTCTTCTGCCCGAGGCGATCTGCGCCTGCGTAGGCGGCGGCTCCAACTCGATGGGACTGTTCACGGCCTTCCTTGCGGATCCTGTAGATATCTACGGGGTGGAACCCATGGGTAGAGGTGAAAAGATGGGCGACAACGCCGCGTCTATCACCTTTGGCAGCGAGGGCGTTATGCACGGCTTTAACAGCCTTATGCTCAAGGACAAAAACGGCGAGCCTGCGCCCGTCTACTCCTGTGCCAGCGGACTTGACTACCCCTCTGTCGGCCCCGAGCACGCTTATCTCCACGAGCTCGGCCGCGTGAATTATGTTTCCGTCACAGATGACGAGGCAGTCGAGGCCTTCTTCCTGCTCTGCCGCTATGAGGGAATAATCCCCGCTATTGAGAGCAGCCACGCGCTTGCCTACGCGCTGAAATTTGCCCGAGAGCACAAGACGGGTACGATTTTGGTAAATCTCTCGGGACGCGGCGACAAGGACATCGACTATATATATGAGAATTACGGCTGCGGAGAACAGTTTAAACTGGACTAAAAAGTCGTTAAAAGTTTAATTAGAGCGGCGGCGCTTGCGTTTTGCATAAACTTGTTTTATCATAAGAGTATGCGGCGTCAGCGCCGCCATTTTTTGCAAACCCGGAGGATACCATGGATATTACAGTTGTCGGCAGCGGCGGCTGGGGTACGGCCCTGTCCCTGCTGCTCCTGGAAAACGGAAATGATGTCACAATGTGGTCATATTTTGATAAAGAGACTGAGACAATGCGCGATACAGGTGAAAACCCCTATCTAAAAGGCGTTGCTCTGCCCAAAGAGCTGAAGCTCACGTCCGACCTTCACAGTGTGACCGGGGCAAGGGCGGTTGTACTGGCTACTCCATCATATGCGGTACGCGAGACTGCGAGACGCATAGCGCCGCTGCTGTCGCCGGACACCGTGGTCATATCCGTATCCAAGGGAATAGAGCGTGACAGTTCACTCTGTATGACCCAGATAATTGAGCAGGAGATCGGGGCGTCTTTTCCGATAGCTGCGCTCTCCGGCCCGTCCCACGCCGAGGAGGTCGGCAGACGGATTCCCACGGCTGTTGTCTCCGCCTGTAATGATATCGAAGTCGCCGAGTGGGTGCAGGAGCTGTTCATGAACGAGCGCTTCAGAGTCTATTCAAGCGACGATATCATAGGCGTAGAGCTCGCCGCGGCGCTAAAGAATGTTATCGCCCTGTGCGCCGGCTGCTGTGACGGTATGGGCTATGGGGACAACACAAAGGCAATGCTTATGACGCGCGGCCTCGCGGAGATCGCCCGCGTGGGCGTTGTTATGGGCGGGAAAAAAGAGACCTTTGCAGGGCTTGCGGGTATGGGAGATCTGATAGTCACCTGCACTTCCGTTCACTCCCGCAACCGCAGAGCCGGACTTCTCATCGGCGCAGGAATGGAGCCTCAGGAGGCCATGAAGCAGGTTGGAGCGGTAGTTGAGGGGTACTATGCCGCCGCGTCCGGTATGGAGATGGCAAAGCGCTGCGGCGTGGAGATGCCGATAACCGAGGCGACCTACAATGTGCTCTATAACCACGCGCCGCTCAATGAAATGTTCATGAGCCTCATGACCCGCAGACAGAAGCGAGAGACCGACGAAGGCTGGATCTGATGATTATAATAAAATAAAAAGCCCCCCGGAGTATCTTGTTATTACAAAAATACGTCCGGGGGTTTTATAATGTCTAAAAGTGTCAGCTTATTTCGCCGTTAAGAAGCTTTTTCAAGGCTATGGAGAGCTGGTCCGGACAGGAGGTGTCCTTGCCCCCGCAGCGTATGCCGGAGAGCTTGTCAATAGCGTCTTCAAGCTTCATGCCTTTGACAAGACTGACTATGCCCTTAAGATTGCCGTCACAGCCGCCGAGTATCTGAACATCGGTAATGATTCCGTTTTCAGCGCTGACTGTCATTTTATGAGAGCAGACGCCGCGCGGCGTGTGGTTTATCGTCATGCGCTTCTCCTTATTGCAGGAAACCGTTTATAATGGCATCCTCAGCCTCTTTTTCGGTGAGTCCGAGGGTCATGAGCTTCGTGATTTGAGCGCCGGCTATCTTTCCGATCGCCGCCTCGTGGATGAGGTTTGCGTCGAGACAGTTGGCGACGATGGCGGGGGTAGAGACGACCTTGCCGTTTTCCTTTATGATAGCGTCGCACTCGACGTGACCGAAGCATTCGTTATTGCCGTATATCTCGGAGACAAACTTCTGGGTGGAGCTTTCCGTGGCAACTGAACGGGACGTCACCTGACAGCTGGAGCCCTTACCGTCCAAATTGACGGAGAAGTTGGTCTCCGCGTGCTGAACGCCGTGGGTCATTATTTTCTCGCTGACGAGCAGAGTGGAGTTGTCGTCCAGTTTTGCCTCTGTATTTCGGACGGTTGAGTCGACGCCTTTGATCTGTGTTGTGTACATCTCAAGAGTGGCATTCTTACCGAGGGTGACCTCCGTCACAGGGTCGAGGACACGCTTGCCGTCTCCGGAGCCCTCGCCGTAGTGCTTTTCGACATATTTGACTTTTGCCCCTTCATCAAGGAAGAAGCGGTGTATGCCGTTGTGGTGGGTGTCAGTACAGCCGTCGTTGTGTATGCCGCAGCCCGCGTTTATGACGACATCCGCGTTCTTGCCGACATAGAAGTCGTTGTAGACAGTGTCGCTTATGCCGCTTTCGGTGATGACGACAGGAATGTGTACCTCCTCGTCCTTGGTATCGGCTCTGATATAGATGTCGATGCCGGGCTTATCCTCTTTTTTTATAATATTGATATTGGGAGTAGTATTGACATAGACAGGCTTGCCGTTTTTTCTGAGGCTGAAGGCTCCGGGGGTGATGCCGGGGATATCCGCTATTGCCATCAGCAGTTTTGATTCCATTTTGCTGAGTTCTGCTTTTTCCATAATTACACCTCCGTTACCTTAGATCTTGCGGCATGAGTGCAAGTCTATAATGTTGTCCATCGGCTCGCCGCGTGAAATTACTCTCTCTATCTGACCGTCGGAGATTAGGACGATCTCATCGGCAATGCTCAGGATGCGCTCCTGATGGGAAATGACAACGATACTGCCGGAGAGTTCCTCGCGCATGCTGTTGAAGACCTGGATAAGGTTGTTAAAGCTCCAGAGATCTATGCCGGCCTCGGGTTCGTCAAATATGGTCAGCGGAGATTGGCGCAATAGGACAGAAGCGATTTCGATACGCTTGAGCTCGCCGCCCGACAGGGAGCTGTTGACCTCACGGTCAAGGTAGGCGTTTGCACACAGACCGACGTTTGCAAGGAGATCACAGGCCTCGTCCGAGGACAGTTCTTTCTTGGCAGAGAGATTCAGCAGGTTGTGGACAGTGATGCCCTTGAAGGTCACAGGCTGCTGGAACCCAAAGCTGATCCCGGTTCTCGCGCGATCGTCAATAGACATGTTGGTAATGTCCTTACCGTTAAAAAGGATCACGCCGCTGTCGGGCTTTTCGATGCCCATGATGACTTTAGCCAAAGTGGACTTACCGGAACCGTTTGGACCGGTAATCGCAATGAATTTACCGGACTCAAGAGTGTAGTTTATGTCTTTGAGTATATGCTTATTGCCGGCGCTGAAATTTATATTTTTCAGTTCTAACATTATAATATCCTTTCTTAGAAGGTGATATGATGATATTTACAGTATACATATCATAGCAACATTATACCATTATATTCGACTAAAATCCAGTAGAAAATCTATGAAAGAAATTGCATTTAAGTTTATTGAAACGAGCTTTGGTCTTTTCAAGAAGTTTTGTATGTGCTACAATAAAACCCAAATGGTGCTTTTCCGATATATTTCGGCAAAGTCCGACAAAACGGCGATAGAAAGGAAGTCCAATTTGAAAATTACATTTTTGGGCGCAACCCACGAGGTCACTGGAAGCTGTACGCTTATAGAGACAAACGGCAAAAACATCCTTGTGGACTGCGGTATGGAGCAGGGGGCGGATATCTTCATAAACCAGGAGATTCCCGTGAACTCTGCACATATAGACTGTGTTCTGCTCACCCACGCGCACATAGACCACTCTGGCAACATACCTATTCTGTGCAAAGATGGCTTCAAGGGCAAGGTATATGCCACTGAAGAGACAGTTAACCTCTGCAAGATAATGCTCCTTGACAGCGCCCACATACAGGAGTTTGAAGCGGAGTGGCGCAACCGCAAGGCCCAGCGCTCCGGCTCCACGCTCTATGAGCCGCTCTATACCACTCAGGACGCCATGTGCGCCGTTTCAGCCATGTACCCATGCCGTTACGGCGAGACGAGACAGGTGCTTGAAAATGTCACAGTGAGATTTTCCGATATCGGACATCTGCTGGGCTCCGCCTGTATAGAGGTGTCCATAACCGAGGGGGACATTACCAAGAAAATAGTCTTCAGCGGCGATGTCGGGAACAAGAACAAGCCTTTTCTAAATCCGCCGACAAAGATCAATAAGACAGACTATCTGGTGGTGGAATCCACCTATGGCAACCGCCTGCACGAGCCCTTCCAGGATGCGACTCCTATTCTGGCGGAATGCTTTCAGCGCGCATTTGACCGCGGGGGCAACGTGGTAATTCCGTCCTTCGCCGTGGGCAGAACGCAGGAGATTCTCTATATGATACGCCACATCAAGGACGAGGGAATGGTCAAAGGGCACAACGGTTTTCCGGTCTATGTGGACAGCCCTCTGGCAAACGAGGCTACGTCGATTTTTCTCCAGAGCGACCCTATGAGCTTCAATGAGAGCGTACGAGAACTGGTCAGTAAGGATGTTAACCCGCTTGTGTTCCCCGACCTGAAAATATCCGTCTCCTCCGACGAGTCAAAAGCTATAAACGACGACAAGACGCCAAAGGTTATTATTTCAGCGTCTGGTATGTGCGAGGCGGGGCGAATCCGCCACCACCTTAAGCATAACCTCTGGCGAAGCGAGAGTCTGATCCTGTTTGTCGGGTATCAGGCCGGCGGAACTCTTGGACGCATAATTCTGGACGGTGCGAGAGAGGTCAAGCTCTTCGGCGAGACCATAGCCATTGAAGCGGAGGTCGCCCAGATGCCGGGAAGCAGCGGACACGCCGACAAGGAGGGGCTTCTGGACTGGATAGGCGGTTTTGAAAACAAACCCGCATACATATTTGTAAATCACGGCGACGAGGAGGCCTGCGAGGCCTTCACAAAAACTCTCCGTGAGGAGTACGGCCAAAATGCCTTTGCGCCATACAGCGGCACCAGCTTCGATCTGCAAAACGGCAGATTCATAGAGGAGACGGAGGGCATACGGATCACAAAGCCGGCCCGCAAGAGAGACGCCCGCGCCACGCAGGTGTTCGGCAGACTTATCGCCGCCTGCGAAAAGCTGCTGCACACTGCCAAACGCTGTGAGGGCCTGCCCAACAAGGATCTTGCCCGTTTTGCCGATCAGGTGGATCAGCTGGCCGACAAGTGGGATAGATAGACAAATACATACAGAAGAGCCGACGGCGTTTGCCGTCGGCTCTTATCCTATCAGAACCAAAAACAGGGACACAGCCTGCACAGCAGATTCGCGGCGCAGAGCCAGAGACAAAAGTTTCCGCCCATTTTTGATACAGGGAAGCCCTTACTGTATGTGCGGTAGTAGCTGCCGCCCTGTTTAAGCTCTATGAGCAGGCTCTGGTATTCCAAGTTGTTTGGTTCCAGAGAGCAGGCCGACTCAGCCTGTTCCAGGGCGATAATTTTGTTGCCCAAACCGTAGTTCGCAAGGGCACTTAGATAAAACCAGCGGGCGTTGCGCTTTGACTGAGGCACGCCTGACAGAGCGTTCAATGCCTCCGTGAAGTGCCGCGTGCGTATATAATTCATGGCTGCTCGGAAGGCCGTCGGCTCTTCGTCGTCGTAGCTGCTCCGTCCGCCGTAGCCGCCAAATCCCCCAAAGCCGCCGAAGCCTTGGCCAGAGCCGGAGTATGCCCCTCCGCTGTATGAAGGCCCTGCGTGGCTTTGCGGGTTCTTGATCTGATCGTAAGCCGCGTTGATCTCGTTCATCCTGCGCTCGGCTTCCTTATCGCCCGGATTGAGATCGGGGTGGTATTTTTTTGCCAGATCCCGATATGCTTTTTTTATCTCGTCGTCGCTTGCGTTGGGGGAAACGCCGAGGACTTTATAAGGGTCAGAGAACATTGGCGTTTTTCTCCTGAATAGTAGATTAACGGTGATTATGAAAAGGAGCACCGCACAAGACCTTGAAGTTTTGCTGACCGGCCGATTAGCCGGCGGCTTTTCGTTTTGCTTTCTTCGCCATTTGAAGCTCATACTTTGTCCAGACGCCGGAGCAGAGAATATTGCGCATTATACCGACGTCGTCTACTAGGGGCAGTATGTCGAACTGCATACAGCAATTTCCGATAAGAATGGTCAGGACCTCGCGGAAATACTCGTCGCCCAGGCCGGCGTCTCTGGATGAGATAAGCGGGTTGTATCTGCCGCGGCGGATATCTCCTTCAAGATCCAAAACGGCGTCCATAATATATATGAACTCCCCCAGATATTCGCCCATACTGCGGAGGGTGGGGGACCATCTGCCGTCCTCCCTTAGGACAAAAAGCTCACCCATGAGTCTGCCGAATATACCTGCCGCGATGTCCGGATTTTGCTCGCCGGATTTTTCAAAGTCGGAGAGCTGTTTCAGACATGATTCCATGGCGCCGCACTGGCGCGGATACTGCAGGGATATGCGCCCGTATCTCTTTTTCAGCAGCTTTGCGAATACAAGGCTGAGGAGGTTCTTGTCATCCTTCCAGTTGTCCATTTGGTTGAGGTATGCGAGAGCCACGTTCATATCGGCTGCGTAATCGGTTATCTCCGAGGAGGCAAAGCCGTGTTTTTTTGCGGGGTGCACAAGGCAGCGCTCACAGCCCGTGCACTCCTGCGGCTCGTAGAGAGAGGTCAGTACGAGAATGAGAAAGGTCATGTCGTAAGTGAGCGTCATACGGCCGATCTGTCCGTGACGCTCCTTCAGCGCGCGGCACAGCCCGCAGTAGCAGGCCTTGTAGCGCTGCTTATCCTGTTCTGCGAGTATTTTACTGTTCGCGACTATATAGCCGAACATAAAGTCGTCACCCCATCAGGTTTTTTTCTCAAACGCCGTTCCGCATTTCTTACAGACTATGCGTATCCTGCCTTTGCCCTTGGGGACGCGCAGAGTTGCCCCGCAGGACGGGCATTTGAAGAACTTATACTCCTTGCGCTGTTTCCACATATCGCGGCGGAGTCTGAACCGGCTTTTTACGCGGCGTTTCTGTTCGAGATATTTGGCGTTTTCCCTGCGGCGGGCAGCGGTGTTCTTCGAAAAGACCCGGAAATAGGTGTATATGATTGCCGATACGGCGACAAGGAAGAGTGTGCTTCTCACAGCGGTTCCGCAGTACATCGAGATGATGAGAAGTATGACCGCGACTATACTCAATAGCTTGGAGAGCTCATCCGACCCGTTGCGTCCGTACATAAATTTTGCCAGTTTTTGTCTCATATCTGCCTCCGGTTTCGCAAAGATGTATTGACTGTCATGCAATGGCCTCGTCAAACTGGCTGTTGTAGAGCTCGGCATAGAAGCCTGCCTGCTCCAACAGCTCCTCGTGAGTGCCGCGCTCGACGATGCGGCCGTCGCGCATTACGAGTATCATGTCGGCGCTCTTAATTGTGGAAAGTCTATGTGCGATGATAAACGAGGTCCTGCCCTCAGTTAGCTTTTCCATAGCGTGCTGTATCTGGATCTCAGTACGTGTGTCGACTGAGCTTGTGGCTTCATCCAGTATCAAAAGGGGAGCATTCTCCACAATAGCCCGTGCGATAGTGAGAAGCTGGCGCTGACCTGCGGAAAGGCTGTTGTTGTCGGAAAGGACTGTATCATAGCCGTCCGGGAGTGTGCGGATATAGTGGTCAAGGCCCACGGCCTTGCAGGCGTTTATGACCTCTTCGTCGCTTACTCCATCCTTGCAAAAGGCTATGTTGTCGCGTATAGTGCCCTCAAATACCCATGTATCCTGCAAAACCATGCCGAACTGGTCGTGGATGCACTGCCTGGTCATTTTGGTAGTCGGTATGCCGTCTATGAGAATCTCGCCGCTGCTTTGCTCATAGAAGCGCATTAAAAGGTTGACCATTGTGGTCTTACCGCTGCCGGTCGGGCCTACAATAGCAATTTTCTGGCCGGGTTTCGCATGCGCCGAAAACTCCTTGATAACCTCCTTGTCGGGACTGTACCCGAACTTGACGTTGCGGAATTCCACATCGCCGCCGGACTCGTGCTTCGTAATAGCGTCCGCAGTCTCAGGGGAGAGCTCCTCCTCGCCCAGGAAGTCAAATACGCGCTCGGCGGCGGCCGCTGTGGATTGCAGTGTTGTTATAGACTGGGCCAGCTGTGACAACGGCTGGGAGAACAGGCGGATATATATCATAAATGCGACAATGACCTCAAAATCTATCTTGCCGTTCATTGTCAGCACGGCGCCTACCACGCATACTGCGACATAGCCGAAGTTGCCTATAAAGAACATCATGGGCATCATTATGCCGGAGATAAACTGTGATTTCCACGCGCTGTCATAGAGCTTGTCGTTGATCTCGTCAAACCTGTCCTGTGAGCCCTTTTCTCCGTTGTATGCGCGGACAATATTCAGACCGGAATAGATCTCCTCTATGTGTCCGTTTATCCTGCCCAGCTCCCTCTGCTGACCCATGAAAAATTTCTGGGATCTTCTGATGATGACCATCATAAGGATGAAGCCGAAAAAAGTCGAGAACACGGCGGTTGCAGCCAGAGTGCCGTTGGTGACTATCATCATGATAAGAGAGCCTAAAAACAGCGCGACGGAGCTTATTAGCTGTCCGAGGCTCATGTTGAGAGTCTGCCCTATGGTGCTGACATCGTTGGTGACGCGGCTTAAAACGTCGCCGTAGCTTATCCTGTCAAAATATTTTAGGGGAAGCCGGTTTATTTTCTCGCTTATGCGCGTGCGCATAAGTCTGGAAAGCCTTGCCGAAACGGTGCCCATAATGAAAGCCTGTGCGTATGAGAACAGTGCTCCTAACGCATAGATGAAGATAAGGCCGACGCCGATCTCAATTACGGCGTCCGTGTCGATGCCCGTAATTATGCCTTCACGGATAAGTCTCGTAATGTCCTGAATTTTGCTGGGGCCGATTATGGTGCATGTGGCGCCGAGAGCTGCAAGGACAAAGGCGGTTATGATAGCCGCTCCGTAAGGACGGCAAAAGGCTATGAACTGTGCCGAGGCCTTTTTGAAGTTTTTCGGTTTTCCACCTATGCCGGGTCCGGGGCCTCCCGGGCCGTGGCCGCGTCTGGGAGCACTACTCATTTTCAAGTTCCTCCTCCGAAAGCTGGGACAGGGCGATTTCCCTGTAGACCTCGCAGTTTTTCATAAGTTCCGAATGGGTGCCGATACCGGCTATTTTTCCCTGCTCCAGTACGACTATTCTGTCTGCGTCGCGTATGGTGCCGATTCGCTGTGCGACGATAAGGCAGGTGGTTTCCGCAAGCTCGGTTTTGAGAGCCTGGCGCAGGCTTTTGTCGGTCTTGAAGTCGAGTGCGGAGAAGGAGTCGTCAAAGATGAATATCTCCGGCTCGCGGCAGACGGCGCGCGCAATGCACAGACGCTGCTTCTGACCGCCCGACACGTTGGTGCCGCCCTGCGCTATGGGGGAGTCGTATTTGTCGGGCATACCCTCGACGAAGTCCGCGCCCTGCGCCACGGCGACCGCGCGCTTTATCTGCTCCTCGTCGGCTGGGGGGGTTCCGTTGTCGCCGAAGGAGACATTTGAAGCGACCGTCCCGGCAAAAAGCACGGAGCGCTGCGGTATGTAACCCAGCTTGTCGCGCAGCTTTTTCTGGGTGTATTCACGTATGTCCACTCCGTCCACCAGCACCTGACCCTCGGTTGCGTCGTAGAAGCGGGGGACGAGGTTTATTAGAGTCGATTTGCCGCTGCCTGTGGAGCCTATGAAAGCAACGGTCTCGCCTCTGCGGGCGGTAAAGCTGATATCTTTTATGACGTAGTCCTCAGCGCCGGGGTATTTGAAGCTGACGTTTCTGAACTCCACCTCCCCGACTAGCCCATCTTCCGGTTCGGCTCCAGGACCGTCAAGGACGGACAGCCCGGTGTCCAGCACCTCGTTTATACGCTTTGCGGAGACAAGGACGCGGGGCAGCATGATGAATATCATAGTCAGCATCATGAATGCCATTATGACCTGCATAGCATATTGTGTGAACACGACCATATTTGAGAAAAGACCCAGTTTTTCTGTCATTTGCGCAGCGTCTATGAGGAGCGCGCCGATCCAGTATATGGAGAGCGTAAGTCCGTTCATTATGATAGTTATGCAGGGAGCTATCACCGCCATAACGCGCGAGGTAAATAGCTGCGTTCCCGTGAGGTCGGCGTTTGCGGCCTCGAAGCGTTCCTGCTGATAGGGCTCGGCATTGAATGCGCGGACAACGCGCAGACCCGTCAGATTTTCACGTGTGATGCGGTTGACGGCGTCTGTCAGCCACTGCATACGCCTGAATTTAGGTGTTGCAAGGCTAAAAACAATAGAGAGCACTATAATCAAAAACAATACAAAAAACGCCGTGGCGGCCGTCCACTCGGTGCCCTTACCGGCGATTTTAATTATAGCCCAAACAGCGAGGATAGGGGCCTTGATGATCACCTGCAGGCCGAGAGCAATGATCATCTGAACCTGGGTGACGTCGTTGGTGGACCGGGTGATGAGACTTGGGGTAGAGAAACGGTTTATTTCGCCGAATGAAAAGGACTGAACCTTTGCGAATATGTCGCGGCGCAGCGTTTTGGAAAAGCCCGCGGCAATTTTTGCGGCAAGATAGCCGACCAGAATGGACGCTGCCAGGCTTCCTAGGGCACAGAGCAGCATTTTCCCTCCGGCCAGCCAGACGTCGCCGACGGAGCTGCCGGGGGTCTGGACTATCATGGTTATCTCTTTCATATAGTCCGGCAGCCGCAGATCTAGAAAGACCTGCAGGGCAACAAAAGCGGTGCTTACCAAGGCCATCAGCACCTCTCTGGTACTTAGTCTTCTGAGCAGTCTGAGCATCAAATATCTCCTTTGGGGAACACGTTTTTCCCTTTTTCTCAATATTAAAAGTATATACGCGTCAAAAATAATGTCAACAGAATTCGGGAATCTAATAGTAAACTTATTGTTAATTAGGTGCTGATGCCCGGAAGTGGGCAAGCGCCGCGCGGAGGGGAGGACATTTCTGCATTGCTTTTTTCAGCAATACGGGTTATTATGGTCATAAACATCGTTTCTACGGGGTGACACAATGAACAACACGACCAATAAGCATATGCAAAAGTGGATATCGGAAGTGGCCGCGCTTGCAAAGCCCGACGACATTGTCTGGATCGACGGCAGCGCGGAACAGATAGAGAGGCTCAGACAGCAGGCTGTGGCAGACGGCAGTATGATTCGTCTCAATGAGGAAAAGCTCCCTAACTGCTTCCTGCACAGGACCGACCCAAACGACGTTGCGCGAGTTGAGGGACGCACCTTCATCTGCTGTGCAAATGAAGAGGACGCGGGTCCCACAAACCACTGGATGGAGCCCTCAGAGATGCACAGAAAGCTAGACGGTATTATCGACGGTGCCATGAGGGGCCGCACAATGTATGTAATTCCGTATTCTATGAGCGTCGTCGGATCTCCTTTTGCAAAATACGGCATTGAGCTCACGGACTCCACTTACGTCGTTCTCAATATGGTCATAATGACACGTGCGGGTCAGGCTGTGCTTGACGCTATCGGCGACAGCGAGGACTTCATAAAGGGTATACATACTCAGGCCAATCTCGACAAGGAACAGAAATATATAGTGCAGTTTCCGGAGGAAAATGCCATCTACTCCGTCAACTCCAACTACGGAGGCAACGTGCTGCAGGGCAAGAAGTGCTTTGCGCTGCGTATAGCGTCGAATCTTGGCAGAGAAGAAAATTGGATGGCGGAGCATATGCTCATTTTGGGCATTGAAAACCCTAGGGGGGAGGTTCGCTATGTCTGCGGCGCTTTTCCGTCCGCCTGCGGGAAGACAAACCTCGCCATGCTCATTCCACCCGAGGGCTACCGCAAAAACGGCTGGAAAGCCTGGTGTGTAGGGGACGATATCGCATGGCTGCGTCCGGGAAAGGACGGCAGGCTCTGGGCGGTAAACCCCGAAAACGGCTTCTTCGGTGTTGCTCCCGGCACAAGCATGAAGTCCAACCCGAACGCCCTTGAGTGCACCCGCGAGGGGACAATTTTCACTAACGTAGCTCTGAATACCGAGGACAATACCGTCTGGTGGGAGGGCATGACCAAAACTCCGCCCGAACACGCGATCGACTGGCTCGGAAGACCGTGGACCCCGGACAGCCCGGACAAGGCGGCGCACCCCAACAGCCGATTCACTGCCCCCGCGAGAAACTGCCCCTGCCGCTCTACTGAGTTTGACAATCCCAACGGCGTGCCAATATCCGCAATCCTTTTCGGGGGTCGCCGGGCAAAGACGGCTCCTCTGGTCTACCAATCCAGAGACTGGAACCACGGCGTGTTTGTCGGCTCTATCATGGCATCGGAGACTACGGCGGCCGCCTCAGGAGCTGTGGGCGTCGTCCGCCGCGATCCAATGGCTATGCTGCCCTTCTGCGGTTACCACATGGCGGACTACTGGCAGCACTGGATAGATATGGGTAAGCTTATAAAAAATCCTCCCAAGATCTTCAATGTCAACTGGTTCCGCACCGATGATGAGGGACACTTCATCTGGCCGGGCTTCGGGGACAACCTCCGTGTGCTGGAGTGGGCGCTTGCCCGCTGCTTCGGAGAGGCCGGCGCCAGAGAGTGTGAGCTGGGCTATGTTCCGTACCCGGGCGATATAAATCTGGATGGCTCCGGTGTGGACGAAAAAACTTTTGAGGGACTTATCACCATAGACCGAGACCTGTGGCGCAAGGAAGCCGACGATATCCGCGAGTATTACAAGCAGTTCGGCGACAAGGTCCCGGCCGAACTGTTTGCCATGCTCGAGGTCCTAGAGAAAAACTTGAGCTGACATACGCCCATAAGCCAAAAAGAGCTTTGCCGCCTGTCAGGGGCGGATCAAAGCTCAAAATAGCAACGCATCCGAATATTTAGCGCCGGCCCTATGCACTATTGCATGGCCGGCGCTTTTTATGCGGTCAAATATGATATCAGAGCTTTTTCAGCGCGTCCACTATATCCTCAAAGCGGCGGCTGTGTGACGCTTTCACGAGAACGGCGTCGCCATATTTAATGAGGTCCGGCAGAGCGTTTATAAGAGCCTCCTTGCTGGTAAAGTGTATTGCCTCCGCGCCTGCGTCCCTCGCGCCCTTAAAGGTGCCGGCGGAGAGCTCACCGCAGGTCAGAAGCAGGCTTACGCCGCAAGCGGCGGCGGCCCTGCCGGTGTCGTAGTGGAGCCTTGCGGAGTCTTCACCCAGCTCCATCATATCGCCCAAAACAGCTACCCTGCGGTTTTTGAGCAGAGCGAGGGATTTGAGCGCTGCGCCGGTGGAGGTCGGGTTGGCGTTGTAGCAGTCGTCGATTATGGTGAGGGAGCCGGTCCTTATAATGCCGGAGCGGCTGCCGACGGGTCTGTATGACGCTATTCCGGAGGCTATCTCAGTGTCGGTCAGCCCCATATGCATGCCGACGGCGGCGGCGCCCAGAGCGGCGGTGACCATATGCACGCCGAAGGAGTTGATTTTGGCGTCTATGCGGCGCCTGCCGCTGACGATAATCAGCTCCATGCCGTCTGTGCCGAGTATGCGGACATTCTCCGCCGTCACATCACAGGACTTGGAAATGCCGTAGCGGACTATTTTTTGCCTGCAGGAAATCTTGCCGAGGTATTCGTCGTCCCCGTTTACAAAGACAACGCCGTTCTCCGGCAGATAGGGCAGAAGCTCGGTTTTAGCTTTCAAAACACCGTCATAGTCGCCCAAAAACTCCAGATGAGCGCTCCCGATGGCGGTATACAGCGCCATGTCCGGACGGACTATCTCAGCCAGACGGGACATTTCGCCGAAGTGGGAAATTCCCATCTCAATGACAGCCGCCCGGGTGCTCCCGCCTATCCCGAAGACAGTCAGAGGCACGCCCAGGTCGTTGTTGAGGTTTGCGGATGTCCTGTGGACGTTAAGGCGCTGCGACAGGACGGAGGAGACCATCTCTTTTGCCGTGGTCTTTCCGACGCTGCCTGTTATGCCGATGATTGGGATATCAAACTGAGAGCGGTAGAACAGTGCAAGGTCGCCCAGAGCCGTTATGGTATTCTTGACCACGATGACGGGACAGGCGCAGCCCTCGGGCAATCGCTCGCCTATGGCGCAGAGAGCGCCTTTTTCAAAGGCGGATATGATATAGTCGTGTCCGTCGACGTTCTCCCCCTTTATAGCGGCAAATAGACAGCCGCTTTTCACCTCTCGGCTGTCCTTTGTGACGGAGCTGATCTCCCGCTCAAGTATAGAGGGGTCGCCAAAGTACTTGCCACTGACGGCGGAAATAATATTTTTGACAGTTAAATTCTTCATAGTCTGGCCCTATTCGTATTTTTTCAGCGATACCTCGATTAGCTTTTCGCAGAGCTCGCCGTAGCTTATGCCCGAACAGCGGGCCATCTGCGGAACGAGACTGGTCGGTGTCATGCCGGGCAGAGTGTTTGCCTCAAGGCAGTAAAGGTCGCCTTTGTCATCCAGTAAAAAGTCCACGCGGCTGTATGCATCTATCATTAAAACGTCGCTTACCTTAACGCTGAGACGCTTTATGCGAGCTGTCATCTCCTCACTTATGGGAGCGGGGCAGAGCTCGGTGGTCAGCCCTGCCTGGTATTTGTTTTTGTAGTCGTAAAAGCCCTCTTTGGGGATTATCTCAATGACCGGCAGCGCTTCGCCGTCGATGACCGCGACGGTGAGCTCGCGGCCCTTTATGTACTGCTCTACGATTACGGCGCGCTCATACTTAAAAGCAAGGTCAAGAGCGGCGTCATATTCGCTGCGGCTGCTGACAATGGAAGTGCCCACGCTCGAGCCGCCTGAGCAGGGCTTTACTACGCAGGGAAAGCCCACATCCCCATAGGGCGCCTGACCGGGATAGACGGTGATGCCCGCGGGGGTTAGTATTCCCGCCCGGGCCAAAAGCTCCTTTGTGAGAGACTTATTCATTGCGAGGGCGCTGCCCAGATAGCCGCTGCCTGTATATTTGATACCGTGTACGTCAAAGGTCGCCTGCAGCTTGCCGTTTTCTCCCTCCTCGCCGTGGAGAGCAAAAAAGGTTATGTCCGCGGCGGCGCAGATTTCCAGCACGTTACTTCCCAAAATGCTGTTGCCTTCCTGTATGCGGCTTCTCTTTACAGCCTCAAGGTCGGGCTCCTTTTCTCCTACGAGAACGGTCTCGATCTTCTGCTCACGGGTGAAAACATCCGAAGGGCTGTCGTATGGCTCCATGTAGCCGAAGAAAGAGTCTATAAGTACTACATTGTGTCCGCACTCCCTGAGCGCCTGAGCTATGAGCGTACCTCCGGTGATGGAGACGTCTCTCTCCATGCTGAGCCCGCCGCATAATACAACAATGTTCATACAAGTGCCTCCTTATGATGCGCTGTACACTAAAACTTGCGTATCAGTATAACATAGCCTCCGCCGATATTCAAACGAATTACGCGAAATCGGAAAAAAATCACAGCAGCATTTCCATTGCCGTGCGCACGTCTCTTTCGAGTTTTTCAACACGCAGATGTTCAGGCAGTGAGATGTCTGAATAGACCGGCTCCCCAATGGTCAAAATGCGCTTAATACGGAGCTTTCCGCGGACAATCTTTATGGCGCAGGGTAATATGGGGATGCCGTACATGTCTGCTATACGGAAGGCGCCGGGCTTGAATTCGCGCAGCAGCATACAGTCCGTCCGCAGTGAACCCTCGGGGTATATATGCAGCAGCGCACCGCCGGAGATTTCCGGCTCCAACTGTCTGAACATCTCCGTATAGCCCGCGCGGTTTTCCGGTATGGGCAGAGCTTTCAAAATCTTGATGATGTGGCGTATAACGGGTATGCAGAAATTTTCTCGCTGGCTGAGGAAATAAGTGTCGAGCCTCCAGAATGCGCAGGCCAGCGCAACGCAGTCCATAGGGTGGACGTGGTTGCAAACGGAAACTGCCCCGCCCTGCAGCTTGCGAAGATTTTCCCTGCCGCGTATATGCAGACCCTGAAATATTCTCAGAAACAAAGGCATTACTGTACAGACAAAAGCACATAAAATTTTTGAAAGATTCCTTTTTGCTCCCGTCTGCGCGACATAGCCGTAGTTTTCGTCAGCCTTTATTTTATAGGGGGTATGAAACCGGTGTGGTTCGCGGCCCATATCTGAGGGCTGCTTTTCTTTACGCCCTATCATATTTTTTACCGCACTCCTCTATGGCCTCTCTGAACATCTCCTCAGCTTTGGCGGCACTGGCATCAAGATGATAGCGCATACCGGCCTCGGCGTATAGCCGCTCGCTCTTTTCCTTTTCATTGGGGTTGTCCAGCCAGTAGTCCATTTTTTCGGCGAGTGACAGAGCGTTTCCGGCCTCAAAAAGACTGCGTTGGTCAAGAGCAAACTGGGGAGTTGCACTTCGCGGAGCATCGGCAATAATCGGAACAAGACCGCTGGCGAAGGCCTCTATACATGAAATGGCCTCAATCTCTATGTCTGAAGCATGGACATAGAGATCGGTATAGGCGAGGAGCTCATGCAGCTCCGCTTCGGAAAAAAACTTCATGACAGGAGGGTTTGGCAGGTCCGCCCCCAGTTTTTCCAGCCTGGATTTCTTGGGACCCTGACCTGCCAAAACAACCTGTATTCTGTCCTTGTACTTCGAGTGGCGGATGGCATCGATGAGCAGATCCTGGCGCTTTTCGGCTGAGTACCTGCCAATCATTGTGACTATTATCTTACCGGCGTATTCCGTGGGCTTTGGCAGCTTGTTGTAGCAGAATGAGGGGCTGATTCCGTTTGTGATCACGTGCAGTTTCATCGTGTAGCCGCGGTTTCTCAGCTCTTCCGCAATGAAGTTGCTGGGACAGTGTATATGATCGAACTCATTATAAAACTTGTTGCGGAAAAGATAGTAGATTCTGTTATTTATATTGGTGCAGTTACCCATACCAAGTGAGAAGGTGATGTTTTCGGGCTGGACATGAAAGGCCGCGGTGCACGGAACACCCATCTTTTCGGCCATTTTCCGCCCTTTCAGCGACAGTGCAAAGGGCATATAGAAGTGCGCTACATCGCACCATTCGAGCGCCGCCCTCAGCGTTTTTTGATTGGGCATGGCAAATTTCATCCCCTGCGATTTTACAAGGCGGTCGGCAAGGGGCAGAAGCTTCAGCTCTCTGAGCCCGAAGTCGACTTCGTCGGATTTGCCGCAGGATATGACCCGCAGTTCGTTGCCGCGATCAGCAAGCGCCTGTGCAAACCTGCGTGCGCTGATAGTCGTACCGTTGGTGGCCGACTCAAACTGGTCGCATACAAAAAGTATTTTCAAATAATCTTCCTCTCTTGTGCCGGGCGACCTCCGCTTTCCCCGCCGGCGCCGCCCCGTGATAGTCCCGCGTCAGATAGTTTAACATGGGATTATAATGTTGTACAGCTACAGAGAGCAGAATTTGTCTAAATCCGCAGAGATTGGAAAGAGCGGCTCGAAGTTATCTGAATGAGGAACGTGAGTGGAGAGGTAATAAAGCCGGGCAAAAGCGCTCTCCGGAGTATCGGGGAATTTTGGTTATATGACCTTTTTCACGTTATACATCGACTCAAGTACGACCCAGTTTGCGGCGTGGTAATTGTTCACCGTCCAATAGCTCACCCCGCCGAGATTGTATTCGGAGACTAAAAGCAGCCTGGCGTATATGCTTCTGGGGTCGTCGAACCACACCTCGTGTCTTCTGCCCATATTGTCGTAGTAATTGAAATATGGGGCCTGGGCTGTGTTGTTGTACCTTATGGCCGCACCCACTCTCGCCGCCAACGCTACCGCGCCGTTATTTGTTAACAGTCTGGCGGCGGAGCCCCTCACAAACGGTAAAGTCCAGTCATACCCATAGTTTGGCATGCCCATCAGTATCTTTTCGCTCGGAATTACCGATGTCGCGTAATCCAGCACCTTCCGGACCTGATCCACCGGCGCTACCGCCATTGCCGGGCCATACAAATAGCCCCACTCATAGGTCATGATAATCACATTGTCCGCGATTGCTCCCAGCGACGGATAATCGTGGGCCTCATAGAGAAGTCCCGGCTGGTCTCCCGACAGTTTCGGGGCAAGCGCGACGGATACCTTATATCCCAGGGGATGCAGAGCATTTACGACCCTGCTGACAAAATTATTATAGTTTTGTCTGTCCTCGGGATATAGGTATTCAAAGTCGATGTTGAGTGAGTAGTAGTTTTTTTCATCCATGACAGCTATGATATTATCTATCAGGGTGTTCTGTATCTGAATATTTGTCAGTATAGTATGTGCCAGCTCGCTGCTGAAACCGGCCCCTTCTTCGGTGTTGGTAATGACCATAACCGGAGCCACTCCGGCTTTAAGCGCCGACTGAATGGCCGCTGAATCGTTTATTGTGCCAAGGCTCCCGTCCTGCTTTACCATATAGCTAAAAATGCTAACGTACGTAAGGTGGGGAAAGACGTTTTTCAGGACGTCGGCGTCTGCCCATGGGAAAATATAGCCATTGACGTATATTGTTCCCATTTTTGGTGAAGCTACAGGCACGATAACGGTCTGTCCGATTTGGATTCTTGCCGGATTGGAAATCTGTGGATTGGCGTCAATAAGCCTGCTAAGCGGTATTCCGTAATACTGAGCTATCGAGTACATCGTCTCCCCGCTCCGCACCATATGCTGTGAGAAGTCGCCCGGTATCACTATAGCCTGCCCGACTACAAGACCTTCGGGGTCTGAAATCTGATTTGCATTCATTATAGCGCTGACAGGCACCCCGTATCTTTGGGATAAGGCGTATATGGTGTCGCCTCTGTTTATTACATGAATTTTCAAGTGTAACCACCCTCCAAATGAATAATGTCCGTATCAGTCTATCGTATGCTTGGGGAAAAGTATTTGATAAAAGATGGTGTTTGCTGAATTCTAATGCTCAAGCGGAGCCAAAGTGTAGAGCTACTGCATTTTATTGTGGTACAGGCGCCTGACGAAACTATCAACAGACCGAGGGAAGGTATTATTATGAAGATAAGGAAGCTTGGAATAACGCTTGCCATAGTGCTGATAGTCAGTCTGTCTACAGCAACTCTTGCGGGCGCGGAGACTGCTTATACAGTTGTCCCGGGTGATTCGCTGTGGAAAATCGCAGTCAAGAATAAGGTGGGGGTAAGCGAACTGATTTCCGCAAACCCACAGCTCAAAAATCCTGATCTGATATATCCGGGAGACGTGCTGCAGATTCCGAGTCTCGGAGCCTCGGTTCGAGAATACGAAACCGAGGTGATAAGACTGGTCAATGATATTCGCGTAAGGAACGGCCTGAAAAAGCTGACTGAAAACTGGGAGCTCTCCAGAGTTGCAAGATACAAATCACAGGATATGCACGACCTTGGCTATTTTTCTCATACAAGCCCTGTATATGGTTCGCCTTTTGATATGATAAAGAATTTTGGCCTCAGCTACAGAACGGCCGCAGAGAATATTGCAAGGGGCTACAAAACTCCCGAGGCTGTTGTGAACGGCTGGATGAACTCCAGCGGTCACAGAGCGAACATCCTGAACAGCTCCTTTACGCAGACAGGGGTGGGGTATGTTCCGGACGGCAGTTACTGGACACAGATGTTTATTGGATAGAGCTTGGAAGTGACATATGAGGGCTACAAAATTATGTAAACCACATTGATCCTATAGAAAGCGGCTGACAAATGCTCGTTTTGCATTCGTCAGCCGCTTTTGGGCAAAAGATTTTTTGTATCGGTCCTAGCTTAAACGGACAGTAATAGCGCCTGTAAGCAATTAGGAGTCTGAGCCCTCATAGAAGTCTAGGATCTCTGAAGTCGTCATCATAACGCCGCCGTCAGTATCTCCGATCTCTTGCTCTTCTGTTCCCGCGGGCCTGTACTTTTTGGGCTTGGCCTTCTCTGTGGCGGGTTTGCTTCTTCGTTTGCCGGCTTCCGGGTCTCCGAAGTAAGGTATTTCGTCAATTGTAAAAAAGTCTCTCATATAGCTCTCATTCCTGTGACATTTTGTCCTGTTCCGACTGAATCATTTTTTTGACCATACGTCCGCCTATTGGACCTCCCTGTGAGCCGTTTGTCTTTGCGGACATTTCGCCTCTGTAGTGGTCGTTGTTTTCCTTGACAAACTGGGTCATGCCGATTTCGGACGCAGCCTCCATCTTTAGCTTATTCAGCTTTTTATTTGTATCCTTTCTGCTCATACATAGCCTCCTTAACAAGGTATATGCATATAGTATTTTTGAGCAAAAAACAGGAATTATACGCCCCAAGATAAGGAAAGAGATTTTATAAAAAAAATATCGAGTCCATCACGGCTTCCGCACAGCGCAGACCGTCTACTGCGGCGCTTGTGATTCCGCCTGCGTAACCGGCGCCCTCGCCGCAGGGATACAAACCCGCTACGGAGGACTGCATGTTTTTGTCCCGCAGAATCCGCACAGGGGAGGAGCTGCGGGTCTCTGGGGCGGTCATGACAGCGTCCGGAGCGTCAAAGCCGCGGAGCTTTTTAGAGAGCTCCGGCAGGGCTTTTGAAATCGTGCAGCTTATCTTTTGCGGCAGCACATAGCGCAGGTCGCAATATTGCACTCCCGGGCGGTAGGTGGGCATAACGGTTCGCGCACCGACACTTGGGCGGCAGGCGAGGAAATCTCCGACAAGCTGCGCCGGCGCGCGGTAATTTCCCCCGCCGCAGGCATAGGCCCGCTGCTCGATTTCCCGCTGCCAGTACATACCGCCAAGAGTTGATTTGTCCGGGAAGTCGGATGGGGAGAGTGTGACCAGAAGGGCGGAATTGGCATTCTCACCGCTGCGGCCGGAATAACTCATGCCGTTTGTGACGACGCCGCCTGCCTCGGAGGCTGCCGCCACAACGTAGCCGCCGGGGCACATACAGAAGGTGTAAGCGCTGCTGCCGTCCGGCAGGCGGCAGGAGAGCTTATAATCTGCGGCCGGCAGTTTTTTGTATGCCTCGCCGTATTGTGTGAGACTGATTTCCCTCTGTAAATGCTCAATTCTCACGCCCATTGAAAAAGCCTTAGGCTCCATAGGGACTCCCTTGGCGCTCAACATCTCAAAGGTATCTCTGGCGCTGTGGCCGACAGCCAAAAGAAGCTGACCGCAGTCGAGCTCATATGCCCCATCCGGAGAGTCCACAGAAACACCTGTAACGCCGCCGTTTTCAATACGGATGGATGTAAGGCGGTGCCCAAACCGGACCTCGCCTCCGAGGGCTGTGACCTCTGAACGCAGATTCTGCACAACGCGGAAGAGAATGTCGGTGCCGACATGCGGCTTGGCGTCATAGCGGACACTGTCCGGCGCACCGAACTGCGCGAAGGTATCGAGTACAAACTGTATTCGTTCGTTTTTGATACCTGTGTTGAGCTTTCCGTCAGAAAAGGTCCCCGCGCCGCCCTCGCCGAACTGCACATTGCACTCGCTGTCCAGTGTGCCGCTCTGCCAGAAGGCCTCGACCTTCGCCCGGCGCGTCGGAGCGTCACAGCCGCGTTCGAGAACGATTGGGCGGGCTCCCGCTCTGGCGAGATACAGCGCGGCAAACATACCGGCAGGGCCGAAGCCCACGATTACAGGACGGGAGCAGGGCATAGAGGCTTTCTGTATCGTATAGGGGTGAGAAACTGAGGGCACGGCTTCAACGTTTTTTGCGCTCCGCAGCAGCGCCGATTCATCACCGCTAAAAGAGACCTCCACAGTATAGGTATAGTGGATTTTACCTTTTTTACGGGCGTCCAGCGACTTTTTTATAATTCGCAGGCTCGAAATGCTTTTCTCGTCAATGCACAGCCTTTTTGCCGCGAGCTTTTTCAGCTTTGACTCACGTTCACCGGGCGCGAGCTGCAAATCGTGTATATAAATCATTTTCCGAGACCTCCTGCCAGATGGCCGCTGGACCAGGCCCACTGCAGATTGAAGCCGCCGCAATCTCCGTCGACGTCCAGCACCTCGCCGCAGGCAAAAAGTCCCGGTACAAGGCAGCTCTCCATGGTTTCAGGGTCAAACTCCGCAGTGCTTATACCGCCGGCGGTCACCTGTGCGCAGTCAAATCCTGCGACTCCGCATACATCCAGTGTGAAGTTTTTGGCGGCGCGGGCGACTGCGCGGATTTCATCGGGGGTCAGCTGCCCAACGCTACCGCCGCCAGATATGCCCGCATATTTACAGACCATCTGCCCCAGACGGTTGTGGAGCGCACCGGTCAAAAGCTGGTTGGCGGGGAGCTGGGGCGCTGTGACGGAGCGTCTTGCAATAATTGTTGTCAGCTCGTCCTCGGAAAAGTCCGCAAGTAAATCCAGATTTACGGTAAGGCCGCCGCCGGAGGTGCTGACGCAGCGGGAAACCTCAAAAATCGCGGGGCCGGACAATCCGTAATCCGTGAAGAGCACTTCGCCGCGATTTCGGGCGAGAATGTGCTTACCGGCAAGTAAGCTGACCGCCGCGTCCGCCTTGACGCCCTTGAGCGCCCGCGGATATACGGGGTCTGTCTTTACCTGCACAAGTGAGGGGTAAAGGCGGGTCCTGCTGTGGCCGCACATTTCTAGCAGACGATAGCCGTCCGCAACGCCGCCGAGATTCGCGCCTGCGGCGCCGCCGCACGCCACTATGACGAAGTCACAGCTTATTTCGCCTTCATCTGTACCTACAATGAAACGGCCGCCGCGCCTTTTCAGAGACGAGACGCTCTGTCCGGCGCGCAGCTCAATATTGTCCCGCTCAAGTGCAAAGCGAAGCACGTCCACTACGCTGGATGCGTGGTTGCTAAGCGGATATACTCTGCCGTCCGGCTCGGCCACGGTTATAAGACCTAGATTGCGGAAAAAGTCAAGGGTATCATTAACGCCGAACTTTTCCAGAGACGGCAGAACAAAGTCGGCATAGGAGCCGTGGTAGCTCTCACGGCAGACGTTCAGGTTGGTCAGATTGCAGCGGCCGTTACCTGTGCTTAAAAGCTTGCGGCCGACACGGGCCTGACGCTCCAACAGTATTATATGGTTGCCGCTCTCCTGTGCGGCGGTGATGGCGGCTATCATGCCGGAGGCTCCGCCGCCGATAATCGTGATTGTTTTCATAGCTCACCTTAAAGAGTAGTTGTCGGTTATTAATTATATTAAACCACAATTATGACGCGGCGCAAAGTGGAACTTTCGCTTTTCATGCTTTTTGAATGATGCGGGCGTCTCAAAGCAAAACTCGGGAGCTGCAACAGTCACAGTTTGTACATTGGCAAATATACAGATTAATGCAGTATAAAACTATTGATAATCAATCATCTGAAAATAGCTTATCATCAAAATGGCGGGCCAGGCTTAAGCGCTGCGAAGGATGGGTTATTGGAAGCGACTCGAACAGGCGCTTTGTATATCTTCCCGAATACAAAAACCCGTCTGATTTGTTAAGCTCCTCTGCTATTGTACCGTCATGCATGACCAATATTCTGTCGCTTATGCTTTTCACGGCGTTTATGTCATGAGAGATAAATACCAGTGGTAAACCCGTTTCCGAGTTTATCTGCTTGAGCATCTTCAGCAGATTATACTGAGTGATAACATCCAGACTGGAGGTTATTTCGTCGCAGATAAGCAGTTTTGGCTCCACTAAAAGCGCCCGGCAGATGTTTATCCTCTGCCTTTCGCCGCCGCTAAGCTGTATGGGCATTTTCTCAAGAGCTTGCGGATCCAAAAGCAGCTTTTGGAGTATTAATAGAATCTTTTCGCGGCTTTGTACTTCGTTCAGGCGGCTGTTGTATTTGAGCGTTTCCAGCAATGTATCGCCAACCGTCATAGTCGGGTCCAGAGACGAAAGATTGTCCTGTAAAATCAGCTGGCAGTTACGGTGAAATTCACTGCGCTCGCGCTTTGTTCTATGTGTGGTGTCCCGTCCGTTAAATTTTACTTTTCCGGAACTGGGGCGCTCATAGCAGCACAGAAGCCTTGCCAATGTGCTTTTACCGCAGCCGCTCTCCCCGACAAGTCCCAGTATCTCTCCCGATTTTACTTCAAGATTTATATCGTGAAGAACTCTCTCCCTATGGTAAACCTTCCAAACATTTTCCGCTTTAAGCATCACAGGTACGCCTCCTTGAAGCTGGCTTCAAGCAATGCCTTTGTGTAACCTTCGCGCGGGTTGTCAAACAGCTGAAACACGTCTCCGGACTCGACCAGAACACCGTTGTGCATTACAACTACCTCGTCCGCCAGCTCCGCAACGACGCCAAAATCGTGCGTAACTACTATGATAGATATATCGAGCTCGTGGTTTATCGCTCGAAGCTCACGCATTATTTCCTTCTGTATGCTCACATCCAGCGCTGTTGTTGGCTCGTCCGCTATTATAAGTGACGGAGCCACATATATTCCGCAGGCTATCATCAGCCGCTGAAGCATTCCGCCGGACAGTTCAAAGGGATACTTCGCAAGCGTGGATGCGGGGTCGGTGAAGCGAAGGCGTGTAAGCACTTCGGATATTCCCTTGTCAAATTCCTTCCTGCTTGTATTACGATAGCCCTTTGCCATTCGGTAGAGCTGCTTTCCAACACGCACTGAGTAGTTAAATGAGTTTATGGGGTCCTGATAGACGGAAAATATGTTTTTACCGTTAAATTTTATACGGCTTTCCGGCGATATGACCGCACCATCCGGCAGCAGGCCCAGAACAGAGGCCATGGTAAGACTTTTGCCGCTGCCGCTCTCTCCGACAAGGCAGGTTATCTTTTTGTCCTTTACTCCGAAGGATATGTCGTTTATTATCTGCCTTTCAAAGATAGAGAGGGACAGATGTTCTATTTCAAGAATGTTTTCCGGCATTTCAGTTTTCCTTTATTCCTATCACAGCAATCCTCTTATGAGGATTGAGCAGACGATAGGCCATAGGCATAGCTTTTTTCTCGGCTCTGTCAACATCCTTTAGCGCTACTACGCTTACGGCAAAGCCTGCGTCCTCAACCATGTTAGAAAGCCGCTTGGCATTTTTGCTTTTCAACATGGGCAGAGATTTTTTTAGATCGGCATCGTAGTCGCCATTGTGGGAAAAAGCGTTGCGCTTTTCCTGAATGCTCAGTAGGCACCTTCCTAAAAAAACCTGCAATTTGTCAGAGGGACGGCTATAGTGCCAGTTGCCCTCCATGATGATAAGCTTGCCGCCGGGCTTGAGAACGCGCTTCCAGTCCCTTATTGCTTTTTCAGGGTGTGGCAGGGTCCAGACAAGATGTCTGTTTATTACCACATCGTAGTAATTGCTTTGCTCTTTCGTATCTTCAGCGTCGGCTATAGCAAAGGATACATTTGTATATCCAGCTTTTTCCGCCTTGGCCCGCGCCACGGAGAGCATATTCTCCGACAAATCTACGCCTTTGCAGTTATGGCCCTGCTCTGCGAGTAAAAGACTGACAAAGCCCGTACCTGCTCCGACATCAAGTACTTCGCTGGGCTTCGTTTCTATGAGCCTATCCAGCAGCCTGAGCCACTCCAGCTTTTCTCCCTCGCTTTTCATTCCGTGGGCATAACAGTTATCATAATTTGTATAGGCATTATTCCATAGTTCTGTAATGCCTTTTTTTATAGTATTATCATCCAACGTCGGGTTCCTCACGATACATATTTATTTTTGAGATACTCGCCTGTGAAATTGACGCATAGCGAACTGATTATAATCATAATTCCTGGGAAAAGCGCCACCCACCACTTTCCGGTGAGAATATAGTTTTGAGCGTTGTTTATCATGTTCCCCCATGAGGGAGTGTCAATTGGAATACCTACGCCGAGATAACTCAGCGCGGTCTCCGTTACTATAGCGCCGGCAAAGGTGAAGGTTGCAATAATTATGATGCTCAGAGTGCTGTTGCGGGCCATGTGATTGAAAATAATAACCCGCTTCGGGATATTGAAACCGTGGGCAAGCATAATGAAGTTTGTTTTTTTAAGCTCCATAAACTTACCCCGTATAACCCTGGCCATGGTCATCCAGTTTGTCAGGCTCATGATAATGACTAGCCCCAGTATTTTGTTGGGAAAAACCATCTGGAACGCCAGAACAATAATTGTAGAGGGGATACTGCATATGATGTCTACAAGCCGCATCATCACGTTGTCGACTTTACCGCCTACATAGCCGCTGATACCTCCGTATATAAGACCTATAGTAAGCCCCACAACCGTGGTTACGGCAGCCACGGATATGGATACTATTCCACCGTAAAGAACACGTGAAAAAATGTCACGACCGATGCTGTCGGTTCCGAAAAAATGCTGAGAATTTGGCTGCTGCAGCACATTACGAAGGTCTACCTCCGTTACATTATAAGCAACAAAAAGGGGTGAAAAGAAGCAAACAGCTACAATAGAGATAAAAACAAACAGCCATATCCGGTTTCTGTTGTTGTGGTTTCTCTTTTTTTTCGCGCTCATCTTTCCACCGCCCTTCTCAGCTTGGGATTCAGGGCAAGGTCAATCAGATCAACCGCTAGCATTGATGATATGACCACGATCCCCGTAATCAGAATTCCACCCATAAGAACAGGGTAATCCTTAATAGGTATCGCACCAACGATCATGCTGCCAAGTCCCGGGTAAGCAAAGACAGTCTCCACCACTACAAAGCCGGAGAAAAAAGACGGGACATGCGATCCTGCATAGTTAATGAAAGGAACAAGGGAATTTTTCATAACGCCCATGTATATATCTCGGTTTGAAACATGGTTTGCCCTTGCGACCGTCACATAATAGCTGCTCAGTTCTTCCTTCAGCCCCTCCTGAATGAAACGGGAAAATGAGCTTACATGACTTAACACTACGGTCAATACCGAAATTACAAGGTGTTTTATCCTGTCTGCCGCCCCAGTGGCGAAGATAGATGACGTTCCGGACGACGGCAGCCAACCAAGCTTAACCGAAAAGAGAAAAATCAGTATAATTGCAACGAGCACACTGGGGATACCATTAATAACAATACTCGTAATCGTTATTCCTCTGTCAAGCGCCGAGTAGGGGTGCCGGCCCGCCCATAATCCCACGACCATAGATATAATGACAGTCAGGAAAAAGGAGACTGCAAACAGCAAAAGCGTATTAGGCATGCGCTCGGTAATGATTTGGTTAACGCTTTTACCATTTTCATAGGAATAGCCCATCCGCCCGCCCAACATCTCAGAGAGCCAGTTGTAGTAACGTGTGGCCAACGGCCTGTCCAGACCCAGGTTCGTATTAATCCGCTCACGCTCCGCTTGAGTCAGCTTATCCATCTGCCCCCCATAAATGGCGGCAGCCGGATCACCCGGCGCCGCATTTATGAGAGCAAAAGCGATAATGCTCATTACAAAGAGTATGAAAACACTCTGCAGTATTCGCTTTATAATATATTTTGTCATTTACGCTTTTGGGAACACTGTTTAGTTCAGTTCCCACTCCTCTATGTTCCAGAAGACACCAGCACCGTGATGCCCTAATATCTTAGTGGTTTTTATACCCGAGACACGAGTATTTGCGCAATAGAGGGCTGTCAGATAGCATATGAAATCATATGCTGGATCTTTGGCCAGCGCTTCCTGGAACTCGGCATAGTGGCCTGCGCGTTCCCCTTTGTCGGAAGTAATGCGGGCCTTTTTAAGAGTCTCGTCTACGGTATCATTGCTGTATAGGCCGTAGTTGTCAGTACCGGTAGTGCAGAAAAGTCTGTATGTATCGTTGTCGGCATCAAAGGGACTGCCCCAGCCGAGGACAAAGGCTTCGCACTTGGTGATGTCTATGGCGCTCCAGTCAAGGGCGTCCACCTTGCAGTCGATACCGAGCTTTTTCCACTCGGATACAAGGTAGGTCGCTATGTTGACACGAACTTCATCTGATACGGGAGTCGTAAGCGTAAAGGCCAGCTTTTCTCCGTTCTTATCGCGGATACTGTCGCCGTCACTGTCTGTCCATCCGGCTTCGTCGAGCAGAGATTTAGCTTTATCGAGGTTATAGTCATATTTCTCAACGCTATCATTGTTGAACTTGTTGAGCTGCAGAGGTGAGTAGGCGGCAACGCCGTAACCGTGAACGATTGAGTCAACAACAGCCTTACGGTCTGTTGCGTAGCAGAGGGCCTGACGCACTTTAACATCGTCAAAAAGGTCGGTAGCACCAAAATTAAACATTACACAGCGGTAGTCGGCAGTGTCGATTTTATACACCGTAGTGTCCTTATTGGCTTCAAGTTCCTCCACCTGGCTGGGCTCAATATACGCAAGGTCAATTTCGCCGGTTGAAAGCTGCAGAGCGCGGACATTATAGTCCGGCAGACACAGACACACTATATTCTCTATCTTAGCGGTATCGCCGTAGAAATCATTAAATCTTGTGAGGACAAGCTTGGAATCGGTCTCATATGAGACGAACTTGTAGGGTCCGCAGCCAACAGGCTCCATATTGAAATCCGCAGTGTTGAAATCCTTACCCTCAAAACAGTGCTCAGGGATAATCCCAATTGTTAGTTTGTCAAGAAGTGCGGGGAAAGGCTCATTAAGTGTGATTCGCAGCGAGGTGTCGTCAACCTTTTCAACATTTTCGATTTGCAGGAACCCATCGCGCTGAGAGGAGTTTATTTTTTCGTCAATAACACTTTTTAGCGTGAATATAACGTCCTCAATGGTCAGCTTCGTACCGTCGTGGAAAAGGACATCATCACGGATCTTAAAGGTGTACTCAAGCAAATCGTCGCTTATTTTATAACTGGTTGCTATGTCACACTGCGGTTGACAGTTCTCGTCAGTAGTCATAAGGCCGCGAAAAAGCAGATCGCCGAAATGCATTGATCCCAATACGGGGTTGAATTGGCTGTCCATAGATTCCGCACCGTAAATAAGTGTGTTATCTCTGTCCAGTGATATCTCATTTGCCTTACTATCCTCGTCATTTGAAGGTTTTTTTGAAACCTCACCGCCGCCACATCCCGCCAGCAAAGCCAGCAGCGTCGCTGAGCACAGTACCAGAGAGATTAATTTTTTGGTTTTCATCAGTTTGTACTCCTTTTATCTTTTCTTATGTAAATTACAGGCGGTTAGCGCCCTATATTACATCTGTTCTTATAATCCTTTTTGTTTTGACAATAATCACCGCAAGCTCCCAATTATAGTTACAATATAACAACTTTCAACACCTTTACAAGCCCGGGGGGGGGACTAGTTTTAACCTCCTGCGAACGATTTAACCCGGGGGCTTTTGCCAAATCTACTACACGGAAAACATTATAATGTAAAAAACCGCCCGGCAATAAATCAAGCGGAAAACATAAAAATATCTGAGACCCTTGGTAAATCGAGAAAAACATAAATCCCCACTCGTTAACGAGTGGGGATTTATTATATCAACAGCGATTGATAATATGAGTGAGTTGGTAGTTATAGATGCAAGGTAGTTTTAGCAACAGGATTCGAACTTACACTGCGCATAATGCTCATAATTTCCGCAATAAAATAAAATTTGTAGCATAAGCCAAAAGTTATTTACAGTGATTACGGTAGTTTTCTTCTGACTCTTCTGCTATTTGTTCCAGTTTCAAATCCTCTTCTGTTTTATTTCCGGTAATATCACGATAAGCTTCCTTTATTCCATTTTTTACAGCCCATTTAACAACAAAATATCCAACAATAAGAACAATAAGCGCTGTACCTCCACTTATGCCAAGTTCTTGCCAAATGCCCATTATATATTTCTCCATTTCATATTTTTGTTTTGCTCCGTTTGCAAAATATAAATAATCTGTAGCGCAATTATAACATAATTTAGAGTATAGAAAAAGACATATCTCCACCTTGGTGAAAGATATGTCTTTGGAAAGGAAATAATATATTGATAGAATTTCCTTCTATGGTTTCAAATCGGCAGGTGCGGTTGCAAATGGACACCTATGGTTTCAAATCAGGGGGTACGGTTGCATGGCGTATTTTGCCCAGAAAAGCTGCCTTGCTTTGAGAGACCAAACTAAGATTTATAACTCCAACATTTATGCAAAGAATTCTTCACATAACGAAATGAATTCTTCCATTTAATACAAACTTTCATAATGAATAAGTCGAAATATGCTCTTTCGTTAGCGCGGCTCTCCCAGCTTATAATCAGTAACTAGCGCCAGACGGCTAGCAAGGCCGGTCTTTTTGAAGATATTGCCGACATGGAATTTAACTGTACTCTCAGTAATATACAGGGTGCTTGCAATCTCCATGTTGGACAGGCCTTGAATAATAAGGTTAAAAATTTCCTGCTCTCTGGCTGAGAGTCCAAAACGGCTCACATATTCGGCCAAGCGGCGCGCTTCCGCTTCCTCTGGAGTCGTCACGGTGATGTACAGCTTTTGATATAGAAGAAAAAAGAGCATGATGACGAGCACGAACACCGCGCCGGAGAGAATAACGAGCGGCGTGCCTATAAACAGGCCCGCGCCGAGCGTACCCGCTACCTCGCCCAGACGCCCTGCCAGCAGACCGAATACGGCGAAGGCGGGTAAGCCAGATTTGCCGGAGATATCTGAGAAAACGAGTATGCGGTAAACCGACCAGAAGCCTAAAAACAGATAAGCTAGCATCCACATGGCTGTCTCACCGGCGACATTTGCGCCCAGCGCCAGCGCCGCAAACGGAAACGCCAGCGCCGCGAGGCAGCAGATAGCGCCCCAACGTCTGTTTTTGTCGCTGATAAACCCTGCGATGACGAGGCCGACACCATAAAACACTCGTGTGAATTCTATGTATACGCTGTCCGCCGCTCCACGAAGCGGAAAAGCAAAGCCGAGCGTATTCGCCATTGAGATCATAAACAGAACAACCGCGGCAAGCCACAGGAGCTTTTTGTTGAAGCCGCCTCGCGGCTTCCCAGTGCTCTCCGTTGCCGGAGGCGGCGAAAGTTTCCATACAAGCACAAGAGACGCCACCGCGAGCGCGGCTATTGCAAGGAAGCTTCCGCTGTGCCATAAGAACCGGCCTCCCATCGGCAAGGACAACAGCCATGTCCCGATACTACCGAAGGCGTAAGCTCCGCCGAACACCAGCCCCCGCCGCTTTTTCGGAATGTCTGTTGAAAGCCTTGTCAGATAACAACCGGACAACATACCGATGGCAATATTCAGTAGCGTTCCCGTGGTTATGATTAACCACAGTGAGGACGAATACACTGACGCCGCCAGGCAGACAAGTGCTAAAAGCGTGGCACAAAAAGGCAGCAACCTCCCTCCGGCGAAGGCGGAGCGCTTATGAAACATTAGAGCGACAGCGCCGATCCCCGCCGCCTGACAAATATAGTAAGCCCCGCAGGTCAGCAGGTTTACCGCGCCGCCATCTAAAAACCCGAGCAGACGATAAGCCTGCGCAATGTACGCCGCACCTGTCCATAAAAACCCCAGCCCGATAAGCCCAGCAAAATACAGATACTTGCTATCTATCCGAATGGTTGCATTCTTTAACATACATCATCTCCCGTCTGCGCGTTTTATGCTCATATTATACCATACAGCGCGAGGTTATTCAAAGCCAAAAAGCCCGGATTGGACCACCTATACTAAAACTACACCCGCTTTTTCCCTACCTAAACCCTTTCCGGACTGGAGCCATTCACACTTTCCGCTTATGCTTATAGTGGGGGGTGGATAAAATGGCACAGCAAAGTCAGTGTTTTCCGTTTGAAAAGAGCATCGTAATAAACGCTGTGTTCGACACCATCGAGGCATTAGGGCTAAAGCTCGAAAGCTCGAACAGTTCGCGCGGTACTTTGATTATTTCCGATGGGTCGCATACAGGAAAAATGCGTGTCGCGCTCGGCTTCAGCGCAAACGTCAATCAAACGCAGGTTGAAGTCTATTCGGTGGATGGAGGCGCGAGCTTCGCCGAGAAATGGAGCCCCGTCATCCTTGATGAAATTGAGGGAAGAATCAGACGGGTGTATCCAATGGGAAAGGAAGAGTAGGATGAAGAAAACAAGAATATGTTCCGCAATCTTGTGTGCGGTAATGCTGTTCGCGTTGCTGCCGACAGCGGCGGGAGCTGCGGGTGTAGTCACGGACGTTTCCACCGTGGCGGAACTGCGCGCCGCTCTGGAAAACGACGCGGGGGCGCATGTCAGGCTGATAAAGGACATTTCCTTCACCACAGCCAACGCAGCCGACAGGGACGTCGGCGTCTATCTCGGCGAGGGCTGCTATACCATCGACCTGAACGGCCATACGTTAAAATACAGCTACAGAACGGGCGGCGAGTTCTCGGATAACGGCTCGCCGGTAGCCAGCGGCGAAGCGAAGCTGTTGGTGATAAACGGCCCCGGCACTATGGTGGGCGGCACGCACGGGCTGGAGCAAGGCAACCAGTTCGGCTCGCTTATTGTAAACGGCGGCACCTTCAAGGGCGTCATGGGCTACGGCATACGCGTGACCGGAGGCATCGCCTATATAAACGGCGGAACGGTAACAGGCAACTTCGGTTCGATTGAGCACGCGGACGGCATCGTGGTCTTAAACGGCGATCAGGTAAAAAGCGTGCGGCAGACAGACCCGAAGGCGAAGAAGCGCGGGCTTGTAAAGGACGGCGTGTTCACCGGAAACACAGTACTGGAGGACGTTGTCCTTTACGTTGACAAGCTGACCATCGCAAAAGGCGCGTCCATGAAACTGATAAGGGGCGGCGGCCTTGTGGTCAACGGCAGCTTTGTAAACAACGGCACCTTCATACATGAGGCAGGCCTTAAAAGCATAGGCGGCGAGGCGATAATAAAGCCGGACACGCAGGGCAACCATACGCCGGTGCATATTCTCTTTGACAGAACCTTCGGCAGCCTGACACTTCTGGAAAGGTCGGCGATGTACGTCTGGAACGGCGCGACGGTGACCGTCACCGGCGCGTTTAAGAGCGAAAAAAACAGCCTCGTGTCTGTAAACGACGGAACGCTAAGGCTTCTGGGCAGCGTAGACCACAAGGGGCACGCCGACGGCGTGCCCGAGCTGGATACGAGCGCCCATGCCGGCCCGCAGCGAGGCTTTGAGCGGGAAACCGATATCGCCATACGTCTGAACGCGCTGGGGCTGTTTCAGGGCGTGGGCACAAACCCGGACGGCGGCATAAACTTTGACCTTGAGCGCGCACCGTCGCGCGCGGAGGCGGTGGTCATGCTTATTCGTCTGCTGGGTAAAGAGAAGGATGCCAAGGAAGGCGGCTGGACGCACCCCTTTACCGACGTTCCCGGCTGGGCGGACAAGTATGTGGGCTACGCCTATACACACGGGCTTACAAACGGCGTTTCGGCAACCAGATTCGGTACCGATACGGCCTCCTGCCAAATGTATCTTACCTTTGTTCTTAGGTCTCTTGGTTATTCCGACGCCGGGGGAGGTGACTTCACCTGGGACAGGCCGGAAGAACTGGCGCGCGAAACCGGCATCCTGCCGGAAGGCGTTCACATGGAAAGCTTCCTTCGCGCCGATGTGGCGCTTATTTCCGAAGCCGCGCTGTCAGCCAGACTCAAGAACAGCCGTGACACGCTGCTTGACAAGCTTATTGCAGACGGCGCGGTAAGCTTAACAAACACCGATTAGGAGGGAAACCATGAAAAAAGTTTTGAGTATTTCGCTATGCCTGATCCTTTTGTTAACCCTGCTGCCCGTCGTGGCGCTGGCGGGGGATATTTTCCAGGTGACCGTTGATGTCGGTCCTAACGGGACAATATTTTTCGGCGATCCGCCGCCGGAAGGCGAAGAAGACGCCAGGGACGTTTTCACAAGCGAAACCGATCCCGCGACTATTGAAATCGAGGCCAACGAAGAGGGCGCGGACACCACCAACGTGTTTATAGAAGTCCTGCCTGATGAGGGCTACGAGATCGAAAGCGTCACGCTTGGCGATACGCTTTACGAGGTCGGGCAAAGTACGGAAACAGATCCGCCCCATGAAGTGAGACCAAACGGCTTTGGAGGTAACTTGCCCTGCGGCCTTCTGAAAACCGAAGCCGACACCTACTATATCGCCGCCACCTTTATAGCGGAGGAAGAACCGGGCGGCGAGGGGCCGGGCGGCGGCGAACCGGGCGGCGGCGAACCGGGCGGCGGATCCTACACACTGACCCTTACTGTGGGCGAGAACGGCTCGGTCACATCGGTGACCCGAAGGGTTGACGACGCAGACGTGCCGGTCCTGCCTGACGAAGAGAACGGCAACACCTATACCGTACCCGCCGGCAGCGACGTGACCTTTACCTTTGAGCCGGACGAAGGCTACATAATAGACGAGCTGTGGGTGGACGGCATGATGGAATGGCTCAATCCGGACAACACCTACACGCTTTATGGCGTGAACCGCAGCCAGCCGGTTGAAGTCACCTTTATGCAGGCCGTGGAATACACCGTTACCGTTCCGGAAATTGACCATGTGACGATTGAAATCTTTAAAAACGGAGAACCGGTTGTCCTTGAAAACAACCAGTTCACAAGCATGACCCGCGACATGGTGACCTATATCTTAACAATCGATGAGGGCTACAGGCTGAGCGAATTCAATACCCGGCGTTCAGACGGACTGCGTGAGGGCATATTTGTAAACTATGACCCCGACGGCGGCTTCCTCTACTCCGACGTTGAGACCAATTTCAGCTACACGGTGGAAATCGAAACCGAAGAGCTTACAGACCTGCCGGCCCTCTATTACGCGATTGTTGACAGCGAGTCAGGCGAGGCGGATATTAAGGCGGCCATACGCCGCGAGCTGGGCCTTCAGAGTGTCGTCGTTTCGGACGAAGACATAACCGTTGAAGACGACGACGCGCCCGCCATAGCCGGAGGCGTGGACTACAAGAAAGTCACTGTCGGTGAACTGGGCGTCGCGCACTTCTATATCGTGGACAACGCGAAAACGCTGCTTATACTGACCGAGCCTGTGGGCGGAAATGCTGAGCTCACCGTTTATGACGGCAGCGGGCTGGCTGATTTTGAACCGGCAAACATCACGATACCTCCCATATCAAGCGGAAAAATGTACGCCTTCGGACCGTACGGCGCCTTTGCAATGGATATGTCGCACGCACTCGGGCTTGACCTGCGCGTCAGCGCGGGAGCGTACGGCTCGTATGAGGTAACGGGCGAGTTCTTCAACATGCAGTGGCACGTCGTCAACTTCGGCACTCCGCCCGACACAGCCGTAAACTGGTACCCGACCAACGTTATCACAGCCGACGCGATTTATATTGAAGCGGAGGCTGCAAAGAACGGCACAAGTCAGGAGGCGAGCAGATGGGCCATCGACACCTCCCCCCGCATTAACCGCATGGACGAGGACGGCAGGTTACATTACCGGCTGGAGGTATTCTTCGGCAATGATACCGTTACCATCTCGCCTCCCGCTTCGGGAAACGTCACGGCGGTTTCGGTCGCCGAGCCGTCGGACAGTCCCGGCTATACCTTTGCAGACGACGGCGACCGCGTTGTTGTGACCTTCCTTTCCGATTTTTATGACCTTGTCACCGTTCCGGTTACCCTCACGATAGGCGGATCAGAAACCAGGCAGGCAAACGTTACCATCCGCCGCGTGGGTGTGGAAGTACAGGAGCATAATATAGAGGATTATAGCGGTGAAGATGTAAGTACTGTAGTAGTCGCGCACGGAACGCAGCATGGCAGCGTTCTGGATCTGTCTGAATACGGGTTCAGGCTGACCGCCTCCTATTACATACCCGACGGCGGCAGCACCGAGCCTTACGGACTGTTTGTCACCCGCACATACGCCAACGGCAGGGTCGAAACGCAAACCATACTTGCCTCGATGGAGGGCGTGATTGATCACGGCAGCGCGGCCAACGCGGTCGACTATATCATCTACTCCGGCACAAGCCGCGCCTCCGCTCCCGCATCCGTTTCGGTGCTGGTGCTTAAAGAAGAGCCTGATGAAAACGCCTTTGGCGGCGTAAGCTTCGGTTCGGGCGCCGGCGTAACTTGGACGAAGTAATAAGGAGGGCATGACATGAAAAAAAGACTATTAGCGCTGGCACTGACGCTTCTGATACTCTGCGCGGCTCCTCTTTCCGCGTTGGCCGCGGTGACCTCCGGCACCATCACCGCGTCGTACGGCGGCGGAACGGTGACCTTCTCGGGCGAGGTAACGACCGACGTAAGAGCCGTGGCCGTTGTGCTCTTTAACCCGAGCGGCGACCAGGTAGCCATGACCACCTGCGGCGTGACGCTGGAGGGCCTGTTCTCCGGAGAAGTCGACGTTTCCCTGTCTGGCTACGGCGTCTACTCCGTAAAGGCGGCCGATTACGACGGCGGACCCTTCTTCGCGGAGACCACCTTTAACTACGCGGCGCCCTCGGTGCCTCTCCCCGTACCCGCTCCTGTCGCCGGGATTGAAAGCGGCGAGAGTATTTCCGTGACCAACATCGAAAGGCTTGTAACGGCCGGAACTACGCTTACCGTTGAAGGCGAAAACGGCGCGAAGCTGGTTTTTGACGCCGATTCGCTAAAGGGCATCAGCGAGCAGGCCGAAGGCAGCGTCGAGGTGACAATTGCCGACGTGTCGGAGGATTACGAACAGACTCATCCAGACAAGCTGGTGTTCTCCTTGACAGTCGGTTCCGGTGATAAGGTCATCACAGACTTTGGCGGCTCCGTTACAGTATCCTTGCCCTATGAATTGAATGAGGGAGAACTGGCGGATAATGTGACGGTCTGGCATCTGACGGAAAGCGGCGTTTTGGTCGCAATCCCCTGCACTTATGACCCATCGACCAAGCTGGTGAGCTTTACAGTCAGTCACTTCTCGCTATATATGGTAGGCGTCGCTTCCCCGTGGGAAAACCCCTTCGCCGATGTCATTGAAAGCGATTGGTTCTATGATGCTGTACGATTCGTCCACGAAAACGGTCTTATGGTTGGAACCGACAAAAGCACTTTCGGCTCGCAGGATATTGCATCACGCGGAATGATCGTAACCATCCTTTGGCGTCTGGAGGGAGAGCCGGCATCGGAATATCCCATGACTTTTACTGATGTTGCTGAGGATAAATGGTATTATAAAGCCATAGCATGGGCTGTTGAAAAGGGTATTGTTGATGGCTATAACACGCTTCACTTCGGACCGGATGACGATATCACTCGCGAGCAAATGGTAAAAATACTTTACAGATTTGCAACGTACAAGAGATACGATGTAAACTCCCGCGACGACTTAAGTGCATTTACTGACAGTCCTTCAGATTGGGCGATGGAAAGCGTGCAATGGGCAGTAGCAGAGAAAATCATACAGGGCAAAGGCTTCAACCTTCTTGACCTGCAAGCAGGTGTCAAACGCTGTGAGTGCGCTGAAATTTTGCAGCGGTTTATATCCAATTAACAAGAGACTCTATGTGAATAACTCGCGTATAACGATAAGAGGCCTTTTAGAACATATCATCGAAACATCACCATATACAGCTGGAACAGTAACCACCTGATTACATCGGCGCTGTTGAGTTCTATCAGCAAGCTCAGGGAGACTATGAGGCAGCCTATACACCAACGGCCAGGCAAGCATAACCAATACTCATGATTTACCTCATAATAACTTATTAACAAGCCTCTTTTTATAAAACTACCAGAATGGCGAAGGAATCCACATTCCTTCGCCATTCAAACTGTTCGTCCCAGGTAGGCTATACGATTTGGATTTTCTTACCCTTCGGGTCTCCTTTGAAAGCTTCTATCGCATGCTCCCAAGCCTCTAGGCCAATATCCTGATTATAGTATAAAGGAACTTCGTTCAGATGAGCTAGTGCAATCTTTCCCGTCATAAGCGGGTCATCGCTGGTTACATTGGTTTCAGAATCAACAACACCATGCTCAAGTTCTATGTTCAAGCCTTCCAAATACTCTTCGGGTGTAAACTTTACTTTTCTGAAATCAATCCCCAACTTGGCTGCAATTTCGTTTGCTTCAGCCAATGTGAACTTTTTCATTTCAAGCCCTCTTTTCTGCGGTTATTTCTTTTCCTTATTAAAGCAAAGGAACCAGTCAAGGCAGTATTTGTTCTCGTCCTTGCTTTCCATTCTTTCCTTGGCAACACCGCAGGAGCCGGGAGTCGGAATGATGGTATCATCACCAGGCTGCCAGTTAGCGGGCGTAGCAACCGCATCTTTATCTGCTTTCTGCAGACCGAGAATAATTCTTTTGATCTCGTCGAAATTTCTGCCAAGAGAGGCAGGATAATAAAGAATTGTACGAATAATTCCCTTCGGGTCAATGAAAAATACAGCTCTTACTGCTTGTGTTGTAGACTGGGACTGTATCATTCCATACTTATTCGCTACATCCATCTTAATATCTTCAATGAGCGGGAATTTAACCTCAACGTTTTTCATGCCCTTCCACTCCAGCTCCTGAATCTTGCGAAGCCATGCGATATGTGCATACAAAGAGTCAACAGATAGTCCCACAAGCTCAGTGTTCAGTTCTTTGAATTCATCCGCCATGGATGCAAAAGTCATAAACTCAGTGGTGCAGACAGGGGTAAAATCCGCCGGGTGTGAGAAAAGAATAACCCATTTCCCTTTGAAATCTTCCGGAAACTTAATGTTACCCTGAGTGGTTATAGCTTCAAAAGCCGGAGCTGGGTCCCCGATTAAAGGCATTCTGTAATTTTTTTCTTCCATGATATACATCTCCTTCTAATTTTAATTTAAGCTAAAACAATTTCTTAAGAGAACCCAGCAGACCACCCGCCTGATCTAAAGATACTTTTGCCTTTACGCCTTCAATCAGAGCTTTTATCTGATCATCGGGCAGATCGATCCCAAGAACAGATTCAATTGCCTTAACAGGATTGCTGGAGAACTTGGATGCGAAATCCTTGTCCGATTTCACCTTATTTACGATTTCTTCGATTTTTTCTTTTATGTCCATATCTTTCTCCTTATTGTTTTGATTTTAGTAAATCCCGAATTTCTTCAAGCAGAGCAACCTCTGGTGCCGGCGCCGGAGGAGCAGGAGGCACTTCAGCTTCTTTTTTCTTTCTGAAAGAAAGATTTGCAAGAAAACAATCCCTGCTAAAAAGGCAAGTGCGATCAATGTGTTTATGGGAAATCTCATGTTATTTGCCTCCTTTGGTCTTCTTGTATTCGCCAATCAGAATTTTGGCGGTGTCAAAATCCAATTTTTCGTTGATAGCAAGTCTTTTTATCAAAGCAATATAGGGCTCACTTTCAGTGTCATCGCTGATCTTGATTGTTTGAATCAGCTTATCTAACCGCAGTCTAATTGTCGGATAGGTGACTTCGTATTGTTTCGCCATTTCCTTCAAAGAGCCCGACGCCAATATGAATTTCTTTATGAACGAAATGTCTTCATCTTCAAGATTTACAATCCATTCTGGTATTACTTGCATCGACATATCCAGCCCTCCTTTAACAAAGTTCATTATATACTTTAATATTATTAAAGTCAATGTCAAAGAGTCGTTGAATAAAAAGTTTACAAATTGAAATGCTCCCCGCCACCGGTGCTTCCGATGACAGAGAGCGTTTTTTATTCATTTACCATCAATTCGATTGGCGGTTCGTTAAGCTTCGATCTCCATCCCGTTTCTGAACCGGAAGAGCAGCGTTCCGTTGTGCCTAACCACTACGCAGTCAATGACTGAGAGCCAGAGTTTACTGTCGAACTCCGTGACCGGCTCATCGGTTTCGTGCAGTTCAAACATGAATGCGCTGATGGAATCCGCCTGTGCCTTTCGCTGTTCGCTCTGCTCACGGAGTTTTTCGACCCTATCCCTAATGGCAGTATACCGGTCTTCGTAGCCGTTGTACTTCCGGCTGAACTCCGCTTGATCCATAGCATTTGAAGCGTTCTCCTCGATAAGCTTTCGTGTAAGACCCGTGACCACTTCAGCTTCCTGCAGAAGATCGGCAATTTTACCGTCAATCTCCGTGGTGTCGGTCAGCACATCCATCATCCGCCTGCAGTCATCGATAATGTTTTCTCTGTCCGGAATAAGGCTGTTATAGGCTGCGATAAACCTTGCCCGGATATCGTCCTCGTTCAAGTGCGGTGTGGTGCAGCGGTGTTCCTTGTCTTTGAACTTTTCGTTGCACTGCCATACCGTCCGCTTGTACTTATTCGTGGAGTTCCAGGTCTTTGCACCGAAGAACCCGCCGCAGTCTTCGCAGATAAGCCTTGCTCCGAATACGCTGTTTCCGCTGTACCGCCTGCCGAGGGCTTTTCTCCGTGTCATCTCAAGCTGCACCAGTTCCCAATCTTCCGGCGGGATAATGGCATCGTGGGAATGCTCGATGTAGTACTGTGGAACTTCGCCGTTGTTTTCCTTCATCTTGTGCTGAAGGAAATCTACCGTGAATTTCTTTTGAAGGAGCGCAGAGCCTTTGTATTTCTCGTTTGTAAGGATGCTCTCTACAACTGCAGAACCCCATTTGCTTTTCCCTCCCGGAGTCGGTATGCCTTCCTCGGTGAGGGTCTTGGCAATGGTGAACGGTGTCTTGCCGTCAATGAACATCGTGTAGATTCGGCGGACGATAGCAGCCTGTTCTTCCACGATTACAAGCGGATGGTCTTTGTCGGGACCTTTCTCATAGCCGAGGAAAGAACTGTAGCCGAGGCTGACTTTTCCGTCCGAGAAGCGTTTCCTGTGACCCCATGTGACGTTCTCCGAAATTGAACGGCTTTCTTCCTGGGCAAGGGAGGACATGATGGTGATCAGCACTTCGCCCTTGCTGTCGAAGGTATAGATGTTTTCTTTTTCAAAATAGACCTCAACATTATGCTCCTTGAGGGTGCGGACATTGGTGAGGGTATCGACCGTGTTTCTCGCAAACCTGGAAATGGACTTTGTAACGATGAGGTCGATTTTCCCGGCGAGGGCATCCTGTATCATCTTATTAAAACCCGCACGGTGCTTGGTGTTCGTACCGCTGATGCCTTCGTCCGTGTAAACATCCACGAAAGTCCAGTCCGGCTTGCTCTTGATGAACTGTGTGTAATAATCGACCTGTGCCTCATAGCTTGTAAACTGCTCATCGCTGTCGGTGGAAACACGGGCATATCCTGCGACCCTTCGCTTTGCTACGGCCGAATCCGGCATTCGTGTTGCCGGGTTTATCGTCTGCGGTATGACTTTTACCGAACGGGCTGTTGCTGCCATTACTTATCCCTCCTTTGTCTTAACGCTCTCTGCCTTGCCGCTTCACGCATCTCCGGTGTCCAGGACTCGGAGCGTGAGCGGTCTTTCCATGTTCGTTCTTCAATGTGACCGTCCTTGAAAATGAAGACCAACCTGTTAGCACCCGGAACTTCGATATGGTCGATCTGTTCTTTGAAAACCGCTCCGTCAAAAGTCTCAAGTCCGAGAACTTCGGCTGTAACCGGCTCAAGGATGCCTTCCGGTATCTGCTTGGCGGTGCATCCCGCTTTTCCTCTCTCTTGAAAGGTTCGGCAATTCCAGTATACTCTGCCGTTGCAGGTGACCCGTTTGAAGTTCTCTCCGCAGATTCCGCATTTGATGATGCTTGAAAAGGGATATCGCTTCGGTGATTTCTTGCCGCAGTACTTCTCTCTGACGGCTCTTACGACCGCCTGTGCCTTTTCAAAGGTTTCTCTGTCAATGATTGCCTCGTGGGTGCCTTCCGCATAGTACATCGGAAGTTCGCCGTTGTTCTTTACGGTCTTTTTCTCGATGTGGTTGTTCACATACCCTTTTTGAAGAACGGCATCGCCGATGTATTTTTCATTAGTAAGTATCTCGGTGATGCGGCAGGCTGACCACTTGTTTCCGAAGACCGTGTAAAGACCTCTTGCGTTCAGATCTCTGCAAATGCTGCCGAAGGACTCTCCGGCAATGGCTCTTTTGAAGATTTCTCTTACTACTTCAGCCTGTTCAGGGTTGATTTCAATCTTGTCCTTCGTAATGTTGTAACCATACTGGAAATGCCACTGCAGGACTTCGCCTTTTTCGTAGGACTTGCGAATCCGCCACTTCTGGTTCTCGCTTGCTGATCGGCTTTCTTCCTGGGCATAGCTTGCGAGGATGGTCAGCATCAGTTCGCCGTCACCGCTCATGGTGTGGATGTTCTGTTCCTCGAAGTAAACATCGATGCCGAGTTCCTTGAACTCCCTCACGGTGTTCAGCAGCGTGAGCGTATTCCTCGCAAAACGGGAAATGGACTTCGTGATGACCATGTCGATTTTTCCGGCTCTGCAATCAGCGATGAGCCGTTGGAAGTTTTCTCTGTTGTCCTTCGTTCCGGTCATGGCTTCATCGGCATACACCCCGCAGTAGTTCCAGCCGGGATGGTTTTGGATCATCTCGGAGTAGTAACTGACCTGGGCGGACAAAGAATGAAGCATGGCGTCCTTGCCGGACGAAACTCTTCCGTAAGCAGCCACATTCAGAAGTTTCGGCTGTGCGGGAAAGTTCGCATCCAGTTTCTGCACTTTTCTATCCATATATGATTCCTCCTTTCTCATGGTATATATCACTCTAAAGCCCTGTAATAACATGAAAGTCCTCCGAGTCGGTTATTCCGAAACGGAGGATTCAGGCACGGCTGCATAATGGGTACAGAAAACTAACCACAGTCCGGCAGAGAATTTCTCCGTCTCGGTCTGCGGCAACCCGCTCAAAAGGCAGCCGTCATTATTTAGTTGTCCGCCGGTCACCGTTGAGCCACGGGTGATCAGTCCGCGCAGTTAGCGGCGGTAGATAACAGCCTTTCAGCTAATATCTGACTTATTTATACATCAAGAATTTTTTTGAAAATGGACATCGAATGTCCGGTAAAATTCCCAGAAATAGAAAAAGCCAGAGTCATTTTCTGACTCTGGCATAAGTTTAATGGAATTTGAAATTGTCTATTAAGAACGGAAAATAGGAAAATCGATATCCCTGTTATTTACTCGGAGGTGTCGGCATATTTTTTGTCATTACATTGTATAACTTACGGACATATCTGATGCGTTTGTTTGTCCATTCTTTCTTTGAAAAAGCATCCTTTAAATTGAAGTTCTCACGAATGAAAACCGCCCATTCGGATTTCGTTGTCTGCTCACAGAACTCATCAATAATTGTTTTACCGTAATATTTGGTGACGATTATAAATTCCTTCGCAATGAGATATTCGAACAGTTTCTCGTGAATTTCCTCCCAGTCATATCCGTTATACATACATGGCGCAAGATAGTTCCTATAAGGAATAAACCGACTATGTGTTGTGTAAGCACAAGCTGGGTTGAGAGGCTGTGGCATCGTAACATCAGCGCACAAAATTGCCAGCTTATCCTTATCAACTTCCGTGTAATTTTGAGTTTCTGCCTCAACAGCGCACCGATAGAACAGCTCGACAGAATACTTCCATTCCAGGGTGAAGAGTTCCACGGTTGCAAAAACAACATCCTCATCATCACCATTGAGCTTATCAATAATAGACTCAACCCATTGGTTAAAGTCCTCCATATATTCACAGAAGGTGGCATTTGAAATCTTTTTTACATCACAGATCCTTTTGCTGACAATAGTCTTTAGAAGAGGATGAACGGCCAGGGCATCCATTTCATAATACTGGATTCCCGAAAGTTTATGTCCGTCAAGTCGGCCTTCAATAGAACTTACATCCTGTGAAAGTAATTCTGGTTCGTTCCAACCAATATCTCTCATCTCTTTATATTGGATATTACGGTAATGCTGAACATAGGCTTTGTTCCGGCTGTCAAGCATACGGGCATAGTCATCGTCCGTGCCACGGTGGCTTCTAAGGGATTTTTTAGGCTCAAGTCTGTCATATGCTGTTTTTATCATTTCAAAGATGAGGCTGTTTCGCAATTCGAAAACGGAAAATGGAGACAGATCATATAATAATTTGTCTCTGAACAGCTGCGAAAGCTGATTATCAATATCTTTGATAAGGTCATTGATTGCCATAATATCCACCTTGCCAAAAGCGGACATTGAATGTCCGTTTTTTGATGAAAAAATTTTGTTTTATTAGATTTCAACATCGTAAGCGTGTAACCATTCCGCTACATCATCATATGACTCGGGGTATTTCAGATAAAGAGCCTCTTTAATCCATTGATGATCTTGATTCATTGGCATGAGTTTGTATCCGAAAACATAAAGCAACTTGTCACTGATTATCGGTGGTAAGTGGAGTGCAAAGCAAATTCGTATTACAGTTTCAAACTTGGGTGTGTTTTCACCGTTGACTATGCGGCTTACTGTCTTTTCATTTATATCTATCGCATCTGCAAGTGTGGTGTACTTCATATCTCTCCAGTCAAGAAGAAGTTTCATGCACTGACCCGCGTTATCCGTCATCTGTCCCCGGATTTCTGCCCATTCAGCTTGCTGCCTCTTTCGGAAGGCAATTTGACGTTCCTGTGGAGCATTCTGATAGCCATTATGAAACTTGATTTCAAAGGTTATATCACTCGACTCACGATTTAGAAAACAAGCTGTATGATAATCTGCACCGATTTGGCTGGTAATCTTCATGTCAAAAACAAGGCAGCACTCGTCCATATGAGAACGGGCATAGTCGGTCAGATCCAGTCTGCCGTGTTCGTCTGCTGCGACATAAAGCGGCGCATTATATACAAAGTGGTTATCGAGAAAAAGATAATCACCACTCTCAGTTAGTCGTCGCAGTTCAGGATTGACAAAGCGTTCAACGGCGGCATCCTGTGCTGAGAGGGAGAAGGTCTGGTTTATCCTCAAGGAACCTTTTCTGAAAGTGTGCGGTTTTACATAGTGATTATCAAGATAGGTGTATGTGCCGATTGCTGCTTCGATTCCGAGTTCGACAAGCCGGATTTTAGCGGCCTGCTTTGATACACAGAAATCCCGCTCCAAAGCCATGATAACTTTTTCCATGACCTCATTTTCATGCTTGGCATTTGTTTCTCGCATGAAGTTGGTTATGTATTCCTGTGCCTTTGCTTTGAAAGGTCCTGCCGGCATTTGAATTCTCGGAGTAAGCTGATTTGCCTGCCGCTCCATCTGTTCCGTTGCTTTCTTTGCAACCATAGCGGCGGCACCGCCTACTACCTCGCAGCTGATACATGAGGCATCTGAATTGTACAGTTTTTCAAGTTCAAAGACTTTTCTGTGCTTCACCCAGTGAACGCACTCATGAATGATTGTGTTGTTAACGGAGCCGAGATTCCTTAAGAGGAAGTTCATCGGATCAACAACTATGGTCTGGGCACCAACATGAACCTGGACATTTTCTCCCACATTTGCATCGAACAATGTGGCTTCGGTATCCACAAAGTAAAGCTGTCCGAACACTGATGCGTCTTCACGGATTCTCTTATTAAGAATAGTAAGACCAAGCCGTTCCGCAAGAACGGCGGTGTCGATGCATATAGGGGCTTGCCCGCGTGGAGTAATTCTCAACGCTTCAGGGTAGTATTCTTTTAAGAATTCAGTGGCTGCGGCTTCAAGCTGTTCTCTTGGTATGTCCGGAACAAGGGCATCAGACATCGAGTTTAGGGGAGGAGTGCCTCTCGGATTGTATGGCTCGATTTTCTCGATTGACCAGTCATCCAGCCCCTTTGACAAATCACCCTCGCAACTGATACGAATCCAAGGATGGCATTCATCTTCTTCATCACTTCGATGATTGGCATCGTGGACGCAGAGTTCCAGTTCGATTCCAACATCGAATGCAACACGCATTCCTGGAAGGTCACAGACATAAACTCGCTGGATATTGGCATCGACAAATTCAACATCCCCGATACGGCTCACGTGCCGTACCCGTAAATCGAGAGCATCCTGGTTTTCGGATACATATTTCTCGGCGGCAGCATAAAGGCCGTCAAAGCATTTATTCTTTATATATTCAGCAAATGAACGTCCAGTTGCCACCGAGAAAACACCTCCTTTTACTTGAAATTAATGCTTATGTTAATTGAGGCATGAAGTTCTTTAATCACTCTTGTCATAGTTTCATCGAACCGTTTAGTAATCTCACACTCCCATAGAGTAATAACGTTCCATCCATCTTCTTCAAGCCGCGTCTGATGAGCTCGGTCATTTTTAACATTCTTATCAAATTTATTCATCCAGAATTCCGTCCGTGTTTTTGGAATTGTTGCATCTTTGCAACCGGGGTGTCTGTGCCAAAAACATCCGTGAACAAATATGACCGTATGATATTTGGGCAGGACAATATCAGGTTTACCTGGAAGTCGTTTATCGTTTTTACGAAATCTGAACCCCTTTGAAAACAGATACTTTCTAACTATAACTTCAATAGAGGTCTCTTTACTATTTATACGGGACATATTCCAACTTCGCTTTTCGGTTGTAAGTCTATCCATAATCTTTTCATATCCACTACATATTAAAGCGTGTTATACCAAGCCTTAAAGAACCTGCGTTGGCGTTCATACCATTCTTTTGAAATAAGTACCTGATATTCACCGAATATGTATGGGTCCGCCTTAAATCTGACCCTGCCATCTGACCCTTTGGTGTCTGTTTGCCCTGCAATATAGATTTTCATAAACGGTTTATTTGTGTGGAATGTGGCAATGGACCACTCAGGTGTTGTCATTTCCGAAATCGCTTCAAAACTGAAGCAGTACCCCGCGGCAGACAGATTGCGCATTGCAGTATAAACATAATCACCAATTTTCAATGAATCATCTGGAAGTGGGGGAACATTGCATTTGCTCTGAACCAGTTGGTTGGTTGAGTCATTATCGTTATCTGCAATTGTTTTATCCGCTGTAACAATTGCACTATTGCTTCTTCGCATTTTCCTTGTCTCCATCTTGAAAACGCGTATACCAATGAGCTCTAACAAAAATAACGCTTCTTCAAGGTATTGTTCTAATTCAGCCTGTCTGAATTCATCAACCTTTTGTGGATTGCCTTTCTTCTTGTTATCCCTGTCAAGTTTGCCGGCTTTCTCTGCTATATTTATCAGTCTGGACTCAAGATAATCAATATCTGAAGCGTTGAAACTGTCATCCTTTGTAGTCATGAGAATGACCTGCGTCCACCAGTCTTTGTCGGTCACATGTTGTTTGGTGCGCCTTTCAAGATCACTCGCCTGCCCGACATAAACCTGCTGATCAGAAAGAAGTAAATACACGCCATATTTCTTGCAGTCAGCGCGTGACACTAAGTCGTTTATTGACTCCCTTGGCGCAGAATACATTTTCCGCTTTCCCATGCTGAGTCATTTATGTTCATAACACCAGACAGGGAACCGTCATATAACAGCATTTTTATTGTCTTTGTTTTAGTAGCCATGAACCGGTTTCCTCCTGAGTTAATTAATTGAATTAAGGTACTCTACCAGCTTGTCCTCAAAGTTACGAGCAGCTTCTGTTTTCTGTATATACCAGAAGTTGCTTTGCCCAATGCCGTAATCGTTCCCCTGTGCTCTCGGAATCGTAAACGAACGATCAGCTTCTGGTATCAAGTGGGCATCCGAAAAAGAACACTTCATCATATATATTTTTTCCGGCTCAACGACTCTGTTGCGATAAACGGTAACGTTATTATACCATCCAACAACAACATTCTTTTTTAGTACCGGACTGAAAGCCATTAAAACTACTCTCACACCGTCTATAGAATCCCGACCTTTATATGACGGATCTATTTGCTCTAATGCGATAGACTTTGCATAATTATTGTCGGCGGTGTGTCCGTGTCTGTATTTTGTTTCCACAAATATATAGCAGTTTCCATCCTCATACCGGTGGAAGTTGTTCTTTTCGAACGCATCTTTGTTCTCAGTCACATAGCTGCCACCATTGACAGGAATGTCATCACTTGTAATTCCGTTATAATACTTCATGTAGGCAACACGGCATACAATCATATACGGACGCGACTTACGGATTTCGACCTTGTCATCAACAAGTTCATAAACTCTTGTTTTATCTCCGGTCATTTCGTTAACTTTGAAAAGACCTGTGAAGCGGTATCCACCTTCTTCATGTGCGAAAACATAACGTAGTTTATTGTCTGGTTCGTAGTCTAAAGAGTCGATTTTTGGCTTCTCATACCAGAATCTTCCGTCTTCGGACATTGTGTTTTCCCAGTTGTCATTATTCGGTTGAGGGAACCACGCCATGTGATTTTCATCAACCTTGAAGTATCCTTGGGAGAGTGGAACACTAATATTGAAAATCTGTAGCATTGCGTCGCGGATAGTACGGAAGTAGCGACTTTCGGATACATAAAGAAACTCCGATTTATCCGAAACTTTAATCTCCCAGCCGTTGCCGGCTATGTTCCTTCTAATGTGCTCCTTGCAGTCGGCCAGCGTCTTTTCCACAACACTTCTGAAATGTGGCTGCATCACCATACGGTGCTCTTTGCAGTATTCTCTCACTATAGTGTCAGACGTTGCATATCCGCCGAGGGAGAGAATGATCCGTATTAGTTCATTTATATCATTCATGACGGCCACCTCTCACTTGGCTTTCAATAAGCTGCGTAAGTGTATTGATGTTATCTTCGTCTTTCTTTACCCAATTATTAATCAGAAATTTTGTGTCTATTAAAATCGCTGCAATCTCTCTGTTTGTAGTTTCCAAAGTCTGTTCATCTGTAAACCATTTAGCTCTTCCCATACCTGCGTATTCAAGGTAGTGGTTGAACCTATCACTATGAATGTTCTTATCTTTTGAATATGGTAGAAGAAATGCACTGTAAACCCCATCATATTGACCGCTTTTTGCCGCCTTTACATACTCACCGTATGTAATCTGCTTTTGAATGCTCGTTGTTTCCGGCATATCTCCAGGCTTGAATGTGGTTCCATACCGGTAGTACTTAGCGTCAATAATATACACATACTTTTTGCCTGTATCCGGCTCTGTTCTGACGATAATAGTGTCAGGACGAAGATTTGTCGAATTGATCGGTTCAGGGAGTAACACAAGATCCCATTCCGCATTCGGATAGAATTCTCTGATGTTCTCCACCTTAGAAAACATGGAATCAACCATGCGTTCATAAACATAATCATATGAGTCGACACCGTAAATCACTTCACGGGTATTTATCATATCGTCGTCAAGCCCGATAATGATACTTTTCATGTTTTGCAGCCGGATTTTCTTTTGATCGTCAAAAGTATGCACCAGTTCCGTATTGATTGCCGTCAGGTATTTTTTCTCATTGAACAATCTGTAATAGTCAATCCCATCTGAGTTAAAAGAAATGCCATAAAGCCAACCGATGGAGTCGACGGCTTTCTGTACGCAGAAGAAGTATATCTCAGTTAGAAGGTTATCTTTCTGACTCTTCTTTTCAGAGATAAAATCTGTGTATATGACGTTTCCGTTCGAAATAACAGGATTGGAGCGCATAGTTTGTTTCCAGTTGATTTTCCCCTTAACGCCATGCTCATATTTCTTTTCACGGTTCTCATACCGTCCGTATGTTAGATAATCATTTATAATCCACAGAAACGCACCAAGAGGAAACACGTACCCTTCCTTATGGTGCGTGTTGTATGATGACATTTCGCTTGTCTTTGTTTTAGCCAAGGATACTGTCCTAAGTATTGCAAGTATGTCCTTGCGCAGACCATCATCATTATCTGACAGATGATAAGTCTCTGGATAGTGGAATTCAATATGATTATTGAATATCTTTATCCCGACAAACTGATTATCAATTTTTCCCGAAGCTGCAATTGTTGTAAGGTTTCTTATTTTCATAGTACTGCTCTCAGAAGGTTATGTTTTGAAATACGGACAGCGGAGTCTCTCCGTCAGCGGGAGCCATAAAAGCATCAATCAGCTGTTCAAGAGTCTTATATTTTTCCGTATCAAACCATTCTTCGCGTCCAATTTTACATACATCATTCCATGTATACTCGAGCACCTTATAGGCAAACGCCATTGCTGCGTCCTGGACATCAGCGATGTCTTGTATCTGTTCAGTCAAACAGTCTTGAGTAACGAAATATTTTCCGAGGCGCTTGTCTTCGTTTGTCTGATTGTGAATCTTATAGTCAAGAATTTTATCATTCAACCTTGTAAGGAACGTTTCCCAAGTCTTATCAGTTCCAGGTACATACCACCCCTTATAAGCGTGGGTGGTGTCACGCTCGATATCATTGCTAATCTGTTCGAAACTCCATCTCCGTTTAAATGCTGTATCAAGTGTAAAAACATTCTGGTCGCTTGAGTTCATAGTAGCAAAGATAGTAAGGTTGCTCGGAATATAAATACCGTTTTCAAGGTTTGCTTTAATCGTCTCATTTTCGACTTTTCCAATGAGATACTTCTGCAGGTTGGGATTGCTAACAGGATATTCGCTTGCGCTGAAGTTGGGCTTTTCTGTATCTCTTTCGCGATCAAGCAGCTGGAACATATCACCAAAAATAGCCGCTGCATTACCGCGATTGATTTCCTCGATAATCAAATACACCATGTCCGTTGTGTTGTAGGCTTTCTGAAGAGCAAGTGAGAACGACCCCAGATTGAATATGTATTTTACGATGTCATTTCCATCTTCGTCCTGCTCAATGGTCGGAAGAATCTGTCCGATGAAATCGACATTAGTGTATTCAGGATGAAAGGTTACACGAACAACATTATCATCGGATACATTTGCATCACGGAGCAAGTCGGCAACATAGCGGCTTTTTCCACAACCTGGAGCGCCGTAGAAAATCTTGTTTATACCACCTGTAGCTGGGCGAACGATGGTCGCGGGATTCTCTTGGCCGTTAGCCTCCTGAAGTATTTGATTAATTTCAGTCTCAAGGTCAGCATACAATGCATCGTTCTTAGCAAGATAAAAAATCACATTTCCGAGGTACCCCGATGATGCGTCCGGAACTGCAAGTTTTTTTAACACACATGAACCAAAAATATCCTTGCTTGAGCGTGTTGTTACACGGTTTCCGTCGCGGATATTTAGGAGAGCTTTTCCCGGTCTATAATCTGAGTCTCCACGGATAAAATTCACCATCCGTTCTCGGTCCTCATCATTATCAAAGAGCGCAACAAACTCTGGATTATCGTATCTTTCAGCCGCCAAGTCTCGAGTAATTTCTTGATTGTTCCTGATTCTATTATCAAAGAACACACAATACGGATACAGAGCCTGTGCATATCTTTTACACAATACAGCTAAATAGAACCAGTGATTTGAAAAGAAAACATAATTGTTGTCTGGCTTGACGACCGATGTAGCAGCGTAGATTCTTGCAAAGTTTTCTTCTTCCTCAAACGCAGATTGGAGACGCTCCCTTATTGGTTGAGAAAGAATTATTTCCGGTATTTCAACATTAATTGCTGTTGGTTGAAGGTTTTCGTCTGTTAAATCAATAAACATATTTTACCTCACTTCATTTTTACCGGCAGATTATCGACGGCATTTATTATTTGTTTTGCCACCGCTCTAACAACTGGAACGGCAACCGAATTGCCAAACTGTTTGTATGCTTGAGTGTCAGAAACGGGGATAATGAATTCTTCGGGAAAACCTTGAAGTCGTGCACACTCCCGCGGTGTTAGCTTTCTCGGATTATGCCCCGTTTGCTCTATAAGGATTTCACTGCCATCCTTGTAATACCTCGCACTGATTGTATTTGCATATTCTGAGTCGCTATTAAACAAAGAATATCCAAACCCATTTCCTTTTCCAAGATGTTCTATTTTCCGTCTTTGATGTCCTTCCCACAAAGAATCACTTATGGTGTATTTTTCATCAACTTTAGTTTCGAGAATATCCCCAAGACGTGTTTTCAAATCCGTGGGTTCGGGGAATGCGAAATCATAATCGTCTGAGATATCAAAGTAGTCTCTGTCAAGGCCTACAATATAGATGCGCTCTCTGTTCTGAGGCACTCCAAAGTCTCTGGCACGTAACACTTCATATTTAACATAATAATTCAACGCATGAAGATGGTCGATTATAACTTGAAGTGTGCGGCCACGATCATGGCCTTTCAACTGTTTAACATTCTCAAGAAGAAATGCTTTTGGTTTCTTTTCTTTCAAAATTCTTTCAATCTCAAAGAAGAGGGTTCCACGAGTATCAGAGAATCCTTTTTTTAAGCCAGCTTGTGAAAACGGCTGACAGGGAAAACCAGCAAGTAGAATGTCAAAGTCGGGAATGTCTTTTGCGTCAATCTTTGTAATGTCACCGTGTGGTTCTTCGCCAAAATTCACATAATATGTTTTTTGAGCAAACTTGTCCCATTCTGAAGAAAAGACGCAGTATCCTCCGAGCTCTTGAAAGGGGATTCGTATACCGCCAATTCCTGCAAATAAATCTATAAATCTAAATGAGGCTTTCCCACTGTCTTGTGCAAAAGGCACTGAATTTGCAAACGTCATAATTGCATTATATTCAATTGTTGATGGTGTCGATTCGTTGTTCTCCCAGCGGCGAAGTGTTCTCTCACCATTTTTTCCCATGCCTAATGCATCGGCAAAATCCTTTTGAGTCAAGCCCAGCATTTTGCGTTTTTCTTTTATTTCTTCACCTATGCTCATTTACTTTAAAGCTCCTTTTTGCGGGTTTGATTGTGATAGGTCATTATGTCCTTATTTTATCACATAACACCCTGAAAGGGAAGATGAAAAATGAAAATAATAATAAAGTTGCCTAACCTGTGTTAATTTCTTTATGATTAAGAGACATATAGAGCAAACGATAACCCATAAAGCAAACCATTACTCAAAAAGCAAACGATATACCCACGGAGCAAACCTTTACTTTTAACGCAATCCGCTACGACTGCCGAAAACAAGAAAAACCCGTCCTGGAAAACACTCCAGGGCGGGTTGCTTTATGCCGCGAAATGCTGAAACCCCTTGAAATCAAGGGATTTTTGCACAGAAAAAAGGTAGCAGATTTCTATCAAAATCTACTACCTTATTTGGTGGACCCGAAGGGATTCGAACCCTCGGTCTCCGCGTTGCGAACGCGGCGCTTTACCAGCTAAGCTACGAGCCCGGATTTGCATACTGCGCAAGCAAGAGGTA
>Ga0209312_1000244_pt1 | contig 56925 bp, 53 predicted proteins | sample BioC13SIPDNA_4_FD_185744 | JGI IMG/M metagenome (GOLD analysis project Ga0209312, IMG submission 185744) | Anaerobic biogas reactor microbial communites from Washington, USA - Biogas_R1_B C13 SIP DNA (SPAdes) (version 2) | ecosystem: Engineered > Bioreactor > Anaerobic > Unclassified | place... | reverse complement strand
ATGAACCAATAGGCTATGACAAGGAAGGCAATGAAATTTCGCTGATTGATATTCTTACAACTGATAATGAAATAGTTGATATTGTAGAGGCTCGTATTCAGGAAGAGAAAATTCGTGAAAATATGGGAGTATTATCCCGTCGTGAACAACAGGTGATCGAGATGCGCTACGGTTTGTTCAGCGGCTTGAAGGAAACCCAGCGGGAAATAGCTCGCAAGCTGGGAATATCCCGTTCTTATGTATCCCGCATTGAAAAGCGGGCTCTTAAAAAGCTGATAAAGGAACTCAGGCTGGAAGCGTAACCGGTTTTTTAAACGCTTATCGAAGATAATTAGGTTTTAATAATAATAGGTTAGGCTGCGTTATATAACTTTATTATGATTAAATGAAAACCAGCTACATTAATGGAGGAATATGACAGGAATTGGCGAATATATACAGCGGTGATGCTAGTGATGAGTGTAGATAAGCGCTATATTGCTGTTGCAATTATTCTGCTGTTAATTACTTTTGGGGCGGGAGTAAAGTATGGGAGCTGGAATCAGCAGCAAGCTGAGCCTGACGAGATTATGCTGGAAGAAACCCCGCCAATAGCGGAGGATTTCTCTGCGAAAGAGAATGAAGAAGTTCAGGTGTATGTTACCGGTATAGTGGAAAGACCAGGTGTATATCGCCTGACTGCTGAGTCGCGTATTAATGAAGCGATTGCCATGGCAGGCCCTTTACCTGAGGCTGACCTGACTTATGTTGATATGGCCCGTAAGGTTCAGGATGAGGAGACGATTATAGTTCCTGCTAAAGGCGAAGAAATACCGGTTATGGGTTCATCTATAAACCCCGTTAGTGTATCGGCAGTTAATTCGCATGGCAAGTTGAATATTAATAAGGCAACTGCAAATGAGTTGGACGAGCAATTAACCGGGATTGGTCCGGCTCTGGCACAGCGCATAGTTGATTATCGTAATGAGAATGGCCCTTTTAAACAGATAGAAGATATAAAGAATGTAAGTGGTATAGGTGATAAAAGATTCGCTGATATTGAAGCGGATATTACGGTAAGGTAAAGTAGATTGGAAAGAATCTTACGAAAAATATGGCCACCGACATCAATTTGGTTTGCTGCCTTTGTGTTGATGTCTATTATTTGTGTTTTGGTTTATTATCATATTTGGCCGGGATTATTTGTGATCCTGGCATTATTATTTTGGCTATTATTCTTTTATTCCGAATTAAGAAAACCGGCTGCAGGTATAATCATTTTTACTATTGTAATAGCAATGTATTTTCAGTTTTCCCTGCAACCAATACCAGCAGAACTGCCGGAAAAAACCAATGTTATCCTCGAAGGCAGGGTGGCTGGGCAACCATTGGTTAATGAACGCGGTACGCGCTTTGTTCTGCATACCAATTATAATGATATCCGCTTAAAACAAATTCAGGTAATTAGTCCAACCGAATTAGACATTCAAACTGGTGACAGGTTAAGAATCAAAGGTAAGTTAAAGGCTCCTTCACCACCTGGAAACCCGGGTGCATTTGATTATCCCCGTTATTTGTCCTATCAGGAAATTTATTATTTGCTGACGACCAAAGAGGGAGATATCCCTGAAATTATAGCAACTTCAGGATTTTATCAACAGGTGGTCAATGGAGTCAAATATCGGGTAGAGAGTGTTGTCAAATCGGTTTTAACTAAACAGCAAGCTGCAATTATGCTGGGTATGCTATTGGGCAGCATTGAATCAATTGATGCTGAACAATATGAAGATTTTCAAAAGGTTGGCATTGTACATGTATTTTCAGTATCCGGACTGCATGTAGGTTTCTTAATTTTACTGTCAGGCTGGGTTTGCTCTTTGTTAGGTGCATCCAAGCGTATCAAACTGTTAAGCGGATTGATTTTACTTTTTTTATACGGCAGCTTGATTTATTGGCCGGTAGCAGTAACTCGAGCCAGTATTATGGCAGCCCTGGGATTGGTTGCTTATTATTATGGTCGTCCCAACGACATTTTAAATAGTCTGGGTCTGGCGGGCATAATTATTTTGTTTATTGACCCCTATGCTTTGTTTCAGATTTCTTTTCAATTATCTTTTATGGCTACTTGGGGTTTAATCTATCTTTTTCCGATAATCAGATTGGTATTTCCCTGGCAAAATCGCTGGCTGGATCTGGCTCTTTTACCGTTGGCGGCAGAGTTAGCCGTCATTCCACTGGTTATTTATCATTTCAATTTGCTATCAGTAATTTCTTTACTAAGTAATATTATAATTACCTGGTTGGTTGGCGGAGCGGTAATACTGGGATTTCTGGCTTTACTCACCTGCTTTTTACCATTAATAGCTACGCTTTTTTTGTACCCGGCTGGATTACTTGCAACTATCATTATTAAACTGGTGGCGTTTATGGTAGCCCTACCCGGAGCTTACTTCTGGGTGGCTACTCCACCTGTTTACATAGTTGTACTTTATTATGCGGGTTTATGTATATTGATTTGGCAGATACGGCTTGCTAATAGCAATAAGATAGTTATGCTATCAGCAGCAGCAATTATGTCGGTGATGCTGGTAGTTGTTTTCTGGCCAGCCTCATGGCAGAATTGGGGGAGATTGGAGGTAGTTTTTATAGATGTAGGGCAAGGAGATAGCGCTCTTATCAAAACCCCCCGGGGCAAGTTTATTTTACTGGATGGGGGCGGCAGCGATTTCTCTGAAATTCCGGATCGCACCCTGATACCGTATTTGCGTCATCGTGGTATCAGACATGTGGATATGGTTATAAATTCACACCCTGATACCGACCATCTGCAGGGAATAGAACGGGTGGTGGAGAAGTTTTCGGTCGATTATGTGGCAGTTCCTAAACTTCTAAAGGATTCAGAGCGTTATAATACTTTGTACCAGCTTACGCAAAACAAAAGAATCCAATGGTTATTCCTGCAAGGTGGACAGCAAATAAATATTGAGCCAGGTGTGAAAATTAAGGTTCTGTATCCTGCTATAGAAAAGCAAACTGATGATAACGTTAATAATTTATCAGCAGTAATAAAGGTAGACTATAAACAGTTCTCTCTTTTAATGCCGGGTGATATAGAACAAGATGGCATTAAAAGGCTTATTGCTGATAAGGATATGGCAACAATTGTCATATTTAAAGTGCCTCATCATGGCAGCCGCTATTCACTGGTACCGGAGTTTTATCAGCTAATTAAGCCGAGATTTGCAGTTATTTCAGTGGGGAATAATAATTTTGGTCATCCCTCATCAGATGTGATTACAGTTTTAAAGGACCAGGGAACGATAGTATATAGAACTGACCTGGACGGTGCCGTAACTTTTATTAGTGACGGATATAAACTACAGGTTAAAAACTATAAAATATAAACAAAAAATAAATCTAATATTTTATGCGAGAGTTAATTTTATGAGAAAAATTGAATGGTTAATTTTTCTATTCCTCTGGGGAGGATTGAATTATTACCTGGGGTTGCGGGGATGGCAGTCTTTGGGTAATTTAATATCCGGTTATGAAATAATCTATTGGACGATTATAGTTTTTTTAGCCTCTGCTTATTTAATTGGCCGTTGGCTGGATTTAAATTATCCGGGTCAGGTAAGTGACACACTAACCTGGATCGGATCTTATTGGCTGGGTTTCTTTTTTTATGCCCTGCTTCTGGTGGTTTCACTTGATTTAATTCGCTGGTTGGATAACAAGTATGATTTTTTGCCAGCAATTTTTACCCGTTCAACCCTGACAGCAATTATGATTATTATTCTCCTTATGATCCTGTTGATAATTGGTACCTGGAACGCCCATCGACCCTTAATCAGACAGTATCAGGTAAATATCTCTAAAAATGCTCGGGGGATAAATAACCTGCATGTGGTAATGGTATCAGATATCCATCTGGGAAACATAATTGGCAACCGTCGTTTAACAAAATTGGTTAAGCAGATCAATGCCCTTAATCCGGAAATCATATTTCTGGTGGGAGATATTATTGATGGTGATTTACGTCCTTTTGAAAAAGAGGGCATGGGACAAACTCTGAAGCAATTAGAAAGTAATTGTGGAATTTATGCTGTGCTGGGCAACCATGAATATTATGGTGGTCAGTATAAGCAAATCATTAATACTTTAAACAGATGCGGGATTACGCTTTTACGAGACCAATATGTTTTAATTGAAGAAAGTTTTTATCTGGTGGGACGTGATGATAAATATAGTCGGAAGAGAAAGCCATTATCGGTTTTAATGACCGGTATAGACAGAGATTTGCCAACTATAGTAATGGATCATAACCCTATTGATATTGCAGAATCCTATATCAATAAAGTAGACCTGCATTTATCGGGGCATACGCATACCGGTCAACTTTCGCCCATAAACCTGATAACTGATAAAATATTTGACCTGCATTACGGCTATATGATAAAAGATTATCTGCATGTCATAGTTTCAAACGGTTTTGGAACCTGGGGCCCCCCAATTCGTATCGGCAACCGCCCGGAAATAGTAGAGATTTTCATCAGTTTTGAATAATTATCATTTAGTTATTGTTTCACGGTGAGTTTATTGTTCTCTTGAGAAAGTCTTTTTAATTTTAAACCTAACTAAACTGACTTATTACTGACTTGACCTGAAGCTTTTAGTTATTTTAAAAACTGTCACGTTAGGTCAGTTAATTCAGGTTCAGTCAGGTTATAAATTCTAATAAAAATCCCTCTTCGAGGACTTCTTATGCTCCACCTATAAGGTTTCGCAATTAATGTAGCTGCGAAAATCCGCGTTGTCTGCGTTATCCGCGTCCATTAAAACAGAATAACCGACTCCTTTTTATTACAGGTTAGAGGCTACGAAATCCCAGTTGACCAGATCCCAGAATTTTTCTACATAAGTGGCACGGGCATTTCTATAATCTATATAATAAGCGTGTTCCCAAACATCGCAAGTCAACAGGGGCTTTTTGCCGTCTGTTAGTGGATTACCGGCGTTACTGGTGCTGACTATTTCCAATTTGCCATCTTTATCCTTAACCAGCCAGGCCCAACCGGAACCAAAGGTTCCTACTGCTGTCTGCGTGAATTTATCCTTGAACGCAACAAAAGAACCAAAGGTTTGATTTATAGCTTCCGCCAGCTTTCCGGCAGGTTCTCCGCCAGCTTTGGGCGCCAGACAGTTCCAATAAAATGTATGGTTAAAAACCTGAGCGGCATTATTAAATATGCCACCGCTGGACTTCAGTATAATTTCTTCCAGAGACATATTTTCAAACTCGGTGCCGGCAATCAACTTATTCAGATTGGTTACATAGGCTTGATGGTGTTTTCCGTAGTGATACTCCAGGGTTTCTTTTGAGATAATCGGTTCCAAAGCATCCTGCTCAAACGGTAGTGATGGTAATTTATGTTCCATCTAAGATACCTCCTTTTTATCTATCTATTTTTAAATTATACTATGAGTTCAGCTGAAGACCAAACCATAATGCTGCTAATTAGTTATAAATTGACGGTTTCAGTTACAGGTTGATGCGGTTTTTTACTCTGGTCAGGCTTTTTTCTATTTCTGAAACATCCGGCTTAAATTGCAGCAAGTTCCCTTCCAACATCAATAATTTACCGTCTACTATGGTAGCATAAACGTCGCTGGCTTTAGCCTGATAGACTAATTGAGAATATACCTCTGCTTCACTGAGGGGGCGGGTATGCCAGCTATCCAGATCTACAATGGCAACATCAGCCTTTTTACCAGGCTCCAGACTGCCGATTTCATTTTCCAGACCCAAAGCTTTGGCTCCACCCAGGGTGGCCATTGCAAATACAGTCTCGGCCGGCATGCTGGTGGGGCCATAGATTGGCTTTTGTATAAGAGCTGCCAGACGCATTTCCATAAAGGCATCAAGATTATTGTTGCAGGGAGGACCATCTGCTCCCAGGGCAACGTTACAGCCCAGTTTTAGCAGCTCTGGAATTTTAGCAATTCCGGAAGCCAGTTTCAGGTTGGCAGAAGGGCAATGGGTTATATTTGTGCCGCTGCCTGCCAGGATATCCATTTCATCTTTATCTATATGAATGCAATGAGCCAGTATCAAACGCGGAGAGCATAATCCCAGGCTGTTCAACCAGTTGATATTACGCATGCCCCACAGATCCTCAATTAAATATACTTCTGCCCGGTTTTCAGAGGCGTGGGAATGAATCTTGATATTTTTTTCAGCGGAAATACGACTGATCTTTAAAAGCAATTCTTTGCTGCAGGACAGGGCAAAACGAGGGCAAAAAGCATAATTGATCCGGCTGTTATGGGTTTCATGCCATTTTTCATATAGATCCATACTTTCCTGCAAAGCATTTTCGGTAGTATCCAATAAGGCAGGAGGAACATCTGCACCATTATCCATCATACATTTGCCGCCCAGATAACGCATACCTGATTCTTTGACGGCCTCGAAAACTGAGTTGGTATGATTAACCGTAGGCATATCCGCTATAGCTGTTGTGCCACCCCGCAGAAGTTCGGCACATCCAAGTATGGCGGAGTGATATAACGACTCCCGGTCATGGGCAGCTTCCAGCGGCCAGATACGCAGTTTAAGCCAGTCCAGCAGTTCCAGGTCATCAGCCATACCCCGGAACAGGGTTTGACATAGATGAACATGAGTTTGGATTAATCCGGGAATAACCAGTTTATTTCCGGCATTTATAATCTGAACAGCCGGGGGGTTATCCAATTTCCCAATAGCAGTTATCAACCCGTTTTCTATCAACAGGTCAGCTTTTAAAACATCACGGCTGGCATTCATAGTTACAATGGTACCGTCTTTTATCAATATGGACATAAAAGTCCCCCTTTTCTTACTTATACATTTTACTTTATTCCATTGATATTTTACCTTATATTTCAGCTTTTACCTTCATAACTTGCAGAAGGGGGGATTAATATTAACGCACCTGATATGCTTAATTCCAAAGTGGGGAGTTTAATATTCAGGTTATCCTGCCCGGCTATTGCCGGCATGATACTTTACTCTTTACTTAGTATAATTGATACCATTTTTGTAGCACGTCTGGGTGCATTGCCGTTGGCTGCATTGACATTGACTATCCCTATTCAGATACTGCTGGTCTCCCTGTCTTCTGCGACTGGAACGGGTATAACTTCTTTAATTGGTCGTACCCTGGGAAAGTCAAATATTAGAATGGCCAATAATATTGCCTGGCATGGAATAATCATCAGCCTGGTTTATGGACTGGGGTTTATGCTGCTGGGATTTATGTACGTTGATAGTTTATTATTGTTATTTGGTTGTACGGCCGCCGCTTTTTCATTATGCCATGATTATTTACTTATAGTGTTATCAGGCTCCATGTCCATTTTTATTCCCATGACCCTGGGAAATATTATACAGGGAGAGGGAAATACGATGACCCCGGCTTTGGTATCACTTAGTGGAATGGTTTTGAATGTTTTGTTTGATCCCTTGTTTATGTTTGGGATTGGAATATTTCCGCCTCTGGGACTTAATGGAGCAGCGGTAGCCGGTATTCTGGCACAAATAATTTGTACATTTCTTATGATTATAATAATAAAATCACGCCCGGGAATACTTACCTGGAATACATCCCACTTCCGACCGGACTGGGAAATAATAAAAGGGATATATCAGGTAGGCATGCCAACTATGGTAATGGAGTTGGCAGGGGTGGTTGTATTGGCTTTGTTAAATCGGGTGCTAGTCGGTTATGGTTATACGGCTGTGGCGGCCATGGGTATTTTTATGCGGGTCCGTTCACTGGCTTATATGCCGGTGTTTGGATTATCCAATGCAGTTATGCCGGTTGCGGCTTTTGCCTACGGAGCCAGTAAGTTGGAACGCGTAAAAGAAACCCTGGTTAAGTCAATTAGTCTGGCGGTGTTGTTTATAAGCGCAGGTTGGTTGATTATGCAAATTCAACCGGTTTGGATTATGAGTTTTTTTACTCGGGATGTTTATCTGGTAAAGGTTGGAGAATCCTGTCTCAGATTATCAACGTTATTTTTACCGGTCATGGGACCATTAATAATGCTTTCTACGGTTTTACAAGCAACGGGACGAGGCATGCAGGCTATGTGGATATTTTTATCTCGTCAGGGAATATTCTGTTTGCTTATATTCCTCTTATCAGGCTGGTATGATTTGCAGGGTGTATGGTTGGCTTTTTCAATTTCAGAATTGCTTTCAGCAGTTATGGCTGTACCTTTCATTTGGCATTTCTGGGAAGCTCAGAGCAGAAAAAAGATTCCGGTACAAACTATTTTTATGGGTCGATACCTGGTTAATAGATGGTGGGCATGGTTACGGTGAATTGACTATAATCAAATGAAAATATTAGTCACCCAAACTATCGCAAAATACCTTTTTATAGTAGAACCAAGTTTTAAATAAGAGGAGTTATTATTAGAATGCAGAATTAATAATTACTGGCATCAAGAAGGTGCTGCTATAGCCACGAAGGTTGGGTTTTATAACCTGTACCCCCGGCGTGGTTATTTTTATTTGAGAAAAACCATTCTAATTGAAAAAGATGTTATTATTAACAAAAAGGTGGAGGTTGTTCTGTGAAGATCGCAGTTGTAGATGGACAGGGTGGAGGAATTGGACGAGTTATAGTGGAAAAACTGCGTCAGGAGTTTGGTTCCCGCTGTACAATTTTAGCCTTGGGTACTAATGCGCTGGCATCCTCAGTAATGCTCAAAGCTGGTGCCAATGAAGCTGCCAGCGGTGAAAATGCGGTGATTTATTCCAGTTCACGCGTTGATATAATTACCGGTTCGATAGCTATCATCGCGGCCAATGCGTTTTCCGGTGAACTGACTCCGCGTATGGCAGAAGCAATTGCTACTTCGGAGGCGGTCAAGGTATTATTGCCAATTAATCGTTTTAATATAGAAGTTTGCAGTACGATTGACGAACCTTTACCTTTACAGGTGGATAGTCTGGTCGACAGAATTATTAATCTTTATAACCATAGATTTGCTTAAAATAAGTATAAACCGGAAAGGTGGTAGTATAAAAATGTGCAAAAACATGCCGCCCCTGGAACTGGCTATACAGTTTCACGGTCATGTATGTCCAGGATTGTTGTTTGGAGTCAGAGTAGCTGAGTTTGCGCAGCAAAAACTGGGTGTGGACGCTGATAATGATGAAGAGTTGTTGGCTATTGTGGAAAATGATTCCTGTGCTGTAGATGCAATTCAGGCTATCTTAGGCTGTACTTTTGGTAAGGGCAATTTAATTTTCAGAGATTATGGCAAGCAGGTCTATACTATTGCCAGTCGTGAAAGTGGCCGGGCCATCAGAATCGCGCAAATATTTGGCAGTATGGACAGTACCGAATCCAAACGATTTCGCCAGTTAAAATCACTAACCTGCCTTAGTCCCCAGGAAGAAAATGAATTGGAGGAGCTGTTATCAGTTTTATTTGAACAAATAATGTCCAAACCGGTAAATGAACTATTTAAATGGAAGGAAATAGAGATGCCGGGAGTGGAGAAAGCCGTTATATTACCAAGTATTGAATGTCAGATTTGTGGGGAAGGAGTTATGCAATCGCGGGCCAGTACAACTAATCGGGGATTGGTTTGCCCGACTTGCAGATTGGAAGGTGGGGTGAATTATAATGTGTGAGGCTAATGTTTATCTAAATAAGGGTGGTCAGGAAGAGTTGTTTATGGAAAAAGTTGACCGCATTATTCCCGGTGAAGATCAAACCTTGTTTATGGAGAGTATTTTTGGTGAACGCCGTCGGGTCAAAGCCCGTATCACTGAGATGGAGCTGGTTCATCATCGTATAATTATTGAAGAGATTCGTGAAGATATTGCTGAACCTACATTGGAGATATGGCTGGAACCAGAAACTGACCATGGACATTTTCATGAGGGCGAAGAAGTAGAACTTAAATTATTGCGTGGTTACAATATGAAACCTGCTAATGAAGGTGAATGGAATTCACCCCAGGTGTGGGTAATAAACCATAACGGGACCCGTAAGCAGGCTGACTTACATTTTCATGATTTAATCGGTCATATACATCTGGGCAGCGAAACTGATGGTTTATTACAGGTGTATGCCAGTGAAATGGGCCAACAGGAGCTATATGCAAAATTGTTGATAGAGGTTGGTCATCGCCATCATCATAGTCTGGAACCAATTGGTTTGCCGCTGGAGATTGTCCCCTGTGACAATTCCCATGCCCGCATGGGAGAAAGTTTTCAGGTACAAGTATTAAAAGCAGGTAAACCGGTTGCCGGGAAAGAGGTACAGGCTACTTTTGCCAGTACCAACAACCGTAATTATCCTCATGTAATGACTACTGATGAGGAAGGGAAGGCCAGATTGTTTTTAACTGCCCGGGGCAATTATCTGTTTACGGTCAGAGATGATAATATTACCAGTACCTTTACACTGATTAAGAGTTTTTAATGGTGCTGATCAGAAATTATGTTATCCCCGGTTGTTTATCATGACCGGGGATTTTCTATTATATCACGGGCGGCAATGACTCCTGATACACTGGCCTGAATTAATCCTCTCGTAACCCCGGCACCATCACCAACAGCCCATAGACCATCTATATCAGTTTTCAGATGGTTGTTTAATTGGGGCCTGGCAGAATAAAACTTGGTTTCGATTCCGTACAGCAGGGTATGGTCGGATGCCACGCCGGGCATAGCATTATCCAATGCCTCAAGAAATTCCGTAATTCCTACCAGATAGCGATGTGGAAGTACCAAAGATAAATCGCCTGGGACTGCACCCTTCAGGGTGGGCTCCAGCATACCGCGTTCAATGCGGGCAGTGGTGGAGCGTCGGCCACGCTTTAAATCTCCCAGCCTTTGTACTATTATACCTCCACTAAGCATATTAGCCAGACTGGCTATATAACGTCCGTATATTACAGGTTGATCAAATGGTTCAGTAAATTCCTGACTTACTAACACTGCAAAGTTAGTATTTTCTGACTTGCTATTGGCAAAAGCATGACCGTTTACAGTAATTATGCCGTTGGTATTTTCCATGACTACATGACCATTTGGATTCACACAGAAGGTTCTGACCATATCATCAAATATACGAGTATTATAGATTATTTTTGGTTCCCAGATGTTATCTGTAAATTCCTGCATGGTGACTGCCGGAACTTCAACTCTTACGCCAATATCAACCTGATTATTATTGAGGATTATCCCTAGCTTGGAAGCCTGCTCAGTAAACCACTGGGCGCCTTCCCGCCCGGGAGCCAGGATAACCTGCGGTGCATAATAGGTATTAGTATCAGTACGAACGCCAGTTACGCCTCCGTTTTCAACTAATATATCCTGAACGGTTTCCCCAGTATGTATCTCTATCTTTTTATCCAGATAAGTACGCATATTATGTAGGACTTTGAGGGTATTTTCAGTTCCCATATGCCTTATGCGCGCTGGAATCAGTTTCATGCCGGCTCTGGATACCCTGGTTTGCAGATCGGCAACAATTTCATTATCCTCACCGAATAAACGGTCAGGCGCACCGTAATGTACATATGTTTCGTCAACATAATTAATCATGTTTTGCAGATTGCTTTTACTAATATAATTATTCAACCAGCCGCCAAATTCGGTAGTGAGGGTTAGTTTACCGTCTGAAAAAGCTCCGGCTCCGCCCCATCCGCTCATTATTGAACATGGTTTGCATTCCCGGCAAAAGGGGTTATTGTCACCAATAAGACATTTACGCTGTTCTACGTTTTTACCTTTCTCCAGCAACAGCACATTTAAATTGGTGGTTTTAGTTATTTCCAGGGCAGCAAAAATACCCGCCGGACCTGCACCCACAATTATAAGATCAAAAAAATTTCCCATATGTATAACCTCTTAAATTAACCAATTTTACACCCTCAAGATTTTTGGGCAACTAATTATTTTATATTCCTGTACGATAAAGATTATATCATACCAGTCGCGTAAAGAATGGTAAAATACAATACAAAGGGTTTGGGCTTAAAGAGGGAGGGGTCGTACGTGCCACTGCCAATGGCTTATTTATTATGGGGAACTGAAGATTATCTGATTGATAAAAAGATAGATGAGATAATTATCAATATTGAACAAGAATCCGGGGAATCACCAGAGATATTAAGAATCGACGCTGATGAGCTGACTCCGTTGCAATTGGCAGAAAACCTGGAGTTTAGTCCGTTATTTTCCTGGCGTAGAATAGTGCTGATAAAGAAGCCTGAGTTTATGAAAAAATCTGGTCGTAAACAGAAACAAACCAAAGAATATGAACAAGTTCTGTCAACTTTTTTTACTCGGGATAATTCTATGCAAACGCTTATTATTACTGCCAGTGAATATGATAAAGCTCATCCGGTAGTAAAACTGTTGGAGAAATATAGTGAAACCATTAACTTTGAACGACTAAAACCTGCAGAAATGCGCAAGTGGATAATGAAAGAATTTAAAAGCAGGAATGCCGAAGCCTCATCAGCAGCCATAGAATTAATTATTAAACATAGTTTTGATATGTATTACATGCTTAATTTTATTGAAAAACTGTCGCTTATAACAAATGGACAGCTAATAAATGACGAACTGGTCAGGCAAGAGATAGATGTATGGGAAACCAGGAATGATAATGAAATTTTTAAATTTATAGATGGGCTGATGAGTCGCAAAGTTGATGAGTCGGTAAAATCATATTACCGTCTCAGTAATTGGGGTAAAAGGCCATCTGAAGTATTGGGTATGATGGGCAATCAGTTTGCTACGCTGGGACGAATAAAGTATTATCTGGACAAAGGTTTTAATAAGGAACAGATTATAACTCATACCGGGATGAAAGAATATCCTGTCACTAAAATGATGTCAAACAGCAGAAGGTTTTCCTGGGATGAGATTAACCGTATATTTGACTGGCTTTTAGAGGCGGATTATTCTTTTAAGCGGACCGGCATAGATAATGAGCTGATTATGGAGATGCTTATTATGCGAATTTGCACTGGAAAATAAAAAACCTGCCGTTATGACAGGTTAGCTGGGCTGATTTATTTGATTAAACTTTTTAGTTAAGGCCGATTTTTTACGAGCGGCAGTATTTTTATGCAGAATACCTTTGGAGACGCTCTTATCAACAAGGGAAATAGCATTTACCAGGCTTACCTGAGCATTTTCCACATCATTGCTGGCAAGAGCAGATTCATATCTTTTAATCGCATTTTTCAACTTGGTTTTTTGCGCTTTATTCCTCAGGCGATTTTCTTCATTTATTCTGGCTCTTTTAGCCGGGGTTTTGCTTTTTGCCACATTTTCACCTCCTTGATACCGAGTCAACAGACATACTATATCACTCCGGATGGTAAAATGCAAGAGCGTTACCGGCTTTTTCTTTATACATTAATTAATCGTTCTATTAGCTGCATGTCCACCATATTTTTTAAAGGGGATAAGAATTGGTAACGAGGTGGACAGGATGAGAGAAAATAATATGGTAGTATTTTTCCGCAGTATTTTATTTATACAATTGTTCGTATTCATAACTGTAATAGGAATCAGTATGGATATTAATGCTATGACCTGTAGTTGGAAAGATAGTTATGCATTTAACTGGCCTTTTCAAATAACCACAATAAATCTGGATGAGAGACACACGACCGCATTATTAGGCAATGTAAATGTATCCATGGCCGGGCAGGTAAAACCGGGGGGATATAACCACTATTTACAACAGGGTTTGGCCAGAGATTTGGTGGTTAATGCTCTCCCGTCATTGTCATACAATGATGATGAGATTAATGATCCGATAGTTGAAAAAAACTATCCGGGTAAATATACGTTACCGGCAATTAAAAATCCTGATGAGGAGTTAAATAAGGAGTTATTGGATCCAGCCCTTGGTAACCGTCCGGTAGTATTTTATTGTACTCACAATGGTGAAACCTACATTCCCGATTCCGGCCAGGCCCGTTTTAATGCTGAAAAAGGACTCATTAATCTCGTAGCCGAAGAGCTTTCCAAAAATATGGTTAAAAAGGGATTAGCCGGTTGTTTTTATGATCGAGTACATGATTTTCCGGATTATGATCGCAGTTATACTGAATCACGCCAAACAGTAAAGGAAATTCTGGAAAAAGAAAATAATCCACTGGCAATATTTGATATTCATCGGGACAGTATTCCCGGGATGGATAAAGCTCAGACAGTAAAAATTAAAGGTAGAACGAGCGCGAAAATTTTAATTATAGTTGGTACCGATGAACGGAAACCGCATCCGAATTGGGAAAAAAACTATGCTTTTTCCCAGCGAATATTTGAAGTTGGTGAACAAAAGTATCCGGGACTGATTAAAGGAGTACGAACCAAAGCAGGCACCTATAATCAGGAATATCATCATCATGCCTTGTTATTGGAGTTTGGAACTGACCAAAATAAATTGGAAGAAGTATTGTACGCAGGGGAATTATTTTCTGATATACTAGTTGAGGTTTTAAAGGAGGAAGTTAATTAGATGCAATGGTTGGTTAAATGGGCGATAATAGCAGGAGTGGTTTTTATGGTTATCACTGCCCTTAATATAAGTAATCAGGCTGTTAATGACCTTACCAGTCAAGAGGGTGGCAAGTTGCTGTCGGTAGGTATGCGGGAAGGCAATTTTAATATGGATATTTTCGGTAAAAATTATGTTGTTAATATGGACAAGCTAACAGATAATAATTATTTGGAACAGGAAATGGTAATTATAACTGAGCGAATTAAAGCCCATTTTATAAAATCCTGGCGCATTTTTAAGGTGCTATTTATATCTTAAAGGATTTTTCTAATAAAAACCGTCAGGTTACCCTTTCAGTGAATACACCTTCCGGGTACCACTGATAAACCTTACGGGGCGTTTATTCCATGCATAAGCTATCCAATTAGGTCGGTAACTGACAGTCAGCCATAAGTTAGGTTCCAAAACGGACCTCCCTATTACTCTCCCCTTACTCCTGTGAATAATCCCCCATGATTGAATAGCAGCATTGTATCAGTTATAATATTGTAGTCCAACTGCGGATTAAATTAGCTCTTGGAGGAATAAGTATTGCAGAGCAATATTAGAAATTTTAGTATTATAGCCCATATTGATCATGGGAAATCAACGCTGGCAGACAGGTTATTGCAGACTACCGGTGCTTTAACTGACCGGGAAATGCGTGCTCAATTCCTGGATAAAATGGATTTGGAACGTGAAAAAGGCATTACTATAAAACTACAGCCGGTTCGCTTAAGTTATAAAGCCAAAGACGGACAGAATTATATTTTGAATTTAATAGATACTCCTGGGCATGTAGACTTTTCTTATGAAGTATCCCGAAGTTTGGCTGCCTGTGAAGGAGCTTTGCTGGTGGTTGATGCTTCCCAGGGTATTGAAGCTCAAACCCTGGCCAATGTATATATGGCTATGGATTTAAATCTTGAGATTATTGGCATAGTGAATAAGATTGATTTGCCGGGGGCAGAGCCGGAAGTAGTAAAAGACGAAATGGAAAATGTACTGGGCATTGACCGAAATGAGATTATCCCGATTTCAGCCAAAATGGGTATAGGTATAGAAGAAGTATTGGAAGCTATTGTTGCTCAAATCCCTTCCCCGGCTCCTACAGAGGATGAATCATTAGCGGCTTTGATTTTTGATTCATATTTTGATTCTTATAAAGGGGCGATATGTTATATTCGGGTTGTTTCCGGAACCGTAAAAAAAGGCGATATGATACTTATGATGCATAACGGAAAAGAATTTGAGGTCACTGAAATAGGGGTGTTAAATCCTTATATGACTGAAGTAAATTCTTTGAGTGCCGGTGAAGTAGGATATCTGGCTGCCGGAATCAAAAATGTCAGCGATACCGAGGTTGGGGATACCATAACCAGTGTCAGGCATCCTGCCCGCAAACCATTGCCAGGTTACCAGAAAGTAAAACCTATGGTCTATTGTGGAATTTACCCGTTGGAAAATAATGAGTATGATAAGTTGCGAGACTCATTGGAAAGATTAAAACTAAATGATGCCTCATTATTTTATGAGCCGGAATCTTCAGATGCATTAGGATTTGGATTTCGCTGTGGATTTTTGGGATTATTGCATCTGGAAATTATCAGAGAACGTTTGGAAAGAGAATATGACCTTAATATATTAGCTACCGCACCCAGTGTAGTTTACAAAATTATTTTAACTGATGGCCAGGAGTTATATGTATCCAATCCTACCCGCTGGCCGGCTCCTCAAAAGATTCATCAGGTAATGGAACCTTATGTTAAAGCTTTTATTATGGTGCCTAACGAATATGTTGGAGCGGTAATGGAATTATGCCAGGATAAGCGGGGACAATTTATTAATATGGAATACTTAAGCACACAGCGGGTTATGATTACTTATAAACTGCCACTGGCTGAAATACTATATGACTTTTTTGATGCCCTGAAATCCAGAACCCGTGGTTATGCATCATTGGATTACGAACTTACTGATTACGAAATGTCCAATCTGGTAAAACTGGATATAATGCTCAATGGGGAAATAGTAGATGCATTGAGTACCATCATTCATAATGACCGGGCCTATTATCAGGCGCGTGCAGTTACCGAACGTTTACGCAAGATTATTCCCCGTCAGATGTATGAGGTGGTTATTCAGGCTGCTATTGGCAGTAAAATAATTGCCCGCGAAACTATCAAGGCAATGCGTAAGGACGTTTTAGCCAAATGTTATGGTGGGGATATTACCCGTAAAAAGAAACTGTTGGAAAAACAAAAAGAGGGCAAAAAGCGCATGAAACAGATTGGACGTGTAGAAGTACCCAAAGACGCATTTCTAACTGTTATGCAAGTAGGAGATGAATAGTAATGCTGCCGCAGGGAATGTATATACATATTCCCTTTTGTCAAAGCAAATGCCAATACTGTGATTTTTATTCCGAACCATTATCTGAACATCAATGGTTGGAGGATTATACCGCCGGGCTGGTTGTTGAAATTCAGCAACGAGCCCTTTGCTGTGATAAAAGAGAAATTTCTACCGTATATTTTGGAGGCGGAACCCCCAGTTTATTAAATCCCGGTCAGGCGGAAAGGATTATTAATGCGGTAAATGAGCATTTCTGCCTTGACAGCCAGGCCGAAATAACCATGGAAGCCAATCCCGGCAGTCTGGATAAAATAAAGATAAGTGGTTACCGGCAGGCGGGGGTGAATCGTATTTCATTAGGAGCACAGAGCTTTGATGATCAGGAACTTAAAATGTTAGGGCGTCGGCACCAGCGTTCGGAAATATTTACCACGGTAGAAGAACTGGTTAGAAAGGGAATAAATAATTATAACCTTGACTTGATGTATGGCTTACCCGGCCAATCAGTTTCAAAATGGGAAGATAATCTGGACCAGGCACTGAAGCTTGAACCAGCTCATCTTTCCTGTTATCTGTTACAACTGGATGAAGGTACCCCCATGGGCCAAAAAGTTAAGTCAGGTAAAATAACCTTGCTGGATGAAGATGATGAGGCTGAAATGTATAATTTGGCGATTGATAAGTGTACCCGGGCAGGTTTAACTCAATATGAGCTGTCCAACTTTTCGCGTCCAGATTATAGCTGCCGGCATAATCTGTTATACTGGCGCAGTCATAAGTATATTGGAATCGGGGCTGGAGCAGTAAGTTATATTGCTGATAAACGCTTTAAAAATAGTAATGACTGGCAAGCGTATATAAGCAACCTGAAACAGAATAAACTTCCTCCTGTTGAAGAACTGGAACATATGAATGCCAATGATAAACTGGCAGAAATTATGATAATGGGATTAAGGCTTTGTGAAGGAGTTGATTTGCAGCAAACTTTTGACCGTTGCGCAGTAGATGTTGGTGAACATTTTAAAATGGCAATTCAATATGGTATGGATAGAGGATGGCTGGAAATAAAGTCAGGGAATCTTTGTATGACCAGAATGGCTTATTTTATCTCTAATCAGGTGCTATGCCTGTTTACAGCTTAATTTGCCAACTTGACAAAGATTAGAACAGATGCTATTTTCTTATTAAAGTATAGTTAGCACTCAACAGAAGAGAGTGCTAACAGGAGTGAGTATTATGACTATGGATGAAAGAAAACAAAAAATATTGGAGTCTATAGTTCTAGATTATGTTGAAACTGCTGAACCAGTTGGCTCCCGGGCTATGGTAAAAAAGCACGGCTTGAAAATCAGTGCAGCTACAGTTCGTAATGAAATGGCTGATCTGGAGGATATGGGCTATTTGGAACAACCTCATACCTCGGCAGGTCGTATACCTTCTCAAAAAGGGTTTCGCTATTTTGTGGATTGCATGATGGAAAGCCAGGAGTTATCTGAGCAGGAAATTGATTTATTGTATCAGATGGCCAAAAACAATGTAAAGGACTGGGATGAAGTTATCTCCGGTATTGCACAATTTTTATCCCAGATAACCCATTATACTTCTTTCATAATTATGCCGGCTGTCCATACAAGTCAATTTCGTTTTTTGCAGTTGGTACCATTGGAAAAGGGGCGGGCGGTAATTTTACTCGTTACTGATACGGGCTTAATAATGCATCGAAAAATTGAGATTCCGGAGTCAATTACTCCTGAAGAACTGGCTACAATTGCTGAAGTATTAAACCGTACTTTTTCCGCTAAAAAAATGGGTGAAATTACCCGCAGTGATTTGCAAACCATTCGTAATGATCTTAATAAACGCAAAAAGGTAATGGAAGTTACACTGGAAGCTATAGATTCTTTACTGGAAAGTTCCAGTGGAGAGCGTGTTGTAGTCAGTGGCCTGATAAACTTGCTCAAAGAACCTGAATTCAGGGATTTGGATAAATTAAAACGAATAATTGCCCTGCTGGAGGAAGATGTAGTACTCCGAAGCATTGTACCCAATGAAGTTAGTGATCAGGTGGATATTCTGATTGGTAATGAAAATCCTCTACAAGATATGAAGGATCTAAGCATGGTTTTTACCGGTTATAAATCTTTCGGTGAGTTGGGTAAGATTGGGTTAATTGGGCCGGTGAGAATGGAATACTGGAAGGCAACTGGTACAATTGAGGCGGTCAGGTCAATTGTTCAGGAGATAATTCAAAAATACTATTAAAAATTAACCGGGGGACTCTATGTCAGACCAAGTAACAACTGGTAATCAATCCAGTGAAAACAAATTTCAGACTTTATTAAATAATGCCAATGCAGCCCGTATAATATCCCAGTCAGTTGAGGGTACTATAGGCCCCAGGGGACTGGATATTATGATGGTGGACCGTTTTGGCGATGTAGTTATAACTAATGATGGAGTTACCATATTAAAGCTAATGGATATTAATCATCCGGCAGCTCATATGATTATAAATACGGCTCGCAGCCAGCAAGCTGAGGTTGGGGATGGTACTACTACCACAACTATAATTGCCGGTGCATTGATAGCCGAAGGGGTAACTCAGGTACTAAAAGGGGTTCCCGTTTCCCGCGTAATTGAAGGTATAAACCTGGGGGTAAAAGCCAGTTTGACCTGGCTGTGGGAACAGGCCAGGCCTGTGGATTCTGTACAGGATGAGGCTCTGTTTCATATTGCCCTTATAGCAGGTCGTGGAAATGATGATTTGGCCAAAATGGTAACTGAAGGGGCTAAAATTATTGGTCGGGATTTATTGCTGCAATCAGATTATTCTTTTGCAGATGCCATAACCGCACGTGAAGGTGCAGATAACCAAGTATTTGAGGGAGTAATTCTGAATCGGCAACCAGTTAATAAGGAAATGCCCCGACAGCTAAATGAAGTTAAAATTCTCGTGATTGATGATGCTTTGGCACCGGAGGAAATGAGCCATGAAATATTGAAAACGGAAGCCGGTTTTCAGTATTATATGGAGGCCCGTCAAAACTATGAATATAATCTACATAAGATTTGCAGCAGTGGAATTAATACTGTGGTAGTGAATAAAAATATAGATGATATTGCGGAAACAATTTTTACTGATGCTGGAGTAATGGTTTTACAAAGGGTATCATCCCACGAAATGGAAAAAATATGTCAACATACTACAGCTCGTAAGATTAAGCGCCAGGCTCTCAATCGTGAAGGTGAGGATCTAAATAAATATATCGGTTATGCCTGTCAGATAACCTTGGATGAGAAACTGGGAATCACTACTATCCATAAGGGGGCAGGAACCAGTCTGGTCTCTGTAATTATTGGAGCTTCTACTGAAGAAGTAGTGGATGAAAGGGAGCGCATGGCCAAGGATGCTGCAGCTGCATTACAGGCGGCTGTTAAAGCAGGGGTAATTCCCGGAGGCGGTGCCATAGAAGTATTTCTGGCTGATAAGCTGGAGGGGTTGGCACGTGAACAGGAGGGAATGGTATCTTACGGGGTTTTATGTGTAAGGGAAGCTTTGCTGAAACCTTTTACCTGTATGGCTGATAATGCCGGATTTAATTCGCTGGAAAAACTGGGCGATGTTATGGCAGCACAACGTAAATATGGGCAGGATTTCCTTTCCTTTGATATTGATAATGGCAGAATAATTAATACTATTGAAGAGGGTATTATCGATGCTGCTCTGGTTAAAATCCATGCTATTAAAGCGGCTGCAGAAGTAGCCGTTGCTATACTCCGTATCGAGACCGTCATAAAAATGAGGGATGAATCAGCGGAGCTAAATAGAAATATTATCGAATAGAGGTGAACATTACATTGAAAAACCATGATTTGTCAGAGAAACTGAATTTGGAACCGTCGGATGAAACAGCTCCGGCTGAAGATAATAATCTGGATACATTACAGGCAGAGATTAGTCATCTTAAAGATGAAGCCAGCCGGAACTACGAAATGTATCTGCGAGCTGTAGCTGAAGCTGATAATATTCGTAAACGTGCTTCCCGGGAAAAAGAAGAATATCTAAAATTTGCTTCGATTCCAATAATAAAAAAGATTTTGTCCGTAACCGACGATCTTGACAGGGCTATTAAAATGTCAGCTGACAATAAGGATTATGATAGTCTAAAAAAAGGACTGGAAATTATTGCCCGGCGTATGGATGAGATTCTTCAGGAGGAAGGCGTGGAATATATTGATGCAGTAGGTAATACCTTTGATCCGCAGTTCCATGAACCGCTGATGGTAGAATCGGGGACAGATCATCCTGAGAATACCATAATCGAAGAATTGCAAAAGGGTTATATATTACATGGCCGGGTTATCAGACCCAGCCTGGTAAAAGTCAGTAATTAATTTTATATTTAAGAAATAAATTTGGAGGTGTGTAGTTATTATGGGGAAAGTTGTAGGTATTGATTTAGGTACCACCAACTCTGTTATAGCTGTTATGGAAGGAAAAGAAGCTGTCGTTATAACTAATGCGGAAGGTGAAAGAATAACTCCTTCAGTAGTTGGATTTTCAAAAACCAACGAAAGATTAGTGGGCAGAATTGCCAAACGTCAGGCCATTACTAATCCTGATAGAACAGTGTTATCAATTAAAAGACGTATGGGCACTGATTTTAAAGTGGCTATTGATGATAAAAAGTATACTCCTCAGGAAATATCAGCGATGATATTACAAAAAATGAAGGCTGATGCCGAAGCCTATCTGGGCCAACCGGTTACCCAGGCTGTAATTACCGTTCCTGCTTATTTTACAGATTCACAGCGGCAGGCTACCAAAGATGCCGGGAAGATAGCCGGATTGGAAGTGTTACGTATTATAAATGAGCCTACTGCAGCAGCATTGGCTTATGGTATGGATAAAGATGAGAATCAGGTTATTCTGGTATTTGACCTGGGAGGCGGTACCTTCGATGTATCCATCCTGGAGATTGGGGATGGAGTATTTGAGGTTAAAGCCACCAGTGGAAATAATCGGCTCGGCGGGGATGATTTTGATGACAAGATTATTAATTGGCTGATAGCTGAGTTTGAAAAGGACAATGGTGTAAACTTAAGAAATGATAAAATGGCCATGCATAGATTAAAAGAAGCGGCTGAAAAAGCCAAGCATGAATTATCAGGAGTATTAACAACTGATATTAACATACCATATATTACAGCTAATCAGGATGGGCCTATGCATCTGGAAAGAACCCTGACCCGGGCCAAGTTTAATGAAATGACTGCTGATTTAGTGGAAAAAACCATGGGGCCGTTACGTCAGGCGTTAAAAGATTCCGGGCTATCTGCCGGACAAATTGATAAAGTAATTCTGGTAGGAGGTTCTACCCGGATACCAGCCGTACAGGATGCGATTAAGAATTTTATTGGTAAAGAGCCTTTTAAGGGTATCAACCCTGATGAAGTTGTAGCTACTGGCGCTGCTATTCAGGCTGCTGTACTGGCAGGGGAAGTAACTGACGTAGTACTATTGGATGTTACTCCGTTATCTTTGGGGATTGAAACTCTGGGTTCAGTATTTACGAGGATCATTGATCGCAATACTACTATACCGACTTCTAAAAGCCAGATATTTACAACGGCGGCAGATAGTCAGACCTCAGTAGATATTCATGTATTGCAGGGCGAAAGAAAAATGGCTGAACATAATATAACTTTGGGTAGATTTCAGTTAACCGGTATACCGGCTGCCCCGCGCGGAGTACCTCAAATAGAAGTAAAGTTTGATATTGATGTCAATGGGATTGTGCATGTTTCAGCCAAAGATATGGCGACCGGTAAGGAACAGACTATTACTATTACTTCTTCCAGTGGGCTTAGTGATGAAGAAATTGAACGCATGGTAAAGGATGCTGAAAAATTTGCCGCTGAAGATGAGGAAAAATTTAAGCAGGTGGAAATTCGTAACGCTGCTGACAGCATGGTTTACCAGGCGGAAAAAGCCCTTAAAGATAATGAAGAACAAATGGATGAAGAGTCAAAACGTACTATAACTGAGGCTAAAGATAATTTACAAACGGCTCTGACTACGGAAGACTATGATGATATTGCTGCCAAAACTGAAGCCTTGACGCAGGCAATTTATGCTTTCAGTGAGAAAATGTATGAAAACATTAATCAGCAGCAGCCAGGTCAGGATGATGTCTTTGATGCTGATTATAACATTCCCGACGATGATGATTAATTGTTAATGGCTGTAATTTTGTTAAAGGGCAAGGGTAGAATAAACAGACCCGGAAACTGGTTGTTTCCGGGTTTACCCGGTTTATTCAGGAAGGTGGAGAAGGATGCCTGAAAAACGTGATTTTTACGAGGTTCTGGGAATACCCAATAATGCCAGTGCCGATGAAATAAAAAAGGCTTATCGGCAATTGGCACGTAAGTATCACCCGGATGTTAATCGTGATGACCCAAACACAGCTGAGAAGTTTAAAGAAATATCTGATGCCTACGAAGTACTTAGTGATCCGCAAAAACGGGCTGCTTATGACCGGTTTGGCCATAGTGCTTTTGATCCCACCCGTAACGGCGGATTTGGTTTTGATGATTTTGGCGGTGCAGGGTTTGGAGATCTGTTTGATTTAATATTCGGGGCTTCCGGTGGAACCCGGGGCCGCAGAAGAAGCGGGCCTCAAAGGGGCGCAGACCGTGAAGTTCGTATGCAAATTAATTTTGAAGATGCTGTATTTGGTATGGAAAAAGATATAGAAATAACCAGGGTGGAAAAATGCACAACTTGTAATGGCAATGGTGCTCAACCTGGATCTGAAATTAAAACCTGTACTACCTGCGGCGGCAGTGGTCAGGTTCGCAATGTTCAAAATACCCCTTTTGGGAGATTTGAGACGGCCCGTACCTGCTCACGCTGTAATGGTGAGGGGCGAGTAATCGAAAAGCCCTGCAAAGATTGCCGCGGGACCGGACAGGTCAGAAAAGCCCATAAAATTAATGTCAGGATTCCGGCGGGAGTGGACCATGGTTCACGGCTACGCGTTCAGGGGGAAGGGGAACAGGGTATCCAGGGAGGTCCTCCCGGAGATTTGTATATTACCATTATGATAAAACCTCATGATCGTTTTGAACGGGATGGTTATACACTGATTACGCAATTGGAGATTGATTTTGTGCAGGCAGCTTTAGGTGATAAGGTGGAGATGGATTTACTGGGAGGGGCTAAACATATATTGGATATACCCGAGGGAACACAGCCGGGGGATGTTATAACTGTTAAGGGTAAAGGAATACCGTACTTGCAAAGTCACAAGTTCGGAGATTTAAAGGTATTGATTAAAGTAACCATACCTAAAAAAATGAATAAGCGCCAGAAGGAACTTTTATCCTCGTTCTATGAAGATGATGATAAACAAAACCGCAAAGGTTTATTTGATAAATTTAAAGATGCAATGGGATAGAGGTGGGTTAGTGAATTGGAAAGAAATTAGTGTATTAACCGAGGGGAAGTGTGTTGAAGCTATAGCGGGGATTTTCCACCGAATGGGCTCAGGAGGTGTGAAAATTGAAGATCCGCAGGCGGCGCGTCAATATGTTAACCGGGGGGAATGGAATGCTGATCTTTTTCCCCCCGAATTTTTAGGGCATGAATTTGTGGTGGTTAAAGCCTATTTCCATGAAGACCGCGAAGTAATTGACGAAATCATGGCCAGTCTAAAACTGGTAGAGGAGAATTTTAATACTGCCTGTCGGGTATTTATAGATGAAGTACGCGATGAGGATTGGGAGCAAAACTGGAAAAAATATTATCACAGTTTTAAAGTCGGTGATCGTTTGGTAATAAAACCTTCCTGGGAAGATTATCAGGCCCAAGACGGTAAGGTAATAATTGAAATTGACCCGGGAATGGCATTTGGTACTGGAATACATGCCTCTACACGGTTTTGTCTGCATTTTATTGACCAATATATCAAAGGTGGAGAAACAGTTGTTGATGCGGGTTGTGGTTCAGGTATTTTATCTATTGCTGCTGCCAAGCTGGGGGCCCGGAGTGTATTTTCAATGGATATTGATGACGTAGCCGTTAAAATAGCCCGTGACAATGTAGCTTTGAATAATTTATCTGATGTAATTGAAGTTCAAGCAGGAGATATAGTTGAGGAATTAAAGCAAAAAGCACCGGATATTATCATGGCCAATATTACTGCCGAAGTGGTAATAATGCTGTTGCCTATAGCTGCAAGCGTGTTGAAACCGGGTGGCTATTTATTTGGTTCAGGTATAGTTGAAAGCCGCTGGCCGGCAGTTCAGAAGCGTTTGGAGTCCAACGGATTTATTATTGAACAGGTTCAACAGGATGTTGATTGGATCGGAGTAGTTGCCAGGAAACCTTCAATGTAATTACCAGGGAGAAAAGATTTTATGCACCGCTTTTATGTTGCTGAAGATCAAATTTTAGGTGAGCAGGTCCGGTTTAGTAAAACCGAGTTACATCATATTGAAAAAGTACTGCGTTTGATGCCTGATGATGAGATAATTATATTTGACGGTAGTGGCAAGGAATATTTGGTAGTGCTTAAACCTTTGGCAGAAGGAGAACTTGGTGGGATAATTCTGCAACAAACTGTTGCCAACCGGGAGCCAGTTTTGAAAATTAATCTGGTTCAGGCGATTGCCAAAGGTGAAAAGATGGATTTAATTATTCAAAAAGCGGTCGAATTAGGCGTTTCTAAAATTACACCGGTGTTAACTGACAGGACGGTTGTAAAACTGTTCGGAGATAAAGCTGAAAAGAAACAACAACGATGGCAGTCCATAGCCCGGGAAGCCTGTAAACAATGCCGACGCAATCAGATACCGGAAGTTTTCTCGATAATTAATCTGGGTGAATATCTAAATGACTGTACCGGGGAAACAGGAATTATGCTATATGAAACTGAGCCGCGCCAACCAATACGGACCGTATTCGATAATTTAAAAGCTAACATCATGGCTTCAGGTCAGCTCAATTTACTGGTAGGTCCGGAAGGCGGGTTTTCTCCGCCAGAGGCTGAATTGGCTCAGAGAAATGGTTTTGTTCTTACTGGCCTGGGTCCGCGAATTTTGCGTACTGAAACTGCTGCGCTGGTAGCTTTAAGTATTCTCTTTTATGAATCCGGGGATTTGGACTAACCAGAATAAACATATATAGTACGGTTATGAAAGGCATATAAGGTGAAGACAGCAGCTTTTTATACTCTGGGATGTAAAGTCAACCAGGTGGAAACAGAACAATTAAAAGAACAATTTCTACGCCAGGGATATGAGATAGTACCTTTTAACTGCCCGGCTGATGTTTATGTAATTAATACCTGTACAGTAACCCATGTCAGTGACCGTAAATCACGGGCCATGGTACGGCGTATTGCCAGACAGCAGAGGGACTCTTTGGTCGTAGTTACCGGTTGTTGGGCAGAGACTGACCGCAATCAGGCAGCTGCTATTGAAGGGGTTGACCTGGTGGTAGGTAATCGGGATAAAGAGAAAATTACTGATCTGGTTGAAGATACAATAAAATCGTCGTCGGCTAAAGTTTTTTGGCAGCCGGTAAGTGAAGCTACCGAAAAACTGCCTTTGTGGTTATATAGCCAACCCCATGAAAGAACTCGGGCATTTATTAAAATTCAGGATGGTTGTCAAAGCTATTGTACCTATTGCATTGTTCCCTATGCCAGGGGACCGGTTAGAAGCAAACCGCCAAAAGATGTCCTGCACGAGATAAAACAGTTGCTGCAATTAGGATACCAGGAGATAGTTCTGACCGGAATTCATATTGGGCAGTATGGTAAAGATATTAATGGATATAATCTGGATCAATTACTAGCTGAAATATTGGATAATGTTCCTGGGGATTACCGGTTAAGATTAGGGTCAATTGAAATTAATGAAATAACTCCAGCTATATTAGCATTTATGCGCCAGGATAATCGCTTATGCCGCCATCTGCATATACCCTTGCAAAGTGGCAGTGATTCGGTATTAAAGACTATGGGAAGAAAATATGGCCGGGATGATTTCAGCCAAATGGTTAATGAGGTTGAGGCAAAGATACCTGGTATAGCAGTTACTGTTGATGTAATGGTGGGATTTCCCGGAGAAAGTGATGCTGATTTTGCTGATAGCTTTAATCTTATAGACAGTTTAAAATTGTTGGATTTACATGTATTCAAATATTCCCGCCGTCCTGGTACCAGGGCAGCAGAATACTCGGACCAGATTGATGAAAAGACCAAAAACTATCGTAGTGAACAATTATTAAAATTAGCTGACAAGAAACGTAATGAATTTTATGGTGCACATATAGGTCAGACATTAAGACTGTTGGTAGAGAAACAAACTGGAACGGATCAATATATCGGTCTAAGTGATAACTATCTGGAAGTATTATTTGCCTGTAAAAATGATTTACGGGGAGAATTTGTCCAGGTTCAAATAGAATCTATGCAAGGCCAGCAAATGAAAGGGAGATTAATACAATAACTGATTGATCAGTATTTATCCCCTAAATTTCGGGCAGATAATTAAAATCTATAGTTTTATCCTGAGACAATCTTTGTTAAAATATAGATGAATGTTCAATTAAAGTGTTAGTTAGATTAGCAGTTATTGGAGGTGAATTAGTGACAGCCCAGGATTGTCTTTTTTGTAAAATAGTCGCTGGTGATATTCCATCTACTATAGTCTATGAAGATGAAAAAATAATTGCTATAAAAGACATTCAGCCTGTTGCCCCTGTACACTTGCTGATCATGCCCAGGAAACACATTATTTCGTTAAATGAGGTTGACGAAAAAGATATTAACCTGTTGGGACATATTCAATTGATCGCAGCTTCTCTGGCCAGAGAAAATAATATAGCTGCAAATGGTTACCGTCTGTTATGCAATAATGGAGCAGGTGGAGGGCAGGAAGTTTTACATTTACATTATCACCTGCTAGGCGGAAGAAACTTGGAGTGGCCTCCCGGTTAATCTTGACGATATGGGGCAGGAAATAGTAAAATAGATTGGCATTCTAAGCCTGGTCAGATGAGGGGAGGGATACCATGAGCGAAGTTAAAGTAGGAAAAAATGAGTCCCTGGACAGTGCATTAAAGAGATTCAAACGCAGCTGCCAAAAATCAGGGGTTATGCAAGATATCCGCAAGCACGACCACTACGAAAAACCTAGTGTAAAGAGAAAGAAGAAGTCTGAAGCGGCCCGCAAGAAAAAGAAATTCTAGGTAATGTTACCTGGACGATGACAGCTTGTTGGTGCTGAAGGAAGCCTCGAAGGAAAGAGCGATTTGGAATTATCAGTCCGAATGATGTTTTAAGCGCAGATCCTTCCGGTTTATCTTCCCAGGCAGCCAGGCGAGAATGAAAACAGAAGCTGTCAAGGAATCCCAATAGTGATATAACTGAATTTATTGGGATTGTGGGTAGAAACCTGTTTTTCTCATAAAAATATAAATGAGAAAAAACCATGTGGTTAATGGATATGCTGCAAAAAACGCAAGGTCTGGTAAAACAAATGGTTTTACCAGACCTTTTCATTAATGGAGGGGAACAATAATGAGTTTTATGAATCGGGGCATGCAAAATGATAAACAAAAAAAGGCAGTTACAATAGTCATTGGTATAGTCATATTTACATTCTTGTTAAGCATCGTTGCAGTAGGTATCAGTTTTTAATATCCATGATTTTATTTTAGGCCTTTCCAAGGAATAATATTTTATTGATGAAAATATGCATATATCAGGGACCAACGGGACAATAGTAATTGTTTCATTGGTCCCTTCAATTTCTATTCACTAAATCTAAATGATTATAATGATTTATGGTAATCAATTTCTGTTTGGCAGGATAATATTGTTTGCCTGTCGAAATAATACAATAATTGTGGGTAATTTGCACAGTATGGAATGCTTAACCAAATATGTATAGTGAAGTATCAGACTTCCCGGAAAGGAGATGGTACTGGCTACATGAAGAAAACGCTGATATGGCTGGTTATTCTGGCGGTCCTTGGTTTTTCTATGATGTTAATGGTTAAGATTCCCGCACTGGGATTGGCAGAAGCGGGGTTTTGCGGCAGATGCCATGCAATGGACGAACAAGTATCGACCTATCTTCACTCTCCTCATGTTAATGCTGCTAATTGTGGTGATTGCCATGACCCCCATGGTCTGGTAACTGGCAGTTTATTTGCCGCTTATACTGGCACCCGGGATGTATATCGGGTAGTAACCGATACGACTCCAGCTGAAATTCGCGCTACAGAGTTGAGCAGGAAAGTTTTACAGAATAATTGTATGCGTTGTCATGGTGATATCATGGCTGATATTGGTGATACCAGTCATGATAGGGGAAGCAATTGTTTCCATTGTCATCAGGAAATAGTTCATGAAAAATAATGGGGAGGAAGTGAGAGTTTGAGTCCTGATAGAGTCAAAAAGCTACTGATGATTACCATACCGGTTCTGGTATTAGTCCTGGCAGCGGGAATATTCTTTTTTAACCGTAATAATGAACTGGTATTGGAGGGTCCTCAGGGAGAAATTGCTGCTAATGAAACCAGTTCCAGTGAATGGGCAAAGTTTTATCCTGCTCATTGGGATAGCTATCAGGCTAATTATGCCAACACAGAAAAAACCTCGCATTTTGATACTAAACCTTACTTGACAGCTATATATGCCGGATTTGGCTTTTCCAAGGAGTATAATGAGCCTCGTGCCCATGTATATACTATTGAAGATATATTAGCTATTGATCCCGCCAGGAAAAAAGCCGGGGCTTCATGTTTTACCTGTAAATCTACTCAGGTACCGGAAATGATGCAAAAGTATGGTGAAAAGTATTATTTGATGTCTTTTGATGAAATAAAGGGACAGATTACTGAACCAATTGGATGTCTTGATTGCCATGATCCCAAAACTATGGAATTAAGATTAACCAGACCGGCCCTGGTTGAGGCTTTACAGAGACAAGGCAAAGATATAGAAAATATATCTCAACAGGAAATGCGCAGTCTGGTCTGTGCCCAATGTCATGTTACCTATTATTTTTACCCCGAAACGAAGAAAATTACTTTCCCCTGGGATAAAGGGGTAAAAGCAGATCAGATTCTGGCTTACTATGATGAAAAGGATTTTGCTGAATGGGTTCATCCTGATTCAGGTGCCGGATTGGTAAAACCGCGCCATGCTGAATATGAGACCTTTATAAACAGCACCCATCAGTCAGCAGGTTTAGCCTGTGCTGACTGTCATATGCCCTACACGAAAGTAGGTAATAAAAAAATCAGTTCTCATGTATGGCAAAGTCCATTAAATAATATTGAACAAAGTTGTACCACCTGCCACCGTAATGGAACCGATTGGCTAATTAACCGGGTGGAAACTATCCAAAGTCAGGTAAAACAGACTCAGGATCTGGCAGGTGAGGCAGTAGTTGAAGCGATTAATGAACTCAAGATTAGCCAGGCAGCAGCAGATGTTGACCAGGCGAAGTTAAAGGAAGCCCGGGAACTTCATCGTCAGGCTCAATGGTATCTTGATTTTGTAGTTGTTACCAACGGATATGGTTTCCATAATCCCACTGAAACCTTGAATAATCTGGGCAGAGCTATTGATATTGCTCATAAATCAGCCAAAATTGCCCGTGAAGCCAGAGGGCTTAAGTAATTGGTGAAAAAGCATACTGAGGTGTTTATAATTTAAATGATGATTAATAAATGGTTAAAGCAATTGACGCAGATGCTGGCTTCCATGCAGACCGCTATATATTTATTGTTAATTGTCGGTGTTGTAAGTGCCCTGGGGACATTTATACCTCAGGGTCAGACCCCGACTTTTTATTTGCAGCATTATGGCAGAACTACCAGTATGATTATTAATGGTTTGGGATTAAGCAATCTGTATCATGTATGGTGGTTTCAGCTGCTGATTATTCTGTTGTGCTTAAGTATTCTGGTCTGTGCTTACAGGCGACTGCGATGGGGAAAAAAGATTTCTGGTTTAGCCTCACTATTTATGCATCTGGCGATAGTGTTTATACTTATTGGCGCATTATGGTCACTGGGTTATTCGCACAGTTCCTTTATTGAAATTGCCAGGGGACAGACAATAGCTTTGAACAATTATGGTTTTGAGGAAGGACAACTAAAGCTAAATGATTTTAAAATTGATTATTATCCCGATTTTCAACCTCGTCAATATACCAGTGATTTAAGCTTAATAAATTATCATGGTAAAAATATCCACCAAAGTATTTCTGTTAATCATCCCTTAAAAACTGGCAGTTTAAAAATTTATCAGAGTACCTGGGGATGGGCAATACAGTTAACTAATCTGACTGGTACAACGGAAACGATTATCAGTCTGAAAGATAAGGATCTATTTCTACTTGATGAAGCTCAACAGGTTAAAGTTCAGGCAGTATTTCTGCCGGATTTTAAGGATGATAAAACCGGCATTCAATCCAAAACCCCCTTGCCTGACCACCCCCATGTATGGTTAACCCTTTTACAGCAGGATAAAGTAGTAGATATGGCTATTATTCCAGTGGGTCAGGAGGTTCAACTGGGCTCATATAGTCTGCGCTTTGATACTTTTTATCCTTATTCAGGATTGCAGATTAAACAGGACTCTGGTGTATATATGGTGTTTGCAGGGTTCATTATTTTATTAGCCGGTTTGGGCATTCGTTACTGGTTTGCATTTTGGGGTAAAAAGGGGGCTAATTGATGGAAAATATATTACTGGATATATTTTTTGCCTTATTGTTGTTCACTGTAATTGTAAATCTGATAAGACTTTGGAAACCGATTAAGCATGGTGATTTTATCAGCTCAATGCTTATAATTATGGCGGTAATTACTTTTATAGTCATGTTAGTAGTTAGAACCAGTATGGGGGGGCGAATTCCTTTTGCCAATGCTTATGAATTCACCCTGCTTTTCGCCGGCGGGGTACTAATATTGGCTATATTGGTTCGCCGGGATTTAGTCTCACCTCTATTCGACCTATCAGTTGCATTACTGACAATTCTACTCTTATCCGTGGCCAGTAGCTTCTCTTCAGAAATTAGACCATTAATGCCGGCTCTGCAGAGTGGATGGCTTTATGCCCATGTTGCCACTGCAGTAATTGCCTATGGTTCTTTTGCGTTGGCAGCCTGTCTGGGAATTATTTATCTGGGAAGGGCTCAGGAAACTGATTTGAGTTTGCCGGAGGTAGATGAAAGAATATATAAACTGGTAGTATTGGGATTTACCTTCTTAACTATTGTTATTATTACCGGAGCAGTTTGGGCTGAGGAGGTTTGGGGCAGCTGGTGGACCTGGGATCCAAAAGAAACCTGGTCTTTAGTTACCTGGTTGGTATATGCAGCTTATCTGCATACCCGTCATAGCTATGATTGGAAAGGGAATAAAAGTGCCTGGATGGTAGTAATCGGTTTTGTAATAGTCATGTTTACCCTTTTTGGCGTCAGTGTTTTATTACCAGGTTTGCATAGTTATGTGTAAAGTACCAACTGCTTTTCATAAACAAAAAACTTCAGCTACGCTTTAGCAAAGTTTGTGTTATATTATCTGGAGTAGGACAAAAGATTGAAGGAATTTGTCTGTTCTGCTCGAAGTGTAACAATGGTATTTATATATGAAGTTTAACTACCGGCTTAGAAGCTGTGAAAGGTCAGGTACGGTAGTTTAGTCATGATTATTAACAGGTCTGGCTTTAGATGCTAACGCAGTTTTGATCAAGGAGAGGCAATTACCTTGATAAAATAATGGGGAAAATTATTAAATTATTGGAGGAGAGATTAACAATGAAAAAGATGTCAAGATTGGTTTTGTGCCTGGTACTGGTTTTAGGCTTGTGTATGGCAGTAGTTGGTTGCGGCAAGTCAGATCAATCAGGTCAACCAGCCGACCAAACCCAGCCCAAGGACCAGTTTAAAGTTGGTCTGGAATGTGGTTATGCTCCATTTAACTGGACTCAGACTGATAATTCAAATGGAGCAGTTCCCATTTCTGGCAGTAAAGACTTTGCCGGTGGCTATGATGTGGAAATTGCCAAAATTCTAGCTGAAGGTATGGACAAAGAATTGGTTATCGTGAAGACACCCTGGGATGGCCTGCCTCCGGCGGTGCAATCAGGTACCATTGATGCAATTATTGCTGGTATGTCCCCTACGGCTGACCGCAAAAAATCAATTGATTTTTCCGATCACTATTATCGTTCTGATCTGGTGGTAGTTGTTCAGAAGGGTTCAAAATATGAAAAAGCAACCAGTTTGCAGGAACTCAGCGGAGCTAAAATAACTGCCCAGCTTAATACCTTTCATTATACGGTAATTGATCAAATACCCAATGTTGTCAAGAAAACAGCTCTGGAAGACTTCCCGGCTATGCGAGTATCCCTGCAGTCCGGTATTATTGATGGGTATGTTTCGGAAAGGCCGGAAGGTGTTTCAGCTACTACCGCCAATGCCAATTTTGCCATGGTTGAGTTTGAACCGGGTAAAGGATTCAAGGCTTCTGACGATGATGTGGCTATTGCCGTAGGAGTTAAAAAGGGCAACACTGAATTAGTTAATAGTATAAATGAAATATTAGCCGGTCTGTCTGAAGATCAAAGGAAAGCAATTATGGACCAGGCAATTAAAAATCAGCCTGCTTCTAACTAATCGTAGCAGTTTAACAGGAGTGTATTAATTTTATGTCGGTTGATGCCAGTAGCAGTTTCATACAATGGGTCATTTTTATATTGCAGCAATACTGGCCTGTTTTTCTTAGGGGTGCGGAATATACACTTCTAATTTCGATAACCGGTACAATCATAGGCTTTTGTATAGGTTTATTGATTGGAATAATACGTACCATTCCAGTTGACAACCGTACCGGCTTATTTAAAAGGGTCAGCATGAAAATAGTGAATATTATTTTATTATGCTATATTGAAATTTTCCGGGGTACTCCGATGATGGTACAAGCCATGGTTATTTTCTATGGAGTTGCTCTGATATATGGCATACACCTGCCAATTCTGTTAGCCGGTATTGTTATTGTATCCATTAATACCGGTGCTTATATGGCCGAGATAGTACGTGGCGGCATTTTGTCCATTGACCGGGGGCAGTTTGAGGCTGCACATTCAATTGGCATGACCCATTTCCAGACTATGCAAAGTGTAGTGATTCCTCAGGCTATCCGTAATATATTGCCGGCTACCAGTAATGAGTTTGTCATCAACATCAAGGATAGTTCGGTACTTATGGTTATAGGGGTTACGGAACTATTTTTTCAGTCCAAGTCAGTGGCGGGTATCTATTATAAATTTTTTGAAGTCTTTCTCATAACTTCGATAATTTATTTAATTATGACCTTTACGGTTACACGAATACTCCGCTATCTGGAAACCAAACTGGATGGTCCGGCTGTTTATACTATTCATGGGTCGCAGACAGTACCGGAGGCTTCATTCAGAATAGTGGACCGGGAGAAATTATAATGGAAAACATTATTGAAATACGTCATTTACAGAAATCTTTTGGTAAGAACGAAGTATTAAAGGATATTAATTTTTCAGTTAGCAAGGGTGAAGTAGTTTGTATAATCGGATCCAGTGGTTCCGGAAAATCTACTTTATTACGCTGCCTGAATCTGTTGGAGTATCCTACCAGCGGGGAAATACTGTACCGCGGACAAAACATCCTGGAACATAATATGAGCAATGCTGTATATCGGGCAAAAATGGGCATGGTTTTTCAGCAGTTTAACCTTTTTAATAATCTATCCGTTTTGGACAATTGCATGGTTGGCCAAATAAAGGTTTTAAAAAAGGATACCCGGGAAGCCAGAAATACTGCCATGCAGTATTTGGAACTGGTGGGTATGACGCAGTTTATTAATGCCAGGCCCAGTCAGATTTCCGGAGGCCAAAAGCAGCGGGTAGCTATTGCCCGGGCACTGTCGATGGAACCGGAAGCCCTGTTGTTTGATGAACCTACCAGTGCCCTGGACCCCGAGCTGGTCGGCGAAGTGCTTAAGGTCATGAAAAACCTGGCCCAAAGCGGATTGACCATGCTGGTAGTTACTCATGAGATGGGTTTTGCCCGTGATGTAGCCAATCGGGTGGTATTTATGGATAGCGGAGTTATTGTTGAGGATGATGTACCGGAAGTAATATTTAATAACCCCAAAAACGAAAGAACCCGTACTTTCCTGAAACGCATTCTGGAGGATTAATTCAGGTCAGGTTTTAATTTAATAAGATAATCGGGAATGGTTGGTGACATGACTCTACATCGAGACAGGTCAGCAACCATTTTTTTTGATTCACTGGGGTGACATGGGGTATGTCACCTTATGCCCTATTTACCGCATGAGTTTTATAGGCTGGGCATATATTTATTTAACGGTAAAAATGGGAGTGTTGCACAGGGGGGGGAAGTATGGAAAAACGCCGTGAAGTAATTGGCCGGGTTATGGCCGAATTCCTGGAAATACCACAGGACCTGGTTTTGGATATTCCCAAGCTTAGTATTATTGGGCGCCATGAAATCTATGTGGAAAACCATAAAGGGATTATTGAATATTATCCTCACAGGCTCAGGGTCAATTTAAGCCGTGGGTTTGTAGAAATTGAAGGAAGCGACTTGGAAATAAAGGCACTTATGACGGATGAAATGTATATTGGCGGGATAATTAACTCTATCAAATATCACGACTGATAATGGAGGGAATAATCTATGGCTAAGCGTTTCTTTGAACAGGTCGGAGGCATAATAAGTGTTCACCTGCCAGGAGAGAATCCGGAAAAAGTAATTAATATGGCTCTTTCCCGGGGGATAATTATAACTGATTTAAAACTGCACCCGGATGGAATGTATTTTAAGATTCGCAGTAGTGCGTTTAATGCCTTGAAAAGCATTGCCGAAGAAAATGGATATAACCTGGAAATAGTTGACAGACGCGGCTTGCCCTTTTATAAAGCTATTTTAAAACGTAGAATGGGTTTTATTGTTGGCGGGATAATATTTATTCTCAGTTTATATTTGCTTTCATCTTTTATTATGTTCATTGAAGTAACTGGAAACCAAACCGTAGATTCTACCCGAATTTTACAAAGTGCTGCCCGGCATGGTTTGCAGCCAGGTGCCCCCAAATGGACTTTCAGCCGTAACAACATAGAAAAAAATATGCTGGTAGAGGTAGAGGAATTATCTTATGTGTGTGTTGAAATAAGAGGCATATCTGCCAGGATCAAAGTAGTGGAAAAAGTATTGCCCAAAGAAGATATTACCGGTCCCTGCCATCTGGTGGCTGCCAAGGATGGAGTGATAAATGAGGTATTGGTATTGGAAGGACAAAGCCGTATATCGGCAGGGGATGTAGTTGCCCGGGAAGATATATTAATTTCGGGAATTGTAATTCCGGAGACTAATCCATATATGCCCGCTGATACGGTTAATCTCCCTTACGCGGTAAGAGCGCGCGGCATTGTTAAGGCCCAAATATGGTATGAAGGTTATGGAGAGTGTCATTTGCGGGAAGTAATATTTCATAAGGGTAAGACTGAAACTGCCCGGCGTTTAATAACCCCGTGGGGCAAGGTGGCTTTATCACCCAATCAGAAGCCGGGTTTTGAATATTATAGCAGTAAAAAAAATAATCGCCATTTCAAAACCCCCTGGGGAAGGCTGACTTATGAGAAAGAATTACGCCAGGAAAAAATCAGAGTCGTGGCAGAATACTCTGAGCAACAAGGGATAGAGGTTGCCCGGCAAAAAGCATTGCAGGAGTTACAAAAAAAACTAAAGAATAATAAACCAGTTGGAAAAACCAAGATGGATATTTTATCCTCTCCCAGTGAACCAATTATAAGAGTTAAACTAATAGTCGAAACCAGTGAAAATATAGCCATAGCAAAGCCTATAATTGATGAGGAAATAGTTATTGATGAGCTCATGTGATATAATAACTAAGATATAGGGAAACTAGATCAGGAGGACTCCGCTATTGCTCGAAAAGGAAAACAAAATAACTATTGGCAACATTGAATCAGCTACAATATTTTTCGGTAGCGGAGATGAAAATTTTCGTCACCTGCGTTCTATTTCCGGCGCAGATATCTCAGCCCGGGGAGCAGAAGTGTTTATAAAAGGAACGCAGGAAGAGGTGGAATTCTCTTCTGAATTAATTCGTAACCTGCTTGATATTGTTGAAACTGAAAACCGTCTTAGTATTAATGATATAAATTATATGAACAACCTGCTCAAAAGAGGAGAAAAAGCCAGATATAAGGATATTGTATCCGGGGTATTACTTAATACAGTTAGTGGAAAAGGTATAAAGGCTAAAACCCTGGGGCAAAAACGTTATATTCAAGCTATACTGAAGGATGATGTGGTTTTTGGAATTGGTCCGGCTGGAACCGGTAAAACCTATTTAGCAGTTGTGATGGCGGTAAGAGCTTTGCGTAATAAAGAGGTTGAACGCATTATCCTGGTGCGTCCAGCCGTTGAAGCCGGTGAAAAACTGGGTTTTTTGCCGGGAGATTTTATTGAAAAGGTTAATCCTTATCTTAGGCCTCTTTATGATAGTTTATTTGATATATTGGGTGTTGATATTACCCAGCGTTATTTGGAAAAAAACATTATCGAGGTGGCTCCTTTGGCCTATATGCGGGGACGAACCTTAAATGATGCTTTTATAATTTTGGATGAAGCCCAGAACACAACTCCTCAACAGATGAAGATGTTTTTAACCCGCTTGGGGTTTGGTTCCAAAGCAGTTATTACCGGAGATATTACCCAGGTTGATCTTCCGGTTGATGAGTACTCAGGTTTAATTGAGATACAAAAAATTCTGTCCAACGTAAAGGGAGTATCGTTTGAATACCTGACCAGGGAAGATGTGATTCGTCACCCACTGGTTCAACTTATTATTAATGCCTATGAACAATATGATGAACGCAATTCTGGCCACTAGCTAAGGAGCATTTTTTATGAGGATACCTAATATCCTTAATTTTATATGGAACAGAATTATACTTTTCTTTACTAATTCAAATGTGCAGAAAACTTTGGGCATTCTGCTTTTCTTCTCGATTACCATTCTTATTTTATTTAGCAGTTACAGCCCCAATCAGGTAGCCTTGCATCCTGATGAAGTTGCCCAGCAGGATATCCGCTCAGAAATTAATGCCATAGTAATTGATTATAAACAAACGGCAGTTTTACAGAATCAGGCAGCTGCTGGTGTACAGAAGGTTTATCAGGAAGACCAGTATGCCCTTACCAATATGCAGAATGAAATCAATCGTTTTTACAATAACATTATAGAAATAAAAACGATAGGTATTAATAAACAGGAAGAATTACAGAGCTTTATAAATGAAATAAATATTAGGTATGAACAATTTGAACAGAATTATACTGACCAGCAGTTAGCCCGCTATATACTCCTTACTCCCGATGAAGACCTGGAGCAAATTCATGCTGCCTCTATGAGTCTGGTTGAAAATATTATGAATAAGCCAGTTACTGAAGAAACCCTTGAAGATGCATTTCAACGAACCGTAACTCAAACCAATACCCTAAGCTACGCCCCCCAGGCAAGAGATTTAATAAATGTTGCTATTATAAACAGTTTGCGTCCTACTTTGGTTTTTAATAAAGAAGCCACTGATAAAGCTATTGATGAAGCTATGCGAGCAGTTGAACCGGTGCAAAAAAATATCAAGGCCGGAGAAATTATTGTTCGGGCTGGAGACCGGGTGACGCCTGAACAAATATCAGCTTTGGAACAGTTAGGGATACAGAGGACGCAAAGTTACTCATTAACATTAATCGGAGTATTTTTACTGGTTATACTTACCTTTTTATTGGGTATAGAATTTATTCGTCGTTATTATAAAGAGATATTTAATAATGATCGTATGATGATACTTATTGGTTTAATCTTTGTGTTAATGCTTTTATTAACCAGGTTTATGGCCATTATTGAGATTGATGGACGCACAGAAATAAATGCGCTGATTGGTTATATGGCTCCAGTTGCGGCCGGGTCTATGTTAATTGCCATATTATTGGATAATCGTCTGGCCTATTTTATGACAATGGTAATGGCTATATATGTCGGTCTTATAAATGAAGGCAACCAATTGTTCTATACAATTGTTGCTTTCGCTGGTGGTACCATGGGAGTATTTCAGGTACACCGGGTTAATCAGACTTCTGATTTGGCAAAATCAGGATTATATATTGCCCTGGTTAACATAGTTGCCATTTTGACATTGCTGCTGGTGAGCGGCAACGTTTCACTTGATGTTGTATTTATGGCTATTATAATCGGGGTTATTAATGGATTGTTATCAGCAGTTCTTATGATTGGGGTACTGCCTTATCTGGAAACAGCTTTTTCCATAACCAGTATGGTTAAATTATTGGAGTTGACCAACCCCAATCATTATTTATTAAAGAGACTATTACTGGAAGCACCTGGTACTTACCATCATAGCCTTATGGTGGGAAACCTGGCAGAAGCTTCAGCAGAGGCTATCGGGGCTAATCCCTTGCTTGTAAGGGTAGGAGCATATTATCATGATATAGGTAAACTGAAAAGGCCGGATTATTTTGTGGAGAACCAGCAGGGATTTGATAATCCCCATGAAAAAATTGCTCCGGCACTTAGTGCCTTAATTATTACATCCCATGTAAAAGATGGGGTTGAATTGGCCCGGGAGGCTCATATTCCCGAGGATATTATTGATTTTATAGAGCAACATCATGGTACAAGCCTGGCCAAATATTTCTACAGCCGGGCCCTGGAGGAAGATCGCGATGGGAATATAAGTGAGGATAATTTCCGCTACGCGGGACCAAAACCGCAAAGTAAAGAGGTTGCTCTGGTTATGCTGGCAGATTCAGTTGAAGCAGCCATACGCTCATTGAGTGAACCAACTCCTGCTAAGATTAAGAATATGGTTCGGCTTATAATAAAAGATAAATTAAATGATGATCAATTGGAGTCAAGTGCTTTAACTTTTAAGGACCTTGATGTTATCGCCAATTCTTTCTGCAAGATATTGGAAGGAATCTATCATCGTCGAATTGAATATCCGGAAATTATAATAAAAGAATTTCAAAAAAGGAGAGAATCCCATGGAGACCATGATCATCAACCAGCAGAACAAAGTTGAATATACCAGGGAACTGCAACAGGTGATCAATCGGGTTATTAAAGCAGCTGCCCGTTTAACCAAACTGCCGGAAAACTCGGAAGTAAGTGTAATGATTGTAGATAACAGTTATATACAGGAGCTGAATTTTATTTACCGCAATCAAAATCGGCCTACAGATGTATTAAGTTTTGCTATGAATGAACTGGGGGAAGATGAACCGGATTTTGATTTTTCAGGTGAAACCCAGGTATTGGGTGATATTGTAATCTCATTGGAACAGGCTTTAAAACAATGTGGAGAATATGGACATTCTTTACAACGTGAACTGGGTTATTTAATTGCCCATGGAATGCTTCACCTGCTGGGTTATGACCATGAGGTGGAAGATGAAAGTCAGCTAATGAGAGGCCTGGAGGAAAAAATCATGCAGGCGGTAAATCTGGAGAGATAAAAATATGGGTAAAAACACACTGAGTACAAGTTTTGGATATGCTATAGATGGAGTGATATATGCCTTTTGGCGGGAGCGAAATATGAAAATCCATCTACTGGCAGCCATAGCCGTTGTAATAGCTGGTATTTATTTGGGAATCAACCGACTGGAATGGGGATTGCTTTCGTTTACAGTTGCATTGGTTATAATTACTGAAGTAATTAATACGGCTATTGAAAAAACAGTTGATTTAGTTACCGACCAGTATCACCCGCTGGCTAAACTGGCTAAAAACATGGCTGCCGGGGCAGTTTTATTGAGTGCAATTAATGCCTTGATAATGGCTTATATAATATTTGGACCATACCTGATATTATAGTAAAGTATGAAGGAGTCTATAAATGGATCATGATAAACTGGTGGAGTTGTCAAGACAGGCTCAGGCAGGTGCATATGTTCCCTACTCAGGGTTTAAAGTAGGTGCCGCCCTGCTTACCAATACAGGCAAGGTTTATACCGGAGCAAATATTGAAAATGCTTCCTACGGTTTAACCGTATGTGCGGAACGTATAGCAGTCTTTAAGGCAATTAATGACGGGGAAAAAGAATTCGACTGTATAGCTATAACTACAGGTTCCAGTGGCTGGCCATATCCTTGCGGGGCTTGTCGGCAGGTACTGGCGGAATTTTCTCCTCACCTGAAAGTTATAGTAAGCGATGAGAATAATAGTACCAGGGAATACTTATTAACAGAGTTATTGCCACAGACATTTTCTCTGGATATTTAGGAGGGCATAGTTGGTGAAATCGGGATTCGTAAGTATTGTGGGTCGGCCTAATGTAGGCAAATCCACTTTAATGAATACCTTAATTGGACAAAAAGTAGCAATCGTTTCAGAAAAACCGCAAACAACCAGAACGCGTATTCAGGGAATATATACCTCAGATGCAGGGCAGATTATTTTTATTGATACTCCCGGGATTCATAAACCCAAGCATCTGCTGGGGGAATATATGGTCAAGGTATCAACCCGCAGTTTGGAAGAAGTGGATGTTATTTATTATATGACTGATGTAACCCGTCCGTTTGGCGGCGGTGAACAATTTATTCTTAACCAGCTCAAGGATGCTGCTGTTCCGGTTATTATGCTGGTAAATAAAATTGATCTGGCTACCAAAGATCAGGTGGATGAGTTTATTGAACCTTTTTTAAGCCATATGAATTTTTCCGAGATAATTTCAATTTCAGCTACTCAGGGATTAAACTTGGATCTATTACTTAAAACTACTTTAGAGTATCTTCCTGAAGGGCCCCTTTACTACCCTGAGGGTGATTTGACTGATCAACCGGCATCATTCATTGCTGCCGAATTAATTAGGGAAAAAGCGCTCATTCTGACTCGTGATGAAGTCCCTCATTCATTAGCTGTGGAAGTAGAAGAGTTCAAGCAGCAAAATGACAATAAGGTATATTTACGGGCAGTAATTTATACTGAAAGGGATTCACAAAAAGGTATTATTATTGGTAAAAATGGACAAATGCTGAAAACTATTGGTGAGCAATCTCGTAAAGATATTGAATATATGCTGGATGCACCAGTCTATTTGGACTTATGGGTAAAAGTAAAAAAGAATTGGCGCGATAGTGAAAATAACCTGAATCAATTGGGTTACAGGTTATAGCTTAGTGGAGGCAGGTATGCTGGCAACTTATCTGGACAGCACCAATTTAAAGCCGGATGCTGGAGCCAATGAAATTCGCTCATTATGTGAAGAGGCAATTCGATATCAGATGGCCGCAGTATGTATTCATCCTTATCGCCTTAAACTGGCAGCTGCTCTTATGAAAAACAGTGGGGTTAGTTTATGTACGGTAATCGGGTTTCCACTGGGTGCCAATACTACTGCCAGTAAGGTTTTTGAGGCCCGGGAAGCTTTACAAACCGGAGCTGATGAACTGGATATGGTTATAAATATTGCTGCTATGAAAGACGGAGACGCTTATTTAATAAATGAAATTAAAGCCTTGATGGCTTTGAAAGATCAATATGATTTCATTCTCAAAGTTATAGTTGAGACTGCTTTGCTAACTGTAGAAGAATTGAAATATCTTACAAAATTGCTTACTAATCTGAAAGTAGATTACATAAAAACTTCTACCGGATTTGCTTCCCGGGGAGTTTCACTTCAGGATATGCAAATAATAAGTGCTCACAAGGGACCTGATTTAAAGATTAAAGCCAGCGGCGGTATTAAAACCACAGACTTTGCCTATAAATTAATTGCTGCCGGAGCCAATCGACTGGGGACCAGCAATGCAGCACAACTGTTGGCGGGATCTGATTAAGGGAGAGGTTCAGGCAGGTGAAACCTCTTGAGAGGAAAAACCCTATTACTGGCCCTTATTATTGTAGCTATTTATATTTCAGTTATGTTGAACAACCCGGATGAAAGATTAAAAGCCGCTGGTTATAACCAGTTACTTGATTGGTACGGTTTGACAGTTACCAAATTTGCTGAGCTTGAATATGTGCATAATCCGGGGTTACGCTTTTTAAATAACAACTCATTCCTGGCCGTAGAAGCCGTAATTCCCGATGGGAGAACTGATTATGCGACCAGGCTGGATAAAGCCATGCTTTCCTGTCAGGCAATAGTTGAATGTTCGGGTATGGATGCCTGGCATACTACATCTGCAGGACAAAGATACCTGAATTACATGCGCAATAAAATTTATCGGGTGGTTGTCTTTGACGGAGGACATCATCTTCCCACCTTGGGAACCAGTCCGGATATAATTATTGTACCGGTATTTAAAGGCTATGCAGTTCATTCCTATATGCGTGATGGCATGAAAGTTGAATGTCTGACCACCATATTAAAAGTAATTGATTCCCCTTCAGTAGTTGTTACCGTTCCCCGATTTTTCCTGGTTAAAAGTACAGGCTCTTTAACTCAGGTAACGCACAGAGTTATTACAGAGTCGTCAAATAATATTCAGGCGGATGAAGAAACTAACCCTGGTCAGGCTAATCCGTACGGCAGCCGGTATAAAGATTGTTTATTTGCCTATATTTCCAGCCAAAAGGTCAATAATTGGCAGGATTTTCTGACCGGCTTTAAAACACTGTATAATAAAGATATCAACCACGTATATCTGGCTTTTAATTATAATGAAGTAGATGGGCTAAAGGCCCGGCAGTTTGCACGACAGTTACAGACAGAGCTGGGAATACCGGTAGAGATAGTAAACAGCCCGGTTAAGGTTGCTGATTTGATTTTTAGATAGACACGTAAGGTTGGTTATGGTGAGTTAAGGTTTATCAAATTTTTGAACCTGACTGGGCCTGAATTTCCTGACTGTGCCTGACAGTTTAGAAATAATTCCGTTTAGTGATAGATTTAGAGACGGTTAAACTTTAGATTGACGCGGATTAAGCTGATTGACGCAGATTAACGCGGATTTTTATTTAATTAATTTAGAAGGTAGATCAGTTATGGTAAGTTAAGCATTATAGGATTTGTTAAACATTTCCTACTGAACTTGGCTTTAAAAAATAACCGTCAGGTAGAGTCAGAAAACGTCAGGTTGATCAGGTTCTAAAAAATTGAACATGGCTTACCATAAATAAATTAACTAATATTTAATTATAAAAAACTGCGTAAATCCTCCTATCGGGGACTACTGATGTTCCTGCGTCAAAAAATCCCGTCGGGAATTTATGATTTGATATGGAGTGACGATTAAATGTACTTTGGTTCTCGCGCCATTATTTTAAAAACTTCTGATTTAAGGGAGACAGATAAACTGGTCACCATATTTTCTGAGCAGGAAGGTAAACTGACGGCAGTTGCGCGTGGAATCAAGAAACCCAATAGCAGTTTAAGGGCTTGTGTGCAGCCTTTTTGTCATTCACAATTATATTTTAGCCGGGGACGGGAACTGGACCTGATTACGCAGGGAAGATTATTGGACTTTTACGGGAATGCCCGTGAGGATTTAAATAGAACTCTGTATTGCATGTATATTATGGAGTTATTGGATAAATCACTTATGGATAGAGTACCATTGCCCCGTCTGTATAAAGCTGTTCTGGAAACGCTGCAAACTATTAACCAGGCAGAAATTAATCCGTTAGTTATTCGCCATTTTGAAATGACTCTGTTAATTTATCTGGGCTATAAACCAGTCCTAAATCAATGTGTTTCATGTCAACGATCTGATGTTCAGTTAAATCGGTTTAATCTGGCTGAAGGGGGTATGATTTGCCCCTTCTGTAGCCAAAATAACCATGATGAAATAAATATTTCCGGTGAGGCGCTGGCCTTGCTTAAAAGACTTGGTAATGTACCGATAAATACTTTGGATAGAATACGCGCCAGTAATACGGCACTCAACCAGATGGAAATATTTCTGGAGAAAAACCTGGAGTATCATTTGGAAAGGAAGTTTAATCTCAAGTATACGATAAAACGATTAAAACCTTCAGGATAAGCTTGCATTGACAAAGAAGGTGCCAGGTTGATAAACTGTTTATGAATTTTATATCTATGGCGATGATAAAGAGGAGTAATTAGGTTGCCTTTATAAAAGAGAGCTGGATAGGGTGAGAACCGGCAAAGGCTTGTAATGAAGGGCGCTTTGGAGTCACAGGAGGAACACCACTTATTGTGGTAAGTAAAACCTGACCCATGAGAGAGGGCTGCTTAGGCCAATCAGGGTGGAACCGCGGGTATACCCGTCCCTGTTTTTCAGGGGTGGGTTTTTGTTTTTTTGAAGGAGGAAAGCAAATATGAATTTTCAGGAGATTATTTTGCGTTTGCAAAACTTTTGGGCTGGTCAGGGTTGTATAATTCAACAACCTTATGATGTTGAAAAGGGCGCCGGGACAATGAATCCAGCTACTTTTCTGCGAGCTTTGGGACCTGAACCATGGAAGGTTGCCTATGTGGAGCCTTCCCGAAGACCAACAGATGGAAGATATGGAGAGAATCCCAACCGCTTGCAGCATTATTATCAATATCAGGTGATTTTAAAACCTTCACCTGATGACGTAATTGATTTATATTTACAAAGTCTGATGGATTTGGGTATAGACCCGCAGCAACATGATATTCGTTTGGTTGAAGATAACTGGGAATCACCTACTTTAGGTGCCTGGGGTCTGGGTTGGGAAGTATGGCTGGATGGCATGGAAATTACTCAGTTTACTTATTTCCAACAATGCGGCGGGTTTGACTGCTATCCGGTAAGTGCTGAGATAACTTACGGTTTGGAGCGTATAGCCATGTTTATACAAAACCGGGACAGTGTTTATGATATAGAGTGGGTAGACGGAATAACTTATGCTGATGTTCATCATCAGGCCGAAGTGGATTATTCTCATTATAACTTTGAACAGGCAGATGTAGCTTCACTTATGACCATGTTCAACTTGTGTGAAAAGGAAGCTTTGCAGGTGATGAAGGCTAAACTGGTACAACCGGCTTATGATTATGTATTAAAATGTTCACATCTTTTTAATCTGTTGGATGCCCGCGGGGCAATAAGTGTTACTGAAAGAACCGGTTACATTGGCAGAGTACGTAACCTGGCCAGGATGGTCGCAGCGGCTTTTCTGGAGCAGCGCCGGAATCTTGGCTATCCGCTTATAAAGGACCCGGCACTTAGAGAGCAGTTAATTAATTCAGAGGAGGCGATCTAAGTGGCAAAAGATTTATTATTGGAAATTGGCGTAGAGGAGCTTCCCTCAGCTTTCCTGCCCGAAACTATTAATGAATTACAGCAACTAACCCGGTCAAGCCTGGAGAATTATCGTTTGCAATATGAATCAATTAAGGTTATGGCTACACCCCGGCGATTAACCGTATACATTAAAGAGCTGGCCGAACAGCAGGCCGATGCCCGTATAGAAAACCGGGGACCTAAAAAGGAAATTGCTTTTGATAAAGATGGTAATCCCAGTAAAGCTGGCCTGGGCTTTGCACGTGGTCAGGGGATGAACTTTGAAGAACTTGAAATTCGTCAGGTAGGAGATGTGGAGTATGTATTCGCCTGTAAGACTGAAATTGGCAACGCTACCACTGATATCCTGACCGAATTATTGCAAGGCATTATTACTTCACTGCCATTTCCCAAATCCATGCGATGGGGTAATTTTTCCATGCGTTTTGCCAGGCCCATTCGGTGGTTATTAGCCTTGTTTGGTAGTGATTTAGTCTCACTGCAGATTGAGAATATCGCCAGTGACCGGTATACTTACGGGCACCGATTCCTGTCTCAGGGTAAGCTGGAAATCAAAGATAGTCATCAGTATTTTAAGCAGCTTCAGGATCATTATGTAATACTTGATCAGGATGAACGTCGGGATTTAATCCGGCAGCAGATACAGAAAGTAGCTGCAGATATGAATGCAACTGCTATGCATAATCCTGAATTGCTGGAGGAAATAACTTATCTGGTGGAATATCCAACGGCTTTTTATGGTAGTTTTTCGCCATCTTATCTGCAGGTTCCCGCGGAGGTGCTTACTACCAGTATGATTGAACATCAACGCTATTTCCCGTTGTATGATAAGGCAGGTAAACTAATGCCTGGATTTATTGGGGTAAGAAACGGCAATGATTTTTCTCTCGATGTAGTTCGTGCCGGAAATGAAAGAGTATTAAGGGCCAGACTTGAGGATGCTTTATTCTTTTGGAATGAAGATACCAGGCAACCTATAGAAGAAATGACCCGCAATTTAAAAGAAGTTTTATTCCAGGAGCGTCTGGGCAATCTTCAGGAAAAGGTAGATAGATTGGCTGTAATGGCCCGCTATATTGGTCAGCAGCTTTCTCTAAGTGAACCTGATTTAATCAACCGATCGGCAACTTTATGCAAAGCTGATTTGCTAAGTAACATGGTTTATGAGTTCCCGGAATTGCAGGGAATTATGGGGCGTTATTATGCACAGCACAGTGGCGAGGAGGCAGAAGTTTGTGAGGCTATATTTGAACATTATCTGCCCCGTTTCTCTGGTGATAACCTTCCGGCAACTGCTACCGGGACAGTTTTAAGTCTGGCTGAAAAAGTTCATAACCTTACTGGCTGTTTTGCCATCGGATTTAGACCTTCCGGTTCGCAGGACCCTTATGCACTGCGCAGGCAGGCTTTGGGAATGGTAAATATTATTCTATCGCAGCAACTGGAATTGGATTTAAAAGATATATTTGCAACAGCTTATGATTGCTTCGAAATGGTTAAACCTGACATTGATAAAACTACAGCAGTTAACGAATTAAATGATTTTATTTTGCAGCGTTTGCGTGGGATACTAATGGAACGCCATTATTCATATGATGTTGTTGATGCAGTACTGGCATGCCCCAGTAGTAATATAACTGACCTGCAACGCCGGGTTGAAGCCGTAAATCAATTAAAACAATCTGGTTATTATGAAGACTTTATGGTGGTATATAATCGGGCTAACAATCTAAGCAAAAAGTGGGAGGAGGATAGCTATTCAGCCGAGGTATTAGTCGACGACAGTGAAAAGCATTTGTATCAGCAGATAAAAGCAGTTGGTCCCCGTATAGAACAGGCAGTTGAACAGCATAATTATACCCTGGCCATACAACAGTTGGCGGAATTAAGACCGGCGGTAGATGCGTTTTTTGAGGCAGTTATGGTTATGGTGGATGATGAAACATTAAAAGCCGCACGTATGGGAATGTTAAAGCAAATTGCCGCGAGCTGTCATCTGATTGCTCAATTTAATAAATTAGTTCAATAAAAAAATATGCAACAGGATTTCTTTTCTTGATATAGTATATATAATTAATATGATTTGACCCAAAAAGTATAGCATAATTGGGATGGGTGAAAATGATTGAATTAAATGACCGACAGGAAAGAATTCTGGATATTGTCAAAAAAAATGCCCCTATTACCGGTGAAAAGATTGCTGAATTATTAGGGGTTACGAGGGCGGCTTTACGTCCTGATTTAGCAGTGCTTACCATGTCAGGATTTCTGGAGGCCAAACCCCGTGTAGGTTACACTTATCGCCCTGAAGGGGTTGAAAGCGAAGTCCGGCGGGTTCTTAATCAGTACCGGGTAAGAGATATTCAGTCGATGCCGGTGGTAGTAAAAGAAAATTGCAGTATTTATGATGCTATTGTCACCTTGTTTATTGAGGATACCGGTAGTATATTTGTTTTGGGGAATGATAATTTTTTGTCTGGTCTGGTATCACGCAAAGACTTTCTTAAGACTACCCTGGGTCAGGCTGATATTCATAAGGTTCCGGTAAATGTAATTATGACTCGTATGCCAAATATTGTAACTACTACATTGGATGAAACTGTAGTAGAAGTAGTTAAAAAGATTGTTGAGCACGAAGTGGATAGTCTCCCGGTAGTCAAATGTTATATTGATCCGGAGGGAGAGGAGAAACTGGAAGTGGTCGGCAAAATTACAAAAACGAATATTGCCAGGCTATTCCTGGATTTAGCCTGCCAACGCGTTTAAGGGGGTATATAAATTTGTCACAGCATTTGCCTGGAGTATACATCGTTTCAGATTCCATTGGAGAAACTGCAGAATTGGTTGTCAGAGCGGCAGCCAGTCAGTTCAACTCAGGTAATATGGAGATTAGAAGAATACCTAATATTTCTGATACGGATACTCTGGAGGAAATCGTTAATCATGCCGCAGATAATGGCTTTATGATAGCTTATACGCTGGTAGTTGATGAACTGGGGGTGTATTTGCAAAATGAAGCAGAAAAAGCCGGGGTCGTATGTGTTGACATTCTGGGGCCTCTAATCAACGCTTTTAAACAGGTAAGCCATATAGAACCAAAAAAAGAAGCCGGTTTGTTGCGCAAAGTAGATGAAATGTATTACCGCCGCGTAGAAGCGGTAGAATTTGCGGTTCGTTATGATGATGGCAAGGATCCACGGGGAATAAACCTGGCTGATATTGTGCTGGTAGGAGTATCTCGTACCTCAAAAACACCTTTATCCATGTATTTGGCTCATAAACGTATCAAAGTTGCCAATGTACCGTTGGTCCCCGAAGTCATGCCTCCGGAAGAGTTATTCAAGGCAGAACGGGGTAAGGTAATTGGATTAACTATCTGGCCTGAACAACTAAATCAGATTCGGGCTGAACGTTTAAAAACCCTGGGCTTAAAAGGACAGGCTACTTATGCTAACTATGATCGGATTATAGAAGAGCTGGAATACGGGGACGAAATCATGAAAAAGCTTGGTTGTCCGGTGATAGATGTTACGAATAAAGCTGTAGAAGAAACTGCCAGCAAAATACTGGAAATATATTATAGGAGGATAAGTAATGTCTAGCGAAAAGTATGTCTACTTATTTGAAGAAGGTAATTCTAATATGCGTATGCTGCTGGGTGGCAAAGGTGCTAATCTGGCAGAGATGACTTTGATTGGTCTACCGGTTCCTCCGGGGTTTACCATAACTACTGAAGCATGTAATGCTTATCTGGATAATAATGGCGATTTTCCTGCCGATATGCTGGAGCAGGTTTTTGCTGCTTTAAATAATTTGGAGAAGCGAACCGACAAAAAATTTGGCGATGAAAAAAATCCCTTACTGGTGTCGGTCCGTTCAGGTTCTGCTGTTTCAATGCCGGGAATGATGGATACAATTTTAAATCTGGGGTTAAACGATGAGTCAGTAAAAGGGTTGGCTCATCTGACCGGAAATGAACGTTTTGCATATGATTGTTACCGCCGTTTTATTCAAATGTTCAGTAATGTAGTTCTGGAAATGGATCATACTTTGTTTGATGATATTGTTGAAAGATATAAACGTAAACTAAGTGTCATTTTTGATTATGAGATTCCGGCAGAAGAATTATTAGCAATTATTGAAGAGTATAAAGCAGTAGTTAAGGAATACAAGGAATTTGATTTTCCCCAGGATGTTAAAGAACAGTTGGTTTTAGCAATCAAAGCCGTTTTTGATTCCTGGAATAACCAGCGGGCTATAGTATATCGCCGCCTTAACAAAATTGATGACCATCTGGGAACAGCGGTTAATATTCAGTGCATGGCCTTTGGCAACATGGGTGAAGATTCCGGAACCGGAGTGGCTTTTACCCGTAATCCTTCTACCGGTGACAGAGAGTTATATGGAGAATTTCTGGTTAATGCCCAGGGAGAAGATGTAGTTGCCGGTATTCGTACCCCGATGCCGATTTCTAAATTAAATGAAGAATTAGCGGGGGTATATCAGCAATTTATTGACACCTGTGCCAAGCTAGAGATACATTATCGTGATATGCAGGATATTGAGTTTACCGTAGAAAAAGGCACTTTATATATGCTGCAAACCCGTAATGGCAAGAGAACTGCCCGGGCAGCAGTAAAGATTGCCGTTGATATGGTGAATGAAGGAATTATAAGTCGTGAAGAAGCTTTGCTGAGAGTAGATGCTGAACAAATTAATCAGCTGTTACATAGACAAATTGATACCAGTGTCCAACTAAATCCCATTGCCAAAGGCTTACCGGCTTCACCAGGTGCTGCTTCCGGTAAAGTGCTTTTCTCTGCTGACCTGGCAGAAAAAATGGGCGAAGCCGGAGAAAAGGTGGTTTTGGTTAGAAATGAGACGGCGCCGGATGACATCCATGGCATTATACATGCTCAAGGAGTACTGACTGCTCGGGGAGGAATGACTTCCCATGCGGCGGTAGTCGCACGGGGTATGGGTAAACCATGCGTCTGCGGCTGTGAAACCATTAAAATCGATATGGAAAATAACCTGTTTACAGTTAATGGTCATACAATTAAAGCCGGCGATATTATTTCTATTGATGGGGCGACCGGTAACGTAATGATTGGGGAAGTTCCCATGATTGAACCAACTTTATCAGATGAATTTGAGACGCTGCTCCAATGGGCCAATGAAACTAAAACCCTGGCAGTACGAGCTAATGCAGATACTCCTGAGGATGCTGCCAAAGCCAGAGAGTTCGGTGCTGAAGGTATTGGTCTGTGCCGAACTGAGCATATGTTTATGGCTATAGAAAGGTTACCATTCGTACAGCAAATGATACTGGCTGAAAGTCTAAAGGAGAGGGAGGAAGCTTTAATAAAGCTATTGCCTTTCCAAAGAGATGATTTTTATGGTATTTTAAAGGCCATGTCACCTTTTCCGGTCACGATTCGGCTGCTTGATCCGCCTTTACATGAATTTTTGCCTTCACGCGAGCTGCTTTTATTGGAAATTGCCGAATTAAAGCATAACAAGGCCGATAACCAACTAATCTGGAAAAAAGAAGAGTTGTTGAAAAAAATTCAGGCACTTTCAGAAAATAATCCCATGTTGGGACATCGCGGCTGCAGATTGGGTATAACCTATCCTGAAATATATCGTATGCAGGTTCGGGCTATATTTGAAGCCATGATACAATTGACTCAGGAAGGGATTCAGCCTTTTGCTGAAATTGAAATTCCGCTGGTAATGGATGTTAGTGAGCTGAAAATGCTTAAAGATGAAATAATGGATGTTTATAATGAAATTAAGGCCAGCAGAGGAGTCGAGTTGGAGTTTGCAGTAGGTACAATGATTGAATTGCCCAGGGCTTGCATGACAGCTGACCAGATTGCAACTGAAGCTGAATTCTTCTCATTTGGCACTAATGATTTAACCCAAACTACTTTAGGTTTTAGTCGTGATGATGCTGAAGGTAAATTTATACCTATATATCTGGAGAAAAGAATATTGAAGGATAATCCGTTTGCAGTTCTGGACCGTACAGGGGTAGGTGAATTAATGAAGTTAGGCATTGCCAAAGCCCGTTCTGAAAAACCAGATTTACTGATTGGCATATGTGGCGAGCACGGCGGCGAAAGCAGTTCCATTGAATTTTGCCACCTGGCAGGCTTAAATTATGTAAGCTGTTCTCCTTACAGAATACCTATTGCCCGTTTGGCCGCTGCCCAAGCAAAACTGAAAAATTAGTGATGTTATAAGTTTATTAAAATATAAAATAAGTCAGGTTTATAATGCTTAAGAAAAATGAACCTGACTTTTTTTATATGTATTAACACAATAGGGGTAAAAATTTTTAAAGGATATATTATGTTTTTGTAGTAATTAATATGTGTAAGGTGAATTTAATTATAGCTCTAATGAAGTTGAATTAATAATCCTTTGACCTGTGCGGTTAAAGGGTTTTTTCAACCGGTTGGAGGTGAACAAAATGCAGATAAGACTCGAGATAGAAAAAAGGGAAAAAGATTATTTAAGCCCCTGGGCCATGTTGTCCAGCCAGACTGCCGGGCGGGAACATTACGAAGAACCGGACCCGATTCGTACTGTTTTTATGCTGGATCGGGACCGGGTTGTACACTCCAAATCTTTTCGCCGTCTGAAACATAAAACCCAGGTATTTATAGCTCCACGCGGTGATCATTATCGCAGCCGTCTTACTCACACTCTAGAGGTTAATCAGATTGCCAAAACTATTGGAGCCGGTCTAAACCTTAATTTGGATTTAATAGAAGCCATGGCGTTGGCCCATGATGTTGGACATACGCCTTTTGCTCATGCCGGTGAACAAATATTAAACCAACTTTTGCCAGGCGGTTTTCGACATACTGAAAACAGTATCAGGGTATTGACCAGGGTGGAGCAGCATAAAGGAAGAAATGGTCTGAATCTTACCCGGGAAACTCTTGATGGAGTAAAAAACCATAGTGGTTACAGTTACGGAGACTCCAAGGCGGCTACCCTGGAAGGGCAAGTTATTCGTCTCAGTGATAAAATTGCTTATGTGCAACATGATATTGATGACTCCATCCGTGCCGGGTTATTAAGTCTGGAGCAGATTCCACGGGAATATCTGAATATATTAGGGGATACTCATAGCAAAAGAATAGCTACTCTGGTAATAGATACTATAAATTACACTCGACAGCAGATAAATAATCAAGCGGAATTAATTAAAGTCAAGCCCTCACCTGAAGTGGAAAATGCTTTACGAGGGTTACGTGAATTTATGTTTCTAAATATTTATCAGGGAAAAGTGTGTCAGGCAGAAAGAAGTCGGGCCACATTCGTCATTGAACATTTATTTAAATACTATACACATCATCCGGACAAGATGAGCCAATTATACCGACAGATAGCTGATGAAGAGGGAATGCCGGTTGCAGTAGCAGATTATATATCTGGTATGAGTGATGAATATTGCATTGAACAGTTCAGTAATATATATATTCCTCAATCGTTAGTTCCGGTGTATGATTTTCAAATATTTTCTGAAGGCCCGGTTATTTAATTAACCTGGCGGGGATTAAATACTGGTTTTAATTATGAAAGTTGCAGGTGAATTTAGGTGAACAGGTTTTATGATGATCAGGTATTAAGAGAAATAGAATCTCGAATCGGTATTTTAGATGTAGTTGGCGAGACCGTGCACCTGACCAGAAAAGGAAACCGTTACTGGGGGATCTGTCCTTTTCATGAGGAAAAGACTGGTTCATTTTGTGTTACACCTGAAAAGAATATGTTTTATTGTTTTGGCTGTCATGCTGGTGGTGATTTGTTTACTTTTGTTATGCGTCGAGACAACCTTGATTTTAAGGAAGCAGTTGCATTATTGGCAACCCGTTCCGGGGTAGAGATTAAACCATTATCTCCAGAATCCCGTCGCCAGAAAGATAAACTGAAACAGGTTACTGAAGTAAATCAAACGGCCAGTCAATATTTTATGCAAGCGTTGAATTCACCTGATGGCGAAAAAGCACTGAATTATTTGCTTAAACGGGGAATAGCCGTGGAAACTATTCAACATTTTCACATCGGCTATGCCCTCCCGGCATGGAACAGTCTGGAGGAATTTTTACTGCGTAAAGCCTGTCCACAGCAAGCAGTGAAATTTTCAGGCCTGATTAAGCGTAGTGAACAGCATGAGAGATACTACGATTTGTTTCGTGATCGTGTAATATTCCCCATTCATAATGTTCAGGGAGATATTGTCGGCTTTGGCGGAAGAGTATTGGATAATAGTTTGCCGAAATATTTAAATACACCAGAAACTGAACTTTTCTCCAAACGCAAAAATCTTTTTGGTCTTTATCAGGCAAAGGACTCCATAAGGCAACAGAATCAATTATTACTGGTAGAAGGATATATGGATTGTATTAAACTATATCAGGCCGGTATTCATAATAGCGTAGCTTCATTGGGAACTGCTCTGACAGTTGAACAGGCCAGATTAATGAAGCGCTATACCGAGGAAGTGATCCTATTATTTGATGGTGATGAAGCAGGCCAGCGTGAAGCGTTAAGAGCTATACAAATAATACGTGCTGAAGGGCTAAAAGTATGGGTAGTTTCGCTTCCTGGCGGTAAGGATCCAGATGAATATTTGGATTTGTATGGAAAAGAGGAATTTTTACGCTATATACAGAATAGTAAATCTGATCATATAGAATTCAAAATTAATCGTTATATCGACACGGAAAAAGAGCTCAATCTTGAAACGCGTAGTCGAATAATCCAAGCAGTTAAGGCAGATATTGTTGAGTTGCCTGGGGAAATTGAAAAAGATTATTACACTCGTTTACTGGCTCAAAAACTGAATGTAGGGGAATATATTATTCGTCAGGAACTGAAAAATGAAAGAAACAGTTATAAAGAAGGGATAAATAAGCATAAAAGCGAAATAATTAGGGATAATATTGGATACGGTAATTATAGCTTGGAAGAGAAAATATTGGTATCCATGTTAAAAGAACCGGAAAACTTTGATCAAATCAGGAAAACTATTGGTTTGGAGTTCTTTCAAAATCAGGATTATAAAGAGCTGATAAAAAGCTATGCTGGCTATTTGGATGCAGGCGAAGGAGGAGAACAAGCTCTGAATAGGATGGTTCGCTCCCAGGATACAGGACAGATATTAACGCGAGTACTGTTTTTGCTAGATGATGAAGATGCTCTTCTTAATTCAATAGAAATTCGGAATTTTATTCGCCGGGTTCAGATGAAAAGAGCTGAGCAACGTTATAACAAGGTTATGGAGCGACTCAACTGGTTGCATGAGCACGGAGATTTTAACAGTTTGCTGACATTTATCCTGGATTTAGAAACTTATATAAACCGTACCCGGAAAGGGGTGATACAATGAAACTTGACGGGAAATTAGCTGATTCAATTGGCGCAATTGCTGAAAAAGGAAAAAAGAAAAAGAATCTGACTTACGAGGAAATCATCGAGGATTTACAGGCTCTGGATTTGGAACCGGAACAAATAGAAGATATCTTCGATCATCTACAGACTCTGGGTATCAGTATTATTGCTTATAATGAAGAAGCTGAAGAAGATGTTGAACCGGAAAACATAGAAACCGAAGAGACCACGGTTCCTGAGGGTATTGAAATAGATGATCCGGTACGTATGTATCTAAAAGAGATCGGACGTGTACCTCTGTTGTCAGCCAGTGAAGAAATTATTCTGGCGGAAAAAATTGAAGCTGGAGATGAAGAGGCCCGTCGCCAATTAGTAGAAGCTAATCTGCGTCTGGTTGTTAGCATTGCCAAACGTTATGTGGGGCGAGGAATGCTTTTTTTAGATCTTATCCAGGAAGGCAATCTGGGTCTCATGAAAGCCGTAGAGAAATTTGATTATCGTAAAGGCTTTAAGTTCAGTACTTATGCTACCTGGTGGATTCGCCAGGCAATTACACGTGCCATTGCTGATCAGGCTCGTACTATTCGTATACCAGTACATATGGTAGAGACTATCAATAAATTATCCCGCGTTCAACGAAATCTTTTGCAAACCCTGGGAAGAGAACCTACTCCGCTGGAAGTTGCAGAAGAAATGGAGATTCCTGTTGAACGGGTAATAGAAATTATGAAAGTAGCCCAGGAACCAGTTTCTCTGGAGACTCCTATAGGTGAAGAAGACGACAGCCATTTGGGAGACTTTATTACCGATGAAGAGGCAGAATCGCCGGAAGAATCAGCATCGTTTGTGCTATTGCGTGAGCATTTGGATGGAATTTTAAACACACTTACCGAACGGGAAGAAAAAGTACTGCGGCTTCGGTTTGGCTTGGATGACGGACGTCCACGTACCCTGGAGGAAGTTGGTCAGGAATTTGGAGTTACTCGGGAGAGAATTCGTCAGATAGAGGCTAAGGCATTGAGAAAATTAAGACATCCTTCCCGTAGTAAAAAACTCAAAGATTATATTGAATAAAGTATATCCACATGCAATCTAATCTTGACAAAGCAGATTCACGCATTATATAATACTATTCGTTGGGGCATTCCTCGATAGCTCAACGGTAGAGCATCCGGCTGTTAACCGGAGGGTTGTAGGTTCGAATCCTACTCGAGG
>Ga0209312_1000240_pt1 | contig 57519 bp, 50 predicted proteins | sample BioC13SIPDNA_4_FD_185744 | JGI IMG/M metagenome (GOLD analysis project Ga0209312, IMG submission 185744) | Anaerobic biogas reactor microbial communites from Washington, USA - Biogas_R1_B C13 SIP DNA (SPAdes) (version 2) | ecosystem: Engineered > Bioreactor > Anaerobic > Unclassified | place... | reverse complement strand
CCCTCGCCTCCCGCGGCCACCGGCCCCGGCCCCGGCCCCGGCCTCGGCCTCGGCCAGGCGGCGTACCAGAACGTTCCTATTGTCACGTTCTGGTACGGCCCGTCGGGCGAGCTCGTGGTCGGGCCCAGCGAGCAGCACACACGCGGCGCCGTCACCGAACAGTCCCGAGGCCACGAGGTTCGCCGTCGAGCGGTCGTCACACTGCACGGTGAGGCTGCACAGCTCGACGCAGACGAGGGCGACGAGCGCGTCCGGATGTCCCACGAGGTAGTCGTGCGCACGCGCCAGTCCCGCGGCTCCGGCGACGCAACCCAGACCCACGAGGGGCATCCGCTTGACGTCCCGCCGCAGACCGGCGCGGCGGACGAGCCGGGCGTCGAGTGAGGGCACCGCCAGCCCGGTGACCGTGGCCGTGACGATGAGGTCGATCTCCGAGGCCGCGCGCCCAGCCTGGGTCAGGGCCGTCTCCAGCGCCTCGTGGGCGAGGTCGACGGCGACGCGGAGGAACTCGTCGTTGGACTCCGTGAACCCGTCGAGGGGATAGCGCTCCAGCGGCAGGGCGAGGTGCCTGCTCGCCACTCCCGCGTTGTCGTGCAGCCGGCGCAGGAGGTTGCCCTCTCCACTGCCGTTGAGCCCGACGACTGCGGCGAAGGCGTCGGTGAGCTCCCGCTGCTCGTAGCGGTGCGGCGGCAGGGCGGTGGCGACTGACGCGATCGAGCTGGGACGGGACGCTAGCCTCGCTCCATGTCCCGGGCCCTGGATCTGGCTCGCGCCGCTCACGCCGGACCCACCATCGTGGTCACTGCCGCGGCGGTGCTCATGACGCGCGGGTTCGGGGGCAGCCCGAGCGAGCTCGTGGCCGTCGGGGCCGCCGTGCTCACCGGCCAGCTCTCCATCGGCTGGAGCAACGACGCGATCGACGCCGACCGGGACCGCTCGGTGGGACGGACGGACAAGCCGGCCGTCTCGGGGTCCCTGTCGGTGCAGACCCTCCGGGTCGCAGCGGGGACGGCACTCCTGCTCACCATCGTCGCCTCCTTCCTGCTCGGTCTCGTGCCAGGACTCGTGCACCTGCTCGGCATGGTCGCCATGGGGTGGGCGTACAACCTCGGCCTGAAGTCGACTCCCGCCTCCCCGATCCCGTATGCGGTCGCGTTCGGGCTCCTGCCGAGCGTCCCTGCCCTGCACGCGAGCGACGAGTGGGCGCCGCTCTGGCTCACCGTCGCTGGAGCGGCGCTGGGTATCGCGGCGCACCTCGCGAACGTGCTGCCGGATCTCGCCGACGACGCCAGGACCGGGGTGCGCGGTCTGCCGCACCGCATCGGGGAGCCGGCCTCGCGCCGGGTCGCTGCCGCGGTGCTCGCCTGCGCCGTGGTCGTGGTGCTCCTGGGATCGGGGTTGCCGGCGGTGGTCGTCACCGTGGTCCTCCTCGCCGCCGCGGGATGCGTCGCGATGCTCCTCCTGGGGACCCCCCGGCGGGCGCTACCGGCGATCATGGCCCTGACGGTCGTCATCATCGCGGTCGCCGGTGGACGGATCGCAGGTTGACACGGGCCACTCTGCCTCACGGTCCCGAGTCTAGGTACGTGTGCGCCAGGGGACTGCCCGTTCCCGGGCGCCTACCCCCCCACGACGTAGGGTTGGAGAATGACCGAGACGCCTGACACTGAGCGCACGAGCGACCAAGAGCAGGGGCAGTCCCACGTGACGTCCGGCAACGGCGACCGCATCGCCGTCGTCACCCCGACCGGGATGGGCATCGCGGACGTCCCCACTCCGGGGGGCCACCCGGGCCAGGAGGGTGAGGCTGAGAAGGACGACGAGGACGGCCCCCGCAGGCCGACCGACCTCGTCGAGCAGCCCGCCAAGGTGATGCGGATCGGGTCGATGGTCAAGTCGCTCCTCGAGGAGGTGCGCAACGCCCCGCTCGACGAGGCGGGCCGCGGACACCTCGCCCAGGTGCACGCCCGCTCCATCGAGGAGCTCAAGCAGGGACTGGCGCCCGAGCTCGTCGAGGAGCTCGACCGGATCGCCCTCCCGTTCAGTGACGACAGCCCGAGCGACGCCGAGCTCCGCATCGCCCAGGCGCAGCTCGTGGGCTGGCTCGAGGGACTCTTCCACGGCATCCAGACGGCGCTGGTCGCCCAGCAGATGGCCGCCCAGGCGACGCTGCAGCAGATGCGCCAGCTGCCGCCCGGTGTGCGCCCCGGACAGCCGAGCGCACCGCCGCCCGCCCCCCGTCACGAGGGCACCGGCCAGTACCTCTGACCCCGAGATCTGAGCCCATTCCAGGCCGCCTGAGCCTGCGCGCGAGCTGACGGAGGTGACGTGAGCGGGTTCAGCGTCTCGGCGGTCCTCGCCGTCTTCTTCGGCCTGCTCCTCCTCCCCCTGCTCTTCGTGCCCTACCTCGCGTGGAGCTATCGGCGGCGGGGCACCCTCGGCTACGGGCACGCCATCATCGCGGCGGGTGCGGTCATCTACGGGATGGCGTTGTGGACCCACACGATCGTCCCCCTGCCCGACCCGGAGACCGTGCAGTGCACGACTGCACAGCTGCGGCCGCTGGCATCACTGGGCGACCTCGACCTCGCCGCCAACGGCCTGCGCGATCCGGCGCTGCTCCAGCTCATCCTCAACGTCGCGCTGTTCGTCCCCTTCGGCATGCTCGTGCGGCACCTCACGGGAGCGCGGGCCCGCTGGGTCGTCGCGGCGGCCTTCGCCCTCTCCCTCCTCATCGAGCTCACCCAGCTCACGGGCGTGTGGGGGCTCTACCCGTGCAGCTACCGCCTGTTCGACGTCGACGACCTCCTGACGAACACCCTGGGCGCTGCGCTCGGGGTGACCGCGGCACCACTCCTGCGACGTGTCCCGGGCCAGGATGTCCTCCCCACCGACGCACCCCGTGAGGTCACCCGCGGCCGTCGCCTCGTCGGCATGGCCGCGGACGTGGTGTCGGTCCACGTCGTCGGCTTCCTCGTCTACCTCCCGCTCGCCATCGCGGCGCGCGACGCCGGCTGGTTCGGCGAGGAGGTGCCCTACAGCCGGCTCGCGGGCGCGGCGACCCTTGCGGTCGCGGTCCTCATGCTCGGCGTGCTCCCGCGCTTCACCCGGGGCGCCACCCTCGGGCAGCTCATCACGAGCATCCGGCCGGTGACGACCGACGGCCAGGCTCCTGGGGGCCTGGCCATGACGGTCCGCTTCGCAGCGGGCTCGGGTGGCTACTTCGCCCTCGACGCCCTCGGCGATCTCCTCGGGCTGGAGGCCCTGACCGCGCTCTCCACCCTGTGGATCGTCCTCTCGGGAGCGGCGGTGCTCCTCGGTCATCCGCGCGGGCTGTCTGGGCGGGCCGCCGGCCTCACGGTCGTCGACACCCGCAGCCGGGATCTCCAGACGGGTCGGGCCCGCGAGGCGGACCCCCGCAGCCTCGGCCAGGCGGTCGTCGCCCTCGTCGCCACCGTCGTCGTCATCGGCACTGCGATGAGCGCGCTCGGGTCGCTCTCCCCCGCCATCGAGCTCGGCGTCGCCGCCGTCGGGGTCCTTGCCCTCGCGGTGGCCAGCCTCGCGGTCCTCCCCTACCTCGTCGGCACCGGACTGCTCACCGTGCGCCGCGAGGGCCTCGGTGTCGCCACCGCGCTCCCCCTGCTCACCGCGGGCGCGATCGTGGGTCTGCTCAGCCTCACCGTCGTCGCGATCGTCACCCACACGCGTTGGCTCGTCGCGCTCACCGTCGGGGGCATGGCGGTCACCGGCTACCTCGGTCTGCTCTTCCTCGCCTTCCTCGCCTACGGCCAGTGGTATGCGCGGCGCACCCCGACCTGGCCGGCGGACGCGGTCGTGGTGCTGGGTTCGCGCGTGTTCGGCGAGCGGGTCCCGCCCCTGCTCGCGGCCCGGATCGACCGCGGCATGGAGGCGCTCGACGAGATCCTCGCCTCCGATCCGGACGCGCCCACCGTCCTCGTGTGCTCCGGCGGGCAGGGCCCGGACGAGACCGTCGCCGAGGGGACGGCGATGGCTGCGTATGCGGTGCGCGCCGGAGCGCCCGCCGACCGGGTCATCGCGGAGACCGCCTCGCGGACGACCGAGGAGAACCTCCTGCGCACCCGGGAGCTGCTCCACGAGCGCGGGCTCGGCGCCTCGATGGTCGTCGCGACCAACGACTTCCATGCCTTCCGCGCCGCGATCATCAGCCGCGAGCTCGGCATCGAGGCCCAGGTCGTGGCCGCGCGGACGGCGCACTACTACTTCCCGGCTGCGATCCTCCGCGAGTTCGTCGGCGTCCTGGCCCGCTCGCCGCTGGTCCACGCCAGCGTGGGACTGCTGCTGGCCGCTCTCGTCGGCGCGGCCGGCTACCTGCTCACCGGCTGAGCGCCGGTGAGCAGCTGCGCCAGGTGCCGGCCCTCCCGGTGCGCAAGGTCCATCGCCTGGGTGCGGCACGAGAACCCGTCCGCGAGCAGCACCGCCTGCGGGTCGGCGCGCAGCGCCGGGAGCAGCTGCTGCTCGGCGATGCGCACGGACACCTCGTAGTGACCGATCTCCATGCCGAAGTCGCCCGCCATGCCGCAGCACCCGCCCAGCCGGTGCACCGCCGCCCCGGCACGCTCGAGGATGGCCAGGTCCGCCGCATACCCCATCACTGCGTGCTGGTGGCAGTGCGGCTGGGCGACGACCCGCAGGTCGCTCAGGTCGGGCGGCTGCCAGCCGTCGGTGCGGTCCAGCAGCTCCGCGAGGGTATGCGTCGCGCCCGCGACCGCACGAGCGCCCGCCTCGTCCTCGGTCCCCCTGAGCAGCTCGACCGCGTCGCCCCGCAGCACCGCGGTGCAGGACGGCTCGAGACCCACGATCGGGACACCGGCAGCAGCCGCCGCCTCCAGCAGCCGCACCAGCTCCCCCACCCGGGAGCGGGCCTCGTCCCGCTGGCCCGTGCTGATCCAGGTGAGCCCACAGCAGACGCCCTGGCGGGTGAAGGTGACCGAGTAGCCCGCGCTGCGCAGGACCGCGGCGGCATCGGTCGCGATCTCCGGCGCGAAGGCCTCCGTGAAGGTGTCGACGAGGACGACGACGCCAGGAGCGCCCGGCTTGGTCCTGACGCGGCGGTCGAGCCGACGCGCAGCCGGTCGCGGCAGTGATCGCCGCGGGTCGACCCCCGCGAGCCGGAGGACGCCGCGGCCCTGGACCGCCGACAGGCCCAGTCCCGCGAGTCGACCGAGCGGGTGCGGCACCCGGCGCAGTGCAGCCAGCCAGCGCGGCAGCGACCCCAGGGTGTGGTGGGTGACCGGACGAGGCTGGGACGCATACCGCTGCTCGAGCCAGAGGGACTTGTAGTGCGCCATGTCCACGCCGGTCGGGCAGTCCGAGAGACAGCCCTTGCACGACAGGCACAGCTCGAGCGCCTCGTCCACCGCCGGGTCCTGCAGCCCGAGCGGGAGCCGGCCGGTGATCGCGTCCTGGAGGACCCGCGCCCGCCCGCGGGTGGAGTCGACCTCCTCGGACGTCGCGAGATAGGAGGGACACATGACGATGCCGGGACCGGAGTGCTCTGCCCGGCAGCGCCCCACCCCCGTGCAGCGCAGCGATCCGGCGAGCCCCTCCCGGGACATGCCCTGGAGCCGCAGGTCCGACTCGAGCGGCGCGGGGTCGACGAGGACGCCGGGGTTGAGCAGGCCGTCGGGGTCGAAGGCCCGCTTCACCGCGCGCATGAGGGCCAGCGCCTGCGGTGAGTACATCCGGGCGAGTAGCTCCGAACGTGCTCTGCCGTCGCCGTGCTCACCGCTGAGCGAGCCGCCGTAGGACACGACGAGGTCGGCAGCGTCCGCCACGAAGGCGCGGTAGGGACCGGGGTCGTCCAGCGGCACATCGATGCGGATGTGCAGGCAGCCGTCGCCGAAGTGTCCGTAGGGCAGGCCGGTGAGGTCGTGCGCGACAAGGAGGTCGTCGAAGTCGCGGAGATAGGCGCCGAGGCGCTCCGGCGGCACGGCCGCGTCCTCCCAGCCGGCGTGTGCCGGCCGGCCGCGCGGCGAGGTGGCGGACAGCCCGGCGCCGTCCTCGCGGATGCGCCAGAGTGCCGTGGCGGCGAGCGGGTCGGTGACGACGAGGCCGCTCCCGGACCCGAATGCCCCGAGCAGACGCTGCCCCGCCTCGGCGACCTCCTCCGCCGTGTCACCCGCGAGCTCGACGAAGAGCCATGCGGCACCGGGCGGCAGAGCCGGGACGGCAAGGGGGCCGAACCGCTCCCTCACGATGTCGACGATGCGGCGGTCCAGGCCCTCGCAGGCACGAGGGGAGTGCCCGAGGACGAGGGGCACGGCGTCCCCGGCGTCGCCGATGGACCCGAACCCGAGGACCACGAGGACCGTTGCCGGCGGGTCGGTCACGAGGTCGACGGTGGCCTCGCCGAGCAGCCCGAGCGTGCCCTCCGAGCCGGCGAGGAAGGCCGCCGCGTCGAACCGCTCCGGGAGGAGATGCTCCAGCCCGTAGCCGGACACCTGGCGCGTGAAACGTCCGAACTCCGTTCGCACCAGGGCCAGCTCGCGATCCACGGCGTCCAGCGCAGTAGACCAGGCGGGGTGCAGACGCCGGACCTCGTCCCGGGACTGGTCCCGCGACACGGTGAGGACGTCGCCGTCGACCAGGACGAGGGAGGCCGCCGCCAGGTTGTCGCTCGTGCGGCCGTACCCCAGCGCCCGGGTCCCGCAGGCGTTGTTGCCGACCATGCCCCCGATGGTGCAGCGGGTGTGGGACGAGGGGTCCGGCCCGAACCGCAGACCCAGGGGACGCACCCGCTGCTGGAGGGAGGCATGGACCACGCCCGGCTCGACGACCGCCTGACGACGCTCTTCGTCCACTGCGACGATGCCGGTGAGATGCCTGCTCGAGTCGACGACGACACCCGGGCCGACCGCGTTGCCGGCGATCGAGGTCCCTGCACCTCGGGCCGTGACGGGGACACCGAGCTCGGCGCAGGCACGCACGATCGGCACCAGCTCCGCAGGCGAGCGCGGCCTCGCGACCGCGGCCGGCTCCACCCGGTAGAGCGAGGCGTCGAAGGAGTAGGCCGAGCGCAGCGCCCGGTCCACGGACACGTCCTCCACGCCGCGGCGACGGAGAGCGGCGACGATCGAGTCCCCCGAGGGCGAGGTCACGCTCAGAGCCTACGCACGCACCGCATACTCGGCCGCCTTCTTGGGCTCCAGTCCGCTGCAGGTGAGCCGCTCCGGCGCCCGCCAGTGCCGCTCCACGGTGAGCGTCGTACGCGGCGGCAGGTCGCCGACCCCCTCGATGTCGATGTCCCAGACGCCGTCACCGACCGCATGCACCCCCACGACCTCGAGGTCGTGCAGCCGACGGGACCCGTGCCGTCGCAGCAGCTCGGCGACCGCCGCCTGGGCGGCGGAGGTGTGCTTCCCGGAGCCGCGGTAGTACTCGAGGCTGACCATGCCTGCCAGGTGGTCCGCGACGACCTGCTCGGCCTGGTCCGCCTCGAGGCCGCCGTAGAACGTGGAGTCCGGCAGCATCGCGACGTTGCCCGCGAAGCGGTCGCCGCCGAGATGGCTGCACTCCCACACCAGCTCGGGCCAGCGACGGGCCAGGTCGGCGGCGATCGGACGACCGCGCACCGCGCAGCAGACGTCGTGCTTGGCGTGGGTGCAGACGAGGATCATCGGGTCCGCGGGGGTCATCCGCTCCCTCGCCTCCTCGCGTCGGACGTCGACGAGGTCGAGCACGCGATCCACGTCGTCGACGGCGGTCCACAGCCCGGTGGTCCACGTCGAGGTCACCGAGTCGACGAACCACCACGACCACGCCGTGGCCGGTGACTCCCGCCCCGGCCGGCGCACGAGCATCGGCCGGACCTCCTGGGCCAGGGTGCGGGCGTCCAGCTGCGGGCCGAGGGAGCCGAAGACCGCGCTCGCCTTGGTCGGCCACGGTCCGGGGTGCTCGAAGACGAGCCATCCGCGGGCCGGCGGTGCGCTGCCGACCAGCGGATCACGGCGCAGCCGGGCCCCGACACTGCACGTGTCAGGGCCGAGCCGGTCGTCGGCCGGGCGGAGGGACGTCACAGGGCCGATGGTATGCAGATGCCCGCCCGCAGCAGCCGCGCAGCGAGGTCGGCACCCACCGAGAGCGGACCGCCGGTCTCGAGCAGCTTCTCGATCTCGGACCGGTCATCGACACGCAGCGGGAACGTGCCGAGCCTGGTCTCCAGGCGGAGTGGCTCGGTCCGGAGCCGGGGGTAGAGGTGGGCGCGCAGCTCGACCCGGTCGGTCCCGGCCTGGACGCTGCGTAGCTGCGCGAGCGGCGCAAGAGGGCCGGGGCGTTGCGCGCCCCTGGCCCGGCCCGCGAGACCTGCGGTGACGGTCCGGTCCGGCACCTCGGCGAGGGCATCGGCGAGCGCCTGGCGGACGGCGGAGATCTCCTCGCCGAGGGTTGCGGGGTCGGCCACGTCGACCCCGAGCGGCAGGGACCCACGGGTCATCTCGTCGCTGCCCAGCGACTGAAGGGCTGCGGCGACGAGCTGCTCGGCGAGGTGGTGGCGGGTCCACTGGTGCACCCCGATCGTGAGGTGGATCGAGATGTCGCCGAGAGCGGTGGCCGAGTGCAGGTACCCGCGGGGCAGGTAGAGCACGTCCCCCGGAGTCATGACGAACTCCTCGAGCGGCTCCCGCTCGGCCGCCTTCTCGACGGCATCCCGGTGCTGGTCCCACGGCTGGTCGCGCAGCGGCAGTGGCCAGACCGGCTCGCGGATCCGCCAGCGCTTCTCCCCCTCGACCTGGACGACGAAGACGTCGTGCACGTCGTAGTGGTCGCTGAAGCCTGTGCTCTGTGGCGGCGTGATGTAGGCGTTGACCTGGCACGGGTGGCCGAGGTCGGCGGCCAGACCCTGCGTGAAGCGCAGGACCGGCTCGTAGGTCCGGTGCAGGCCCTGGAGGACAAGGGTCGCCCCGGCCTCGAAGTGTCGCCAGATGAGGTCGTCGTTGAGCTGGTCGCCGATCGCGGCACCGACCCCGCCGCCGCTCGTGAACTCCTTGTCCCCGAAGGTGCGCCCGTCCTTGGCGACGCGCAGGAACGGCGCACGCAGGCCGCGCACCGAGATGAGCTCGTCGACGGCGGCGGCGGAGAAGAGGTCGGCGACGTCGCCGATCGCGCGGCGGTGAGGACGAGCGCCCCAGTATGCGTCGGCGAACTCGGCCGGGCCCGTCCCGCCGAGCAGGCGGGACAGGGCACCGGCCGAGGAGTGCGTCTCCGATGGAGGTGTCATGCGGCTCTAGGCGTCGCGGCCGGCTCCGCCGTCGAGCCCCGCGCTACCGTCGGCCCCACCGTCGGCACCGCCGTCTGCCCCACCGTCGGAACCTGCACCGCCGTCGCCACCGGAGTCAGCGGCACCGTCGGAACCGGCGTCGTGACCGGCACCACCGTCGGCACCACCGTCGGCGCCACCATCCGCGCCACCGTCGTTGCCGGCACCACCGTCAGCGCCACCATCGGCACCACCGTCGTGTCCGGCTCCGCCGTCGAGCGCCGGCGTCTCGTTGCTCTCCGCGTCTTCCATACCCGGGTTGATTGTCATGCTCTGCCTCCTCATGGATCGGCCACGGTGGCCGTCGATGTCATGTCTAGGCGATGCGCGGCCGAGACGCTAGTGCTGTTGCCAGAGACCACCGAGGAAATCGGCCTCAGGTCCGCGTGCCGGGCTCGAGTCTCGCACCCGCGGGAACCGTTGATGCGCCACGGATCTCGCAGTCCCGGCCGAGCAGGGTGATGTCCTCGTCCCGGAGCCGTCTCGCGGACGGCAGAGCCCCGACCGTCGCCCGCCGACCGATGCTGCAGCCGTCGTCGACGATGCTCGTGCTGACCTGGGCGCCGGCCGCGACGAGGACGCCCGCACCGATGACGGAGTCCTCGACGACCGCACCCTTTTCGACGACGACACCGGGGCCGAGGACGGAGCGCCGCACCGTGCCGCGCACCTCCGCACCGGGGGACAGCACTCCGTCGTCCACCAGGCCGCCCGGTCGCACGATCGCGGGCAGCCGCTCGGGCCAGCGGGTGAGGATCGGCGCCTGCGGATCGTCGAAGACGTCCACCCTCCCCGCCAGCAGGTCCCGGTGCGCCTGGAGATAGGCCTGGGGGCGCCCGACGTCGCGCCAGTACCCGGGGAGCGGGGTGGCGTAGACACACGCCCGGTCCACGAGGGCAGGCAACAGGTGCTCACCGAAGTCACCCAGGCCGCTGCTGCCGTCCTCGGCTCCCCCGGCGAGCTTGTGCCGGAGCCGCAGCAGCTCCCCGAGGAAGACGGTCGGCTCGTAGAGGAAGATCTCGGTCGCGACGGTCGTGCCCGTGGGACGCTCCGGCTTGTACTCGAACCCGGTGACCCGACCGCCCCCGCCCACGGTGACGACGGCCTTCTCGCGGGCATCCTGCTTCGGGACCTCCGCCGTGACGATGGTGCACCCGGCCTCCCTCGTCAGGTGCTCCCGGATGACCGGACGCAGATCGAGGTTGAAGACGTGGTCGGCGCTCATGACGACGACCACGTCGGCGTCGAACTCCTCAATGGCGCCGGCCAGCTGGACGAGGTTGTCGGCGTTGCCCGCGGCGAACCCGCTCTCCGTGGTCGCCCCGCCCTCCTCCGGGACCACCCGCCGGTAGCCGCCGCGCGTCCGGTCCAGGTCCCACGGCCTGCCCTGGGCCAGATAGGGGTCGAGGGTCGAGGCCAGGTAGCTGACGCTCACCCAGACGTCAGCGACCCCGCTGTTGGCGAAGCTCGAGAGCGCGAAGTCGACGAGCTTGTACGAGCCGGCGAACGGGAGTGCCGGCTTGGCCCGTTCCCGGGTGAGGACGTCCATACGCGAACCGGCCCCACCGGCCTGGATGATGCCCAGCACGTTCGGGAAGCGGTCCATGCAAGCAGGCTAGGGAGTGTGCGCCCGGCACGCGGGCAGACGAGTAGGTTCGATGCATGAGTGAACGCGATCTCGACATCGTCCTGCTCGGGGCCACCGGATTCGTCGGCCGGCTCATCGCGGCCCACCTCGTCGAGACCGCCCCCGGTGGGGTCCGGCTCGGGTTCGCCGGACGCTCGCGGGCCAGGCTCGAGGCCCTCGTCGCCGACCTCGGTCCGGCGGCGGCGCGGGTCGAGCTCATCGAGATCGACGTCCGCGACTGGGCCGCGGTCCAGGCGCTCGTCGCCCGCACCACGGTCGTCGCGACGACAGTCGGGCCGTATGCGCGCGACGGCATGCCCATCGTGCGCGCCTGCGCCGCTGCAGGAACGCACTACTGCGACCTCACCGGGGAGGTGCTCTTCGTCCGGCAGTCGGCGCAGGAGTGCCACGAGGAGGCGCAGCGCACCGGCGCCCGGATCGTCCACGCCTGCGGCTTCGACTCGATCCCGTCGGATCTCGGCGTCCTCCAGACCGCACGAGCCGCCCAGGCCGCCGGTGAAGGGACCCTCGAGGACACGGTCCTCTACGTCACCTCGATGAAGGGCGGCATCTCCGGCGGCACCATCGACTCCGCCCGCCTCCAGGCGGCTGCAGCCCGCTCCGACCGGGCAGCGCGGGCGGCACTCTCGGACCCCTACTCCCTGAGCCCGGCCCGCGACGAGGAGCCCCGCGGTGACGAGGGGCGGGTGGACGGGCGACCACCGCATACCTCCTCGGCGGGAGCGCCGGTCCTCGGGCCGCTCGCGAAGGTGACCCCGCTCGGTCCGGCGGTGGAGAAGGCGTTCCGCTCCGGGCTGGGGGCGGTGGCGGTGCGCCAGGACCCGGAGGGCCACTGGACGGCACCGTTCGTCATGGCCGAGTTCAACACCCGGATCGTGCGCCGCTCCAACGCCCTGCTCGGCTGGGAGTACGGCCGCGGTTTCCGCTACCGCGAGGTCATGGACCTCGGACGCTCACCGCAGGCGCCGCTCAAGGGAGCTGCCCTCTCGGCGGGTCTGCTCGCGGGACTGGCCGGGCTCTCGTTCCCGCCGACCCGTGCCGTCCTGGACCGGTTCCTGCCCAAGCCGGGGGAGGGTCCCTCGGAGGAGGCGATGCGGCGCGGCCGCTTCGCCATGGAGGTCCTCGCGCGCACCTCGACCGGCGCGGTGTTCCGGACGCGGGTCAGCGCTGAGCGCGACCCCGGGTACACCGGGACCGCGGTGATGATTGGTCAGGCCGCCCTGGCGCTCGCCCTCGACGGGGACCGGCTGCCCGACCGCAGTGGTGTGCTCACGCCGGCCACCGGCATCGGCGAGGCCCTCATCGAGCGACTCGTCACCCAGGGCTTCACGTTCGAGACCGACCGAATAGGCTGATGTCCAGGAGTGAGATGGAGGTAGTCAGATGACGGAGTACGATCCGAGCCCCGTCGAGGTCGAGGACGCTAACCCGGTCAAGAAGCTGACACTCGAGGAGTGCTGGAACCTCCTGGAGAGTCACGAGTTCGGGCGCCTGGCCTACCACCTCGCGGGCGAGGTCCACATCGTGCCGATCAACTACGCGACGGACGGGAAGCGGATCTACTTCCGCACCGCCGAGGGGAGCAAGCTGCTCGGCATCGTCATGAACGAGGACGTCGCCTTCGAGATCGACCAGGTCCTCGGCGACTTCGCCAGTTCCGTCGTCCTCCGGGGCAGGGCCACGCTCCTCGAGGGCGAGGAGGAGCACGAGGTCGAGTCCTTGCCGCTACGCCCGTGGATCCCGACGCTGAAGTACAACGTCGTCGCGATCACGCCGAACGAGGACGAGATCACCGGTCGGGCATTCGACCTGAGTCGACCCTGGACGAGGATTCTCCAGGAGTAGTGAGCCGCTGAGCCTGTTGCCTCAGTGCTCGCCCTCGGCGGCCGGCCGGATGACGATGCGCGTCCAGGCCCCGAGGTAGACCTGCTCACCCGAGGCGATCTCCCGCTTCTGACCCGGCGGGATCGGCGTGCTCGGCAGGCTCCCGGTCGCGGAGCCGACGAAGGTGCCGTTGGCCGACCCCAGATCCTCGACGAACCACCGGGTGCCGTCGGTCGTGAGCTGCGCGTGCCGACGCGAGACACCGGGGTCGCTGGAGACGTCGATGTCCGGGTGGATCCCCCGCGAGCGGGACGTCCGGCCCACCAGGGAGGACGTCCGCGTGAGGAGGACCACCGTGGGCATCCCCGGTGAGGGCATGGGATCCGAGGAACCCTGGTCCGCGTACCAGTCCGGGTCGATCCAGACCTCGGCCACCCACGGCTCGTCGAGGGACGGCGCCGGATGGCTGTCGGCGGGAGAGTGCGTCTCTGCAGGAGGCGACGTCTCGACCGGCGCCGACACCGCAGCCTGCTCCGACACCTCGGCCGGGGCCACCTCGTCGTGGACGTGCGGCTCGGAGGGCATCGGCCGGCCCGGGTCGGCGAGCGATGCCGGCATGGGGAAGCTGAGCGGCTCCACCGGCCGGGGCAGCGTCCCGGTCGTGTAGTCGTAGCCGCAGGCCTCGCAGAACAACGCGTCGGCCGGCCCCACCGCCGAGCAGTGGGGGCACTCCTGGGTCGAGGGGGCCGGCGAGTCGGCCGCGGACGAGCCCGTCGAGGACGCGCCCCCGTCCGACACCACCTCGGCGTCAGCGGCGATCGCGAGTCCGCAGGTGTCGCAGTAGTCCTCGCTGGCGCTGGGGTGCCCGTCGGGGCAGGTGCGGGCCATCAGCCGTCCTTCCGGATCCGGGTGGTCTTGGTCGAGGCCGTGTCGAGGGCCATCTCATCGGCCTTGTCGACGGCCTTCTTCAACCGCACGGTCCCCGCGTCCGCATCCTCGACCTCGACGACCTTGCGCAGCTTCGCCGTCGCCTCCTCGTTGCCGGTCTGCTGGGCGAGCTGCACCGCCCGCCCGAGCTTCGCCGTCGCGGTGGCGTCGTCGCCGAGGGCCTTGGCCTTCAGTCCCTCCTGGATCGCCGCGGCGAGCTCGGTCTGGCCGGTGTAGTGCGCCACCTGCTCGTCGATCGCCGCCGTGAGGTTGTGGTCGTCGGACCACTTCGCCTTGACCAGGGCCTGCGTCTGGACCTGGTCGTGGATGACGAGCTGGACCCGCGCCGCGAGCTGCTCCTGACCGACCGCCTTCGCCGCCAGCCGGACGGCGACATGGTAGTCACGCGACTCGTCGGCCCACGCGCCGGTCGGGTAGGCGCCGGTGAGCTCGTTGACCGGGCGACGGCGGGAGGTGAGGTCCTCGACCGTCGGCGAGACCTGCCGGACGAAGAGGATCTGGGCACCGACCGGTGTCCACACGCGCAGCTCGGCCTCCGCGACCCCGCGCGCCATGGCCGAGCGCATGATCGAGCGGAACTCCTCGCTCATCCGCGCCGCGTTCTCGGGGGCGATGTCGACCGTCCCGAGGAGGTTCGTCGCGATGCGCCGGACCTCATCGACCCGCCAGTCGGTGCCCACACCGCGGGCGTCGACCTGGAAGACCCCGGTGGCCCGGCGGATGGCGGCGTCGAGGACCGCCGGCGACTCGTTGTTCTCCCCGTCGGTGAGGAGGATGGCGTGCCGCTGGATGACCTGCGGCACGGAGTAGAAGAGCTTGCCCGCGAGGTCGAGCCAGGTGCCGATCGCCGTTCCGCCCCCGCTCGTGAGCATGGCGATCGCGCGGGCCGCCTCCTGGCGGGTCTGCGGGTTCATCCGCACCATGCCGGGGCCGGAGCGCACGTGCGGGTAGGCGAGGAAGGCCGCGCCGTTGCCGGAGACGACCGCGAAGTAGGTGCCGTCGACGATCTCGGCCAGCGCCGCCTGGGCGGCCTGCTTGGCCTGCTCCATCCGGACATCGCCCATCGAGCCCGAGGTGTCGATGATGATGATCTCGCCGGCGTCCCCCGCACCCGTCTGGCCTGCGACCCCGGCCCCGACGCACGTGACCGTCACGATCGCATTGACGTCGGTCCCCCCGGCGGGCAGGAACTCGTTCTGGTAGACGGTCGCACTGAACTGAGCCATCGTCACTCCTCGCTTGCTCTCTCGTCGGTCACGTTCTCCTCGTCCGCCCCAGTCTCTCCCACGACAACCGGCGCCCCGACCCTGGCGACCGCGACGGTGACATTGTCGTGCCCGCCCTGCTCACAGGCCCACGTGACGAGCCCCAGGGCCACCGCCTCGGGGTCGCCCCCGGCCTCGGCGACGGTCGCACGCAGCGCCGCTGCGAGGTCACCGACCTCGACGGCGTAGTTCCAGAGTCCGTCGGAGCAGGCCAGGAGCCACCCGTCCTCGGTGATCTGGTGTCGGCGGATCCGCGGCTGGGTGTCCTCCGAGTCCCGGCCCAGCCAGGCGGTGATCGCGTGGGACTGGTGGTCCCCGTAGGCCACCTCCCGCGGGGCGCCCGCGTCGATGAGCGCCTCGGCGGCGGAGTCGTCACGGGTCAGCTGGAGCGGTTCCCCGACATCGGGGAACCAGTAGGCCCGCGAGTCACCGAGGTTGCCGACCCAGGCGACCGGGCCCTCGGGCTCGGACTCGAGGACGACGCAGGTGAACGTCGCCGACGCAGGGTTCGCCGATGCCGACTCGGTATGCGCGACGATCGCCGCCTGCGCGGCCTCGGCTGCGTCGGTGATCGCCTGGTGCACGGCGGACTCGCGCGACTCGGGGGTCCCGAGGCCGCGCGGGATCGACGTCGCGAGCCGGTCCCGAGCAGCGCGTGCGCCGGCGAGGGAGGCGACGTCGGAGTCCGTCGAGCTCGACACCCCGTCCATGACGATGAGCACGCACCGCTCCCCCGGGGTCTCGCTCGCGACCAGGGCCAGGGCATCCTCGTTGCGCCTGCGCCGGACGCCGCGGTCGCACACCCCGGCCACCCAGGATGCCGGGACCTCCCGGAAGTGGTCCCGCTCGCTCGGTGCCTTGGTCCCGCACTGCTCGCAGTACAGGTCGGGACCGATCGTGCCGCCGCACTCGGTGCACGTGCGACGGGGTGGGGCCGACGCGTTGTCGGCGAGCATGAAGGTCGGCAGGCTGATGGGCAGGACCCCCGAGTCGGGGGACGGCTGCGCAGCCCGGGCGTCGGCCTGGGCATCGGCCTCGGTGACGTCGCCGAGCTGGGTGCCGCACGACTCGCAGAAGTTGGCGTCGGGGGCGATGGGCTCGCCGCAGGTGGGGCACGGCGAGCTCGCCGGGGTGTAGGTCACCGGAGTGGTGTCCTCGCTCATGTCATGCTCCAGTTCCTCGCGCGGTTGGCACGCAGGACCCACTCGGTGCGCTCGGCACGGTCGGAGGCCTCCCTGCCGAGAGTGCGGTAGGTCTCCTCGAGGGCGTCCCGCAGCGAGTGCTCCTCCGCCGACCACTCCCCGATCTTGAGGGGCTGGGGGCCGTGCTCCAGTACCGAGGCCAGGGCCCGCTCGAGGACGCGGATGGTGAACCGTCCGCGCTCCGCGCTGTCCAGTCGCGCCGCGGAGACGCTCTCGAGTGCCTGCGCGAGCACCGCGACGTCGTCCCCGGCTCCGTCGAGGAGGATCTCGGCACGCAGCCGCCGGCTCTCCGGGTAGCCGCGGGAGGTGGTGGGCACCAGGTCGAGGGCCTCGACGGCACCCGCGGTGTCACCCTTGAGAGCGCGGACCCTCGCCTTGCCGAAGGCGGACACCGCCACGTAGTTGGCATCGGTGGCGGCGCACGTCGCGTACAGACCCTCGGCGACATCGAGCAGGCCCCCTGACTCGCACGCCAGGGCGAGCGCGAGCTTCGGCGCGAGCTCGCCGGGCACCTGCCGGTAGACCGCGTTGAACGCACGCTGAGCTGCGGGCCAGTCCTGGCGGTACAGCGCGACGAGACCCTGGACCCAGAGCGCTCGCCACTCCCACGGGTCCTCCCTCAGCATCTCGATCGCGATCGCCTCGGCCTGCTCGGGCGCGCCCAGGCGGAGCTGGGCCTCGGCGCGGGCCAGGTGGATCTCGGGCGTGATGGTGCGTGCCTGACGCAGGGCCAGCAGTCGCTCCGTCGGGTCGGTCTCCGTGATGGAGGTGACGAAGGCGTACTCGGGGTCCGAGGGGTCCGGCCGCAGATGCGGGAGGAGGGACCAGTCCAGGGTGCCGCCCGCGACCGCCGGGGAGGTGAACAGCATCGAGGCCGCAGAGGTGAGGGCGGTGCCGGGCGTGCGACGCGCGACGACCTCCCGCAGCACGCCGAGCAGCTGCACGCGCAGCTCGTCCGCGGAGGCGAACCGGTCTGCCGGGTCCGGCGCGCAGCACTTGGCGATGAGCCAGTACAGCGAGTCGTACTCCTGGAAGAGCGGGGTCGACTCGACCGGTGGCAGGGAGTGCACGTAGGTGCCCTGATAGCCGCGGAACTCCATGCACAGGACGAGGAGGGTGCGACCGATGGTGTAGATGTCGGAGGCCACCGTCGGGCCGACCTCACCGACCTCGGGCGCCTGGTAGCCGACCGTGCCGTAGATCGCGGAGTGCTGGTCGTCGATGCGCCGCACCCCGCCGAGGTCGATGAGCTTGACCGCGTCACCGACCTGGATGAGGTTGTCCGGCTTGAAGTCGCAATAGACGAGGCCGAGGTCGTGGAGGTACTGGAAGGCGGGCAGCACCTCGTAGATGTAGGCGAGCGCCTGGTCGACCGGCAGCGGGTCGTACTTCCCCCCGTTGGCGACCATCCGCTGCTTGAGGATGTCCTTGAGCGAGGTGCCCCCGACATACTCCATGACGATGTAGCCGGCACCCTCGTGGGTGACGAAGTTGTAGATCTCGACGATGAGCGGGTGCTCGACCTGCGCGAGGAACTGCTGCTCGGCGATCGCGGCCGCGAGCGCGTCGGGGTCGTTGGTGTTGAGCAGGCCCTTGAGCACCACCCAGCGGTCGGAGACGTTCCGGTCGCGGGCGAGGTAGATCCAGCCGAGGCCACCGTGGGCGAGTGGGCCGGCCACCGCATACTGACCGGCGACGACGTCCCCGGCCTTGAGCTTCGGGGTGAACGAGTAGGGCGTCCGGCACTTGGGGCAGAAGCCCTCCGTCCGGCCCGGGCGGCCGTCGACCGAGCGACCGACGGGGTTGCCGCAGCCGCTGCACACCCTCCGGTTCTCGGGGACCGCGGCGTGCTCCTTGACTGCGCTCGCCGCGTCGACGGCCGGCGCCGGTGGGACCGTCGTGATCCCGGCCCCGAGGCGGGCCGCGCGCATCCGTTCGCTGCCGGAGCGGACGCGACGGGTGATGCCACTGTCCTTGGCCCGGGCGGAGCCGATCGCCGCCGAGCCGATCGAGGCCGCCGTGGCCACCGACGAGTCACCTGAGATCGGGCTGGCCTCGGACTGCCCCCGCTGCGGCGCCGCGCCGGCGGGAGACCCGCAGACGGTGCAGTACCCGTCGGCGATCGTTCCGGGGCAGCCGGGCTGGCTGCAGCGTCCGGAGGCCACCACGGGCGCGGGTCCGTGGGACATGACGGTGGGAGCCGTCGAGGACGCAGATGGTGCCGCGGGTGCCGTCTGGGCCGGCCCTCCCGGCATGCCACACACCATGCAGTAGCCGTCGACGATCTCGCCGGAGCATCCCGGCTGGGCGCACCGGATCATGCGCTCACCCTCCCCTCGGTGTCGGTCCAGGACTGGTACGTCGTCACGAGCTGGCGGGCCAGCGGCATCGGACACGGCTCCCGGTTGAGCACCGCGCGTGCCTGCTTCTCCGCGGCGAGGACGTCGTCGTGGTCAGCCACCCCCAGTCCGCGCGCCTTGACGACGAGCGCATCGAGCAGCGCGACGAGGTCGGAGTGCTCATCGAGTGCCTCGCGGTACTCCTGCTCGGCGAATCCGATGGCGTGCGAGACCCGCTCGAGCTTGTCGAGGTACTCATTGATGGCCGCTGGGGTCGCCGGGACCGGCCCGAGAGCCGCGACGTCGGGAATCGCGTAGCGCGGTGCAGGCGTGACCGTCCGCACGGTCCGCTCCACCAGCGCGGTGAGGTCGGCCTGCCGCTTCTCGAGGGAGGCGCGCATCGAGCGGGCGGTCGCCAGGGCGCCGAGCGCCTCGCGGCGCTGGGCGTTGCCGACGATGAGATCGCGCTCCATCCGGGCGAGCTCGTGCTCGAGCGGGCCGATGAGCCCGCCGATGTCGGCTCCACGCTGGGCCCGGGCGCTGAGGTCGGCCACCCGGGCCGCGGCCGAGGTCCACCGGTCGTTCCACTGCGCGCGGACGCCTGCCGGCTCCAGTGCGAGCTGGTCGCGCAGCCGCTCGATCGCCGCCCGCGCGGCCTTGACCCGCGACACCTGGGCGTCCGCGGCCGGGTCGAAGGCGAGCTTGACCCGCAGCTGACCAGCAAGGGCGTCGGAGAGCCGGCAGGCCTCAGGGAGCGAGACCTGCAGGCCGCCTGCCGTCGCCTCGTCGAGTCGTCCCCAGAGCAGCGACGCGAGCTGCTCGCGCTCCTTGCGCAGCACCCGGCCACCGTCCCAGACCTCGAGGAGGCGGGCGTTGCGGTCCGAGACCGCCTTCCAGATGGCCATCGAGAGGGTGAGGTCGCTCGTGAGCGAGCGGTCCGCCTCCCCTCCGCGGTCGGCGCGCATCGCCGCCTCGTCGAGCTGGTCCAGCTCGTCGCGGCGGGCGCGCAGCCACTCGTCGAGGAGCTGCAGATACGCCTGCATCTGCTCGACGTCGACAGGCTCGCCGAGTCGACCCGGGGCAGCCGGGGCCTTGACCGAGCTGAGCGGAAGAGCCATACCGGTCAGCTCCGCCCGTAGACCGGTGCCGGCTGACCGGTCCCGTCACCGAGGTACGGCGCGAGCCAGCGCTGATAGGACGCGTTCCACTCGCCGCTCTCCCGGAGCTGCTCGAGGACACCGTTGATGAAGGCGGCGAGGTCGGTGTTCTCCTTCGCGACCCCGATGCCGTAGGGCTCCTCGGTGAACGGCTCCTCGTCGAGGACCACCGCATACGGGTCCTGGGCAGCCAGGCCGGCGAGGACGGTGTCGTCGCCGGTGATCGCGTCGACCTCGCCGCGCTGGAAGAGCACGAGGCAGCCGGTGTGGTTCGCCGCACCGACCGGCTCCGCGTCCGGCGCCAGGGCGACGAGGTTGGCCAGGCTCGAGGTGCCGTTCGGTGCGCAGACCTTGTGGCCGGCCAGCGAGGAGAGGCCGGTGATGTCCGACCCCTGCCGGACGAGGATCTTCTGGCCGGAGTGGTAGTACTCCTGCGAGAAGGCCACCTGGTCCCACCGCGCGCACGTCATCGAGAAGGCGCGCACGACGATGTCGACCTCACCGGCCTCGAGGAGCGGGATCCGCTCGGCGGCGGTGATGATCCGCAGCTGGATGCGGTCCTCGTCCCCGAAGATCGCCCGGGCCACCGCCTTGGCCATGTCGATGTCGAAGCCCTCGACCTCGCCGCTCTGCGGGTTGCGCGAGGCCAGGAGGAACGTGTCCGCCGAGGTGCCGACGATGAGCCGCCCCCGCTCCTGGATCGCCGCCATCGTCGAGCCCTCGGGCATCTGGCCCGGCTCGGGCAGGGGCGAGAGCGGGTCGTAGGACTGGGTGGCGTTGCTGCACTCCTGGGGCGCCGCCGGGGAGGCCGCGGTCGGCGTGGGGGTCTCAGCCGGCTCCGGGAGCGGCGTCGCTTCATAGCCGCACGCGGTCGTGAGGAGCAGGGCGGCCGAGCCGAGCACGGCAGTAAGACGTATGCGTCGGCCGCTCACGAGAACTCCCTCCGCCGCTGCGTGATACCCCACGAGACAGCCACTGTCGCGATGGCGGCGGCGAGGATCGTGGCCACCGCGGCGATGGCGACCTGCCAGGAGCCACGGCCGAGGGCGTCCGCGACGGTCCTGCTCGCATCGGCCGTTGCAGCGCTCGTCCGCTCGTCGAACGCCCTGAGTGCGGCGCTCGCCGAGCCCTCGCCGGTCGCCGTCGCGAGCGCCACCGCCTCGTCCCAGTCGCCTGCCTCGTCAGCGGCGACGATCTCCTCGTGCGCAGCGGTGTACTGCTCCCACAGGTTCTCGAGATCGCGGTCACCCTCGATCTCCGTAAGGACCCGGTTGGACGCCTCGATCCAGCCCTCCTCGAACTGGGCGCCGGAGCCGCGCGCGATGAGCCGCAGGCTCTCGTGCGACCGCGCGTCCCCCGCGGCGGTCCGGGCGCTGGAGAGGCTCGTCGCCGTGGCGAAGGCACCCTCGCGCAGGCCCCGGGCATCGCTGCCGAGACTACCGATCACGACTCCGGCACCGATCGTCGCGGCCGCAACGAGGACGGCCGCGCCGACGAGACCGAGGTTGAGTCGGCGGTGGAAGATGGCCGCGAGCTGCTGGTTGAACCACCCGAGGAGGAGGAGCAGGACCAGACCAGGAAGCACGACGAGCACCCAGGTGTGGCCGGTGAGTGAGCCGTCCGCGCGCTGCTCGTTGTAGGTGATGAGGTTGTCGAGGAGCGGCAGGGTGTCGCTGCGCAGCTGCGCGCTGGCCTCGCGGAGGTACTGCGCCCCGACGGGGAGCCCCTGCCGGTTGTTGGCGCGGGCCTGCTGCATCTGCTCGGCGTAGCGCAGCACGTCGTGGTTGAGCGCCTCGAGCACCGCCCGGTCTGCGGGCTGGGCCTCCGCGGCCTCGACGATGAGGCTCGTGACGCGCTCGAGGGCCGCGTCGTAGGCCGCCTGCTGCTCCGGCGGCTCCAGGCCTCCGACGAGGAAGGCGTTGGTTGCGATCGCGTCGGCGAGGAAGAGGTTCGACTCGATCTCGTGGACGCGGATGAGCTGGCCGGTGTGCTCGGCGCCGGTCCGGGTCTTGTCGAAGCTGTTGCCCAGGATGGCCGCGGTGAGGACTGCCCACGCGACGACCGCGATGGCCAGGACGGCCTGCCAGCGCGCCAGAGCGGTCGGGACGTCGGCGCTCAGGGGCAGGCGGGGGGCCGCCGCCGCGGGCGGGGCGGGGACGGTGGTCGGGACGAGTGCCGAGCCGGCAGGAGCCACGGCGGCACCGGCAGCAGGCGGCGGCGCCGTAGCAACGGCGCGCCCACCGGTCGCGGCGCTACTCATGGACTGCCCTCCGAATCCTCTGCCGTGTCGTCCTCACCCGAAGGCTCCATCGTGCCCGACAACGGCCAGCTCGGGGCATCGGTGGGACCACTGGTCCCACCCTGAGGGGAGGTGATGAGGGGGAAGTCGTCGACGACGAGCCGGCGCAGCTCCTCGATCGTCGGCTCCTCGACGTCGCGCAGCCGCCACGCGTGCCGGCCGATCGCCGCCTCGAGCAGGTTGCGCACGAAGCGGGCGTTGCCGAACTGCGGACCGCGCTCGGTCGAGGCGATGATCTCGGCCAGGCGCTGCTCGACGGTCTCGTCGGCGTCGTAGTCGGCACCCTTGACCATGAGCCGGAAGATCTCGATGAGCTCCTCCTCGGTGTAGTCCGGGAACTCGATGTGGGTGCGGAACCGGCTCGCCAGCCCGGGGTTCTGCGCGATGAACATCTCCATCGGCAGCGGGTAGCCGGCCACGATGACGACGAGGTCGTCGCGGTTGTCCTCCATCTCCTTCACGAGCGTGTCGATCGCCTCGGTGCCGTACTGGTCGCCGCCGAGGGAGTACGCCTCATCGATGAAGAGCACGCCGCCCTTGGCCTTCGCACACACCTCGGCCGTCTTCATGGCGGTCTGGCCGAGGTAGCCGGCGACGAGCTCGGAGCGGTCGACCTCGACGAGCTGGCCCTTCGACAGCAGGCCCACAGCCCGGTAGATGCCGGCCACGAGGCGGGCCACGGTGGTCTTGCCCGTGCCGGGGTTGCCGGTGAAGACGAGGTGCCGCGTGATCGTCGGCGACTTCAGCCCGGCTTCCATGCGCTTCTTCTCGACCTGCAGCACGGCGGCCTGGCGGTGGATCTCGCTCTTCACCTCGGTCAGCCCCACGAGCTCGTCCAGCTCGGCGAGGAGCTCTTGGACGGACCGGGTCTCCGGCTCAGGTTCGGCCTCGGTTGCCACCTCCGCCTGGGGCTCTCCGGCGGTCTGGCCCTGCTCTCCGGTCGGGAGGCCGGACGCATCCTCCGGTATGCGGCGGTCGCCGGTCGTGAGGTCGAACGACCCGGGTGCGTGGGTCGGTCCCGCGCCCAGGTCGAAGGTGGAGCCGGGCAGGCTCGGCGCGTCCCGCATACCCCTGATCCGAGCGGTGACGTCCTTGAGCTCGTGCATCACCGACGACAGCAGGCGCTCGGCCGCGGGGAGGTCCGGCTGGGAGGCAGGATCCGGCCGGCGCGTGGGCACCGGCAGGTGGTGGGCCGCCTCGCCGAGCTGTGCCGCGGCAGCCGTGGTCGCGTTGCCGAGGACGCGCGCGTTCTCCTCACCGAGCCCGACCGCCGCCATTGCGACGTCGGCCAGCGCCTTGGCATAGGCGGGTGCGTACTGGCTCCGCGTCAGCGTGAGATGCGCCATCGACGGCGTCGCGGCGTTGCGGTAGCGGCGGCCCCGGGAGGCCGCCAGCATGAAGTCCTCCGCGGTCCGGCCCCCGCCGGTCTCACGCACCCAGTCCACGTATGCGCCGGTCGCCGGCTCGGCGATGGTCGCCGCGAGCGACTCGGCCTCGGCGCGGGCGGCGTCCTGCGGGATGCCCGCAGCGGCAGCCACCTCCAGCAGCGCGGCGATCGCGGCGCTGAGGGAGGTCGGTCGGGTCCGGTCGTTGCTCATCGTCGAAGATCCGGCTTCTCTCGAGGGGAATGGACTGCGAGGTCAGGTGTTCAGAGGTCCAGCGAGTTGGTCGGTCGCGGCGGCTGATCGGTTCCGGGCACCTCAGGCACCGGGCCGTCCGCGGTGAGGGTGCTGCTGCTGCCGTGCCCGAACTTGGCCTCGAGGAACCGTCCGTGCGTGATGAGCGCGTTGGCGTCCTCCCGGTTCGCGGCGTCGAAGATCTTGTCCATCGTCGCCGCGAGCAGGTCGAGCTGCTCGATGAGGATCATCAGCGCGGTCTTGTACCCCTCGATGGGCCGGGTGTCGGCCCACTGCCGCGGCAGTCGGAGGTATGCGTCGAGCGCCTCGGGCAGGTAGTCGGTCGCGGTCTGCATGACGGAGAAGCCGTCGTAGCTGGCGAGCCCGAGGTTACGCAGGCGGGGCAGCGTCTCGCGGATCGTGCGGTCGATGCGCTGGACCCTGGCGCGCACGACGGGGGGCGCGTTGCGCTCGACGAGAGTCTTGGCGACCTCGTCGAGCGCCGCGCGCACATCGTCCTCGGTGGGCGGGGCAGGCAGGACCACACGCTCCGGCTCCTGCCGGTCGCGTCCGGTCAGCCAGTCCCAGACCCCCACCTCGTGGTTGCGCCTTCGCCAGTCAGGCGTTCAGGTCGAGCGTGCCGCTCGCCTGGCGCTCGTCGTGCTTGCGGACGCGCTCGAGGTACTCCTTGGACTTCTCCACCTCGGTCTCGAGGGTGCCGATGGTCGCCGCCATGGTGTCGAGCGCCTTGAGCTTGAAGGTGTCGATGGAGTCCATCGTCGCGTAGATGTTCTGGAACGCGGCCTGCAGCTGCTCCATGCCGATCGTCGAGGACGCCGCCTGCTCCTGGATGGCCGCGGAGTTGTCGCGCAGCATCTCCGAGGTCCGCTGGATCATGCCGCTCGTCGTCGTGTTGAGCGCGGTGATCTGGTCGAGGACGAGCTTCTGGTTGCCGAGCGCCTGGGCGACGATGACGGCCGTGCGCAGCGCTGAGATGGTCGTCGTCGACGCCCGGTCGACACCCTTGATGAGCTCGACGTTGTTCTTGATGATGATGTCGATCGCGAGGTAGCTCTGGATCGACACCGCGAGCTGGGTGAGCAGGTCCTGGTGCTTCTGCCGGACGTAGAACAGCACGTCCTGCGAGAGTGTCCGGGCCTCGTCGGGGTCGGTCAGCTCGAGCTCGGCGATGCGGGCCGAGAGCCGGGCGTCGAGACGCTCGGCGATGTAGATGTACTGGTTGAGCCGGCCCATGACGTTCCACAGGTTCGTCTTCTCGAGGTTGAGCGCGACGTTGTCCTTCGTCAGCTCGTCCTGGCCGTTGCGCAGCGCGTGCAGGATGCCGTTGAGGTGGCTCTGGCTCGACTGGTACTTGCGGAAGTAGTCCGTCACGTTGTCGCGGAACGGCAGCCAGCTCGTCCACCGCTTCGTCGCGCCACCACCGCTGGGGTCGAGCTCCTCGATCGTGCGCCGCAGCTCGAGGAGCGTCTTCCCGACGGTGGATCCCTCGGAGAGCCCGCCCTCCTGGAGGGCGCGGACGGGACGCTCGAGCATCCGGTTGGAGGTCTCGGCGGCCCGACGGATGTCTGCGTCACCCATCGTCCGGACGTTCTCGGCCTGGCGCGCGAACTCGGGGCTCTTGGACTCGGCCTTCTCCAGGGCGGTGATGAACTCGTCCACCTTGGCGTCCAGCGCGGGGATCGCCTCGGGCGCCACCTGGGGCGCCATGGCCGGCGCCTGCGTCGCGTTGATGTGCGGAGGAGCCTCGGGAGCGGTCAGCACGAGGGAGTCGGGCGGGCTCAGGGGCTGGGCCGCTGCAGCGCCGTCACCGGGGGTTGCGGTCATGGTTTCAACTACTCCTCACCTTTACGGACTGCTGATCGGGCCGAGAGGGCTCCTCCCGCAAGCCTACGTGGGACCTCCCCCGTCCCGGCACCCTCGCAGCCTAGTCTGGTGGGCGTGCTTCCCGAGGCTGCCCACCCGATCAGGCGGATGGCCGATGGGACGGTCAAGCAGACCAATCCCTTCTCCGGCACGACCGCGTGGACCGTCCCGGGACGGGCCAACCGCCCGCTGCGCCGGACCGACGAGCCGGCCGAGCCGATCGATCCGACCCGGCGCAACGCATACTGCGCCTTCTGCCCGGACCGCTACCTCGAGACGCCCCCTGAGCGGATGCGGGCGACCGGCGGACGCTGGGAGTATGCGCTGCCGGCCTCTGCGGTCACGTCCGGGGTGGCGGACTTCCGGGTGGTGCCGAACCTCTTCCAGATCCTCGACTTCAACTACTGGGAGAAGAACTACGGGTATGCGGTGCCGCCTCCGGGCGTCGAGCACGCCGACCGCTATCTCGGCGAGGACCTCGGACGGGAGCACGTGCGGACGATCGCCCGCACGCGAGCGGTTGCCGGCGGGATGTCCACCGAGGAGTGGGACTCGCTGAGTGAGGACGAGCAGCTGACCCGCGGCCGGGAGTTCTTCGCGTCCTGCCACGACGTCGTCATCCCCCGGCGGCACTACGTCGACGACGCAACCGTCGTGACCGACCTCGCCGGCTCCGGGACGCTGACCCCGGAGGAGCACTTCGAGTACATCAGGGTGACCCTCGACGCGGCCGCCGCGCTCTACACCGGCAACGTCTTCGCGGCGCAGGTCGCCATCTTCCAGAACTGGCTGAGCCCCGCCGGAGCGTCGTTCGACCACCTCCACAAGCAGCTCGTCGCGATCGACGAGCTCGGGGTGAGCATGCGCCGGGAGATCCGGCGGACCCGGCAGAACCCGTTCATCTACAACGACTTCGGGGTCGCCTACCCGCGTGCGGAGAGCCTCATCATCGCGGAGAACGAGCACGCGATCGCCATCGCGGGCTACGGCCACCGCTACCCGAGTCTCGAGGTGTACTCGAAGTCCGCCGCGACGTCACCGTGGCAGATGTCGGCCGCGGAGATCCGCTCCTGGTCGGACCTGCTGCACGCGTGCCACGTCGCCGCCGGGCCGGAGGTGCCGAGCAACGAGGAGTGGCACTACCGGCAGCCCGGCATCGACGTCGCCATGCCGCTGCGCGTCGTCATCAAGTGGCGCATCTCGACCCTCGCCGGCTTCGAGGGTGGCTCGAAGATCAACATCAACACGATCGACCCGTGGACGATGCGCGACCGCGCCGTCGCCGCGCTCGAGACCGCGCACACGGAGGGACGCATCGCCGCGATGTCGCTCGGTGAGGAGTGTCCTGCCGAGCCGCTGCGCTACGTCCATCAGGTCCGCTAGGACGGGGCGGCGAGGTCAGGCGCTCGCGGCGTCGGTGGCCCGTGGGTAAGGGCCGGTCACCACCTCGCGACCGGCGGCGGCCCAGACCTCGGTCCCGCCCGCGACGGAGTACGCCTCGACCCCGGCCCGGCGCAGCAGCTGGGCCATGGACTGACTGCGGTTGCCGGTCGCACAGATGACGTATACCGGCTCGTCCGTGGGCAGCTCACCGGCTCGCTCCGCCACCTGGCGCATCGGCATGAGGACGGCCCCGGGGACGTGACCGGCGCGGTACTCCATGGGCTCCCGCACGTCGACGACGGTCCGACCCTCGGCGTGCCCGGTGACGAAGTCGTCCGCGGAGATCTCCAGAGGCTTGTCGGCGAGGGCGCGCAGGGCGGCCATCCTGGCGTGGACCTCCCCCATGTCCAGCTCCTTGACCTTGGCGACCACCTGCTCGAGGCCGGCCGCCGGCAGCGCCCCGGGCTGGTTGAAGACGAGGACACCCTCCCGGAAGGCCATGAGCGTGGGGATCGACGTGATGCCCGCTGCCGCCGCGAGCGACTGCTCTGCCTCGGTGTCGACCTTGCCGAACACGACGTCCGGGTGCTGCTCGGAGGCAGCCTCGTAGACCGGGGCGAACTGGCGGCACGGTCCGCACCAGGCGGCCCAGAAGTCGACGAGGACGATGTCCTCCTCGGTGACGGTCTTCTCGAAGTCGGCGTGGGTCAGGTCGCGGGTGGCCATGAGGATCCTCTCGGGGGTCGGCGACAGTATGGATACCCCCCAGGGTATCAGACTGCCTACTCGGTCGAGGTGACCTCGTAGAGCGCCCACGACCCCGGCACACGGTCGAGCCGACGATGTCGGTGAAGAGAACGGTGGCCAGCACGCGCTCCGTGCGCACGCTCACCTGCCGTCCGATGAGGAAGTCCTCGACCGCGTCGAGCGTCGGACCGAAGTCCCCGGCGTGGAAGGGCAGGGTGTCGGCTCCCTCGACGATGCGCAGCTTCGCGTGCGGGATGTGTTTGGCGAGGTACTCGCTGTGGGAGGCGCGGTGGAACCTCGCGTCACGACGGGCGACGATCAGCGTGGGCGCCTGCACGAGCGGTAGGGCAGCGCGCACGTCGATCTCCCGGTACCAGTCGAAGGTGCTGCGGGCCAGCCCGAGCGGGACCGAGAGTCGTTGGTACCGGGTGAACCAATTCCGGAAGCGCTGGTCATCGACGACACTCGGCGCGGTCAGCTCGAGCATCGCGCCACTCGTCCCGTGCTGTTCGGCGTACCCCTCTGCCAGGCGCTCGAACACGTCGTCCGGGATCCCGATCGGGTAGTCCTCCGCCCGCGTCACCTTGGGGAAGGCGTTGACCAGGACGAGGGACTCGGTCCGTTCCGGGGACGTCGCGGCGAGCATCATCGCCGAGAACCCGCCCTCGGTGTCTCCGTAGACGACGGCGCGCTCGACACCCACCGCGTCGAGGACCGCCATCACCGTGTCGACGTTGGCCTCCAGCGGCAGCCACATCGAGCGGTGCGGGATCGGATCACTGACCCCGGAGCCGAGCATGTCGAACTGAATGACCCGGCCCATCTCGGCGAGCCGGTCGAGGAAGCGGACGGCGGTCGGCTCGTCCCAGATCGCGTCGAGGTTGGTGATCGCACCGGTGATGAACACGATGTCCCGGTCCCCCGACCCGAACACCTGGTAGCCGATGGAGCCGTGGGGAGACGGCGCGTACCGCGTCTCGGGGCGACCGAGGCTGGCGAAGGACGACCGCACTCAGTTCACGCTACTCCTCAGCCCGGCGAGAAGCGGATGAGTCGGCTGTCGGCCAGGGCCGCAGTCCGGTTGACCGCGGCCTGCTGGTACTCAGGGTCGGTGATCATCTCCAAGAACGCCGCGGCGCTCGGGTACTGCGCGACGAAACCGTCGTCCCACCGCTCGTCCGTCGGGCCGATGACCATGCACTCGAAGGCGCCCTGCCAACCGATGACGCCACCCACCCGGGCGAACACCGGCCCGCTCGTGCGGGCGTACTCGCGGTAGGCCTGACGCCCGCTCCACCCCTTGTCCGCGTGGTCGTGGCCCTCCGGGTACTCCGCGAGGTCGCGGTAGCGCACGAGGTTGAGCATGTGGATCGGCTCATCCCGCGCAAGGTCCGTGAACGCCTCGAAACCGCTCCGGCTCGGCTCGATGTGGCCGGTCATGTCTGCTCCTGTGGAAGATCCTGTCGAACGGGCGATGAGATCAGGTGAGGCCGAGGTATGCGGCTTCCTCCCACAGCTCCTCGCGCACCGAGGGGTGGGCGGCGTTCTCGATGATGGAGCGGGCCTGCTCCTTCTCCGAGTGCCCGAAGATCTCGGCGACCCCCTGCTCGGTGATGATCGCGCTGGCCTGGAACGAGGTGACCGGCTCCTCCACGAGGGGCACGACGGTCGAGACGTTCGCCCTGGGGTGCCACGAGCGCAGCGCCATGATGGCCTGCCCGCCAGGCGCGTGCAGGGCGCCGACGATGAAGTCAGTCTGCCCGCCGAAGCCCGAGTGGATCCGGGCGTTGCGCCGCGAGGCGTTCGCCTGCGCGAAGAGGTCCACCTGCATGGCCGTGTTGATCGAGGTCATCCCGGGCTGCCTGGCCACGTTTGCCGGGGCGTTCACGGTCTCGGTGCGCATCATCCGCACCCGGTCGTTGAGGTGCACCCAGTCGAGGAGCTCCTGGGAGCCGACGGCGAAGGACGAGACGATGAGCCGGTCCGGGTCGAGGGCGCCGGCCGCCTCCAGGGCGAGGACCCCGTCGCTGAACATCTCGGTCCAGAGGCCGAGGTTCCGCAGCCTCACCAGCCCGGGGAGAGTGGCGTCGGGCACCTCACCGATGCCGAGCTGGAGGGTCGCTCCGGAGCGGACCCGCGAGGCGCAGAGCTCGCCGATGACGCCCGCCGAGTCGGCGTGGTCGCCCACGAGGGGGGTAGGTGCCGGCCCCGCCATGGGCTCGTACCCCTCGATCCAGCCATCGAACTCGTCGAGCTCGAACTCACCGTCGCCGTAGGTGTACGGCATCTGCTCGTTCACCTGGGCCAGCACGAGCCCGCCCCGGCTGCGCGCGGCCTCGATGGCGGCCGGGAGGATGTGGACCTCCACCCCGAGCGAGACCTTGCCGTTGACGGGGGCAGAGGTCTGCAGGATGACGACGTCGGGGAACAGCGTGCGGGAGAACAGGGTCGGCACCTGCGAGAGGCGGGCCGGCACATACGCCAGCTCCGGACTCCTGCGCATGCCCGGACCGACGAACGACGTCTCGTGGACGACCCCCGGACGGGTGGGGATCCCGGACGGGGCGTTGAGAATGTTGAGCCGGTACTCCGGGAGGATGGAGTCGACGAGACCGATGAGACGCGTCGGGAGCGCACGGTGCCCGGCGGAGACGACCCGCGGGGTCGGGATCGTCGCGCAGTGATCGCGGATCAGGGCGGCCAGGTCGCTCTCGCGTGCTGAGGTGGTCACGGTCATCCATTGTCCCTGTCCGCGTCCCTCCCGACCCGGTGGATGCCTCCCCAGTTTCCGACGGGCATACTCATCGACATGAGGATCGCTGGCATCGGAGCAGGTTCATGGGGGACAGCGCTTGCCAGTCTGCTGCGCAGCAAGGGCCATGACGTCGTCCTCTGGGACATCGACCCCGAGCCGGTCCGCTCGATCGAGGAGACCGGCAACAACTCCCGCTACCTGCCGGGCATCGACCTCAGTCCCGGGCTGCGGGCGACGACGGACCTCGCGGAGGCGGTCGCCGGTGCCGAGCTGATCATTCTCGCCGTGCCGTCCCAGGTCATGCGCGAGGTAGCGGAGGAGATCCGCCCGCTGCTGCCGACCGCAGCGCCGGACGTCGTCCTGTGCTCGGTGACCAAGGGCATCGAGGTGGAGACCCTCATGCTCATGCACGAGGTCCTCGAGGACGTTCTCCCACCGGAGGTCCACCCGCGGCTCACGTATCTCTCGGGACCGTCGTTCGCCGTGGAGGTGGCCGCGGGGCTCCCGACAGCGGTGACGATCGCCGGCAAGGACCTCACCCAGGCCCGCCGGGTGCAGGTCGCCGTGCACACCCCCTACTTCCGCCCCTACCTCACCGAGGACGTCGTCGGTGTCGAGATCGGCGGCGGGGTGAAGAACGTCGTCGCGATCGCCGCCGGGCTCGCCGACGGCATGGGGTTCGACGCGAACGCCCACGCCGCCCTCATCACCCGCGGCCTCTCCGAGATGGCCCGGCTCGGTATGGCCCGAGGCGCGAACCCGCTCACCTTCGGGGGACTGAGCGGTGTCGGCGACCTCGTCCTCACCTGCTCCTCGACGAAGTCCCGCAACTACCGGGTCGGGCAGGCGCTGGGTCAGCGCCGGAGCCTGCAGTCCATCCAGGAGGAGCTCGGCCAGGTCGCCGAGGGCGTCGTCAACGCCAAGGCCGTCCACCTGCTCGCGACGAGCCTCGGGGTGGAGATGCCGTTGTGCAACGCGGTGTACCGCCTTCTCTACGAAGGGCTCTCACCGCAGGACGCGATCACCGAGCTCGCCGCCCGCGACCTCAAGCACGAGCTGCCGGGCCGCGACATCCCGGAGTGATGTCAGCTGTTGAGCTCGTCGCGCCAGCGCAGCCAGGGCTCGACGACCGCTAGGTCGTAGTCGGGTCCACCGACGCTGATCGTGAAAAGTCGGGCACCCATGTCATAGAGGGGCGCGCCCTCCACCTCCGGCGCCCCGGGCAGCGTCTGATCGCGTCCGCGACCGCCCACGCCGACCGAGATCTCGATCTCGCCCAGGTCCCGACCGACGGCCTCGCAGTGCCGCTCCAGGACCGCCAGCTTGTGGCGGAGCTCTGCGCCCTGGGCGAAGGTGTGCCAGATGTCGGCGTGCTCGGCGACCAGTCGCAGCGTCTTGCGCTCTCCGCCACCGCCGATGAGCACCGGCAGGTCGCGCAGCGGGGGCGGGTTGAGCCGGCCGAGCCGGCGCCTGATCCGCGGCAGGGCCGCACCCAGGTCGGCGAGTCGCGAGCCCGGCGTGCCGAACTCGTAGCCGTACTCGACGTAGTCGCGCTCGAACCAGCCCGCTCCCAGCCCGAGGATGAGCCGCCCGCCGCTGATGTTGTCGACCGTGCGGGCCATGTCGGCGAGCAGGTCGGGGTTGCGATAGCTGTTGCACGACACGAGAGCTCCGATCTCCAGGCGACTCGTCTGCTCGGCCCAGGCGCCGAGCACGGACCAGCACTCGAAGTGCTTGCCGTCGGGGTCGCCGTAGAGCGGGAAGAAGTGGTCCCACGTGAAGGCGATGTCCGCGCCGAGCTCCTCGACCCGCGACAGCGCCTCGCGGATGGCGGGGTACTCCGCGTGCTGCGGCTTGAGCTGGACGGCGATGCGGACGGGACGTGACATGCCGCCACGCTAGCCGCGTTCGTATGCGGTGGTCGCGCACATCTGTCCGGCGACGGGCACCTCGCACGTGCCAGACTGCCACCGTGAGGTTCGACGCCATCTACGACCAGGGGTTCGCGCGGGTCGCGGCCTGCACCGTTCCGGTCTCGATCGCGGACCCGGCGACGAATGCCGCCCGGATCCTCGAGCAGGTCCGCGCCTGCCACGACGACGGGGTAGCCGTGGCGCTCTTCCCGGAGCTGTCGCTGTCCGGCTACTCGATCGAGGACCTGTTCCTCCAGGACGTCCTTCTCGACGCCGTTGATGCAGCGGTCGTCTCGATCGCCGAGGCGAGCGCCGACCTCCTCCCGGTCATCGTCGTCGGTGCGCCGCTCGCGCACGAAGGTCGGCTCTACAACTGCGGGGTCGCGATCCACCGGGGCGAGGTCATCGGGGTCGCGCCGAAGTCCTTCCTGCCGACCTACCGCGAGTTCTACGAGGCCCGGTGGTTCGCCTCCGGCGCCGACACGGCGGGGCAGTTCCTCCACCGGCCGCACTGGCCCGGCGCGGACGGCGACGGCGACATCTGCTTCGGCCCCGACCTGCTCATCGAGGCGGTGGACGTCGACGGCCTCACCCTCCATGTCGAGGTCTGCGAGGACATGTGGACCCCCGCGCCTCCCAGTCACAGGGCAGCCCTCGCGGGGGCGACCGTCCTGCTCAACCTCTCCGCCTCACCCATCACGATCGGCCGGGCCGAGGACCGGCACCTCATGGCGCGCTCGGCGAGTGCCCGCTGTAACGCCGCCTACCTGTATGCGGCCGCCATGGCGGGCGAGTCGACGACCGACCTGTCGTGGGACGGCATGACGATGGTCTACGAGCTCGGTGACCTGCTCGGGGAGTCGGCCCGCTTCCCCGAGACCGCTCAGCGCACGGTCGTCGACGTCGACCTGGACCGGATCCGGCAGGAGCGGATCCGGCAGGGCACCTTCGCCGACAGCCGCGACCAGGCGAGCAGCGCATACCGTGTCCTCGAGATCCGGCTCGACCCGCCGCGCGAAGACCTCGGCCTCCGACGCTACGTCGACCGCTTCCCCTTCGTGCCCGACGACCCCGAGCGGCTCGCGCTCGACTGCTACGAGGGTTACAACATCCAGGTCCACGGCCTCGAGCAGCGGATGCGGGCGATCGGGATGCCGAAGATCGTCATCGGGGTCTCCGGCGGTCTGGACTCCACCCACGCCCTCATCGTCGCCGCGAAGGCCTGCGACCGGCTGGGGCTGCCGCGCACGCACATACTCGCCTTCACCCTGCCCGGCTTCGCGACCTCGGACCACACCAAGTCCAACGCCTACCGGCTCGCCCGGGCGCTCGGCTGCACCTTCGAGGAGGTGCCGATCATGCCGCTCGCGACCCAGCTCCTCAAGGACCTGCGGCACCCCGCCGGGGACGGCGAGCCCGTCTATGACGTGACCTACGAGAACGTCCAGGCCGGCATCCGGACCGACTTCCTCTTCCGCGCGGCGAACCACCACGGCGGCATCGTCCTCGGCACCGGTGACCTGTCCGAGCTGGCGCTCGGCTGGTGCACGTACGGCGTGGGCGACCACATGAGCCACTACGGCGTGAATGCAGGCGTGCCGAAGACATTGATCCAGCACCTCATCCGCTGGGTCATCTCCTCCGGGCAGTTCCCCGAGGAGGGCGTCAACGAGACCCTGCAGTCGGTCCTCGACACCGAGATCTCACCCGAGCTGATCCCGACCGCGGACGGGGAGACACCCCAGTCGACCCAGGCCTCGATCGGTCCGTATGCGCTGCACGACTTCAGCCTCTACCACGTCCTGCGCAGGGGGTACCGGCCGAGCAAGATCGCCTTCCTCGCCTGGCACGCGTGGCGTGACGCATCGGTCGGCGAGTGGCCGCCGGGATACCCCGAGAAGGACCACACCGCATACGATCTCGCGACGATCAGGTCCTGGTTGCAGGTCTTCCTCCGGCGCTTCTTCGCCAACCAGTTCAAGCGGTCGGCGCTCCCGAACGGGCCCAAGGTCGTCGCGGGCGGCTCCCTTTCCCCGCGTGGTGACTGGCGGATGCCCTCGGACGCGTCGGCCACGGCGTGGCTCGCCGAGCTGGAGGCGAACGTCCCGGAGGCCTGAGTCAGGTCAGCGGCGGACGAGGTCCTGGATCCGCGGGAACGGCGCGGACTCCTCCAGCTCGTAGGCGATCTCGAGCAGTCGGCGCTCCTCGCCGATGGGTGCCGAGAGCATCACGCCGATGGGCAGCCCGTCGTCGGTCTGGCCGGCCGGGACCGAGATCGCGGGTGCACCGGTGGCGTTGTGCCACGGCGTGAAGCCGGTGTACTCGACGAGCCGGCTGAAGTGGTCGTCGAACGGCTGGTCCGCGGACAGGTGCCCGATCCGAGGAGTGGTGTGGCAGACCACGGGTGAGAGGACGAGGTCGACGTCACCGAAGGACCTCTCGTAGGCGCGGCTCGAGGCCCGCAGCCGGGCGATGGCGATCGGCATCCTGGGTATGCGTCGCGCCGCCCGCTTGCTCAGCCCGATGGTGAGCGGATCGAGGGCGTTGCGGTCGAAGGCGGGACCGTAGAGCCGGCGTCCACCGACCCGGACGCCCAGGGCGAGGAACGACCAGTAGTCCTCGAAGTCACGCTTGAAGGAGCGCGGCATGCCGAGGTCGTGGTCGGCGACGTGGTGGCCGAGTCCGGCGAGGAGCTGGGCGACGCGCTCCACTGCCGCACGGGTGGGCGCGTCGGTGGGGGGTGCGAGCGGACTGTCGATGGCCACACCGATCCGTAGTCGGCGCTCCGGCGGACCCTGAACCCTGCCGATGGGTGGCAGCGCGGGGTTGCGATAGCTGAGCTCGGCGGCCTCGAAGAACCTGGCCGTGTCGCGCACCGACCGGGTGAGGACCCCGTCGGCGACGATGCGGACAGGCAGGTCCTCGTCGCTGGCGTCGGCACGCAGTCGGCCACGGCTCGGCTTCAGGCCGATGAGTCCGCAGGCCGCCGCGGGGATGCGGATCGAGCCACCGCCGTCATTGCCGTGCGCGATGGGAATGGCCCCGGCGGCGACGAGGGCCGCGCTTCCGCCACTGCTCCCGCCTGCCGAGTACTCCGGGTTCCACGGGTTGCGGGTCACGTCCCCGCCCACCCGCTCGGTCGACGCGGTCCAGCCGAACTCCGGCATCTGCGTCGTGCCGAGCAGGACGATCCCGGTGTCGAGGAGCTGTCGGGTGAAGTCGCCGTCCTTGGCCTGGGCGTGGGCAGGCATCGCCTTCGAGCCCATTGCCATCGGCATGCCCTTGACCGGGATGGTCTCCTTGGCCAGGGCAGGCACTCCGCCGAGGGCACCCCTCGGCTTGTCGAGGCTGCGAGCCCGACGGAGCGCCCCGTCGAAGTCCGCATAGGCGATGGCGCTCAGCCGCGGGTCCACCCGCTCCAGCCGGGCGATCGCAGCCTCGACGAGCTCGACCGCCGACACCTCGCCGGCGCTCAGCCGGAGAGCCAATCCAGTTGCATCGTCCTCACCCAGGGCGTCGTCCCTGAACGCGTGGACCACTCCGGTCTGCTCAGTCACGCACGGATTCCTCGACCCAGGTCCCGTATGCGCCGAGCGCCTTCTCGATCGGCACGGCCAGGATCTCGGGCACCTCGTAGGGGTGCAGGGAGGTGACCCGGGCGCATACCTGCTCGAAGGCCTCTGCCGTCGACTTGGCGAGCAGGAGGATCTCGGTCGCCCGCTCGATCTCTCCCTCCCAACGGTAGGTCGAGGTGATGGCCGGCAGCTGCTGGACGCAGGCCGCCAGGCGCTCCTCGACGAGGGTGCGGGCGATGGTGTCCGCGACCTCGGAGTCGGGTGCGGTGATGCGGATCTCGATGAGGGACATGGTCGCTGGTCGATCGGTTGAAACGGCGCGCCTCAGACGTCGGTGCGGTGGAAGTTCTCGTGCGAGCGGCTCGCTGTCGGACCGCGCTGGCCCTGGTAGTGCGAGCCGTACTTCTGCGAGCCGTAGGGATTCTCGGTCGGCGAGGAGAGCCGGAAGAACGCCAGCTGCCCGATCTTCATGCCCGGCCAGAGCATGATCGGCAGCGTCGCGACGTTGGAGAGCTCGAGGGTGACGTGGCCGCTGAAGCCCGGATCGACGAAGCCGGCCGTCGCGTGCGTCAGGAGGCCGAGCCGGCCGAGGCTCGACTTGCCCTCGACGCGGGCAGCCAGGTCGTCGGGCAGGCTGACCGTCTCCAGCGTGCTGGCGAGGACGAACTCGCCCGGGTGGAGCACGAAGCCCTCGTTCGGGTCCACCTCGACGAGGCGGGTGAGGTCGGGCTGGGCCTCGGCTGGGTCGATGTAGGGGTACTTGTGGTTGTCGAACAGCCGGAAGTACTTGTCGAGGCGCACATCGACACTGCTCGGCTGGATCATCGACGGGTCCCAGGGGTCCAGCGTGACCCGGCCGTTGTCGATCTCGGAGCGGATGTCGCGGTCGGAGAGCAGCACGGCGTCAGCCTAACCGGATGGGCGTCCGCATCAGCCCGCAGCCGTGGGTTAGACTGCCGAGGCCGTCATCTCGAGGGCGGCACGCCGGTGTAGCTCAATGGTAGAGCGCCAGCTTCCCAAGCTGGATACGCGGGTTCGATTCCCGTCACCGGCTCTCACTTCTCGCCGGCGTCCGCACCCGCCGGCCTAGCCGCCCGGCGTCATCCAGCTGAGGATCTGCACCAGCCCCACGGCCGCGCACACCACGAGCAGCGCAGCGATGACGTATGCGATGACGAGGGCGGCGTCGATGCCCTCCTTCGGCGGTGGCTCGGGAGCGACGAAGGGCTCCTTGCCGTCCAGCTCGTCCCGCTCGATCGCCTTGCGCTTGAGCGCCTCCACGCGGGGCACCTCGGAGGACCGGCGGACCGAGCGCGGCAGCGAGCGCCACATCCGTCCGAAGTGGTCCCCGTGGTGCTCCCGCCAGGCGTTGATCGCGTCCTCGACCTCGTCGCCGCGCTTGGCGGTGCCGAACCACGCAGCCCCGGCGGCAGGCAGGTCGCCCATCCCGTAGAGGACACCGCCGAGGACGCCCAGCGCCTCCTCGTCGTTGTTGTGCTCGAGGTAGGCGACGAGGGCGTCCCTCGCCCGCCACGCCTGACCCGAGGCGAGATCGGCATAGGCCTTCGTGATGACCTCACTCGCCACGGCTCGACCTCATAGTGAGAGCCTAACCAGCCGTGCCGGTGACCCGCGTCAAGGGCGCGACGGCTGCGCGTCCCGGATGATCGTCCCGTCCGCGAGGGTCAGGTCGTAGGTGATCATCGGCTCCGGCCCGCCCTGCCCGCTGGGGGGAAGCTCCCCGTCGGGGAAGATCCGGCCCGGGAACCACGCGGCGTAGCGTCCGTTCTCGACAGTCGCCTCGACGGAGAGGTCGCCGGCGTGCAGGGTCAGGGCGACGACATCGGCCCCAGCCACCCCATCGACCATGGAGATGAGCTCCTCCCCCTCACCCGACTGCGACATCGAGCCCTCGAAGAAGCTGTCGGCGGGAGCCACGCTCGGGGGCCCGCCGACGGAGCCGGCGACGCCCATGGACTCGACCTCACCCGACGTCGCGCCCGGCTTGAGCGAGACGACACAGAACCCGCTGTAGTCCTTCATCGGCCCCTCGTCCCGGAGCAGGACGGCGACGAGGTCTCCTCGCCGCTCAGCGAGCGCGACGCTGGCAGCAGCCGGGTCGAACTCCTCCGGCCCGTTGCCGTTGCGATCCCAGAAGGGTCCACTCTGCGCGTCACGACACTCCTCCACGGCAGTGGCCCGGTCGCGGTCGGCGAGCGCCTGCGGCGTCGCGGTCCAGGTCGCATAGGCATTCCCCTGCCCCGGCCCCGGCAGGAGGAGGTATGCGGTGGTCGCCGCTGCGGCAGCCGCTGCCAGCCACGCCACTCGACGCAGGCCCTTGCGGCGCGGGGGCGTCATAGCGGTGGCATTCACGGGCAGCTCGGCCAGTCTCGCGTCGAGACGGGCGCGGGTGGCTGCGGGATCGGGCTCGGCCACGTCATGGGCACGGAGCATCCGGTCCAGAGCGGAATCGCTGGGCTGGTTGGTGGTCATGTCAGTCCTCCTGGTCGAGTAGGTCGCGAAGGCGCCGACGGGCCCGCATGAGACGGACCCGGTAGGCGGCAGGGGTGATGCCGAGGACCTCGGCCGCCTCGCCCGAGGTGAGCTCGTCGAAGGCGGTGAGGGCGAGCGTCTCCTGGTCGTCGACCTCGAGGCGCCGCCAGGCGGTCACGAGGTCCAGGCGGGTCTCGACCCGCTCGGCGTCTGCGAGGTCGACAAGGTGGGTCCGGGGCTCATCAGCGATCCGCACGGCGAGCGCCTCCTGGCGTCCCGCTGAGCGCAGGGCGTTGAGGGCACACCGTCGCGCGATGCCGAAGACCCAGGCGCGCGCCTCGGAGGGGTCGTGCGGCAGGTCGTCGATGCGCCGCCACACGGCGAGGAAGCTGTCGGCGGCGATGTCCTCCACGAGCGCGGGGGCGACCCGACGCTGGAGGAAACGGATGACGTCATCGGCACTCGACGCATACGTGCTGCGGAAGCGTGCCTCGTCGGTGATCACGAGGGGGCGTGCCTCCTCCAGGTTCGTCAGCGCTCTCACATCTAGGACATGTCCGGGAGGACGCCCTCTGTAACAGCAGCCCACTGTTCCAGAGACGGCGCGAGGCCCGCAGCACTCCGGCTGCGGGCCCCGTTCCGAGGGGTTCTCGGACTAGATCACTTCACGTCGAAGCGGTCGTTGTCCATGACCTTGACCCACGCGGAGACGAAGTCGTGGACGAACTTCTCCTGCGCGTCGTCGGAGGCGTAGACCTCCGCGACCGCCCGCAGCTCGGAGTTCGAGCCGAAGACGAGGTCGGCGCGCGAGCCGGTCCAGGTGTGGCCGTCGGCGGAGGTGCCGACGAACCGGTCATTGCCCTCCAGCGGCTGCCACGTGGTGCCGAGGTCGAGCAGGTTGACGAAGAAGTCGTTGGTCAGGGTGCCGACCCGGTCGGTGAAGACACCGACATCGGTGCCACCGGTGTTCGCGCCGAGGACGCGCAGACCGCCGACGAGGACCGTCATCTGCGGTGCCGAGAGGCCCAGCAGGTTGGCCTTGTCGAGGAGGAGGTACTCCGCCGGCAGGACGTTGTCACGACGCTCGTAGTTGCGGAAGCCGTCGTACTTCGGCTCCAGCCACGCCATGGACTCGACGTCGGTCAGCTCCTGGGTCGTGTCGCCACGGCCCGGGGTGAACGGCACCTCGACCGGCACGCCGGCTGCCGCCGCTGCCTGCTCGACACCGACGTTGCCCGCGAGGACGACGAGGTCGGCGAAGGAGACGTTGACCTTGTCCTGGATGCTCTCGAGCTTCTCGATGACGACCGCGAGCTCCTCCGGGTCGTTGACCTCCCAGCCGCGCTGCGGCTCGAGGCGGATGCGGCCACCGTTGGCGCCACCACGCTTGTCGCTGTCGCGGTAGCTCGCGGCAGCGGCCCACGCGGTCTTGACGAGCTGCGAGACCGACAGGCCCAGGCCGGCGATGAGGGCCTTGGCCTCGGCGATGTCCTCAGCCGTGGTGCCGAGCTCGTTCGCCGGGATCGGGTCCTGCCAGAGCAGAGTCTCCTCCGGAACCTCGGGGCCGAGGTAGCGGGTGACCGGGCCCATGTCGCGGTGGGTCAGCTTGAACCACGCGCGGGCAAAGGCGTCGGCGAACTCCTGCGGGTTCTCGAGGAACCGGCGCGAGATCTTCTCGTAGACGGGGTCGAAGCGCAGCGCCAGGTCGCTCGTGAGCATGTTCGGCGTGCGGGTCCGTTCGGTGCCGTGCGGGTCCATGACGGTGTTCGCACCGGCGCCGCCCTTGGGCCGCCACTGCTTGGCCCCGGCCGGGCTGGTCGTCAGCTCCCACTCGTAGCCGAAGAGGGTCCAGAAGAAGTTGTTGTCCCACGTCGTCGGGGTGTTGTTCCAGATGACCTCGAGACCACTGAAGATGGTGTCGTTGCCCTTGCCCGACTTGTAGGACCCCTTCCAGCCCAGTCCCATCTCCTCCATCGGAGCGGCCTCCGGCTCCGGGCCGACGTACTCCCCGGGGTCGGCGGCGCCGTGGGTCTTGCCGAAGGTGTGGCCACCGGCGATGAGGGCGACGGTCTCCTCGTCGTTCATCGCCATCCGGGCGAAGGTGTCGCGGATGTCCTGGGCGGACTTCAGCGGGTCCGGCTCCCCGAGCGGGCCCTCGGGGTTGACGTAGATCAGCCCCATCTGGACCGCGGCAAAGGGGTTGTAGAGCTCGCGGTCGCGCTCACCCCGGTACCGGGCGTCGGCCAGCCACTCGGTCTCCGGACCCCAGTAGACGTCGGCGTCCGGCTCCCACGCGTCGACGCGGCCGCCGGCGAAGCCGAAGGTCTTGAAGCCCATGGACTCCAGCGCGACATTGCCGGCGAGGATCATCAGGTCGGCCCAGGACAGGGACTGGCCGTACTTCTTCTTGACCGGCCAGAGCAGTCGGCGGGCGCGGTCGAGGCCGACGTTGTCCGGCCAGGAGTTGAGGGGGGCGAAGCGCTGCTGGCCGGTGCCGCCACCGCCGCGGCCGTCCTGCACCCGATAGGTGCCGGCGCTGTGCCACGCCATGCGGATGATGAACGGGCCGTAGTGACCCCAGTCCGCCGGCCACCAGTCCTGCGACGTGGTGAGCACGTCCTCGATGTCCCGCTTGACCTCGGCCAGGTCGAGGGACTCGAAGGCCTTGGCGTAGTCGAACGCCGCGCCGTAGGGGTTGATGACCGAGGGGTTCTTGGCCAGGATCTTCAGGTTCAGCCGGTTGGGCCACCAGTTGGTGTTGGCGTCACCCTGGGTGGGGTGTACCTGGTGGCCGGGCATGACCGGGCACTGCGGGGCATGCACGTTGACCTCGGACAGCTCGGTGCGGCTGTCGATGATCTGCCCGCCGACGTCCTTGACCTCCCCGTGCGACTCCCCGGAGCGCTCGTTGGCTGCAGTCTCTTCATTGATGGACATACGGTTCCTTTCGACCAGTGATTGGTTCAGGTGGTCTGTGGGTCAGCGGGGTTGGACTCCAGCTGGCTGGCACAGGTGGGGCAGCGGCCCCAGTAGATGACCTCGGCCTCGTCGATCGTGAAGCCGTGGTCCTCGGACGCATCGAGACACGGGGCCGACCCCGTGGCGCAGGGCACGTCGGCGACGTTGCCGCAGGATCGACAGACGATGTGGTGGTGGTTGTCCCCCCGCCGGATCTCGTAGCGGGCGAGCGAGCCCGCGGGCTGGATCCGGCGGACGATCCCGGCATCGGTGAGGGCGCCGAGGCAGTCGTAGACCGCCTGGTGCGACACCGAGTCGAGCTGACTGCGGACCGCGTCGATGATCGTCGCGGTGTCGGAGTGGGGGTGGTCCTCGAGCACACGAAGCACCGCGAGCCTGGGCTTCGTCACCCGAAGTCCCACGGCCCGGAGCTGGTCCTCGGCAGGGGTTCTCATACGCCCTGCACTCTTCCCCATTAACTTGATTGAGTCAAGATAATGTCAGGGCCTGAGACGGGCGCCTCACTCCTTGAGCGTCACCTACCTGAGCGTCAGCTACTTGAGCGTCACCGTGTGCCAGTGCCCGCCCGCGACGTCGTCGGCCCCGTCGGGCCCCCAGGTCCCCTGGTAGTACGGCCGCGGCCGCGAGTCCCGGCGCAGCAGCGGGTCGACGATCCGCCACTCCTCGTCGATCGTGTCCTCGCGCGCGAAGCGGTGGCGCCGGCCGAGCATCGCGTCGGAGAGCAGTCGCTCGTAGGCCGCCCGCCGGTGCCCGAGGGCGACGTCGAAGTCGACGTCGAGCGCGATCTCCTGGGTGCGCATCTCCTGGCCGGGGACCTTGGCCTGCATCTTCATCGTCACTCCGTCGCTGTGGCCGAGCCGGAAGTGCAACCGGTTCGCCTCGGGCACCCCGGCCTGTGAGCCGGCGAAGAGGAGTCGCGGAGGTCGGACCAGCTCGACGACCGCCTCGGTCGCGTTCCCCGGCAGATGCTTGCCGGCCCGCAGGTGGAAGGGCACACCGGCCCACCGCCACGAGTCGATGTAGAGCGTCGTTGCCACGAACGTCTCGGTCCTGGACTCCGGCGCGACTCCCGGCTCGTCGAGATACCCGACGTACTGACCCAGGACGGTGTCGGCCGGGTCGAGCGCCTTGGCCTGGCGCAGCACCTTCACCTCCTCGTCCCGGTATGCGTCGGCCGAGTCCGAGATCGGCGGCTCCATCGCGAGGAGCGCCACAGTCTGGAGCAGGTGGTTTTGCAGGACGTCGCGCACTGTCCCGACGTCGTCGAAGAACCCCGCCCGCCCCTCGGTGCCGAAGCCCTCGGCGAAGGTCACCTGGACGTGATGACCGGGAGCTCGGCATTCTTCAGCAGGTCGGCCAGCCGCGTGTAGGTCTCCTCGTCGCCGTAGTCGCCCTGCAGGTACTGCAACCGCCCCGTGAAGGCGTCGAGATCCTCGTCCGACATGGAAGGTTCGGCGTCCGCGACGGCGCGTCCCGCATACTCCTGGAGCTCGGCGTCGTCCCACTCCGAGCGGGCCACTCCGATGACCGGCATCTCCAGCCCGTCCCGCTGGCACACGTCGCACAGCGCGGGATAGAGCTTCTTCCGGGCCAGGTCCCCGGTCGCTCCGAAGAGGACGATCGCATCGGCGCGCGCATCAGGCATCTTCTGAATGTAGCGCTGCGCGAGGGAGGCACCGGCATGGCAGGCTTGCCCCATGCGCGCCCTCGTCAAGACCAGCGCCGGTCCGGGCCTGGAGCTCATCGACGTCCCTGAGCCGCAGTGCGGTGCGGGCGAGGTGAAGATCCGGGTGCTCCGGGCAGGCCTGTGTGGCACCGATCTGCACATCGAGTCCTGGGACGACACGGCCGCCCACATGGTCGACCCGCCGCTCATCGTCGGGCACGAGTTCTACGGCGAGATCGTCGAGGTCGGGTCCGGTGTCCCGACCGACGAGCGGTACGGCCTGCGCGTCGGGCAGCGCTGCTCGGTCGAGGGACACGTCGTCTGCGGCGCCTGCCGCAACTGCCGCGCCGGGCGCCGCCACATGTGCGTGCACACCTCGAACCTCGGCGTGAACCGCGACGGCGCCTTCGCCGACTACGTCGTCGTCCCGCACACCAACGTCTGGGTCCAGCCCGACCTCATCGACCCCGATCTCGGCGCGATCTTCGACCCGCTCGGCAACGCCGTGCACACCGCGCTCTCCTTCCCGATGAGCGGCGAGGACGTCCTCATCACCGGCGCCGGGCCGATCGGGGTGATGGCGACCGCGATCGCGCGCCACGTCGGGGCCAGGTATGTGGTGGTCACCGATGTCTCGGACGGCCGCCTCGAGCTGGCGCGGGCGGTGGGCGCGGACCGCGTCGTCAACGTCTCCCGCGAGCGCATCGCCGAGGCCCAGCGCGATCTCGGCATGACGGAGGGCTTCGACGTCGCCCTCGAGATGTCGGGCAGCCCGAACGCCATCGCCGAGCTCATCGAGAACTGCAACCACGGGGCCAAGGTCGCTCTGCTCGGCCTGCCCTCCGATCCATTCACGATCGACGCGGCGAAGGTCATCACGCACATGCTCACGCTCAAGGGCATCTACGGCCGGGAGATGTTCGACACCTGGTACAAGATGACGTTCATGCTGCAGAACTCCGAGCGGCTGCGCGACGCCATCAGGTCGGTCATCACCGACCGCTTCCCGGCCGAGCAGTGGGCCGACGCCTTCGCCGCGGCCCGGTCGGCCGAGGGCGGCAAGGTCATCATGGACTGGAGCTGAAGGAGCGAGCGAGCATGACATACGGGGCTATTCGCGAGCAGCTGGCCGGTGAGCTGACAGCCATCGAGGAGGCAGGGCTCTTCAAGCGCGAGCGCCAGATCACGACGCCCCAGTCGGCGCACATCGGGACGACCCAGGGGCCGGCGCTGAACTTCTGCGCGAACAACTACCTCGGCCTGGCCGACCACCCCGACGTCGTCGCCGCGGCCCGCAAGGCCCTGGACGACTGGGGCTTCGGGATGGCCTCGGTGCGCTTCATCTGCGGGACCCAGACCCAGCACCGCGAGCTGGAGCGCGAGATCGCGCAGTTCAGCGGCACCGACGACGCGATCCTCTTCCCGTCCTGCTTCGACGCCAACGGTGGCATCTTCGAGGTGCTCATGGGGCCCGAGGACGCGATCATCTCGGACGCCCTCAACCACGCCTCGATCATCGATGGCGTCCGGCTGTCCAAGGCCCAGCGCTACCGCTACTCAAACCGCGACATGGCCGACCTGCGCAGCCAGCTCGAGGCCGCCCGCGACGCCGACGCCCGACGCATCCTCATCGTCACCGACGGCGTTTTCTCGATGGACGGCTACTACGCCACGCTCGTCGAGATCTGTGATCTGGCAGAGGAGTTCGGCGCCATGGTCATGGTGGACGACTCCCACGCCGTGGGCTTCGTCGGGGAGCACGGTCGGGGGACGCACGAGCACTGCGGCGTCTTCGACGGGGTGACCAACCGGGTCGACATCATCACCGGCACCCTCGGCAAGGCGCTCGGCGGTGGGAGCGGCGGCTACGTCGCCGCCCACCAGGAGATCGTCGACCTGCTCAAGCAGCGGGCGCGCCCCTACCTGTTCTCCAACGCCGTCGCACCGAGCATCATCGCCGGCTCCCGGGCAGCGCTGGCCATCGCCCGCGACTCGAGCGAGCAGCGCGAGCGGCTGAAGCACAATGCTGCCCTCTTCCGCTCCCTCATGACCGAGGCCGGCTTCGACCTGCTGCCGGGCTCGCACCCGATCGTGCCGGTCATGTTCCCAGGAGAGGACGGCGCCCGTCGGGCGACCGAGATCGCCGACGCCATGCTCACGCGCGGCGTCTACGTCATCGCCTTCAGCTTCCCGGTCGTTCCCCGCGGTCAGGCCAGGATCCGGGTCCAGCTCAGCGCCGCGCATACGGACGACGACATCCGCACGTGTGTGGATGCCTTCGTCGCGTCCCGGGACGAGGTCGGCTAGAGAACTGGTCGGCTAGAGAACTGGTCGGCTAGAGGCGAGCCAGCTCGGTCGCCAGGTCGTCCAGGCCGAGGGCGCCGAGGGACAGTGCCTTCATGTGCCACGCCTTGAGATCGAAGGTCTCGCCCCGCTCCTCGTGCGCGCGCCGAGCGGCCTCGCGACCCTCGAGCCAGACGCGCTCACCGAGCTTGTAGGAGATCGCCTGCCCCGGCCAGCCGAGGTAGCGCACGACCTCGGACTCGATGAAGTCGGCGGGCCGACCCGAGTGCATCTTGAAGAACTGCTCACCGAGCTCTGGGGTCCAGGTCTGTCCGGGAGCCAGCGGTGAGTCGGCCGGGATGGGCAGCTCGAGGTGCATGCCGATGTCGATGACGACGCGGACGGCGCGCATCATCTGGGCGTCGAGGTAGCCCATGCGGGCCTCGTCGTCGAGGTAGCCCAGCTCGTCCATGAGCCGCTCGGCATAGAGCGCCCAACCCTCGGTCGCTCCACTCGAGGACCCGACCGAGGTCTGGAAGAGGGACAGCTGCGGCGCGACGTACACCCACTGCGCGAGCTGGAGGTGGTGACCCGGAACGCCCTCGTGGTACCAGGTCGAGATGAGGTCGTAGATGGGGAACTCGGTGCGACCCAGCGTCGGCAGCCAGGTCCGGCCGGGCCGGCTGAAGTCCATCGAGGGCCGGGTGTAGTACGGCGCGGCGGCCGAGCCGCTCGGCGCGATCATCGCCTCCACCTTGCGCAGCGGCTCGGCGATGTCGAAGTGCGTGCCGTCGAGGTCGCGGATCGCCTCGTCCATCATGTCCTGTAGCCACTGCCGCGCCTCCTCGACGCCGACGACCTTGCGCCCGAACTCGTCGAGGTGCCGCATCGCCTCGACCGGCGTGGAGCCGGGGAGGATACGCTCGGCGAGCTCCTCCATCTCCGCGCGGATCCGGAGGTACTCCCCCCAGCCCCACTCGTAGGCCTCCTGGGGATCGATGTCGGCACCGATGATCCGCTTGGCGCAGCGGCGGTACCGCTCGGCACCGACTGCGTCCGGAGTTCCTTCTGCCTCAGGCAAATACGTGTCGAGCAGGTATGCGCGCAGCGCCTCGGTCGCCTCCGTCGCCTTGGCCGCAGCCTCGCCGAGCGACTCCTGCTGATCCGCCGGTCCATTGCTTGCGAAGTCGCGCCACCAGTCGCTGCTCACCCACTCGCCCATGAGCGAGGCGAGCTCGCGCACCTGGCGGGGAGCCGCATACAGACTCCGCGAGCGGCCCTCGTCGAGCGTCTTGATCCAGGAGCCGTATGCGTCGGGCACCTTCGCCATCCGCCGCCCGATCGCCGCCCAGTCCTCATCCGTGCCGGTCGGCATGAGGTGGAAGACCCCGCGGACCGACTGCGGCGGGCCGAAGATATTGCGGATCTCGCGCAGCTGATCGCCGGCTCCGTAGCCCTCGATCACCACCCCGAGGCGGTCGCGGAGCAAGGTGGCACAACGGCGCTCGAGCTCGTCGAGGTCTTCGCTGTCGAGCTCGTCCAGGGCGGCCAGAGTCCGCTCAGCCAGCTCGACCTCCGCTGCGTACCCCGCCGGTGAGAGGTCCGGCAGCCGGTCCTCGTACGGCCGCACGCCGAGTGCGGTGGAGAGCAGCGGATTCAGCTCCGCCAGCTCGTTGACGTAGGCGTCGGCGAGCGCGCGAGGGGTGCGCGCCTTGGTGGGGTCTTCGATGCGGGCCTGAGAGGTCATCCCCATATCCTCGCAAAGGGGTGAACCCTCGGCATCCGCAGGCTGTCCGACATCTGTGAAAGGCGCGATCCGCCGTTGATCGGCTCCTGTGGACCACTGGGCACAACTGATTCCGTCGCGATTTCCCACGTCGGCAACGATATGGGCAATAATCTCGCCATGAGCCACCCCGCGCACGACCCGAACACCCGTCGCCAGTTCCCGCCCGCCTCCCGCCCCCTCGACCCGCAGCGCGTCGAGGAGCTCCTCGCGGCCGAGTGGGACCGCTTCGTTGCGGACACTCCCGAGTCAGGCGTCCACAACAAGCGCGCCTCCGAGGTCCTCCCGCTCGGGGTGACGAGCTCCTTCCAGCACTGGGACCCGTACCCCATCTCGATCCAGTCGGCGCGCGGTGCCTGGCTGACCGACATGGACGGCCGTCGGCTGCTCGACCTGTCGATGGGCTTCGGCGCGATGCTCGTCGGTCACCTCAACGAGAAGGTCGTCGAGCACGTCACCGACGCCCTCCAGAACACCGGCACCCTCTTCGTCACGCCGTCCCCGCAGGCGACCGAGGTGAGTGAGCGGTTCAAGGAGCGGTTCGGCCTGGACATGCTCCGCTTCACCAACTCGGGCACCGAGTCGCTCATGTATGCGATCAGGTCCGCCCGCGCGTACACGGGCCGCAAGGCGGTCGTGAAGATCGAGGGTGGCTACCACGGCGGCTACGACCCTCTGCAGGTGTCGGTGAAGCCTGACCTGTCCGAGATCGGCCCGGCCGACAACCCGACGCCGCAGGTGCCGTTCGATGTCGAGGCGGGGACCGTGTACGTCGTCGCCTACAACGACCTCGACCAGCTGCGCCGGGTGTTCACCGAGCACGGATCCGAGATCGCCTGCTTCGTCGTCGAGCCGGTCATCGAGAACCTGGCCATCGTCCTTCCCGACGAGGGCTACCTCGCCGGCGTCCGCGCGCTCTGCGACGAGTTCGACATCGTCCTCATCTTCGACGAGGTCAAGACCGGTCTGACCGCCGGCCCCTCCGGCGCTGCCCAGCGGCTGAGCGTCCAGCCCGACCTCATCACGCTCGCCAAGTCGATCGGCGGCGGCCTGCCGCTCGCGGCCTTCGGCGGCAAGCGCGAGGTGATGGAGGTGGTCGTCGACGGCCGGATGGCGCACTTCGGCACCTACAACGGCAACCCACTCGTCATGGCCGCTGCCAAGGCGGTCGACGAGCTCTGCACCCCCGAGGCACTCGAGGCGGCCGAGGCGCTCAACGTGCGCGCTCTCGACGCCATCGACGCGGTGATCGCCGAGTACGAGCTCCCCGCGCACACTGTGTCCCTGGGCATCAAGGGCTGTGTCACCTGGTCCACCACCCCCGTCCGGAACTACCGCGACTACAAGGCGACCGACTTCCGGGTCGCCGAGCTCTCCTGGCTCTGGGGAGTCAACCGCGGCATCCTCACCCCGCCCGGGCTGGACGAGCAGTGGCTGGTCTCGCTGGCCCACACGGACGAGGACATGAACCTGCTCGTCGAGCACTTCCGGGAGCTGGCGCAGGCGTTGCGCGCCTGAAGCGTCAGAGCTGCGCCGGGTTGCTTCAGGTGAGCAGCTCGGCGAGAAGTCCGGCTGCGATGTTGCGGCCGGTGAGCAGGAGGACGACCGGGCCGTCGCCGTCGATGAGTCCGGCTCGCAGAGCTGCGAGGCCGACGGCGCCGCTGCCTTCGACAACGAAGCCATGTTCGGTCGCCAGCTCCCGCACTGCTGAACGGATCTCACTCTCTGCGGCCGCGCATACCCTGGTGCCACAGGCGGCAAGAATGCCCGGCGTAATGCTCCCCGGCTCGAGGTTCCCGGCCAGGCCATCGGCGATGGTCGGCCCGATCGGCACCGTGACGATCTCGCCGTGCTCGATCGCGGCCGAGCACGCGCGAGAGGCCTCGGTCTCGACGCCGATGACGCGCCAGTCGGTGTGCTGCGCCAGGGCCAGTGAGAGACCTGCGGCAAGGCCTCCGCCGCCGACGGGTGCAACCACGATGGCCGGCTCGTTCAGCTGCTCCACGAGCTCGTATGCAACGGTCGCCTGTCCCGCGACGACCACCGGGTCGTTGTAGGGCGAGACGAATTGCCCTGTCTCTTGAGCGATCTCGAGAGCGGCAGACTCGGCCGCATCGTAGTCGGCACCGACCTGGCGGAGGTCGATGTCGAAGTCGCTCAGCGCTGCCACCTTGGCCGGCGACGCGGTCTCCGGGACGACGACGGTGGCCGGGATGCCGAGACCGGTGGCTGCATACGCGATGCCCAGACCGTGGTTGCCGGCCGAGGCGGTGACGATGCGTTGCTGGGTGGTCGGGTTGCTCTTGCCGTACGCCGCGCAGGCGGCGAAGGCTCCGCGGACCTTGAAGGACCCCGTCGGCTGCAGCGTCTCGAGCTTGGCGTAGACGGGTCGGTCGATGCCCTGGAGCCTCAGCCGCACCAGCGGCGTCGGTGCCAGGTGCCCGGTGACGATCTCGCGCGCTTGGGCGAGGGTGTCCAGGGTGACCGGGTCGAGTGGCGTCATTCCCATATCATTCCCCACCGACAAGGCATCCCGTCGCTAATCCGCTTCAGAATCCTGCAAATTCGATGTGGATAGGCATTGTCGCACTCATCCATCTCCAGTAGTATCGAACGTACGTTCTCAATGGGGGGAGCGCTCGACGACCGAGGGGGTGGCGCATCGTGACCGATGCCGAACCGCTCGCTGCGCTGGTCGCAACCCTCGTTTCCGCTGCTGACTCCGTCCGTGGACTCGAGACCGACCTCGCCGCGGCCGCGTCGGACAGCCGCGTGCAGATGAGCGACCTCGCCCGCCTCATCGAGATGGTGAACCAGGTCAGCCGCGCAGCGGACGGGATCGAGGCCCGCGCCCTCGCCGCGTTCGCCCGCAGGGACGAGGTGTACGACCCCGAGAACGTCCTCGACGAGCCCGACCAGGTGGTGCGCTCGGCGGGGTTCGTCCACGACGACGCCGACCTGGAGGTGTCGCACCTCATCGGCATCACGGAGGGCTCGGCGTCCACTCGGGTCCGGCGCTCGGCGGCCCTCGCAGCGCGGTTCCCGCAGACACTGCGAGCCGTGACCGCGGGTCACGTCGAGCTGTGGCAGGCGCACCAGATCGTCGAGGAGTGCAGTCTCCTCGACGATGAGGAGGCACGGGCGGTCGATGAATGGATCGCCAAGCGACTCAAGGGGATCAACCCGACGAGGATCCGAGCCGTCGCGCGCTATGCCATCACGCGCACCAACCCCGACAAGCTGCGCCAGCGTGCTGCCCGGGCTCGACGCGGCCGCATGCTCGAGGTGACCCCGGCGCACGAGCCCGGACTCGCGCAGGTGTACGCGCTCATCCCGAGCCACCAGGCCGCAGCGATCTGGGAGGCCGCGTCCGAGCTCGGCAAGCAGTACCAGCAGCTCGATCCTTCGCTGACCGCTGACCAGGCCCGCGCCGACGCCTTCGTCGACCTGATCCTGGCCGACGTCGACGTACGCGCTTCCCTCACCCTCGGTATGCCCGTCGTCACGAGCGCCGCCTCAGCCGTCGGCGACGCCCACCCGACCGATGATGCTGATGACCACATGGGTCCGGGCGGGCCCTTCGAGAGCGAGGCCAGCAGCTCGGGCAACGCAGGGACGGAAGGGTGCCCGACGTCCTCCGACGACGGACCCCTTGATCCCGATGACACTTCAGCAGGCCCCGATTTCGAGCCCATCGAGCGCGACCTGTGTGGACCCGACGAGGAGTACGACGGTCCCGGCGTGAGACCGGACCGGATACCGCCCTGGATGCTCGATCCGGACGACACGTGCGAGCTCGCAGCGCCCATCGGAGGAACCGGACCCATGGCCGGAGCCTTCACGAGCGGAGTCACGGTGCCCAAGATCGGCTACATCCCCGCCGACGTCATCGCCCGACTCCTCGAACGCATGGACCTCGGGATCGCCCGTGCACTCATCGACGCCAATGACGGCACTCTCGTCGAGACGATCACCGATGCCTACCGCCCGAACCGCAGGATGAAGCACTTCGTCGCCGTGCGCGACGGTCAGTGCCGGATGTTCGGCTGCGGCCGGTCAGCGATGAGCTGCGACCTCGACCACGCCGTGCCGCACGACAGGGGCGGTCCCACGTCGCCGACGAACCTCGCCGGCCTGTGCCGTCACCACCACCGCGCCAAGCAGGCGCGCCATTGGCTCTATCACTTCGACCCCGCTACCGCCGAAGCCACCTGGATCAATCGCCGCACGGGCACGGTTCGCTCGACCCAGCCGCAGGCCTCGCTGGCTGCGCACGGAAGGAAGGGCGACGACAACGCTGAAGGGTCGTCATCCACGTCGCCGGCTGCGCAGGAACCAGGCTCCGCCGCAGACTGGAGAGCGACCACACCCGGTCATCTGCAGTTCTACACAGGAATCGGGCCGCTCCCGTTCTGAGCGCCGTTGGCGGGCAGCTCACCGATAGGTCAGCAGCCCCGACCCGCCGTCGGCCTGAACCCCTTCGAGGTGGGTATGCGCATTGAACGAGACCATCGACAACCCACGGCCACCGCGGATGACCTTCGTGACGGAGGTGTTGACCATGACCCGGTTGAGCGCCGGCCAGAGCGAGGCATCCCCGGCGATGAGGTGCGACGCGGCCATACCGATGGGGCCACCTGAGGTGACGACCACAGCGGTCCCCCGCTCTGGCTGCAGCTCGGCAACCTCCTCCAGTCCCGCGACCACCCGTGCGCTGAAGGCAGGGAAGGACTCGGCATAGCCGGCGTCGCCATCGGCGGTCGTCCATCGATGGGTGGCGACCTCGAAGATCTCCTGGAAGGCCTGGCGGGGGCGTCCCGTGGCCGCCAGCTCCGCCATCATCACCGCGCGGTCCCGGAACCGGGGCGCGTGGAGCTCGACGACCTGCTCGAAGTCGAACTCGTTCCAGCGCGGGTCGACCACCTCCGCCGCCCCGTCCACTCCGAGACCGTCGAGGATCCCGGCAGCCGTCTCCGCATGACGACGCTGTCCTCCGCGGACCAGGACATCCGGACGCACCCCGGCGGCCGCGAGGGCACGACCGAGAACCCGCGACTGCTCGTGACCGAGGTCGGAGAGGGCGTCGTAGTCATCGGCGCCGAAGGAGGCCTGCCCGTGCCGGACCAGGAGAATCTGTTTCACCCCCGCGACCCTATCCGTACGGGGGATCGGCGCACCGAGGCCCAGGACGTACGCTGTTCTGATGCCCTACGTCACCCGCGTCTTCCGCTTGCTGAGCGGATGCGTCATCCTCGGCGTGGGGGTCGCCCTCATCCTCACCGCGGACCTCGGCTCGGACGGCTTCTCGACCCTCGTCAACGGGCTGCGGCTGTTCACCGGCTGGCCGTTCTTCATCGCGAACGTCGTCGTCTCGGTGGCGTTCCTCATCATCGCTGCCACCCGACGGGTCATCCCGGGGCTCGGCACGATCGCTCAGATCGCCGTCGTCGGGGCCGTCGCCTCGATCGCCCTGGAGTCGCTCACCACCCCGACCGAGCTGCCCAGCCGCATCGCCCTGCTCATCGCGGCACTACCGGTCCTGGCCGTCGGGATCGCGCTCTACCTCGGTTCCCACCTGGGCGCCGGCCCGATGGAAGCGGCCGGGCTCGCGTGGGATCCTCCGATCCCCTTCAAGTGGAGCTACAACCTCATCCAGCTCATCGGCGCCGTCGCGGGATGGCTGCTCGGTGCCACGATCGGCGTCGCCACCGTGGTAGTCATCCTCGTGCTCGGACCGCTCATCGACCTCGCCGCACACCTGCTCCGGCTCGACGTGCACCAGGGTCCGCGAGTACGCGCCGACAAGGTGACGGGCTAGTCGGACACGGCGTCGCGGTGAGGTAGGAGCCTTTCGATCAGGCCAGTCCGAACAGCCGGGCAGCATTGTCGTGGAGCACCTTCCGCTCCCACTCGACGCCCAGACCCATCCCCAGCACAGCATCCACCGCTTCCAGGTACGGGTAGGGGATGTTGGGGAAGTCCGTCCCGAACAGTACCCGGTCACCGAGCCGAACCAGGTCGTCCCGCCGATCGGCCGGGAACGGCATCGTGCTCTCGGTGAACCGGGTGAAGGCCATGGTCGTGTCGAGGTGGACCCGCGGGAAGTCGTCGGCGAGATCGAGGAACGCCCCGTACTCCGGCATACCCATGTGCGCGGCCACCATCGTCAGGCGCGGGAACCGCTCGAGGAGAGTGCGCATACGAGCCGCTCCGGTGAACTCGCCGGGAGTCGGACCGTTGCCGCCGTGCAGGATGACGGGCGTGCCGCTCTCCTCCAGCGCGGCCCACACGTCGTCGAGCAACGGGTCGTGCGCGTCATAGGCACCGACCTGGAGGTGCACCTTGAAGACCTGCACCCCCGACTCGAGCGCGGCGGCGACGTAGTCCGCGACACCGGGCTCGGGATAGAACGTCGCCGACCGCAGGACATCCGGGTGCGCGTCCGCGAAGTCGGCGCTCCAGTCGTTGAGCCACTGCGCCATGCCCGGCTTGTGCGGGTAGCTGAGCGACGAGAACCGCCTGACCCCGAACGACCGGAGCATCTCCACCCGCGCCTCGTCGTCCATCCGGTAGGCGATCGGCCACTCGCGCCCGGTCAGCGGCCCGGCGGAGTCGAAGTAGGCCCAGACCTTGCGCATCACGGAGTGGGGCATGAAGTGCGTGTGCACATCGATCAGAGAGGGTATGCCGCGCTCACCGAGGCGGGCCAGGATCAGCTCGGACTCGTTCTCGGGCAGCAGAACTGGCGCAGCGGGCATGCGGGCTAGTCTGCCAGGGCGGGTCGACGCCTCCGGACCCCGGCGAGGAGTGCGGCGGTTGCGTTGAGGGCCCAGTGCACGGCGACGGGGGCGACGACGGAGTCGGTCCGCCGGCGGAGGGCGAGGAAGGCCAGGCCTGCCGCGCCGGTGGCGACAGCCGCTCCGGCAGCGGTAGCCAGAGCGGGTCGTGGGCGGTCCTCCAGGAGTGCGCCGATGCCCTCGTTGTCGGACGCGAGGGTCAGTGCGCCGAGGACGTGCCAGAGACCGAAGGCCGTGGCGCCCACCGCAGTGGCTGCAGCCGGGGACAGGTGGCGCCGGAGGGAGGCATCGAGGACCGAGCGGAAGAGGACTTCCTCGGGGACGGCGGTCGCGAGCGGGATCGTGAGGAAGGCCCCCCGAGCCGCGGCCGGCGCAGTCGAGTAGCGGGCATCGGCGCGGAAGCCCTGCGCCGCGGGCAGCCAGGATGCAGCACTGATCGTCCCGATGGTGGCCGAGGCGGCGAGCGCGGCGGCGGTGACGCCCCGGCGGTTGGCGGCTGGGTCCAGCCCGAGCTCGGCGGCCGTCAGCCCGCTGGCCCGGGCTCCGGCCAGGAGCGCGAGCGCACCGAGCGGGACGACCGCATCGCCGGGTGCGCGGGTGCGTTGGGCGAGGACGTTGACCACCGCGAGTCCCCCGAGGACCGCGACCGAGCGTCCCACGTCGGTTCGAGTCACCGGATCACTGTATGTGGCTGTCGCTCCCGATGGGCCTGCGCCATCCGCGCCACCAGGTCGGCCGGGGCGATCTGACTCCGCTCGTTCCGGCCTGCGTCGATGACCTCGACGCGGCCGGCGCTGACCTCGCGCTCACCGACGACGGCGATGAGGCTCACCCGTCGCAGGCGGGCATCCCGGATGCGGGCGCCGAGCTGACCGGCAGCACGACGAGCTGACGGGGAGCGAGCCAGAACGGCAGCCGTCCGCCGTAGTGCTCGAGCAGTGCGGCGGTCACCCGCTCCATCGACCCGACGGTGCCGCGGTGGATCATGACGACGGGGTGATCGTCACCATCGGCGCCGTGGTAGGTCAGGCCGAAGCGCTGGGGGATGGTGAAGTCGAGCTGGACGGTGGCGATGGTCTCCTCGTGGCCCTGCTCGTCGCGCAGCTGCAGGTCGAGCTTCGGCCCGTAGAAGGCCGCCTCGCCCGGGCCGTCCACGACCTCGACGACCCCCTGTGCCGCCCGGCGGAGAGCGTCCTCGGCATCGCGCCACTGCTCCTCCGAGCCGAGCCACTGACGCTTGTCATCGCGCATCGAGAGCCGGATGTGGTCGACCGGGAGCCCGAGGATCTGCTGGGCGCGGAGCGCAGCACGCAGCCCGAGCGCCGCCTCGTGCTCCACCTGGTCGGGGCGGCAGAAGACGTGGGTGTCGTCGAGATTGATCTGCCGGACCCGGCTCAGTCCGGAGACGACGCCAGAGCGCTCGGCCCGGAACATTGCACCGAGCTCGTTGAGGCGCATCCGGCAGCCCGCGGTAGGAGTGCGGCCGCGACGCATAGATGAGCGCGTGGTGCGGACAGTTCGCCGGACGGAGCATGACCTCGTCCTCGCCGAGCGGCATAGCCGGGAACATGTCCGAGGCGAACTTCGCGAGATGACCGGAGCGCATACAGACTGCGCTTGCCGAGAACGGGCGAGTAGACGTCCTGGCACCCGTCGGCGCGGGCCAGATCCTTGGCGAGTCGCTGCAGCTCGTCGCGGATCGCGGCACCGTCGGGGAGCCAGAGCGGAAGGCCGGACCCGGCCAGCGGGTCAGAGGCGTAGATGTCCAGGTCGCGGTTGAGATCGCGGTGGTCGTGGGGCATGTCAGGTCCTCGATATCGGGTCAACGGCTTTTCGCCACGACCCCGGCCCAGGTCGTGGCGGGCCGGCCGAGGAGGCAGGCGAGGTCGTCGCTCTGCCCGACGAGCCCCTCCTTGTCGTAGGAGGCGAACATCGCGAGCAGGTCATCGCGTGCCTGCTCGGTCAGTCCGGCACCAGGGCCGTCGGCCCAGTCCCGGACCCGCATCGTCTCTGCCGTGACCTCACGCCCGAGCACCTCGGTCGCGGTGCGCGACATGTCCCGCACCGAGAGCACTTCTGGCCCGACGAGGTCGTAGTCGGCACCCTCGTGCCCTGCCTCCGTGAGCACTACTGCGGCCGCCTCACCGACGTCGTCGAGAGCGACGTTCGTGAAGGGTGAGTCGATCGAGTAGGGCACCGTGAGGCGACCCTCGAGCGCTGCCGGGAGGAGGTTCTCGTGGTAGGCGGCGGGTCGGACGATCGTCGAGGTGGGTAGGAGCTGCCGGATCCGCTGCTCCGCCAGGTGCTTGCGCCAGTGGTGCGGCATGGTCGAGTCGTCCGGGTGCAGGACCGAGTGGAAGACGAAGCGAGGGACGCCGGCATCGAGGGCGGCTGTGGCGACGCGGTGGGCGATGGAGACCTCGTCCGGGTGCATGTTGGGAGCGAGGTGGTAGACGGCGTCGACGCCGTCCAGCGCCTCGGCAACGCCATGACCGGTCTCGAGGTCGAGGTCGGGCCGGCGACCTTCCCGCACGCTGACGCCCCTGGCGGCGAGCGCACGGGACACCGCACGGCCGGTCTTGCCCGACGCGCCGATGACGAGAATCAATCCCGGGTTCCCCACAGGGGGAGCCTAAGGTGTCACCCCATCTTGAGGTTGATCCCCGAGGTCTTCTGCTTGAACATCTCCGCGATGAGGTCGGCGATGTGGGCGCCCGCCTCGAGTGGGCTGGTGCCCTCCCGGTGGATGTTGGAGACGCAGTTCCGGTCCGACTCCGGCATCCCGACCCGTGCCTGGTAGGCGAGGTACGCCGAGAGCGACTCCGGCGTCGCCAGGCCGGGGTGCTCGCCCAGGAGCACACACGTCACGCCTGCGCCGAGCGCCTCCGAGATGGGCTCCATGGAGCGCACCCGTCCGTACTTGACGAAGAACGGGGTGCCGGCGGTCAGCCCGTGCAGCTTCAGACCCTGCAGGAGCGCCGGGAGCAGATCGCGGACATTGGCCTCCACCGCCGTCGACGACAAGCCGTCCGACACATAGACCTGCACCTGCGGGTTCGGCTGGCAGCGCTGCTTGACCTCGGCGATGGCCTCGTCGTCGAACTGCGCTCCCAGGTCCGGCCGGGTGAGGTACTCGTCCTTGGTCCGGCACCGCGTCTCGATCTCCTCCGACAGAGAGTCGGGGTCCGACCGGGCATCGGGCGCCCGGATGATCGGTACGTTCTGGAGCGGCAGGAGCGACTGCGCGAACTCGATGGTCGCCCCCGAGACCTCCGTGGTGTGGATGCCCGCACCCACGACGGTGGCGGCGATGGTCTCGGCAGCGCGGTGCCGCTCGACGAGACGGAAAGCACTGTCCTCGGCGATGGCGGCCCCCAGCAGCGGACCGACGTCCCCGTAGCGGAACGAGTCGGCACTGCGGGGCGTCTCGACGAGGTCCGCCACACCACCTGAGAAGCAGATGACACCGGGACTCAGGCCGGCGGGAAGCGGTTCGCACCCGGTCGTGTAGAGCGTGGCGTGGAGGCTGTCCCTGGGTGCCAGGCTCCGTGCCATCGCGAGCTGGTGCGCCATCGCCCGCGTCAGAGCGGTGAGCCGGTCGACATCGGCATCGTCACCGGCGCCACGGTCAGCCCGAGGTGCTCGGCGACCCGTCGGACCGGGGC
>Ga0209312_1000235_pt1 | contig 58634 bp, 65 predicted proteins | sample BioC13SIPDNA_4_FD_185744 | JGI IMG/M metagenome (GOLD analysis project Ga0209312, IMG submission 185744) | Anaerobic biogas reactor microbial communites from Washington, USA - Biogas_R1_B C13 SIP DNA (SPAdes) (version 2) | ecosystem: Engineered > Bioreactor > Anaerobic > Unclassified | place... | reverse complement strand
TACGGCGGACATTATGGCTGAAGCATTCTTCTCCGTTTCACGGGAACTTGTCAGACAAGGAATTTCCCATGCCCTTGGGTGGAAGAACATGGAGACGGGGCTCTATGAGGAATACAACATAAAGACTGCAGAGGATATATCGGCAATAATTGAACATATTCTGTCAAATACAGTAGGCCCCGGCAATGCAACCATAGCCGCTTGTTTCCGCCGGAGCTACGCACAATGTGCCTACGCCCATGTCATAGTAGTGACTCCATACATAGAGCCGGATATAACAGCCCTATACAACGGCAACAGGGTGACCGCCCTGCTTGCCGGAGGAGCACCGGAAAGCGACGGTATGAGACCAGACGGCGTGTATGTATTGTCATTTGTGGAAGAAAATTATAAGCGCGATCTGAGCAAACTGGAGCTTTGATATATGAAGAAAAAAACAAAGGATTGCAGAGAAGCAGGGCTGAGCTTTGCGGGAGAAGGGGAAAAGGAGAGAGGGTACGAGCGAATATTCCCACTGCTTCTGACCCTTTCCGTCTATATTTCTTTTATTGGCGTGTTTATGGCCATTTTAGAATCCGATGATCTGCCATGGGCTGCAATCGCCGTCGGTACCGCAGTTGCTTTTATGGAGCATTTCACGCCGGGCGGAAAGACAAAATGGATTGCAAACTGCGTGCTTTTATCTGTGTCGGTCATAGCTCTGATAATCTGGCGCAGTGCGATACTCGACGGCATGAGGCTTATTCTGAACCAGATGTTCACTGTGAGCGAAAAATACCAGCAGTACATATATGAACGATTTCCGATATCCGCTAATGCGGGAAATCACAGTCTCTGCATAACTGCCGCCATGATATTTATTTGCGGAGTATCTGCTGTGATGTGTCATTATGCAGTGAGACAGAAAAGCGGATCGTTGTTGGAAGCTATATTTCTGATGACATTAGCTGCGGAAATATACTATGGCATATTTCCGCAGCTATGGACGGTGATACTGTTTGGAATTACCGGATTGTGCGTTCTTTACCGCCAACACAATGGTAAAGCTTTTGTTTCAAGCGTAATTCTGCTTGCGGTTGCTATGGTCGCGTCGGTCATCGTTTTGGCGGCCTATACCGGGCCGAGTGCCCAGCAAACTGAACTTACAGAGGACATACGGGACAGGTTAGACGAACATATAGAGCAACAAGTTAATAATCCAATTAAACCCCGGCAGGAGCAGGTACAGAAGGAGACGGAAAATACAGATCTTAAAGAAGACAAAGTATCCGATCGCTCTGACTATACGTCCGCCGGCAAGAACTATCAGACCAAACATGAAAAACAATTTGAGGGCAATAGGGCCGGTCTTGCGCACAAGAGAATGCCTTGGATTTGGATATTTGTTGGACTCATACTGTTGTCACTGCTTTTCCGGTATTTCGTGCGGATGCACAGAGCCAAAAAACGCCGCAGAGTTTTCGATTCTTCCGACTATGCGGCAGCCATCGACGGAATGTTTCGGCATTCGGTCAACTGGCTGGAAGCCTGTGGACTGAAGACAGGCAACAGCCTGTTTTCACAGTATTCAAAGCAGGTATCGAAAATGCTGTCAGAGGAATACGGGATGAAATATTCCGCTGCGGTCAGACTGTGGGAGGAAACCGTATACAGTAGTCATGTCATGGGCGAGAAAGAGGTAGGCCGTATGAGGGAGTTTCTTGACGATACGTCGGAAAATGTCAGAGACCATGTAGGAGCGTTTACAAGGTTTAAAATAAAATACTGCTATTTTCTGTGAGGGGGGTTAAATAAAGAATGAAGACAAAGGAAATCATCTCTCTTGTGCTGGCGCTCACTATAGTACTGTGTACCACCGGCCGCAGGCAGAGAACGACTTATGCCCAGACAGAAATGAACAATGCTGACGCCCTTCAGATGGACGACTACCGGGAGCAGACACAGCAGGAGCAGACGCAGCAGGAGATTGAAGACCCCGAACCGACAGAGGCCAGCCCGGAAGTTATACCGGAGAAACATATTGAGGCGTCCACCAGCAATGATTCGGCAGACACGATAAAAGTTCCCGACAAGACAAATCAGGACGGCTCTGCTGGAAATCAGGGCGGAGAAGGCCCGAATACAGCGGGTGATACCGGAAATGACGCTGTTACAGTTACCGATCCGACAGATGACGGAGGTCAGACGAAACCATCTGGCGACGGCGGAAGCGTTGAGACAATAATGGACAAATACGCCGATTTTCTTGAGGATGGGGTCGGCAGACTGTATCCATGTCAAGTGAGCTATATATATCTGGAAGGCGAGGAAGGTTATCAAACTTTCAGCCGAGGATCAGATGAAAACCAACTTATTATGGAATCGGGCTGTTATATTGTCCCTGTCACCGTCAAACTTGGCGGTTCCTCTGTTGCACTTTGGCTATCTATATATAATGTATATTTCCCATCCAAATCCTCGCTTGCAAGTTGTGTGAAGTCCGTTTTTGCCTGCTCGGTTTTGAGCTTCAATATTCCGTCGGCACGGTAGCAGTCATCCATGTTTTTCTCAAGGGCGGCGTTTGCACTTCGCTGTAAGACGCTCTCGGCGGCATAGTAGTTTTGGTAGGCTCCACCCAGCTCCATAATAAGCATGGTCATCAGCAGCATGACGAACACCAAGCCGATGAACAAAACGGAGCTGCTGCCTCTCTTGTCGGTAAGTAGCTTTTTCATTTGAAATACACCTCGCTCATGCCGCCCACCTGCGCTCGAATGGGCAAGCTTAATTCAAGCGTCTTACTGCCCACCTGTACAATTTTAATCTTGTAATCCGCTGTCAGCTTGACGGTGAAGTCTTCACAAAGCTGAATTTTGTTCTCGGTGTAGTAATCAGCAGCGACATTAATCTCAAGGTTTTGCAAGTCACCACCCTCAATTTGGGAAAGGAGACTATCAATCTTGGTACGGTCATATACTCCGGTAACCTCAATTTGGCGTGTAACCTTACGGCATAGATAGGCGGCGTTATAGCATTGGGAAATGTAAACAAAGGCAGTCACAATAGTTGCAAAGATACTCCCGTCTTGTTATAGCTCCACTGCCACGTTACAAACTGAACGCCATAGCCGTTGTGATGATCATGTCCAGCGAGGACGAATCCGTTAAATTCAGCCAGGAGCCGATAGCTCTCGTCGAGTCCACCGGCCTTGAGAATAGGGGCGGATTCCATCAGGTGCATATATTCTGATACTGTTTCCGCTATGTCCGTGGCTTTTTGTAGTGCGTGCTCCAGATGTTCAGCAGCCATATCCTCTGGTCGATAGCGGATGCTGCCTCCGCCGCTGATCTTGCAGACGGGATGACCATTCAGCAAGACAGGCAGGAGATTGTCCTCCTGAGGCATTGTCTCCAGCCCCTCACGCTTCAGGGCAATGGCCAGCTCAGCAAGGTATCTGTTTCTCTGATTTTCATCGATGGGTTTCATTGTGATCCTCCTCAAATTTATTGTGATAATGAAAAAGGGCGCCAGTTTCTATCGGCCTTACCACGGCCCGAAACTGACGCCCTTGAAGCTTATATTTGGTTTTTATCTCTGAAAATATAAATAGCGCCCTTTTTGAAATCAGCGGCATTTCAAAAAGGGCGCTATTTAAAAAATACTCAGATGGTGGTTCAAATCCTGCCCAAATGGGAAAATGGGAGGTTTGCATCTACGGAAGCTGAGGTGAAAATATTGAGGGTAAAAAGCCCGGAAAAGGCTGATGCAGCAAGCGTTTCCGCTTGCTGCATCTAATGTGACCGTATCACATGGCGAGTGCGAGTAATTAAGATATTTCGGGAAAACCTTTATTTTCAAGGCTTTCCGGGTTTTCTCCCTCCGTTTTGACCGTATCAAGCGGTCCTTTTTTGCGTTTAGGGCAATTTTCATGTCCAAGCAAAAAAGATATTTGCTTAAGTCCGTTTTTCGGGACAGGGATGACGCGAGGCATCCCATTGAAAACTGTGAAAAAAGCAGATTGATCAAGTTGAAAACGAGGCTGCAAAGGAGGCCGAGCTTTCAGGCTCGACCTCGTTTTTGTTATTCCGACCGGCAGGGAATAATCAGAGCTATCGGAAGTGATGCGTATATCGACCAAAACAGGCTGATTGTTCCTGCAATATTGCAGCATGAGTTCCTGATAAATTACCGTTCCTCACGAATTGCCTTCACCATGCGGGTAAGGCCAGTCTCGATGATACTGCGGGGCATGGATAGATTCAAACGGATGTATCCGGCGGCATTGTCCACAAACAATGCGTTTCCGCCTTCCAGCAGGATGCCTGCCTTATTTGCGAAGAAGTCTGGCAAGTCAGTGCCATCCGGCAGACATTTATCCATATTCACCCAAGCAAGATAGGTGGCCTCCGGGATATAAATGACCGCCTCCGGCAGTTCCCGGGCGAGAAACTCCTTCACAAAGGCAAAGTTCCCGTCCAAATATTCTTTTAGCGCTTCGTGCCACGCGCCGCCATGCTCATAAGCGGCTTTTGCCGCCGTCAGGGACAGGGGATTCACCATGCCGAACAGCTTGTCCCGATCCTTGAAGCGGGCTCGCAGCGCCTGATCACGGATAATGATGTTGGAGAAGGCCAGACCCGCCAGATTGAAGGTCTTGCTGGGCGCCATGCAGGTGATGAGCTTGGGATAGTCGCCCATGACCTTGGCCATGGGGATATGACGGCGGCCGCAGCGGATCAGGTCACAGTGGATCTCGTCGGACACCACCCACAGGTTATACTTTTGCATGATCTCTCCTGCGCGGCGCAGCTCCTCCTCCGTCCACATACGGCCGGTGGGGTTCTGGGGATTGCACCAGAATACCAGTTTGCAGGCGGGATCGGCGCATTTGCGCTCAAAGTCCTCGAAATCCATCTCAAAGGTGCCGTCGGCCTTCTTATGCAGCGGCGAGGTCAGAACGCCCACACCGGCGTAATCCGCCGCGTGGACAAAGTAGCCGTAGGCGGGGGTGTTCACCAGCACCTTTTCATCCTTGGTGCATAGTGTCTCCGTCAGCTGATATAGGGCAGGAATGATGCCCGGCGTTACGCACAGCTGATCCTTGGGAAAACTCCAATCATAGTGATCCTTGCACCATTTGGAGAAGGCATTGTAGTACTCGTCATCATACAAGCCGGTGTAACCGAAAATGCGACGGTCAATGCGCTGGCGCAAGGCATCCAGAATTTCCGGCGCTACGCCGAATTCCATGTCGGCTACCCACATACGGACGAACTCATCGTCCTTATAGGGAAATACCTTTTCAGGCCCGGCGTGGAAGATATAGCCCCGGAAGCCATCGGTGTTCAGCGCGTTGGTGTTGCGGCGGTCGATAATCTCATCAAAATTGTAAGTCATAGCGATTGTTCCTTTCTCTTTTCAGTGATGGTCGCATCTTTGGCACTGAATCATGGGCGTGTCTCCCTCGTCCTTGTAGAATACACCGGCCCACTGGCAGATGCTCTGCAAAATTGGCACCACGGAGAGCCCCTTTTCTGTCAAAAAATACTCCACCCGAGGCGGGATCTCGTTGTAGGACTTGCGCTCCACAATGCCGTTGGCAATCAGCCCCTTCAGTGTGGAGGCCAACACTGCATCGGTGATATTGCCCATTTCCCGGCGCAGCTCGCTGTAGCGCAGCGTTCCCAATGCCGCCAGCACGCAGATAATGCGGGAGTTCCATTTGCCGCCGAACAGCTCCATGCCGTATTCCAGTGGGCAGCGGATGTCCTTATCCAATTTTCTCTGATACATGGGTGCAATCCCTCGCTTTTGTTTTTCTACATTATAGTGGGATATGCCCATTGTGACAAGTTACTATGTAATTTATGAGCGGGCGTATAAATGTGCCCGCTCATTGCTTTTACAGTTCCATCTTGTTGTCCGCGCCGGGCGTGGTAACGATGACCTTATCCGGCGTGATGATGAGTGCGCCTTTGGCGGTGGCAGCGCCATTGAACATCTTCTCTACCATGGTCTTGAAAGTCTTAACAACTTCGCCCTCGGTAATATACTGCGCAACGCCCTTAATCTGATAGCCTTCCAGATTCTGTGCATCATAGATGGAGATGGCAATCTTGCCGCCATTGGCGGACAGGTTTTTCAGGGTCGTGTCCAGAAACACATCGCCAACTACCAACTTGCCGTCCGGGGTCACATCCTTAAAGGCGACAGGCACCACATTGGGCTCTCCATTGGCACAGGTGGCCAAATCCCACATACCGCTCTTGAGCAGCTTCACAACATTTTCATTTAACATGATACGTTCCTCCTTGTATCTTGAGCTTTACAGCTCGATCATTGTGCCCATTATAGAGGAGATACAAAGAGAGTGGAAGATACGGGCCAGTTTATGAGTGACTATTAAATTTCTGAGCGATGCTTAGTGGCAGCTATGCTTACCGCAGCCATGGTCACCGCCGATGTGGCCTTCCTTGCCGTGCTCATGGTCATGGTGGCCGCAGTGAGCACTGGGATCGTAGCCCAGATTTCCGCTCCTCGAGCGGCTCGATCAACTCTCAGAGTAGAACTCTTTCATATCATCTAAACGAAGGCAAGCCAATCGCCCCTCACCCGGGAAGCCGCTGCCGCTGCCGCAGTCAATACCAATCATGTGTGTCCCATGCCAGATTCTCATCGGCACTTCGTTTTGATAATGCAAAGTTGGCGTGTGTCCGAAGATGACCGTTTTCCCTTCAGGCATCTTATCGGAGCTTTTGATCCGCTGCCATACGGCTTCGTATGTACTGTCTGGCTGTAGAATGTGATGCACAATACCGCCGTGAACCAGCAGATATTGTATGCCGCCGACCTCAATTTCGATATTCAGCGGGAGCGATTTGAGATATTCAAAGATCTCGGCTCGGACGGTTTTTCGCAAATGCTTTAGGTACTCGTGGGTAACTTCCCCGCCGTTTGCGTACCACACTCTGATGTACTTACTTTTACCCCACGGATCCCATGGGTCCGGAGGAGAATCTGCATGATAGTCAAGTGCCTCAAGCATCATGTACTCGTGATTGCCCAGTAGAAGTTTTACATTTGGCAGACTCATAAGAAGCCGAAGGATGCGAATGCCATCCGGGTATCTGTCAATCACATCGCCCAGCACATAGAGGCTATCTTCCGACTTGAGCTCAATCTGGTTGATGATGGAGTTAAATCGTTCTGCATTGCCATGGATATCCGACATGACATAAGTAAAGCCTGTTTTCAAACAACCAATCCCTTTCTCTATAGTGCTTCCTTCCACATCCGGTGGCGCAGCTCAAAAGGATGCTGCGTGGGCAGTCCTCTCCGCCGAAGCTGTCTGATGCAGCGCCGCTGTATCAGTGTGGCCATTTTATTGAATTCTTGCGGAGTGATCACCTCTCTGTTTAGAAGAACACGGTTGTAGTAGTCAAGCCATATCCGTTCCATCCAGATCTGCTTCATATTTTCTGGGATTATTTGTCCCGTTTCTATCATAATGAATTACCTCACAGTTCGTTTCTTTGACTACGAATCCTGACATTCAGTTAGGATGAAATCATAAAGGTCTTCTGGTTCTTTTAAGCACCACTTCTTGCTTTCATCGGAAGTCCACACTTCATAGTCTTCAGTGGCCTCATAGAGCCACCATTCGATGTAGTCATACTTGTCGTTGACCGCTTCCTTCATCACCATGCGTAAGGCTTGCAGCCACAAATTGTCGCAGCCAAAGGTGAAGCAGTCAGCCACTTTACTGAGCGCCTTACATACCTCGTCATTGACCTTTTCTTGTTCTTGAATCATACGAAGTGCCTTGCAGAAGGTTTCCTTCGTCAAAAGCTGTTTGCTATTCTCCATCTGCGTCCACCTCATCACATAGCCGTTTTGCTTCCAGGAGGTCTTCTTCCGTATAGTCAAAGGGGATTCTGCCCAGCCGGACAGTTTCCTGAAAAAAGAGGATGATTGCTTGCTCATGGGTTAGCCCATATCTCTTGAATACCTCTCCGGCTTTCTCATACAGGTCGGCATCGATTTTCAGCTCTATTGTTTCAAAACGCGGTTCTGCAGGTGGCGACTGCTTTGCGAGGATCTCGTCCAGCGTCACCGGCGCATAATCCCAGTACATACAGCCGACATTATATATCTGATTTTCAAAGCCCCGGTTGTTGAGCTCCTTTGAGATAGCTCTTTCGACGTCAGCTTCCTCTGTAAAGTGCGAGTGTCCGTGGAGATGAATTGCCTGATAGCGATGTCCGTTGTACATGGGAATGAAATAGTGACTAAGGATGCATCGGCGCACGGAGCCATCTTCCAGCGTCACGCAGATATCATCATAATCCTTGACACCCGCCAGCGCATTCTTTGCCTGTGCGTTATGGAGGAATCGGTCATGGTTGCCTTTGATCAGTACAATCTGACCATTCAGGCTTTTGATGAGATTGTGGGCATCGCCGTTCCGGGATTTCCAAATAAGGTCGCCAAGGACATATACAAGGTCACCCTTGCCAACCTTTGCGTTCCATCGACGGATGAGTTCTGCATCCATTTCTTCAACGGTAGCAAACGGACGATGGTCAAAGCGAATCACATTTTCGTGTCCGAAATGCAGGTCGCTTGTAAAAAACACCTTTCCCAGCGTGAGCACCTCCCTTAACCGTTGTTTTCCTTTTCTGCTGTTGCTTGGCTGGCATCTGCTTGCAGCATCTTTTGATAATGCACTTTCAAATCGTCCCGAAGCTTACGCCAATCCTCACGATAGTCGAGCTTCTCGTCAGGAAGCTCCCTCTCAATATCCTCTATCATGACGCTGATTGTCCTCGTATCCATTACATCAAGATACCTCCGAACAAAGCCCATCAGGACGGATGGCATATAGGTGTGGCGTCCAATGGAGTATCGCAGGGCGCTATTGACAATGCATCCAAAATCATCATCAAACACGAAGGAAAACCATTGCGCCGGGCAGAGAACTAAGTCGTCTTTCCCCTCGTCCGTGATCACATAGCCGATATTTTCTTTGTCGATCTTTTCCAAGAGTTCGTCGAGCTGGTCGCCGAGAACTGTCCGGCTGATCCGCTCCATTTGGTCAAGCGGCTGTAAATACTTAAACTCATTCATTTGTGTTCTCCAATCAATAATCATCCATCTGCGAAGATGTCCTCGCAGACAGGGTCAAGGCTGATGTCCTCAGAATACAACGCATCGACACCCGCTTTTACATCGCTGAATTTCTTCTCTGGCAGAAACAGCGAGGTCAAAACGGTTGGTTCCTTGCGGTCATCGAAAAGGACGATTCCGGGATGTCCCCATGCATTGTGAACCGGCTCCCAATGATCCTCTGCATGAGCGTTGCTGTGATAACAGAAACCATAGATCTTTGGCTTGATGCATCGGATGTACTCGTCACCGTCTTTTATCAGAAGGATGTCCATGAACACGGTGTGGAGCTTCATCGTGTAGATGCAGTCCCAGATGTTTATAAAATCCCACGACCGCTCCTTCAGGCTTTGATAGTTTTCACTGATGAGGGTTACAGGCTCAAGGAGTGGCTTCTCAGCATAAGCGACATGATGTGTCACCGCTTTTTTGCCCTTTTTGAAACTACGGAAGGCATTGACCGTTTCACTGAATTGATCCTGATCCAGCGAATCTATGAAGCTTTCAATTTCCTGCAGCGTACCGTAGTAACGCTTTGATGAAGACACGATGCTGGGAGTGAAATAGTTGTCCAGCGTGATGGCATAGTATTTTTGCGGATGCCCATTGTCAAACGGCTCGGAGAAACAGGCATCCACATCGAAATCCCACCGCTCGGGGCCGAACTCATCCGGATATTCGTTGACGAGCCACGCTTTCTTTTCTTTGAGCTGCTCGACGATACTGGAGATATCGTAATTTGAGTAGATTTGTGCGCCGCGCAGGATGCTGATGATTTCACCGCCCCAGACGATATCGTCGTAGCCGATGAGCCGGTCGTAGAAAGCACCCGTGTTGGGAAGCGGTGCAGCCTCTATTTTCCCTCCGTAGGCGACATACAGACTATCATCCTTCAGGTAGTGATTTGTAAACCTGTTTGGGACATATCTCAAATCCGTGATGCCTTTGGTAGACATATACCCGAAACGCTTATGGTAGCGACCATAGACATACCACTCCGGCAGGTCTTCCACGAGGATTTTTGTCTTACGATCATTGGAGAACAGGGTTCCATCGTCGCTTCTGATATAGCGGTGGGCATGATCACGGAATACGATTGCCTCGACCGTGTATAAGTTGTTCCGGAATCTGCTCACGGCGCCTCATCTCCCTCTGTGATTTTAAACTGCTCGGCTGACTCAAAGTCATGGAATAGAAAGTGCATTCTATCAATTCTCTTGTTGATATGCCAGTGACCGCATAGCCAAGCTCTGTATGCTATGGATTCTTCTATTTTGTCGAGCCAACGCTCCGTGCTGTCATCCACGCTGCTCTGGTCGATCATTGGCAAGAAGGCTTCTGTCGGCTCGTATTTAAACGGGCAGGTATGCGAAAGAACCACATCAAAGTGCTTTTCCGCAATCTGCTTTTCGACGAATGCCTTAATTTCAGCGGAGGGCTGTTCATCCTCCCACCAGCCATAGCCACGCATAAGGCGGTAGTACTTGTCCACACTGTATGCGCCGCCGATGACGAGGTACTCTATCCCCTCCAGTGAATAAACGCACCCATCTTTTGCAAAGAGAAGATTGGGAAACTCATCCTCATACCATACTGTCCCGCCATTCCATTCCTTTGTTGTGTAGCTTGGAATATTGGCGGGTCGCATTTCGTGGTTGCCATGAATACAGAAGATAGTGGGCTTCAGCCGGTTCAGCTCCTTCTTCAGCTCCCGGTCACGATCATCACGGCTATAATTTGCACCAACATCTCCGAGAATTATAAGAGTATCCGAAGATGTCAGGTGAAAGCGTTTGCAGAACCTCACGACTTCAAAACTCGAGCCGTGTATGTCCCCGGTAAAATAAATCATCTGGTTCTCCACCTTTCTGCGCTTATTATATCAGGCTTCCCGTCCATATAGTTGGACGCACAGAAAACATATACACTTTGCGCGAAATCATATTCACTTATATTTCTGCAAACAATAAACCCACAGTCATTGGCCTTGACTGTGGGTCGATTGCACTTATCGGCTTATCTTGTAGAATCAGGTATTACCGGCTGTTCCGGGGCGGCTGGCGGCGATACGCTCGAAGCGCTTCCTTCAGTGATTTCACAGTATGTAGAATAATCAATCGCTCGCTCTCGGTGCTGTCTGCCAGCAGCATGGTCAGTTCCACGCTTGCGCTTATGGAATCTCCGTGCAGTTGCTCTGCCAGAAGAATGTCGGTCGGCGCGCCCAGAGCATTTGCGATCTGCACGAAGGTGTCCAGACTCATGCTCCGATTTCCTGTTTCCATATAGCTCACATAGGACGGGGTCTTGTCAATCAGCTCAGATAGCCTTGCCTGGGACAATTGGTTTTCCTGACGGATTTGCTTAACGCGCATGCCAAGGGCCTTGTAGTTGATACTCATAGTATGAACCTCCAAAAAATTTGTCGGTTCTAATTATAGTGAGAACACTATATCATCGCCTCTGCATTATATCCGTTTCGCCCACGCTTGATATAATATAGCTTATAAAATAGCCTGCGGATTATATCGAGGAGGTGAGCCGATGGCTGTGCGAGATCCTGCGGAGAGTCAAATGATCGGCTCCCGGATTCGAGAGGCTCGGGTAAAATGCGGAATGAGCCAGTCCGATTTGGCGGTGAAGGCTAATATTTCTTTGCCCCATATTAGCGACATTGAGTTGGGAAAGACCAACATGATGTTGTCCTCCTTTATTCGGATTGCAGAGGCATTGCAGGTTTCAGCTGATTCTCTGCTCCGTCCAAATATCCCGGAAGTGATGGGCATCTATCAAAACGAGTTTGCGGAGGCACTTGAGGGCTGCACATCGGCGCAGATTGACTCCATTCTTAGAGTTGTTCGAGAGATGAAACTCACTATGCAGAAAAAAGAAGAATACTAAAGTATCATATATGGAAACGGGCTGGAGTGAATCCAGTCCGTTTTTTTCTGTTCAAATCTAAACTGGTGGTCAAGTAGTTGACCGCCGGTTTATTTTCATTCCGGAAGGTGCTTTGTATAATCAATGACATATAAATACCCATCGGAGGTTAGTATGTCAGAAATGATTGAAAAGACGGAGGAGAGTGCCCTCGAGGTCATGCCGTCCTTTGATTTTTTGTTGGAGCAGGAAACAGAGCAGCAGACGCAGATAGCGGCGCATCGGGCGTGGCTCAAGAGTATTAAGCACGAGAGACCTCTGCCGAAGCATCACCACAAGGTTGCGGTGTATATCCGGTATTTCAATCAGACAAAGCATGAGAATTACCTTGCATATCACAAGAAGCAGTTTCTGGATACCATTGGCCTTTGCCCGAACTGGGAGTTTGTAGGCTTCTATATTGATGAGGGTGGGACAGCTCCCAATATGGAAAACGCCAAGGAGTGGACACGGTTACTGGAAGACTGCTTTGACGGCAAGGTCGACTTGATCATCACGCAGAAAGTCAGCAATGTATCAAAGAAACCATCCGAAATCTCATTCTGCGCCAGGATCCTCGCTGCACATGGAGTTGGCATCTATTTTATTTCTGAGGACATGTTCACACTTGCCACATACTATCAGGAGGATCTAAAAGACCCATTTTTCTACCCCTCTCCAGACTGGCAACTGCTTCCCGATGATGATCTCGATGTAAGGGGTATGCTCCATGAATAATCTTTCCAAGCGACAACAGGCGATGATTGAAGAAAAGCAAAAGGTGCATAGACGGGTTAATACGCCTGTTGATCCCGCTAATTATGAATGCATCCCCGCAAAAAAGCAAGTTGACTACTACGACAATGATATTCCGCAGAGAGTAGCGGTGTATGCCCGTGTTTCCACGGACAATGTCCAGCAGACATCCTCCTATGAGCTTCAGAAGAAGTATTACGAGGAGTTTGTCATCCGTCATCCCAACTGGACGCTGGTGAAGATATATGCTGATGAAGGCATAAGCGGAACATCGATGGCACATCGAGACGAGTTCCTTGCGATGATTGCGGACAGCCGAGCCGGTAAAATCGACATGATCATAACAAAGAGCGTATCTCGATTCGCGCGTAATGTGGTGGACTTTCTGAGTATGGTTCAATCGTTAGCGGAACTGCCCCATCCGGTCGGCATTTTCTTTGAAAGCGAGTGCATTTTCTCGTTGAAGGATGACTCGCAAATGGCGCTCTCCTTTCAGGCAACGATGGCCCAGGAGGAGTCGCATATCCGAAGCCGGAGCATGGAGACCTCTCTGCACATGCGGCTGGATGGCGGTTTGCCTCTGACCCCCAAGCTGCTTGGCTACTCCCACGACACGGATGGAAACCTCATTGTGAACCACGAAGAGGCGCCCACGGTAAAGCTGATTTTCTATATGTATCTTTACGGGTACTCAACAGCGGAGATTGCGGACACGCTGACGGAGCTTGGCCGCAAAACCTATCTTGGGAATGTCACATGGACTTCTGGCGCTGTGGTACAGGTTCTGCGGAATGAAAGGCATTGTGGGGATGTATTGACACGGAAGACCTTCACCCCCAACTTTCTCACCCATCTGTCAAAGAAGAATCGCGGCGACAGGATGCAGAGCATTTACCATAATCATCATGAAGCCATTGTATCGAGGGATGACTTCATAGCGGTTCAGCACATGTTGAACAACGCAAAGTATGGGAACAAGTCTATTTTGCCGGAGATTCGCGTCATAGACAGCGGATTGCTTAAAGGATTTGTCCAGATCAACCCGCGTTGGTCTGGTTTCAAAGCTGCTGATTATTATCGTGCAGCCGCCAGCGTCCAACCAGCGGAAGATGGTGTCGTGGACACCGAAGGGTTTGTCGAAGAAGAGCCTCAAATCCATATTACCGTTGAAGCCGGCGATTTTGACATGCGGGGTTTTGAAATCACTCGGTCCGAGTTTTTCGATTCGACCAAACGACCGTATATTATCTTTCAGGATAAGGTGATCAAGTTCAGTACCGCATGCGTCAGAAAGTTCGGAAAGAACAATAAAGTGGAGCTGCTCGTCAATCCTTGTGATATGCGCTTTGCGGTAAGGACTGCCGCAAAAGACAGCCGTCATTCCGTCGTATGCTCCAGAGTGGACAATGGGATTTACTATCCGAGGCAGATCGCATCTTCCGCATTTATTGGGACGCTGTTTGAGCTGTTTGACTGGAATGCGGATTTCAAATACCGCATTTCCGGGTCCCTGTTTGAGAAGGACGGGGAGTCGGTTTATATCTTCAATTTGAACGAGGCCGAAGCCTTTATCAAACCATATATGCTGGACAGTGAGGCAGGAACTGGCGAAGATGGATTGCCTGTAAAACCGCTCTCCATGTCGGGGAAACGGGTTCGAGCGATACCACAGGAATGGATGAATTCGTTTGGTAACCAGTATTATCTGCATCAGCACAACTTTCCCTCTGTCGAGTCACAGAGTGAAGACGATTGGAAAATTCGTATGGAGGGACAACTATTTGAGACAGGGGAGAAAATCCATGTCACCAGCTTTGACGAGCTCAAAGGGTTTATTACCCAAGAGCTGACAAAGAGCACGATGGAGGGAAAACCAAATGAACGAGCCGAATAACAACCAACCGCAAAGCGTCATTGCCGGGATGCTTCAGCGGCTGCATGAAGACGCCCCGGAGAGCGATAGCAATTTCACTTTAACAGAAGATAAGGAGCCGCAATCGCCGGCTGCTTTACCCGACGGAGATGTGATCGAGCTTGGCAAAGAGTTTGATTACGACGGCTTTCAGGTAGTGCGCCGTGAGTTCTTCGCCCACACAAATGAGCCGTCAATTACTTTCAATAATTTCAAAGTCTATGTCAATGCGGCTTGCCTTTCCCGATTTCAAGCGGTGGACTATGTGCAAGTTCTGGTGAATAGTGACAGTAAAATCCTTGCGATTCGGCCTTGCATGGAAGAAGAACGGGACGCTTTCTCTTGGTGTGTCCCTGGTTCGGGACGCAGAAAGCCAAGACAAATCACCTGCCGCCTCTTTTTTGCCAAGGTGTTCTCTCTTATGGATTGGAATACAGATTATCGCTATAAGCTGCTCGGCAAGGTGATCCATGCAAACGATGAATACCTGATTGCCTTTGACCTGTCGGCAACGGAAGTTTATCAGCGCGTGTATAAAGATGGGCAAAAACCGAAGACCTCAAGAACTCCCGTTTTTCCCGAAGGTTGGCAGAACCAGTTCGGTCTTCCCTTCAAGGAGCATCGCAATTCCATGCAGATCAATATCTTCGATGGATATGCCGTGTATGGGATAAAGGAAAACGCAGCTTCTGCTGCCGAAACAATCGAGGAGAATTCACAACTCGAAATGGACCATGACGCGCTACAGGGAGGGTCTGTAGGATGAACAATGAAAAACGAATCGTTGCCTTGACTCTTGATGTGAAAAGAACCAGAATCCGCATATACAGAGCCACGCTCCGAGCGCTTGGCTACCCCACGTATATCCAGTTTTTAATTAACCCAGAGGATCTCTATATTGCCATTCTTGGTTCTGAGATCCCGATAGCTGGCGGAACGGCAAATCGCATCAAACTGCCTAATTCGAGCCTCGACGGAAAGCCTTCGGTTGAGTTCTACAGCACTTCTCTGATAAACGGGCTGGTTCGAGTGTTTGGAGAATTAGACAGCACATACAACTATCATCTGACGGGCGAGATAGACGAAGTGAACCGAGTAGCATACTTTTCTATGCGATCATTACAGCGAGTTGAGCGGAGGAAACTCAATGGGAAACAAGGGATTTGAGCAGTTAAAAATCGACAACGAGTTTCAGACACTCATTCGTCCATTGAGCCGCGAGGAGCGTGGACAGCTTGAAGCCAATCTTGTCAATGATGGCTGTCGGGACCCTATAATGGCTTGGAATAAAACCATTGTTGACGGGCATAACCGATATGAGATTTGCAACCGTCTACATATCCCCTATGCCGTAGAGGATGTCGAGTTTGACGGCCGTGAAGAGGCCATCGTCTGGATCTGCAACAATCAGCTTGGCCGGAGAAACATCACCGAAGAAACTCGGAAGTATCTGATCGGCCGGCAATATGAGGCGGAAAAGATCATCGGCTTTCACAGGAATCGTGACGGCCATAACCAGTGGTCAGCTTTAACTGGTATGGAAGCAGAAGATGAGCCAACAGAGCAGGAACGAAGGGAAAGCGGCCGGCGTACAGCCAATCGCTTGGGCAAGAAGTATCATGTGTCGTCCGGCGCAGTCCAAAAGTATGCCAAGTACAGTGCGGCTCTGGATGTGATTGGGGATAAGGCACCAGAGCTGGTTCCGCAGATCCTATCTGGCAACTATAAGATTTCCCACGAGAACCTCGTCACCCTTTCCACAATGGATGCGAAAGATGTTAAGGCTTTGAGCAAGAGAATCGGTCGCGGAGGCGGCTCTTTTGTTCGCTATAGTGAGTCGAGGAAGGACTTTACGGTTGAACCAGCTGGGAAGCCTGGGCCGAAGCCCCCAGCGCTGCCAGCGATTAAATCCATGCCCGCTTTCGATCCTGATGCCGAGGTCGCCGGGCTTACTCTAACTATTCCGTCATGGACAAGCTCCATTGAACGCACCAAAAACGCAGCCGACCTGGCCACTGTTTCACCTTTAGCGAAAGTGCGACTTGAAGAGGCGTTAGAGTTGCTGGACAGCAAAGTGCAGGAGATGCTCAGAGCGATAAAGGAGGATTCCTAATGCCTGATTTCAGCATGTTTGTACCGAATGTACATTTTGAGCAAATCCCGATAAAGAACTTGGTGTCCAATCAGGAGTACCAGCGAACGCTCTCAACTGCCCATGTGGAAAGAGCCGCAGAGCATTTTGACCTCCATCAGATCAATCCTGTAAAGGTGAGCCGCCGAAACGGAGTCAATTATGTGTTCAACGGTCAGCACACGATTGAGATCGTCGCTTTGGTTTCCGGGTCGCGTGACACGCCGGTTTGGTGCATGATCTACGATGATCTGGAGTATGAAAATGAGGCCGACATTTTCGCAAATCAAATGAAGTATGTCAAACCTCTTAAGCCATACGAAGTATTCATGGCGAATGTCGAGGCTGAAAACAGCAAACAATTGATTATCAAGGACTTGGTTGAGTCTTACTCGCTCACGATTGGTCAGGTAAAGAATTATGGCGTCATCTGCGCTGTTTCTGCCTTGGAGCGCATCTACGACAAGTTTGGCTATCATGTGCTGGATAGGACGCTACGGCTGTGTGTTGGCACATGGGAGGGAGACATGAACTCCCTCTCAGCCAATTTTCTTTATGCCGTCGCGCGGATCGTGAATGCCTACGGAGACGCTCTCAAGGATGACCTTTTTAAAGAGCGAATCGGCGCAATGTCTGTGAAACTGCTTACCCGCACGGCAAAAGAGAGACGCCCCGGCTCCATGGGTTTTGCCGAGGCAATGCTCGTTGCGTACAATAGGAAGTGCAAGTATCCGCTTCGCTGGAATAGTCTATATGAAAAGAACAACGGGACAACAGACGGTCTGGATGCCGACCTCCCGGACGAGGAAAGGGATGAGTCAGACACGGCAGAGGATTATGGAGGTGATTGAAGCTGTGCTACAGCGGAATCAACCTCCGCTGAACGGAACGCTAATGCGGGAAAACGCTGTAATGATACGCCCAGAAAACGAGCTGTGGCTGGTGTAGGTTCATAGATTCGACAACACTCCTTCCCAAAAGCGGCAAAGCACGCATCTGATTTAATTTTATAATTTTATTTTGCATATTTTCTGCAAAATAGATTGATAAAACTTGACTGACGGGATTTTGAGAGCTATAATATGATTGCAACACGGGAATACTGAATGTAGTTGGCAAGAGGAGGACTCTGTTATGATCATACAGTTTAGCGTTGAGAATCACCGTTCAATCAAGGACAGTGCAGTTATCAGCTTTGCCGCATCCAAAGATAAGTCGTTGGAAACATGCCTGCTGCAAGGTGACGCGAAGAGAAAGCTGCTGCCTGTCGTAGCTTTGTATGGAGCTAACGCAGCCGGTAAGAGCAATATGCTCCATGCGCTGCTCACAATGCGGGATATGGTTGTAGGCAGTGCCTCTAAGGTTTCTAAAGGAGAAATGCTGCCGTGGGATCCTTTTGGGAACTCCGAGCAGCCGACCTCGTTTGAGGTTTCCTATATCTATCGTCAAATCCGTTATGTTTACGGGTTCTCTTACAGTCAGAAGCATATCCACAGCGAGTATCTTTATCACTGGCCAAACGGAAGAGAAGCACTCATCTTTTCAAGGGAAAATGGGAACTATGAGTTCCGGGAAAATGTTGCCGAGCAGACCACGCTGGCAAACAGGACGCCGGATAACAAGCTCTATCTCGCATCTTCGAATGACTGGAACTGCCCTCAGACCGAACTGGCATACAAGTGGTTTCTTGAGCAGCTGACCGACATGATGCAGCCAGCACTCCCTGCGGAAACCATCGCGGAAATCGCAAAAAGCAACGACCAAAAGGCTCGCATTCTTAAGGAACTCCTTGTGGCTGACCTGGGGATCTCGGATGTGTCCATTCGGAACGCAACCGCCAAGAACCAGCCCCCCATCATCATGACAACCCATCGCATTATCTGCGAGGATGACGCAACTGACTTCTTCCAGCTTCGTCTTGAAGAAGAGTCGGCCGGTACGCAGCGCTTTTTCTCCCGCATTGGCGGTTGGCTTCATGCGCTGGATACCGGGGCGCTTTTAGTGGTGGATGAAATCGAGGTAAGTATGCATCCGCTATTGACTCGCCGCCTGATTGAGATGATCCAGGATAGCTCAATCAATGTAAACGGTACGCAGCTGCTTTTTACCACACACGATGCATTGCTCCTGGATCTCTCTTTCTTCCGTCGGGATCAAATCTGGTTTGCGGAAAAGAGCGACAAAACCTGCGCCACCGAAGTATTCTCCCTTGTCAGTTTTTCGCCTCGTAAGGGTGAGAATATCCGTAACGGCTATCTTCAGGGTCGCTTTGGAGCGATCCCCTTCATCGGAGGTGGTCAGCTATGGCAGGAATGAGGAAAGAGTATAATCCCAATCGCGTGGCGCGTCGGAGCCGGCGCCCGGTTGTCTATATTGTGTGCGAGGGAAAAGAAACCGAAATCAATTATTTCAAACATTTTCGGACACGGAACTGCCTGGTCAATATTGTGCCGATCCCATCCAAGCACAAGGCGGCAGAGCATTTGGTGCGCCACGCCAAAGACTTGGTGAAGCAGTCCTTCTCGCCAAAGGATGGTGATACGATCTGGTGCGTGTTCGACCGGGACAGCAATACCAATGAGATGCTATCCAATGCGGAAAAGTATGCGGCGGCAGCGAAGTATGGCATTGCCTTTTCAAATCCATGCTTTGAATATTGGTTCCTGCTCCACTACATAGACCATGTCGGTTATATTGGCGATGCTGCCGAGGCATTGCGATTGCTCCGAGAGCCTGGGCGTCTTGAGAACTACGAGAAAGCGCATGATGTGTTTGCTGCACTATTCGGCAGCCAGGATGCCGCAATCCAACGCGCCTCCAAGCGTATCGAGAAGCTTGGGAAAGAAGGGACCGCGGTATTGAGCAGAGACAGCAATCCCTGCACAACCGTGTTCCAGCTGGTGGAGTACTTGATGCACCAGAATCCGTGATATTAAAGAAGCACCGGCAAGGCGGCAAGTGACGAATCATCTCACCGCTGTTTGCCGGTGCTATTTGATTTTGCCGTCAGATAAAATCAAATATAATGGACAAAGCAGCGTCATTTGTCCATTATATTTGACATTACTCAGCTCAGGCGTCGAGGCTTTCTTCGACGACATACCCACCGCCGAAGATGATTTCGAGCTTTCCCTCGGGAAGTACCTTGATGCACTCGATCATTTGGCGCACGATTGAGTCATCGTATTCAAACCGTTTCTGTTCTCTCTGCGCAATGATTTTCTGAATCTTTTCGAGGCGCTCATTGGTCGAGCCAGAGGTATTTGCGCTGTCTTCTATAGTGGCAATCCTGCTTTTCAGGAGTGCGATGGTATCCGATATTTCTTTGAACTCCGCTTCACGACTTTCCATATCATCTCCGCTCTGAACGCTGTCATTGATCAGCTCTATCATTTTCTTGTTGAGTGCATCGATTTTTCTTTGAAGTAGGTCTACTTCATCAGAACACCCGTTTAAGCCGAGTGCCTCACTGATGGTAGCCTTCATCAGCGCCATGTAGGTTGAGCGATCTTCTTCGTTGAATTGGTTGAGCGCTCTCATGATTGCACTGTGGAGCTTGATTTCATCGACTGTAGGTGAAGTCTTGCAATACTTCTTTCCATAATCCAGCCGGTTAATGCAGCGCCACACGATTTTCTTCTGACCACTGGCTGTCCATGTTACACGCTTATAGCGGCTTCCGCATTCGGCGCAGACGAGAACATCAGTCAAGGCGAAGCGTGAGTATTTACCAGTTGCGGTGATGGATGATTTCGATGACTGCGGAGTTCTTGTTTTTCTCCGCATCAGTTCCTCCTGTGTCTTATGGAAGACCTCCCTGCTGATGATGGCGGGATGGCTGTTCTGCACATAATACATCGGAGCCTCGCCCGTATTTTTGCGTCGTGTCTTTGAGATGCAGTCAATCGTGACCGTTTTTTGGAGAACCGAATCGCCGCAGTATTTTTCATTTGTCAGGATGCCAGAGATCATGGATTCGCTGAAGGAAAGGCTTTTTCCGGGTATCTCGATTTTCTCTGCCTTCATTGCGGCGGAAATTCTTCGGGGCGTTTCTCCAGCAAGGTACATATTATAGACTCGCTTGACTAACGCCGCTTCCTCGGGGACAATCTCAGGCATTCCATCTTCGCCCTTTTTATAGCCGAGGAGCTTTTTATACATGAACACCGAATTGCCATCCTCAAACTTTTTCCGGAATGTCCATGTAATGTTTTTGCTCATACTCTCCGATTCAGACTGGGCAAACCCTGCATAGATGACGAGGTAGAGTTCGCTGTCAATTTTGAGGGTGTCGATGTTCTGTTCCTCGAAAAATACACCGATTCCTTTCGCTTTCAGGATTCGCACATGGTCGAGGCAATCGACGGTATTACGGGCAAATCTTGATACGGATTTTGTGATGATGTAGTCGATTTTCCCAGATAGGCAGTCATTGATCATCTTTTTAAACTGAGGGCGCTTGTCTGCCCGAGTGCCTGAGATGCCCTCGTCAGCATATAGGCCAGCGAACTCCCAGTCCTTTCTGGCGGCGATCATCTCAGAGTAGACTTTCTTTTGCGTAGTATAGGAAGTAAGCTGTTCTTCGCTGTCTGTTGAAACACGGCAGTAAGCTGCAACCCTCTGCTGGTGGTATTTTTCCTTATCGACAATCAGCGAGCGTTTCGGCTCAATGACTGTTACCGTTTTTTTCGGGATTTTGGTCACTTGCATTTTCTTCATCTCCTATCTCGGTGTCTGTTTTGGTGTGTAGCGTGAGTCTGCCACCATCATCGAGCGTGATGTAGCTGATAAGATCAGTAAAGTATGTTATCTGAAGTTCATCTTGCGGTATCATCATCTCGGCTCTTTTTCTGGCGATGGATGCCGCGATATTGAGTTTTGCTTCGCTTTCTCGGTACATCTGACTTGCCATGCTGACAGTCTTTTCGATGATTAGAGCCTCATTTGGGCAATCCTGCTCCAACTCACGGCATATTTCATTGTTGATTTTTTGAACTGCCGGCGACATATCCTGACGCTTATGGGGGCGGGGTATTAGGAGCTTTGTATTGCAGATAAGGCGATTCATCAGGACATTGATTTTCTCCAGAAGCTGTGTGTCGCTGATTCTAATCAAGAATCCGCACATATCATTCGTACACATCCAGCTTTCACGGACACGATGCTTATTGCTGACCCGCCTTCGCATGGGAGCGCCGCATTTGGCGCAGCGGACATATCCACGCAGGAGGTTGATTGCCTCACAGTTCTTTTCACAGGTGTTGCGCTGTCGGGCAGTTTTTAGATTGACCGCTGTTTCATAAATGGTTTCGTCGACGATTGGGTCATAATCTCCATCCCCAATGTATTTGGCATTGTCGATAATCCTTGCAATTCTCGCTTTATCCCATATATCTGTCTTTTCACTATAAGGAATCTTGCGCCCAGTCAGTTCTTCGGCAATCGCCTTAAGCGAGGAGCCTTGAATATATGCCTCGAAGATTTCTCGAATTACATCGGCTTCTTTTCGCTCAATGACGGTATTGCCATTTCGGACTGTGTAGCCATATGGGATATAGCGGATCTTTTTCATGGGCGTTCTCCTATTTCAAATCAGCTCTGTAAACTTCAGGCCACCGATAATCGTCATTTCCATTTCATCGGCTCGGCTGATTGTGATTTCCTTGATTATTTCCATGAACAGCTTCTCATCAAAGCTCTCCAACGGATCCTCCAGCTCATCCAGCGTCGCTTTCAAGTGTCGGACATCTTCAAGCATTCGGATGATTTGGGTGTCAAGCTCTGTTTGGCGCTCCTTTTTCAGAGACGCAAGCTGATTGCTTATTTCTCTGGACTGTGCCTGATGCACCTCGGGAGCAAGGTATCCTTTCGCGCGAAGCTGCTCCAGCATGAGAAGTTTGGCATTCAGTTCAGCGATATTCTGACTCATTTCTCGAGCGGCAAGATTGTTCTTTTTGTACATGATGGTTGCGGACTCGAGCCGGGAGATTACCTGTCCAAGAATGTCTTCTCCGAAGCGGAGCTTATTCACCATGGCGATGAAGCCATCATAGATTCTTTCCTCGCTATAGTAGTTGGAGCGACAGGCATTTTTATCGCTGATATGTTGGCAGCATCCCCATTTAACATTTCCCGACACAATCCGTCTGCGAAAAAACGAGCCGCACTCAGAACACTGAATGCGGCTCGTAAGAGGATATATATTTTGAGTTGTGGATTTCGAGAAAGCATCCTGCCGCTTCTTGAGCAGGAATTGAACCTTTTCAAAGGTTTCCTTGTCAATGAGGGGAGCGTGTGTTCCCTGTGCGTAGAATTGGTCTTCCTGACCCCTGTTTGTGAATTGTTTGAACGGAACGGTCGTATCTCGGTAAGTCTTTTGGTATCGGCTATCACCGATGTATTTCTCGTTGCCCAAGATATAAGCAACTTTTGCAGAGCGCCAAACACCTTTCCCTGTTTTCGTAGGGATGTTTCTTGTGTTCAGCTCTCGGGCAAGCTCGGAGGTCGAGAATCCATTCAGGTATAGACGGAATATCGTGCGGACAATTTCTGCTTCTGGCTCATACACGGACAGTTCCTTGTTTATGAGGCGGAAACCATACGGAGCGTTGCTGTCTACATACTCACCGTCTTCCATCCGTTTCACAATTGATAACCGTTGATTCTGGGAGATTGCCTTGGATTCTTCCTGTGCAATGGCAGAGAAGGTATTCAGAAGCATCTCATCGCCGAGAGCCAGCGTGAAGATACCCTCTTTTTCAAATTGAACCCCTATCCCGAGGAGCTTTAGCTTCCGAACATAGGCAAGGGATTCCTTTGCGTTTCGTGCGAAACGGGATACCGACTTGGTGACAATAAGGTCGATTTGGTGGAGTTCACACATCTGAATCATCCGCTGGAACTCTGTACGGTTTTCCGCTTTCATACCAGACAGACCTTCATCGGCGAAAATCTCGACCAGCTCCCATTCTTTGCGTTTCTGAATCAGGCTGGTATAAACCTTGATCTGGTTGGCGTAGGAGTTCTGCTGATCTGCCGAGTTGGATGATACTCTGCAATATGCGGCGACTCGCTTTTTATCAATAGCTCGCCGTGTGACAGGCGATATCAGCTTCACTTCGGGCATCAGCTTTTCCTCCCTTCAAAAGTGTATATGTTTTTGCAGTAGGTGTATATGTTTTGGTCTGTATCACATTTTGATACAGACCACCGACTTCCGGGCAACACACATTATACCGACACCTTTGCCGAATAGCTATACAATTCTGAGAGAAAATGAGAAAAGAATTAGTCGGCCAGAACGATGTCGGCCCCAGTCAATTTCTGATAATATTGTTTGGCTCTATGGTACTCTTTTGCCGTGATTGAGCCGCCTGCAAGCATTTCCTTAAGGACGCACACGATACAGAGGTAATTGGCATTTTTCGTATTTTTCTGTGACAGCATCTGCTTACCACCTTTCTGCGTCTCGAATCATGGCTGTTTCCCATGCCTCGGGATGATAATCATCCCCGTAGTCATCATCGTCATAATCACCCGGCTCACAGTCGCCCATATAGCATTCACGGAGTTCCCGAGCATAGCGGCGGTCTTCCAGATCGTCCAGATACTTGTCCAAATCATAGGCAGCGGACATTTTCTTGACATCGTATCTGCCGCGGCCAGGTGACCAGATCTGAATCCCCTGGTTATCCAGACAGGTCATGATATCCAAGCTCATAAGCAGAGTAGTGTTGAGCTGATCCAAACTCCTGATGAGCAAAACATCGAATGCATCTTCTTTGGCGGCCTGCAGCATTTGTGCCATCCCGCGGCCTCCATTCCTGCTATTAAAGTCGATGGAAAAGCCCATCAGTGAGAACTCCTGTTCTCCGGCGTAGGCGCGAAGATCTTTTTCCAGCGAATCAAAGCGGGGTTCGTGGTTGTGTGGAATCCGAATGTAAATCCAAGCGCGTTTACCAGCATCCTGCGACGCTGCTGTGGTTGAGCATTGTGTATTCTGGTTCATTTATATGTTCCTCCATTGTTTTTCAGTTTAATGACACAAAAACGGGGACAGCCTCTTTTTTGGGGGAAGCTATCCCCGTGGCTTCTATCATTAAGCCTTTGAAATTGCGTGGCTCTATTCGACACTACTTCCCGAGCCAGGGCGACGAACAAGAACAGCGGCTGGCGCCGCTTCACAGGAATCTAACCTCCCCGAGGATCTCTCCGGGCTGCCCCCATTGCGTGTGGCTGTGGCTGGACAGGTGTACCATTGTTGACTGACAAGATCATTGCAAAGCAGCTTGCCATAGCTGCTGTCCGGACGGATGGGTACCGCTCGCACCTCTTTGGCCGTCTTTTCCAGCGGGCTATTCCCGCCGTAGGTGGTCTTGGCGCATCCTCCGTTGTCGCTTATCCCTCTCGGGCTTGTCAGCTGATGTATTCAGGTCGTCGGATATGACCGCGTTGAGCGGTGTTTTTCAAAGTTCAGAGAGAAGGATTATTTACCCCCTCACTGTGTAGCCGACGAGAAAGGCCATTTGTCACCCTTCCAGAAAAACTTTTTTTATTCTGGCGAGTTTTTTGTTCACAGTATTTCTCACGCAGCCATCCAAACGCGCAATATCTGCCTGGCTGAATTCATCAATGACAATGCGTGTGATAAGCTCCAAATCATCGATTGAGAGCGCAAAGAGCTTTCTGCTCAAGTTTTCGTCCTCAACTGTTTCTATCCAACTGTATCTTCCTGAGAAATCTTCCTCTCCAAAAGTGACCTTTAGTGAATCAAACTTTTTGAAGAGCCCGGACATGCTGTCCTCGTCGCTATCACCGATGCACTCTGATGGAAGCGGTTGTGTATGCTCTCGATATCTGCGGTCGCTGAGAAAAGTATCGCAGTCGTACTCGTACATGCTTTGAATGACCTCTTTGCTCATACCGGCTTTGCGGTATTTCTTGCGGAGGATCGCCCATCTTTGTTCAAACTTTCTTCTTTCTGCGGCATTATTAAAGCCCATCGTTCATTCTCCTTATCGTTTTTGGTTTTCAGGCGGGTGAAAGAAAACCAAAACGACGGAGGGGAACGACAGCCGGGGCCGGCTTGTTTATTGGCACTGCCCATGCAAACTCTCCAAAAATGGGCAGCAAAAAAAGCCGGGCGCGAAAAATATCACGCCCGGCCTCTCGGCTCCCGTATTGGCTGGAGAGAAAACGAAAGCCGCAAGGCCCGTGTTAACAGGTCTTGCGGCGAGTGATTAGTATTCCCCAGCATGGACAGTTTAACATCTTGACAATCGCTTGGGAGTAGGTAAAGGGTAGGTACTTAGTCGGGTTATAGTGGGTATTTTGTCGGTATTCAGTCGGTGAAGTTCGGGCAGGGTATAGCCGAACAGACAGATTCCAAACAGATGGAGTGCCTCCTTTTTTCGGGTATAGAAGACGCTGCGCTCGATATTGAGCACTTCGGAGATTTCCGGCTCCGTCAGCGGAAAACGACTTATGTACTGCTTGTCCAGAATCTCGTAATATATTCTCCCGTATACGGGGTAATCCTTCAAGCGGACGAGAGCCCGGTCAATCAAGTCAATATACATACGGGTTTCGCAAACGCAGCATACTCGCTCGGTGAATTTCTCAGCCTCGATGTCGGGGGCAAATTCCGCGAGATAACGGATGCCAGCATCAATGTCATGGCCGCCTGTTTCGTAGGCGTGATCCCTGATTTCCTCAAGATGCTCACTGATTGCCCATGTGACATCCCGGTAGGATCTCAGGAGAAGCTTCGATTTGTGAAATACGGCATCGCTGTCCATTCCAAGGGACGCGATCTTTGCCTTGTGTTTTCGTAAAGCTGCAGTTTCTTTAGCCATCTATAAACCTCCTTTGCGCCATAAGCAGCAATCCGTTAGCTTTGTTAGCGCACCAGCTAACACAACTGGGAAATGGTGGCGGGGCCTTTACCCCCGCCTGTATGAATACCCTCAATCTCACATGAGCACATCTGCACAACGCAGATAGCCAGCTTGCTTGAGACGAATACGAACGGCCGTCCTGGACACATCAAAAATTTCCGTGAGTTCTGTGATCACATCCGTTGTCGATTTTGATCCGCAGCCATCCACAATATAGTAACCGGCCCGGTGTCGCCTCATGACAGCCTGTGCCTCCGGGTAGAATACACTCGCCGGCATGAGCATGGCTGAGGCGAATTTATCTGCCTGCCATTCCATCCAATCGTTTTCTGTCCAATACTCACGATGCCTATCCCTGTTCGGCGTTGATTCCCGACAGACGATATATGGGCGAGCTGTCCGAAGACTGTAATTTGGATTATCAGAATAATGCATCTGCCGATGGATGATCCAGTGTGAGAGTTCATGGGATATGGTGAAACGGCGGCGATGATGCTGTTCTTCACCTAAAAGGCTTGCGTCAATGATAATCGTGCCGGTCATGAGCTTTTCCTCCGCGATCTGCTTCTCCAAGGTCATAACCTCAATGCGCAGATCCGCAAAGCTGATAATTCCGAGGATGCTGCCGTGAGCGGAGAGATAACGGTCTAAAATTGTCAGGCTGTAGGCTTCATCGGCCATCGCCTCTATATTTAAGGGCTGGGCCTTTTCCAGCATGTATGGTGCGTATTCCCTTAAGACCAATTCAGCAACACTGTCAAAATCATTGCTGCGGAAAAGGTACATGCCGTTCGCCTTTTGCCCTAAAGGTATCTTCATGACAATTATCCTCCGTTATCTATAGAATCAATTATCTTTATCCACATGGTATCAGAGATGTTGCAATCACGCGCCTTACGCAACGCCACTCTTGCCAGATTGGACTGCTGGATGTAGGCCGTGAGGTCCGGGTAGATACCTTGACGCCGGCCACCGACTAAATCGTAGAGGATAGTTTCGTCCTCTGGAGAAAGAAAAAGGCAGCGTATGAAAACCGGGAGCAGCTTCTCGGATGGAGTGCGGTTTCCTTTCTCAATATCATGCAGATACGGCGCCGCAATATCGAGTTCAGCCGCAAGCCCGCGAAGCGTCTTGCCCAGCTGTTCCCGCCTGTCCCTTATGAAATTGCCAAGTGTCATGGTCTCCATTTTTATCTTCCTCTCTGTCATTGGTACATCATTCCGGGCATGATGACTTTGTCGCGGCCATCAGAAGGCATTTTTAGATTCCCCATCAGGCAGGCGGAAAAAATAGCCCGTTTACCAAAGCGTCCCCGGATTTCCTCTATGGCAGTGTCCAGCTTCTCTCTCCGTTCACGCTTGCTCACATCTTCAAAAATGCTGATCTGATATGGTGTATCTGCGGGAACCAGATTGATTGCACGGACAGTAATTGCTCTGACCTTATTATGCCAGCGGTAGTTCATCTCAAATAGCTGCCGCGCTTTTTTTGCAATTTCCATTGGGCTCTGCGTTTGTGCCTCAAGCGGCGCCTGGTATTGCTTAAAGAACAGATCATTATCTCGGATGGTGATCTGAACGCCCCTGGCTGTCAGCGAGTGAAGCCGCAGCCGATGGCCAATATCCTGGGATAATTCCAACATGACCTTCCATACTTCTTCATTATTCTCGAGGTCAGCATTGCAGGTTATTCCGTGACCGACGCTCTTTACCGGGGACTCGTAATCCCCCGGCATTACACGGGAGGTATCAAGCCCATTTGCGTATGTCCAAAGGGCGATTCCATTGATGCCCAAAAGCCTTTTTAGAAAGTCTTGGGACTGGTTTGCAATGTCACCAATCGTATGGATGCCATAGCTGTCGAACTTTTTTGTTGTCGCTCTGCCGACATAGAGCAGATCCGATGCGGGAAGCGGCCATATCTTTTCTCTGAAATTATCTGAGGAGATACCAGTAATAGCGTCGGGCTTTTTGAGGTCACTTCCGAGCTTGGCAAAGATCTTATTATATGACACGCCAATACTGACGGTGAGCCCCAGCTCGGCTTTTACGGTTTCACGGATTTCCTCTGCAATCTGCATGCCATCCCCGAACACCGTCTGACTTCCGCTGATGTCGCACCAGCACTCGTCCATACCAAATCCTTCGACTTGGTCGGTATATCTCTCATAGATGGCGCGGGTCAATTTGGAGTATTTCAGATACTCGTCATACTGTGGTGGAACCATGATAATATCTGGACAGCACTGTCGAGCCTCCCAGTTAACCATGCCCGTCTTCACACCGCGCTTTTTGGCAAGCTCTGATTTGGCGAGAACAATACCGTGTCGGGACTTCGTTGATCCGCACACGGCTACAGCCTTTCCGCGCAGCGCAGGATTGAGCATCATTTCAACCGAGGCATAAAAGCAGTTTAAGTCACTATGAAGGATTACTCTTTCCATGATTTATTCACGCAAGCCTCTTGACAAAAGATGCAACTTCAATTAAGATTTAGATGCAATCGGATTTCATCTGTGCTTTGATTATAAGCAATCCGATTTCTCTTGTCAATAGCGACTTGCAAAAATTATGCAATCTGATTTCTTATTAGGAGGCGCGGCATGAAATTCGGAGATAAAGTGCGTGAACTACGCACAGGAAAAAAGCTGACACAGGCGGAACTCGGAAAATTAGTTGGGGTTACGGTGCGGACAGTGGCCGGCTGGGAAAATGATGGGCGCTATCCGCAGAAAAGAGAATTATATGATAAACTGGCGGCTGTACTGGAAGTGCAAGCTGCCTATTTGGCGTCTGAGGAAGATGAGTTTATTACAGAGGCTGCCGAACGATTCGGTATCAAAGGCGAAAGGGACGCAAAGGTCGTATTGTCGCAGGCGGCCGCTGTTTTTGCCGGCGGTGAGCTCAGCGACGAAGACAGGCTTGCGTTTATGACGGAGATCCAGCAGCTCTACCTTGAGTCCAAGGATATAGCGGCAAAAAAATTCACCCCCAAGAAGTACAGGAAGGACAAAGAATAACTCCATCATCTGCAGGGTCAATAGTCCGTATTTTTGGACATATGATCTTGTAGAATTAACCTATGGAGGTTTCTGTACTCGATTGGAGGTGTGGCAATGACTGGCGAATACATACATCGAGAGGTTCAAAAGGCGAAAGCAAAGTATAAGACCAATGATCCCTACGAACTGCTGGATGCTCTCGGTGTCAATTTGCGGGAGTCCCGTGCGTATGGTCCCAGAGGACTAAAGGGCTACTGCTATTTTTCGAAGCGAACCATTTTTGTCGTTCTTAATGCGTTCCTGCCAGAAGCGGAGCAGCGGATCGTTGCCATGCATGAGGCTGCACATGTGATTCTGCATCAGGACATGATTAGGGTCGCTCCTATGAAGGACAATCTAATCTACGATATGACCTCGAGGACGGAATATCAGGCCAACCTGTTTGCCGCTGATTATCTCATCTCTGACGAGGAAGTTGAGGCTTTAACTGCACAGGAGGATATGGACTACTTCCGTATTTGCAAAGAGCTGTATGTGAGCCCCGACCTGATGTCGTTCAAATTGTTTTCCATGATCCAGCGCGGGTATCGGTATAATCTGCCGCAGGATCTGAACAGCAAATTCCTGAAAAATTGACGAGGATTACTTTGATTTGTGAATGAATAGGTGTTTTCTCAAGTGCGTGGAGGTGTACTACACCGATGGAGATGAAAATAAAGGTCTATGTTGCGGTACGGGCCAGTTTTGATGATGAGGGCACCCTTATACCAACCAGCATCACATGGGAAGATGGGCGTGAATTTGAAATTGACCGTGTTACTGATATCCGGCAAGCCGCTGCAATGAAGGCAGGCGGGCAGGGCGACCGATACACGATACAGATAAATGGCCATCAAAGCTACCTGTTCTTTGAGCGAAACGCCTCTCTGACCGGCAACAATATTGGCCGCTGGTTTGTGGAGCGGAGGACAGCGTAAGGAGGAGCGGCTATGCCTACAATTTCAAAGAAGCAGTATGAGGACTATGAGCGACTCTGCCATGATAGGAAAAACGGACGCTTGCTGACGCCGGATGGCCTGCGCCTCATCTGTTCCGCAAACGGATATGATGCAGAGGCCATCGGCAAGCATTTTCTGGAGCTTCTTCAAAACATCACACAGGACGTTGCTTCGCCCAGACCTGAACATACATCAGCCACAAAAGCACCGGGAACTGTTGAACACCGAAGTGATCCCGATTTTATTTACCGAATCAGCGAGTTCCTTTCCGCAAAGGGACTCCGTAATGAGAGCGCTATCGACAATTCCATCACTGCCCGCAAAAACGGAAAGCAATTCCCGCTTTCAGAACATATCCGGGGACTTATTTACTCGCTGCTCACAAATCAGGTTCCGTGGAAACGTATCGTTCCCCATTTGAGCGAGGTTGACCGTATATTCATGAGCTATGACGCCGAGGCCATATTAGCAAAACCCGGCTCATATTTTGAAGGCGAGTTAAGGAAAATCAGATGTGGAAACCGCAAAACAAAGGCGCAGATGACCGCCCTGCACGACAACATTTATGTGTTTGAGCGGATTGTCGAAGACTACGGCAGCATGGACAGTTTTGTCACATCAGCGCCTGCACATGATATCGTAGCTGCACTATCAAGCAGCAAATCAAAATACAAACTCATGCAGGTTGGTGAAGCTCTTGCATGGGAGTACATACGAAATGTGGGCGTTGACGGAGCCAAGCCGGATCTGCATCTTCGCCGCTTTTTTGGATACAAGCGTATGGGCCTGTCAAAAAAGGACATCGCCTCTGTTCCGGAAGTTTTGGATACCGTGAATGAGCTCTCTGAAATAACAGGATTGACAAAAGCAACCATTGACAATTTGATATGGAGCTATTGTGCCGATGGGTTTGGCGAAATCTGCACAGCAACCCCGCATTGCCAAGAATGCGTAATTCGTCAATATTGCCATTACCATGATTAACGGGTTGCGGAACCAAATCTGTTCTTTGATGAAATGCCACACTGACCAGAAAGGTCATCGGTCGACCGCTTGTGGAGTGGCAGACACTATGATGAGTATCCGCGAAAAAAACAAAGGCCATAATGAAGCCCTGCTTGGGACTTCTCAATGCTATATGATGGAGGAACAATCATGGGAGAAATTATCAATCTGGCAGAATCGGAAAATGGCAAGCCCGCTGTTATGCCTGATAAAGATTTGGTCGAAATCACGGAAGGCATCCTGCAAACATCTCATACCGATATTGCCACAAGGGATACCCTCAGTATGCCAATCGCCCAGCTCGCCACCCTCGGGGCAGGTGTGTCTTCGCTGATTCCTGCATTACGCACTGTCACCCAAACCACTGCTGTGAACACGCAGGGGCTATATCAGCTTGCAAACGCTGGGGTCGGTGACGCTCTTAAGGTCGCCAAAAACGGAAACTTCTGGGGCGCTTTCAAGACCGCCGAGGGGACATCCAAGTTTGCACAGCTTCAGGCAGCAGGTCCGTTGTCTGCCACAAGCACGACAGTTATGCCGATTGACCCTGCGACCATGATGATGGCGGTTGCACTTTTTTCCATTGAGCAACAGCTCGGAAACATATCAGAAATGGAAAAGCAAATACTTTCATTCCTGCAAGTGGAGAAAGAGGCTGAGATCGAGGCCGATGTGAAAACTCTGGCTAACATCATCGAAAAATATAAGTACAACTGGGATAACGAGCACTTCATTGCAAGTAACCACAAAATGGTGTTGGACTTACAGCGGACCGCGCGTAAGAATATGCTCTCCTATCAGAAAAAAGTAAGTGAGGCATTAGAGTCAAAGTCGCTCGTAGTAGCACAGTCCCAAGTGAGCGCATCTTTAAAGAACCTGCAGAAGATGTTCAAGTATTACCGCCTGTCCCTGTACACATTCTCCCTTGCATCCTTAATCGAGATTATGCTCAGTGGGAACTTCAAAGAAGAGTACATTGCGGGTATAAAAACAGAGATTGAAACGCTGTCCACTGAGTACCGAGACCTGTATCAGAACTGCTCTGTATATCTGGAGAAGAAAAGCGGTGTAGCTATTGAGCGTAATTTGCTTAAGGGCATCGGCAGTGCCAGCAAAGCGGTCGGGAAGTTCATCGGCAAAATCCCTGTCGTTAAAGAGGGGCCTGTGGATGAATTCCTGCAGGACAGCGGCGCCCATCTTAAGAACAGCGCAGAGGACATGGAATTGAATGTGCTGCACTCTTTTGCCGCTCTGAGCAACCCGGAAACGCGCCTGTTCATTGATAAGATGGATGATATGATACGGATTTATAACCACACGGCAGAGATTTGCTTCGACAAAAACCAAATCTATCTGGTGGCCGGCTAAAAGATAGCCACCCCAGCAAGGAGGATGTATAATATGGCACGCAGAAAAAGTCTATTGTCAATTCTGCTTTCACCGCCCCAAAAAAGCAGTAAGCGCAGAGCCGGAGTCATGTGCGGACCCGGTGGCTCAAAGACCGGGCATCGTGGCGGAAACAAAGGGCAGTTCCACCATGTGTCTGCGTGGAAACGTTAAGGGGGTGCTGCCATGGACTATCCTTGGAACACCAAATCTGTGGAGCAGATGGTTGAAGAAATGAATATGGCCTTGCGGGAATCCAGGCCGATGTCTGAGCAGGAGAAAATCGAGTCCGACGCTGAATTCGGCTATACTCCCGATGAGACATCCGATAGTGAAGATAGCGAAGGGTGCGATGATATGGATGAAATAAAGGTTTCTAATATTGGTAATAAGGATATACCCAAGTTAAAAAATGACGATATTATGGCCGTAGCTCTTGCCGAAAGCGGCGCGATGGGTGAGGCTGGAGCGTTGAATATCATTTGCAAGAAACGCAGCAAGGTCAAGATCTATCACGCGAATTACTGCTTTGATGATTTCGATTTGGACAAGTTTGCCCAAGTGTTCACGCCATTGAAAACCTTTGATTGTGGCGTCTTTGGCAATGTAAGTGGCGTAGCCGAGGGATGGGTTCACATCTACATGGGTATGGGAAACCATCTGCTCTTGCGCGATACGATTGCCGGTGCTTTTAAAGCGGAAGTTGGGGAGAAGTCTGAGGCAGAAATATACGGTTGCTATATGGAGGTGGCAGTCAAGGTTTTAGGAGGCGAGGCATAGAATGGCTATCCTCGAATCCTACGGAAAAGAAGTCAACAGCATCTTTCAGCTGCTGGGTGACAAAGAAAATGATATCACCCTTAGTATGTCATGGGCACTCTCTCGTTGTCCGGAATTCTTAAAAGCCGTAGTATCAACGATAACGGGGCGGATTGTAGATCCCGATGAAGTTGTGGTAAGGAATCAAGCCTACGACGCAAAAACGGGCATCACAGATATTGAAGTCACAGATGGCAAGTCGGTACATATCATTTTTGAAGCAAAACGAGGGTGGAACCTTCCGGGCGAAGACCAGCTCACTCGGTATTCGCTGCGGAGCGATTTCCAAAATGGCCCTGCGGCAAGCAAGCACATTGTTTCAATGTCGGAATGCACAAAGGAATATGCTGATTTGTATCTGCCTTTTCAGCCACCCCGTTATATTAACGGAATCCCCATTTCGCACTTACCCTATGCTGAGGTATATCATTTAGCTCTATCAGCTATTGCCTTATCCAATCATGAGCAGAAGCATTTGCTGACACAATTTACAGAGTATCTACAGGGGTTGATGAGTATGCAAAAGAAAGACTCGAACATGGTGTATGTCGTTGCCCTGGGGACAGATAAGCCGACAGGGTGTGACATTACATGGATTGATATCGTACAAAAGCATAATTGCTATTTCTGTCCGGTTGGAGGCAAAGGATGGCCCAAAGAACCTCCGAACTACATTGCCTTCAGATATTATGGACAGCTACAGTCTATCCATCATATAGAAAGCTATACCGTTACCCGGAATATGCACGATGAAATCCCAGAGATGCCCGATGAGGTTTGGGCGGACGATTGCTACATTTATCATCTTGGGCCGGCAATAGTCCCAGGCAAGACCGTAAAAACCGGCAAAATCTTTCGTAATGGCCGGGTCTGGGCGATGCTGGACACACTCATGACTTGCGATACTATCAGCGACGCGCGAGACCTAACAAAAATACGCATGAACTGAATTTTCAAAAAATAGGACTGCCATATCCGCTGGGCGGAGATATGGCAGTCCTATTATTAGTCCTTACGCTGATGAAGGGTGATAAGGTTGTCGAAGCTATCAAACAGCGTTGAAATTTGCTTTTGTTCGGCAATAGTCGGGTAAGATATTTCTACAGCTTTCAAATCCTCATTGTAAAGATGAACCACTGATTTTCCTTGCGCTCGTTTTGCAAGCTCTGTATGAGGTGTTCCGAATGAAATCTCTATCGCCAAAAATGCTGAGTCAATTTCTTTGTGAGGAAGGACAATATTCAGACCACCACCAAGCAAAAAGCCTGATTTATCAACACTTGCAGCGATTGCAATATCTTCTGCTGTTTCTCCTGACGATGGCAAAATCACTTCTCCGCCTTTGCTAAAAACAGCTTGGGGAGTCGCGTCGGCAAAAGTATCAACCTCTCTGATAATCGGCTGATATTTGGTATAGAGCCGACCATATAGAATAATCGGTATTCCTGACTCTCGTAAATCGGATTTTGTGTACCCCTGACCTTTGCTAAACTCGGCAAGTTCCTCCAACTTACGCTGTTCCCAAGTTATATGAATCCGCATTTGTGTGCACAAAAATAGTCTTGCCATTATTCTGTCCTACTTACGCTGATGAAGGGTGATAAGGTTGTCGAGGTTTGTCAGATATTCGCCAATCTTTTTCTGTTCCGCTATATGTGGTAGTGGTATTGGCATTTGAAAGAACAAATCATCCTTAATTGAAAATCTGTCCGACCTTGCTCCAGAATCTCCATTGAAGTACATATAATCGTGCCAATACCTGCTCTTGAAGAAGTGTTCAAGGTAAGTATTATCGACTTCGTGTGGTCTAAAAACCGTATAAAGAGGCGACATTACGCCGTTTCTGCCCAGTTTGTTGCGGTTTATCGGACCAACAGGAGCTGTTACAGAAATTCGAGGATTGTAAACGAAGTCCTCATTTCGGACAATGTAGTATCCGTCCAAACTGCCAATTTTAGAAATAGCGTGGTCAAAAAAGTCCCTTTGGCTGATAACGCCGAACTCAGCGGAGTTTGTGAATGTTTCTAAATACTGTAGCCCGGTGTTCTTTTCCGTGACTTTATCAGAGATTTCTCCCAGCTTACGCTGTTCCCAAGTAATTGTATTCGCCGCTTTTTGCTTGTTTCCACAGGCGGAAGAAAATATGCAACAATATGCAGCCTTACGCTGATGAAGGGTGATAAGGTTGTCCAAACGCTTCATATATGCTCCAATATGAGTTTGTTCGGCTTCTTGTTTCGGCAAGTATAGGTCAATGTCGAAGAAATCTTCAGCCGAGATATTTAGCAATCCGTGGTTTCTTGCGCCCTCGGCAGCACGTTCTGCAACGCCCTTATGCCAACGGTCTGTATCGAAGAAAACTGTCAGAAAATCACTATTGACTTCTTTGTTGTCTTTGATACCAAAAACGATGTAAAGTGTCGATAATACGCCCTTTTTGTATAGGTCGAGACGCTTTACAGCACCAAACGGAAAGCCGTCAGAGGTGCTTTTGTTGTAAGCAAATTCACCGTTCAAAACCAAGTAATAATTGCTTGAATATGTCGGCCGCATTTTACACCCGGCGGCGGCAGTGTTTTACAGTTGCGGCGGAGAAATTTGACACCTGCGGCGGCGGGATTTGACAGGGTTGCCGCCGCAGGCGTCAAGCGACGTCAGTCGTTCTCGGAAATGCCTTTCCGTTTTCGCATGGAATCTTCGCCGCCGATGACGATGCGGTAGGAGTCGTGAACGATGCGGTCGCAGATGGCGTCGGCAAGGGTCGCCTCTCCGATCTTCTGGTGCCATCCGCCTACGTCGAATTGTGAGCAGAATATAGTCGAGGCTTTTTTGTAGCGAGCCTCCGTCAGCTCAAGCAAATCTCTGGCCTCACTGTCCTTGAGTGGGTAGAGCAACCATTCATCCAGAATCAAAAGTCTGGCCTGCCGGTATCCCTTCATGACCTTGCGGTAGTTGCCCTCAGCCCTCGCTATGGACAGCTCGGCGAGCAGATCCGGCAGCCGTACATAGCGGACGGGGTAGAAGTTACGCCCGGCGGTCACGCCCAAGGCGTTGGCGATGTAGGTTTTACCGCTGCCGGTGGCTCCGAGGATGATGACATTGTGGTTCTCGTCGATGTAATTGCAGGAGCCGAGCCGGGTGATGAAAGCTTTATCCAGCTTTCTGTCGGCGTGGTACTCAATGTCTTCGAGACAGGCTCCAGGCTCTGAGAAACCGGCTTTTTTGAGCAGGCGTGTGAGCCGGTTGTTTCGCCGTGAAGTCCACTCCGCATCCACGAGCAAGCCGAAACGCTCCTCAAAGGAGAGTTCGCTGAAACCGTCCGTTTCACTCTGATGCCGAAAAGCCGTGGCCATTGCGCTCAGCTTCATTTCGTGCAGCTTGGTGGTCGTAGTATTGTTCAGCATCAGTCTTGCCCTCCCTTGTAGTAATCGGCGCCGCGAGTAAAGCCGTATTGGGAGGAAATCTGAGGATGTTCATCCGTTTTCTTGTCCTGACCGGACTTCAGTATGGTTTGAATGGATTTGTAGCTGGGACGCGGCGTGTAGAAAAGAGCCTTGGCACAGGCTGCTTCCAGCCGTTCCTTCGTGTACTGCTCGGAAAGCTTTAGCAACGCCATACAGGCTCGGTAGCCCTGCTGCTCCACTTTGTAGCCTGTAAGAATTGCGTCCACCACTGTGGCGGTATTGGAACCGATCTGAGAAGCCCATTTCCGGAAGCGTTCGCCGTTCCACTGTATATACTGCTGATGCTGAGGCGGCATATGTTCTTCCACCGTGCTGTATTGACCGCGACGGCCATGCAGACGGACGTGAGAACATATCCTGCTGCCGTCGTAGAACACCTCAACTGTATTTCGGGTCACGCGGACATCGACCTTACGCTTGATGTATTCATATGGAACGGAATAGTATTGCTCATCTACGGCGATGTGGTAGTTGAAAGACACCGTTGCCGTTTTCCAGACTGACAGCTCGTAGGAGTTGCGCGGTAAGGGAAGCAAAAAGGAACGTTCCTCAGCAAACCATGTCGCCCGGCTACCGTCCTTCTTCTGAAACGGCTTATGGTTGAAGGCGTGTAGCTTCTCGCGGATTACATTGTTCAGCTCTTTCAGACTGAAGAAGGTCTGGTTTCGAATAGATGCCAGAATGAACGATGAGATGTTGCCAACTGTGCCTTCTACCGTCGCCTTGTCCTTCGGGGACCTTATCCACATTCCAGAACTTCTCGGTAACTACAAAGGGCTTATCTATCGTTCCTTTACGTCCAACAACAACAGTATTTTCCGGGCAAAGATATTCTGTTGCTCTACCCATAAGCCCACCAGAGCCATATACTGGATAAGGACCAGACGGATCTGATATAGGCTTGTGGTTCCGCCCGTTAATGATTCGTAAGACCTCATTCCACTGTTTCCGTGGGAACCGTCCTTCTGAATCTATGGAACCGAACTGCTCCATAAATTGAGACTTAACGAGCTCGTCCGTAGCACAAATCAGCTTTTTATAGGATTCCATCGTGTCATTGATGGACCATAATACTGCAGCCAGCTTGCGCTGTGTTTCCAGATCCGGCAGGTCAAACTCCAAAATTTTAAGGTCACGCCAGTTGATCGTCGGCGAAAGAGAACCTACGGAGATTTTGATTGCAGCGTCCAGAAAGTAATCCGAGCTGATAAACAGCGGGAAGAAATCCGGATCGATGACTTCTACATTAGGACGCAACACCATGCCGTGTGCAGAGAAGATACCATCAAAAGGTGCGATGGCTACTTTCTTCTGATAGGCACGACGTTTGCCAAACAGTACATCGCCTTTACGCATCACGAGCTTTTCGCCGATAGGAGCGACATCGGAGCCGAAGCGAGTAACCTTCAAGCTGCCGGAATCGAGGTGCTCCAGTCCAAGGTATGTGAAGCGGTCTTCTTCGACAGGCTTTTTCTTTTCAGTGCTGTTGATTGCAATCTGCTCAAATCGATATTTCGCCATTATGCGCACCTCCTTAAAAGAGTGGCATGAACGGAGAAATCCTTATGGGCTGCGGGCCCGATAAATTGAGATTTGAACATCTCAGAGCAGCAAATTTTGATTTATCGCTCTGCCGTACAAAGGCTGAAAACTGTTTCTGCAAATCCACGGAAGGAAGAACAAATGGAATTTCCTTCATCTTACCTTGAGTTAGCTTCAATCGTGTCGTCCCAGTAACATATTGCGAAATATCCAATATTTTAAAGTATGTGTTAGCGAATTCTATATCGCAACACTCACGTGGAATAAGAACATGAGCATGGTTGTTTACCCATGATTTGCCCGTAATTATATAAGATGTGGCTTCTCCGGCACCATATGCCCCGCAATCTTCTGCCAAACAAAGTGCTGTACAGTCCATAAGATATTCATTAATACTGTCCACTTGCCCATTTGCACCATAATATGGATACAGCTCTCCAGTATGCATTTTAGAACGTACAGCATCATTGATGGGCTTCCTTAGATCGTCTCTGATTTCAAAGGCTTCTTCCAAACGGACTACGTCAGTGGCTTTGCTTGGGTCTCCAAACATCTCTATAAATTGAGAATTGCAAACAGCTTACAGCGTTATCCGATGTATTTTCTGTGTGATTCCTTCACGTTGTTCTGGTTGACCATAAAGCTGTCCTCGCCCATGACCAGCCCAAGCCCACGTCCGTTATCCCACTTCACATGAAAAGTGCCGATGTCATCGATGTTGGTCAGCGTACCCATGGTACCGGGTTCTACCGGGTGATAGGGGTCTTTCATCTCTCTGAGCCTGATCCGGCTTCCCACGGGATATTGCTCCCGTAGGAACTTCAGCCAGTTCTGATCTACCATTTTACATTCCTCCTAAATTCATGGTGGGTCCGGACGGTTCCAACCCGGCAATGCCGAGTTGCAATCGTGCGGCTGCTTCATCCATTGTGCGGTCTGTGGCAAAGCGGGGATTCTCTCGCCAGCCTTCGTCCAAATAGGTTTCGCCGTCATGGGCAATTGCCAGATAGATTGTGGAGACATCGTCCTTGGTAACGCACAATCGCTTCTCTGTGCATTTGAGGGCGTTGAAATGGTCTATTGCATCGGTGAGCGAACTGAAGCCGTGCCGCTTTTCGCCCTTGCAGCAGAAGTTTTCCATTACGAACCAGTCATATGTGTGCGGCAGATTGGGATTTTCCGCATCCAGCAGCGCCTTGTGCCCTTTTTCGGTCAGCCCGTATTCTGATAGCTGCCTTGGATTTTCTTCTCCGAACATATCGTAGAGGATATCGTCCACCGCCTTTCGCACCTGCGGATCGTCTGTCAGGACTTCATACTGAAAGCCGGAAGTAGGTCGGTACGGGAGCTCATCCTTGATGACCTGCACAAAAATGGCGGGGTCAGTATAAGCCAGCGTTTCGCCGCTGGCGAAGGATACCTTGCCAATGATTGGCGCTGTAGCCTGCTGGAGCTGCGCCCTGTCGTAGGCGTAGATGTATGAGTAGTCGCCGCCGTTGGGGAACAGCCTCATGCAGTAGGTGTGGGCGTCGGTTTCCAGCTTAAAGGCATAGGTGTCCGGGCGATACCGATCCGCCATCCTTGCGCTCTCATGCTCATAGCAGAAGGAGCGCGCTGCCGGCAGGTCTTTCAGCATCCCGTTTTCCCGCAGGGCGTTCACCACATCATCGAATTCGTCCTTGAACGCCTGCGTTTTCAGCTCCGGCTGGTGGTCATCCCACGAGGACACAGTGAAGCGGCCGCTCTGGTCGAAATAGAAGCGGAAGTGGCCGATGCATCCCAACTCCGCATCCTTTTCCACGCCCTGACTGAAAAAGAGCGCCCCCTCATCCTCTGAGGCGGCGCACATCTGGTATTTATTCGGGTCGGGATAGATGAGACCTCTCTCATCGCAGAAATCCTCGAGGGTGAGATGCTCTCCGAGGAAATCCAGCCTGCCTTTCAGCTTTCGGAAGCCCTTCCTGGGGATTGTTACGGGTTCATGGATGAGGATGGTTCCGGCGTGATTAACGCCGACCTTGGGTTCTACCGTTACGGGCTCGCCGGGGTCGTAGTCGCTGCCGCGCAGGTCGTAGGCGTACCAGCCCTCCGGCACGGTATCCCTGGCGATGCGGGAATTGGTGAACAATGCCGGTTTGCCGAACAGCTCGACATACTCGTATTCTTCTTCTCTGGCGTTTACGCTCATTGGATTATCATCTCCTTCTTGTTTTTTCAAGCACACAACATACCACAGAACAGGCAGAATAGCTATGATTTTGTTGTGGGAATGTAGAGGACGAAAACGCCCACTTATGTATGCTTGAACTGCGTAATACCTTACAACGCTAACTTCCCGTTTGCAGGGCAGTCCTGCTTCGTTGGACTGCCATTTTTACCATCACTCCAGTCGCATCCCGCCGCCCTCCTGCGCGAGGAACGGCTCACTGAGCCTGCGAATCATGCCAAACTCGGTTTGAACCACCTTGTCCTCCTGCATCCACGCTCTGCCGAAAGACTCGAAGTCCATGTACCCGTCAATTTCGTTGATGATGTCCTCATCCGCACCGATGCGTTCCAGCGCCATTCGCCCGTAGTCCTCATAGCTTTCGGGAACACGCTCGTAATCGTCGAGGTTTTTCGCTAAATCAAGCGCATCCGGAAAGGTTTCCGGCTTTTCGACCTCCACGACAGAGAGATATTTCAAGATATCTCCATCGGTCTGTTTCATTTCCTCAATGCAGAGCGCCAGCTCGTTGGCATTCTCCACCGTAATACAGTCCTGAGGAAGCATCGTGCCAAAATAAGGCAGAGTATAGTCAACGGTCAGGATGTTGGCTTCGGCAAACTCTGTTATGCCAAGTTCTCGCTTTGCCTGCTCCATCGCTGTATCTGTGGCGGGCAGGGAGATTGTGATGGGCTGCGGCTGTTTTGTACCACCACCCGATTTGCGGAGCAGAAGCGTGACAATGCCCTCGCACTCCTGTTCTCTTACTTCCTGCTGATACAGTTCTGGCAGTTCCTCCTTCCGCACCACATATCCCGCGCGGCAGTACGCACCGCCATGCTCAGTATAAAACTCCGAGCCGATGACGGAAAAATCCAGATAGGGTTGGATGTTTTCAGGGAATGACAGAATATCGTTCGCCACCAAATATTTGCCCAGGGCACTGCTGTCGGCAGCATCTGAGAGCAGCGCATATTCGTCCAGCGAGTCGGCAAGTCGCAGAATGTCATCCAAGCTGTTCACGCTGTTTGCGTCCAATACACCCTCAAACTTGAAGCAAGATTCTCGATCCATGGTCTGCATCTTCCGGGCGAGGGTGCTGATTTTTTCAAGCTCACCCGGCTGTGTCACATCGATATTTTTGAGGTAACTGCCAAGGTTATACACATTGCTGATGGCTTCGGTGATCCGGACGGGGCCGTCCACTGTGCTGATGGCATCCAGTTCGGCAAAGGATTCTCCGATCTCAGCCGGGGTGGACGGGAGTTTCAGATACACGCCGTCCGCTTCCGTGTCGCGGGTCAGGTGGAGTGTGATCATTCAAGCCCTCCCATCTCAAAACCGTCCTGCTCCTGCTCAGCGGGATCTTCCATCATGAGTTCATCAAGGCTGAGAGTGCCGTGATAGGAAATATATCCGCGGTCCACAAACTGGCCGTATTCGTTTTCCATCCGCTGCCGGCCGTACTTCTCATAGTCATAGAAATCGGCGAGGTTTTCGTCGTACTCGAAATGCTCGGAGTCTTGAATCATATAGCGCCCATAATCTTCGGCGGTCTTTGCATCGGGGATGAAATCAAAAAATTCAAGATTCTGCGCCAGATGCATGATCTGCGAGGAGTAGTCCGGCTGTGCCAACGCAACAGCAGCCCCCAGCTTCAAGCGGTCACTGGGAGAGAGCTTTTCAATGGCGGCGCACATTTCGCTCAGAGATGCGATGCCCTCATGCCCCATATCCAGTGCGACGTCAATTTCCTCGGGAAGCTCGCTTTCCATAAAACGCAGGCACATATCTCCGTAGCTGCTGATCTCGGCACGAATCATGGTGCGCTCGATTTGCGTCTGCGGTACGGGAAGAAATAAATAGGCGGCGGGGCTGTCTGCGGGAGCGAAGCGGGAACGCAGCTCCACCTCCATCAAGCTGTCTGCATAGCGATATTCCGGAAAGTGTCGTCCATCGTATGCCTGTGACAGCTCCATTCCATTGTCATAGACCACACCGTAGGGGGTGACAAGCCCCTGTTCTGACAGAATCAGTTCTGTGGCTATTTCGAGACCATTTGTTTTCTCCATTTCTTCTTTAGACGCACAGCCTCCGTTCAGGGTGAGAAAATGCTTTCGGCCAATTGCGTCCAGATGCGTGAAATCTGAAATCACCGTGCTTTCCTGACAGCAAAAGGTCAGATTGATAAACCGCTCCACGCTGTGCAGGCTCAGCCGTGAAGCCATGCCTTGAAACTGTGTCAGCTCGTAAGCATCGAAGCTGTCCAGGCGCTTGGCAAGGTAGTCAAGTTCATCCAAATTGGCATTCGTCCTTTCTATCTGCTTGAGCGCAGGGATATCACCACGGATCTCTTCGATATGGCAGTCCTGCTTAACCTCATCCCCAAGGCCAAGAGGCTCCAAAAGTCGAATCACATTTTCATATTCCGTGCCGGGGATAGGGAACGGGATCGTCGCCACGCCATACTCAGGGTGTTGGCGGTTACACAATACTGCTTGAAATTGCATTTGCATTCTCCTTCACATTTTCATCTCGAAGGCAAAGCCCTCGTTCTGGCTCAGTTCGCCAGAGAACAAGTCCTCCAAAAATTTTGAGCCGCCAATTTCACAGGCGGCTTCAAAGGCTTTGTCGCTATTGGAAAACTGCTGCGCGGCATCGATTTTGAAAAGCGCCTCTCCGATGTGCGGAAAGGCGTGTTCATAAGTGCCGATTTGGAGCTCTGCCGCCGGGGTGATTCGCATATAACGCCCTTTTTCTCCGCCGATGTAGTACAGCTTTCCGTTGCCGTTGAGACTGGTGATGGTATCCTCAACCCACTGGGAGGAACTGCCGGTCGTGACTGTCTTCCAGTATTCAAGTTCCTGTTTCTCCATGGTCATCCTCCTTAGTTATAGGTATCTTCATGTCGATATCCTCTACAAATAAAATGAGCGCCGAAGTATCCTGCGGTTCTTAGCTTTACATCATGGGATGCGAAAATGTTGTTTCTTCCTGATCCATTGCGCGTTGTACCCGCTGGTCGAGATCTGGGACAATATCAATAATCTGCTCTTGCGTGTCCTTCAGCATATTCTCTTGATCAAAAGTGATATCGTACTGATGATCCAATGTGTCTTGGATACATCGATATATCTCCGTCAGCTGATCCGGAGTAAAAAGCATTCTCTTATCGATGAGCCCACTCCGAACAGCAAAATCTTGTTTCGCAGCCTCATAATTGCCAGCCATCTGATGCCCTTGGGTAACAGCAGTATGACCGTAACACCAATCCCATGTGATAAACTGGACACCAAATGAAGTGGGGTGGCCAACGAGAACTGTACCGTTGTAGTCTGCCAGGAGCTTATAATGTTCATCCAATCCGTCCGCTTTGAGAACAGGCGCTTCTTCCATGAGACGCATATATTCCGAAACAGTGTACGCCGTGCTAATTACTTGATGCAGGGCTTCGTTTTGCCCTTCTGTTATTACATCTGATTTGCTATATCTCACGCTCCCAGTACCCATGACTTTACAAAGGGATTGACCCTCAAGTGATACTTGGCAAAAATCATCGGTCGGCTCACTTGTGCTAAACCCACGATTCTGCAGCGCGATACGAATCTTCTGAAGATAGGCATTGTTCTGTTCTGATTTCTCTTGACTCATAGCGTTTACCTCCTGTTCAAAACGCAAAAAAGGCCGACACTCACGAATGAATGTCGGCCTTCAAAAATATATTGACTATATTTTGGTCTGTATCACATTTTGATACAGACCACTTTTCCAAGACACAAAAAATTAACAAATATTTTTTTGATTTTCGAGAAAAAACTCTGGCAGGAATCGAATTTTGGGCTGAAAAACGGTGGAGTTTTAGTTCAAGTCCCTACCAACGGGGGGTAACACAGGAAAATATCTTTTTTTTGCACTTCAAAAAAAGGGCACGAAAAAACCCAGAAACCGTTGTGGTTACTGGGTTTTTCGGTGCAATATCTTTTTTGCTTGCACAATATGGTTGCGGAGGCAGGATTTGAACCTACGACCTCCGGGTTATGAGCCCGACGAGCTACCGGACTGCTCTACTCCGCGATATGTTGCACTTTCACAGTGCCTAACTAGAATAACACTTTCAAAAATTAAAGTCAAGGGTTTTTTAACAATTGTCTAAAAAAGTACATGCAGAATCAGCCGATGACATATGAAAACAGAAAACAAAATGCCGCACTTTACTTGAGCTTGACCGAATAAGGATTGCGCGTTTCGGCGTTTAAGTATATAATAAGACGTGTTATGAGCAAAGAATGGGCAAAGGCAGGTGCGGAACATGAGCAAGGCGGACGAGGTATTCATTGAAAACTGTAAGGATATACTCAGTGATGGTGTATGGGACACCGACAGTGAGGTTAGACCCCACTGGGAGGACGGCTCGCCGGCACATACCGTAAAAAAGTTCGGCATAGTGAACCGCTATGATCTTTCGAAGGAGTTCCCCTTACTTACCCTGCGCCGGACATTTTTAAAATCCGCCGTTGACGAGCTTTTGTGGATATGGCAGGCAAAGTCTAATAATGTACATGATCTGCGCACCCGCGTTTGGGACCAGTGGGCGGATGAAAACGGCAGCATCGGTAAGGCATATGGCTATCAGCTCGGCATTGAGCACCACTATCCCGAGGGTGATATGGATCAGGTGGACAAGGTGCTCTACGACCTGAAGCACAACCCCGCCAGCCGGCGTATAATGACGAATATATACAACTTTGCCGATTTGTCGGAGATGGCGCTTTACCCCTGCGCATACTCCATGACCTTCAACGTCTCCGGAAACACCCTCAACGCGATTTTGAACCAGCGCAGTCAGGATATGCTGGCTGCAAACAACTGGAATGTGTGCCAGTATGCCGTTCTTACGCATATGTTTGCCCAAGTTTCCGGGCTGAAGGCTGGAGAGCTTATACACGTAATTGCGGATGCCCATATTTACGACCGCCATGTGCCGATTATAGAAAAACTGATTTCCCAAGAACCTCTGCCGGCGCCAAAGTTCACTCTTGATCCGACGGTGGACGATTTTTACAAGTTTACGCGCGACAGCTTTGCTCTTGAGGACTACAAGTACCACGAGTTTACCGAGAAGATACCCGTTGCGGTATGAACATGAAAGGAGAAAAAAAGATGGAAGCAATAGTGGCTGTTTATGAGGACTGGGGGATCGGAGCTAAGGGTACCCAGCCCGTAGTAATACCCGAAGACAGAAAGCGTTTCCAGAAGCTGACCGAGGGCGCGGCGATAATCGTCGGCCGCAAGACACTTGAAGATTTTCCGGGAGGAAAGCCCCTTCCGAACCGCAAAAACTATGTACTGAGCCGTCAGGACATTGAGATCGAGGGGGCGGTCGTGTGCCACAGTGTTGAAGAGACGCTAGAGGCTGTCAAGGATGAGCCCAGAGTATTTGTTGTGGGCGGCGAGAGCGTGTTCAACGAGTTCATCCAGTATTGCGACAGGATACACATTACAAGAATTTATACAAAGCCCCACTCCGACACCTTCTTTAAGAACCTCGACGAGGACTTTAACTGGAGCTGCGAAGAGTTCAGCGATCCTATGTATCATGAGGGTATCAAATACCGTTTTTGTGAGTATGAAATATACGATATAACCAAAAATATAAAAAAGTTTTGATATACTCTTGACAAGCGTTTTGTAAGATAGTATATTTAGCCTAAATTTTACTGAATAAAGACTATGATGAGGACAGGGAAAAGCTTGTGCAGTTTCCAGAGAGCCGCCGTATGGTGTAAGGCGGCAGCCGCCGCTGTTTCCGTATCACCTCGGAGTCGGGTGCCGAAATCAAGTAAGCACGCCCGGGACTTCCCGTTACAGAAGCGGACGCTTTTTGGCGTCTATGAGCGGCCCTGTTTTCGGGCAATAAGAGTGGTACCGCGGAATTATACCTCCGTCTCTTTATGAGGCGGAGGTTTTATTTTTTTAAGAAGGATTTGATACATATGCTGACACTTGACATGGTCTACCATGCGGCATTCACAATGAAAAATGTTGTACGCAGGACAGATCTCATCTATGCACCTAACATCCCCTCCGAGGGCGAGCTTTACCTCAAAACCGAAAACCTGCAGGTTACTGGTTCTTTTAAGGTTCGCGGCGCTTACTACAAGATAAGCCAGCTTTCCAAAGAGGAGAAGGAGCGTGGCGTGATCGCCTGCAGCGCGGGAAACCACGCTCAGGGAGTGGCGCGTGCAGCCTCTATGGGGGGCATATCCTCAATAATCTGTCTTCCGGACAGCGCGCCAATAAGCAAAATTGAGGCGACCAGGCACTACGGCGCGGAGGTCGTGCTTGTCAACGGCTGCTATGACGACGCCTATGCCAAATCCCGCGAGCTGGAGGAGACCGAGGGCAGGGTATTCATACACCCATTTGATGACGAAAACGTCATTGCCGGCCAGGGGACCATCGGCCTTGAGCTTCTTGAACAGCTCCCCGAAATGGACGCGGTCATAGTTCCGATAGGAGGGGGAGGGCTCATCTCCGGCATCGCCTTTGTGGTTAAGAGCCTGAACCCGCAGTGCAAGGTCTACGGTGTACAGGCGGCGGGGGCGGCGTCTATGGTGAATTCTGTCCGAAACGGTCAGATAGAGGAGCTTTGCTCAGCTGCGACCTTTGCTGACGGCATAGCTGTCAAACGCCCGGGTGAAAACACCTTTGAGCTTGTATCAAAGTATGTTGACGAAATTGTGACAGTCACCGACGATGAGGTAGCGACTGCCGTTCTGGCGCTTATCGAGCAGCAGAAGCTGATTGCCGAGGGTGCTGGAGCTGTCGCTGTTGCGGCCGCAATGTTCAACAAGGTGGATATAAAGGGTAAAAAAACGGTCTGCCTGGTCTCCGGCGGCAACATCGACGTCAATATCCTCAGCCGTGTTATAACCCGGGGCCTTCTGAAGTCCGGGCGTGTGGCAAACCTCTGCATACCTCTGACCGACAAACCCGGACAGCTGGAGCAGGTTTCCCGTATTATTGCGTCGAAAGGCGGCAATGTCGTAGCCATACACCACGACAGAGGAGAGGAGAATATGGCGATCAACTCGTGTTTTCTGACTCTGTCTCTTGAGACCCGGGACCATGCGCAGATAGAAGAGATAAAAGAGGCGCTCAGGAGCGAGGGCTTTAAGATACTGGGCCAGCACTGAAGATATAATAAAGAAGCAGACGATTTATCGTCTGCTTCTTTTACTCTTGAAAATGAGGAGGGGCGTCAGCCTATCTCCGGCCCAAGTTTTTTCAGGACCTCCAAAAAATAGCCGGGCAGATCTGTTGAGAGCTCCATCGCCTCATCTGTTTTAGGGTGGATAAAGCGCAGTTGCCTCGCGTGCAGACACTGGCCCTCAAGTCCTTTCTCCGCATGGCGGCTTCCGTAGACCATGTCGCCCAGCAGGGGGTGGCCTATGTGCGACATGTGTACACGTATCTGATGCGTACGGCCCGTCTCCAGCATGCAGCGGATATGGGTATAGCCATTGTAGCGGGCGATGACCTCGTAGTGGGTGACCGCCTCCGTACCGTTTTGCGTTACCGCCATGCGTTTTCGGTCGACAGGGTGCCGGCCTATGGCAGCTCTGACGGTGCCCGCGTCGTCTCTGAGCCTGCCGACTACCACTGCCTCATATATGCGTGCAAGACTGTGGTCGGCAAGCTGTGCGGAAAGAAAGCGGTGGGCATAGTCGTTTTTGGCCGAAAGAATGAGTCCCGATGTGTCTTTGTCTATACGGTGTACTATGCCGGGACGTTTTTCGCCGCCTATTGCGGAGAGCTTGTCCCCGCAGTGGTACAAAAGTGCGTTGACCAGGGTTCCGGAGTCGTGGCCCGGCGCTGGATGGACGACCATACCGCGGGGCTTGTTTACCACGATGAGATCGTCATCCTCGTAGACGATGTCCAGCGGGATATCCTCCGGCTGCGGCTCTGTGTCCTCCTTTTGAGGTATTTCAACCACAAAGACTTCGCCTGCGGCGGCCCTGTAGTTCTTTTTGAGCGGTGCGCAGCGCAGGGTCACAGCGCCCGACTCCAGAAGCTTTACCGCCTGTGATCGGGTAAGGCCGTCTATGCTGCGTGCAAGGAGAGCGTCGATACGTTCGCCGCTCTCCTTCGCTTCAAATACGTATGTGTCTGTCATTTGTCCTTGAACTCCTCAAGGATGGAATCAAGTGAGAATTCGTTGTCGGTCTTTTTCGCAGGCTGTTCGGGCTGCTTTGGGTTTTCGGGCGGAGCAGACTTTATGGGAGCCTGCGCCTTATTAGGTGCGGGAGCGGGTGGAGAGGATTGTGCGGAATTTTCAAACTCTCTTGGGGTGTCCCACTCTCTGAAACAGTCCGGCTCCGCTGTTTTCTCAGGCGCGGCCTCCTGCCCGGGAGAGCGAAGCTCCAGTTTGGCGTCTGCCACGGGCTTTTGAAGCTGAGCCATGTAGTCGGGACCCTTTATGGGGCGCTCGCGCGTCCTTGGAACGGCGGGGCTTGCCTCCTCTGTTTCTTCCGGCTTGGGGCTTTTATAGAAGATCAGGTAGAGGCAGAAGAGTACGCCGCAGACGCTGATGAACATATCCGCCACGTTGAAAACAGGGTATTTCATAAACTGGAAGTTGAACATATCCACGACATAGCCGTTTATGATGCGGTCAATGCAGTTGCCTAAGCCGCCTGCCATTACCATTACTATTGTCCAGCGGCCAAATTTGCCCCTGATGATGTTTTTGCTGAGCAAAACGATAATCGCGGCAGTAAAGGCTATAGTAAGCACAATAAAGAGCCATCGGTAGCCTTCGAGAATTCCGTGGGCGGCGCCGGTGTTGTGGATATTGGTGAACTCGATAAAGCCGGGAATTATCGGAGAAGATTCACCGACGGCGAGGTTGACCGTTGTCCAGTATTTGACTGCCTGATCAAGGATCAGAATTAGTACCGCAACTATTGCATATGCCATGCGGATGCCTCCCGTTAAAAATATTTATAAGCGGATCTGTTATGACAGAGCGGCAGCACAGCGCGCGCAGAGCTCGGGGTGTTCGGCGCTCTTGCCGACGGTGCTGCTGTGTGTCCAGCAGCGGATGCATTTCGGAGCCGGGCTGGGTTCCACTCTGACAGTGACGCCTGTGAACTCCTCGCCCTTGTAGCCTTCGCCCGTACCGAAAACGGTCTCGACTTCGGAGACTATAAGGTAAGTGGACAGAGGCATATCAGAGAGCTTCTCATAACTTTTCCTTGCCTCGTCTGAGACATAGAGAGTGACCTTTGCCTCAAGCGGTTTTCCAATTGTTTTTTCGGCGCGTGCAAGCTCTAAGGCTTTGTTGACATCGTTTCGCAGGCTTATGAGCAATTCCCACTTGTCGGCTTCAGCGGTATCCAGAGTATATGCGGGATTAACTCTATGCATGTCGTTTAGCATGACATGCTCCGTCTCGGCGCTAGTGTCGTGAGGCATGGCCTGCCAGATCTCGTTTGAGGTAAACGCGAGTATGGGGGCGATGAGACGCACCATGGTGTCGAGAATTTCATACATGGCCGACTGTGCGCTGCGGCGGAGTCTGCTGTCGCTCTTTTCACAGTATAGCCTGTCTTTGATTATATCAAGATAAAAGCTTGACATGTCCACAACGCAGAATTTGTGCACGGAGTGTATGACATTGTAGAATTCGTAGTTGTCATAGGCTTTCGTGCAGCGGTCAATAAGGGCGTTGACGCGCACAAGAGCCCACTTGTCTATGTCCTCCATGTCCTCAAAGGAGACCCTTTCATTGGGATCAAAGCCGTCGAGGTTGCCGAGTATGAAACGCGCGGTGTTGCGGATCTTGAGATAGGTTTCCGAGAGCTGCTTGAAGATGGCCTCGGAACAGCGCATATCCACGTGATAGTCGGCGGAGGCCGCCCACAGGCGGACAAGGTCGGCGCCGTACTTCGGGATCATCTCATCAGGCAGTATGCTGTTGCCGAGGGACTTGTGCATGGCCTTGCCCTCCCCGTCGACAGTCCAGCCGTGGGTCAAAACAGCCTTGTAGGGGGCGCTTCCCTTGGTGGCAACTGCGGTGAGGAGTGAGGACTGGAACCAGCCGCGGTACTGGTCAGCGCCCTCAAGGTAGAGGTCTGCCGGCCAGTTTTCAGGATCGTCATGCTCCAAGGAGCAAAAATGGGTAGAGCCGGAGTCGAACCAGCCGTCCAACGTATCGGTTCCCTTTGTAATGTTCTTGCTGCCGCACTTGTGGCAGACTGTGGAATCCGGCAAAAGCTCGGAGACATCAAGGGCAAACCATGCATTGGAGCCCTTTTCGCCGAATATATTTGAGATTTTTTCAATTATTTCGGGTGTGCAGATAGGCTCTCCGCAGTCCTTGCAGTAGAAAACGGGGATCGGGAGACCCCACTGGCGCTGACGGGAGATACACCAGTCCGCACGCTCGCGCACCATGGAGATCATGCGGTCGTGTCCCCATTCGGGCAGCCACTTGACCTCGCTACAGGCGTCTATAGCCTGCTCCTTAAAGGCATCTACAGAGCAGAACCACTGGTCGGTAGCGCGGTAGATGATCGGCTTTTTGCAGCGCCAGCAGTGCGGATAGGGGTGGACAATGTCTTCGGAGGCGAGCAGGGCACCGCATTCCTGCAGATCCGCAAAGATTGCGTCGTTGGCCTTGCTGTAGAACATACCTTCGTATTTGCCCGACTCGGAGGTCATTACGCCGCGGTCGTCCACGGGGACGAGTATTCCTATTTCGGTCTTGCCGGAGTGGTCATACTTCTGGCATACCTGATAGTCCTCCATACCGTGTCCGGGGGCGGTATGGACACAGCCGGTACCGGCCTCCAGGGTGACATGGTCGCCGAGAATGACGATGCTCTCGCGGTCATAGAGGGGGTGCTTCGCCTTCATGAACTCAAGCTCCGAGCCCTTGAACTCGGCAAGGCAGCTAAAGCTCTCGAGCCCGGCGGCCCTGGCGACGTTCTCTGCCAGTTCTTTGGCGAGGATATATGTCTCGCCGTTAGGCGCCTTTGCAAGGACATAGGTCAGTTCCGGGTTCAGACAGATGGCAAGATTTCCGGGAATGGTCCACGTGGTGGTTGTCCATATGACAAAGTAAGTGTTTGAGAGGTCCGTATACCTTGCGAGCTTGCCGCAGTCGTCCGTGACCTTGAATTTGACATATATGGATTTGCAGGCTATATCGCTGTATTCGATCTCTGCCTCGGCGAGAGCCGTCTCGTCGTGACAGCACCAGTAAACGGGCTTTTTTCCCCGGTAGATGTAGCCCTTTTCAAACATTTTTCCGAAGACCTTGACCTCTTCCGCCTCGAAGGATGGGTTCATAGTCAGATAGGGCTCGTCCCACTCGCCCAGAACGCCCAGCCGGATAAACTGGTCGCGCTGGATGTCGACAAAGTTCTGTGCAAACTCGTGGCAGGCGTCGCGGAATTCGGGGATGGACATTTTTTTGCGGTCCAGCTTGTTCTGCTTTATTATGGCGGACTCTATGGGCATGCCGTGGTTGTCCCAGCCGGGGACATAGGGCGCCTGAAAGCCGGTCATGTTCTTGTAGCGGATGATAAAATCCTTCAGGCACTTATTCATGGTGGTACCCATGTGTATCTTTCCGTTTGAGAAGGGAGGGCCGTCGTGGAGAATGAAGCGCGGCTTGCCCCCATTGCGGGCGATCATCCTGTGATAGAGATCGATATCGTACCAACCTTTCAGCATATCTGGCTCTCGCTTGGGCAGAGCGGCACGCATGGCAAAGTCGGTTTTCGGAAGATTGACTGTTTTGTTGTAGTCCTGAGACATTTGAATGAGACTCCTATCATAAACAAAATAATATGCAAAAGGGCGCGGCACGGCGTTTAAGCCCCTTTGCCCCGCCCCGTAATGTTTTTGCTGAGAGATCATACAGCCTGAAGCGGCTGCCATATGCAAGCTATTTGCCGAAATGGATGGTGTTTGAATCGCCGCCGCCAAACATACGGGTTGGCTCGCCGTCTGAAATGGAGGGACCGTCCTGTGTGTCGGAAACGACCTTGCCTATCTCCTTGTCGGCGTCGGCGGAACCCGCCATGCGCTCGACGGAGCTTTCAATTCTGCGAACTGTGTCCTCAACTTCGTCCTCCTTCGTTTCGGGGGCGGAGGGTGCGTCGTCCTTAGTTGCCCCGCGGTGGAATACGTCGAGCATGTCGATGCATTCCATCTGCTTGGCTGTGAGAATACGGATATTCTCTATGTACTGAGCGCTTGCCTGTTTTGCGTTTAAGAGCTTAGCCTCCTCGTCGATACGCTGGTTGTGCGCCTCGCGGGTGATGCGCTCTGCCTCTACCTTGGCTTCGGAAATGACGGAATCGGCCTTTTCTTTGGCCTCCTTCTCGATCTGGGAGGAGAGCTTCTGCGCGGAGAGAAGAGTGAGACGCATTGAGTCCTCAGTTGCGCGGTACTCTTCGATTTTTTCCACAAGTACCTTCATTTTGGTCTTGAGAACCATGTTTTCGCGGGCGACGGCAGCGTAGTCGTTGGCTGCTTCTTCGAGGAAATCGTCTACGGAGCCCATATCATATCCGCCGAAAATTGCTCTTTCAAAGGTTTTCTCCCTGAAATTTTGAGGTGTAAGCATATCCCTATTCCCTTTCTCTGTGAATAATCCTCTGCTTGTTACATAAACGGGTTAGTGGTTGTCTCCTCCATGGGGTCGCCCATGACGTCCACATTGTAGGGGGTTATAATGTAGGTGTTCGCGGCCACGCGGCGAATCTTGCCGTCCAGAGCGTAGGCAACTCCGCTCAGAAAATCTATAAGCCGGCGGGAAGTGTCCTTCTGCGCCTTTTCGAGGTTCATGAGGACGGGGCGCCTGTCGCGGAGATGGTCGGCAATCTCGGCGGCCGCATCGAAAAACTCGGGTTTAACGAGAACCATCTGTACCTGAGATGAGGAGTTCAGGTTGACGACCTTATCACGCCGGATGGGAGTTGGTGTGGCCGCACGGGAGTCGTAACGCGGCTGGTCAAAATCTGAGAAGGCGTTTCCGCGTTCAATGGGTGCGGAGCTTCTGCGGGGAGGTTCCTGCTGGGGAACGCGGGTCTCCGCCGGGGTCTCGGGCATGTCATCCATGAATTCGTCATATTCGTTACCGCTGTAAGGGCGGGTCAGTTTTTTGAGTTCGTCAAAAAGACTCATTGCAGTTCCTCCAAAAATCCGGCGTTCACTTGTCCGCCGCCGGGTATATCCTTGGGCCGAAAATGGCAGAGCCGACGCGAACCATGTTCGAGCCCTCGGCAATAGCATCTTCAAAATCGCCACTCATGCCCATAGATAAAAAATTCATATAGACATTATCGTATTTTTTTGCTGAAATGTCAATAAAAAGCTGATACATTCGTGCAAAACAGACTCGGTTCCGGCCTTTATAGTCGGAAATTGGGGGAATTGTCATTAAACCCCTTACACGCACTCCGGACATATTGCTCACCTGCTCAAGGACCGGGGGAAGCTGCTCGGGGCTAAAGCCGTATTTTGTCTCTTCCCCGCCGACGTTGACTTCCAACAGCACGTCCTGTATTATTCCCAATTCTCTTGCCAGCTTGTCTATATGCGCGAGAAGCCCGACACTGTCTACCGACTGGATGAGCGAGCATACGCCGACGACCTGCCTTGCCTTGTTCTTCTGAAGGTGGCCGATAAAGTGCACACCGGCGCCCTCATATGCGCCCTGGGCATACTTTTCCGTTAGCTCCTGAGCGCGGTTTTCACCACAGACGGGGACACCGGCAAGTATGGCCTGTCTTACGGCCTCTGCGCCGTTCATCTTCGTTGCGGCGACAAGAGTGATGTCCTCAGGGCTGCGCCCGGCGGTTCTCGCCGCTTCGGCGATTTTGGATTTTATTGATAATACGTTCTCTGTGATATTCAAAATAAGACCTTCTTTTTATAGGGAGCGGGACTCACTCCAAAAGCATTCCATCATAGATTTCGCGGGACGTGAGTATGATGCTGCTGTTCTCACGGAGGGATTTTTCTTCAGAGGAGATATAAGCGAGATAGTAGCTGTCCATGTCTTTGATGATGTCTATATATATCTTCTCAGCTCTTATGCCTGTGGCAGTGTAGACATAGGTGCCGCCGTCGTCGACATAGCACGCCTCCTTGGGGACGCGCAGGCCTTCAGACGAATCATAGACTATTTCCGCGTCCGCGAAACGGACGGTCAGCATCTCCGCCATGGCCATCGTACAGCGGAACACAATTGCACACTCCCCGTCGGACGGGGGGCTGATGCTGACTACGACCGCGCTTAAGGGGGCCGAATAGTAGCGCCCAAAGCTCAGATCTTTTAGACCTCCTACTGTCAGACGCCCCGCGTCCTCCTCTTTTATGGTTGCGGCGTAGTACCAGGCACTGGAGGATACAAGCTTGCCGCATACACTCCGGGAAATGTCCCGGGGCTCTGCGGAGAGGCTTTTGAGTCTGTCCGGGGTGAGATTGGCAAGATCCTCGTGGCCGATGTGCTCGTAGCCGTCCGCAGAACTGCAAAAGAGGCCCGACTCAGACGCGGCGATGGTTTTTGTATCCCTTGCCGCGGTCTGTTTCAGGCTTGATAGTTCGTCCTGTATTGCTGTGAGGTCGGCTTCTGTGGCGTTGATGCCGTTTTTGTCAAGAACGAGAGCGCTCAGATTTATTGTGGCCGAGTACAGCGTGTCCGTTTCATGGCGGGCGGCAGCCGCCGCAAGCTGAGTTACGGCGGATTTTATGCTGCTGTCTTTTTTGGCCGCAGAATTGTCCGAGGAGCCGTCTGAGAGGGCGGAGAGTATATATTGTTTTTCAAGCTCCAGTTCATGTATGCGCCCCGCCCGTTTGAGGGCTTCCTCGGACTCGTAGGCAACGGCTATGGTGTCGCCCATTGCGAGCATCTTTCCGTTCTCGGCACAGATACTCAGGTACTCTTCGCCGCTTTCAATGCACTGTTCGTCGCGGACGATTATGCCGGTCATAAGGGTGCTCTCCTCGACGGAGATACAGACAGCGGGCGCCGTTCGAATGTCTCTCGAAAGGGAACGAAAAAGATACACGCCCATATATGCCGCCATAGCGGCAAAAAGAAGAATTGATACGATTTTTGTGACTAGGTTGGTCCGTTTCATAAAAATCTCCTCAGCGGGAAAGCGCCGGTATCAGAGTTCCGCCAAGGGGAGCGGGATCACGTCGCTTCCGTTAATGCAGCGTCTTTAAGATCTACGTGGGTTGAAGGGACGATCGTGGATATGGCGTGCTTGTAGATCATCTGCTGTTTGCCGTCGCTCTCCAGAACGACTACGAAGCTGTCAAAGCTGCGCACAACGCCGCGAAGCTGGAAACCGTTCATAAGAAAGAAGGTGACGTTCTGCTTCTCACGGCGGATCTGGTTCAGAAGGATGTCCTGAATACTGTATGTTTTTTGCATTTTATGTATCTCTCCCCCCGGAGCGGTACATATCTAAGTGATTTTACCACAGAATGCCGCCCCAATAAATAGTGAATTTGAACAAATCCAGTGCTGCAAAACAATCGGAGTGTTCAGGGCTTATTCTAATCCGTGGGATATGATGCAATTTGTCGAAATTTGTCGCGCATTTTCAAAATCCGGTTGCATTTTCCAAAGTATCCACATAATAGACTTGTCGCGCCTTAGCCATGTGAGCTGACGTTTCGCATAGCGTCTGCTCTCGCGTTTTATGGTATCTATAGCTGTTTCTTCGGATATCTCGCCGCGGAGAGCCTGTGCTGTCTCTTTGTAACCTATGGCCTGCATTGCAGTGCATTTTTCAGGTACGCCTCTGCCCAGAAGCGAGCGCACTTCTTCAAACAGCCCCTGTTCAACCATCTTGTCTACACGCGCGTCTATGCGTGAGTAGAGCTGCTCGCGGTTTTCGAAGGACAGCGCTATCTTGACCGCGTCATAGCGGGGAGGAGTCTTCCGAGTCTCCGCGTCGTGCTGTGATATGGTCTTGCCGGTCAGATAGAAAACCTCAAGCGCGCGTGTAATGCGTTTTTTGTCCGAGGGGTGCAGCCTGTCGGCGCGATCAGGATCGATTTCGGCGAGAAGCTTAAGCATGGCCTCGCCGCCGAGCCTGTCGTATTTCTCGGAGAGCTCACGCCGAACTGTCTCGTCAGTGCCGCTTGCGGCAAATTCCAGCCCGGCGATGAGTGAGTCGATGTAAAGTCCTGTGCCCCCGACGATTACAGCAAGTTTGCCGCGGCGGAGTATATCACAAACGCACTTGTCGGCCTCCGCGACATATCGGGCCACCGACCAGTTCTCCGTCGGCTCGGCAACATCGAGCATGTGGTGCGGGACACCCTGCGTCTCGTCGGGCGTGACCTTAGCCGTTCCTATGTCCATGCTGCGGTAGATCTGCATGGAGTCTGCGGAAACTACCTCGCCGTCCAGCTCCTTTGCCAAAAGTATGCCCAGCGTGGACTTGCCGGTGGCTGTGGGGCCGGTGATCACGGCTATTTTGGGCGGTTTTGCGTCACTCATACGATTCGTGAGAACTCCTTGTCCAGATGCTTTTTGGTCAGTGTCACGGATACGGGCCTGCCGTGCGGGCAGTATTTGACCTCTCCTCGGATCACGGCCTCCGCTATCTTCATAAGCTCCGCCTGAGCGGTGCTCCAGCCGGCCTTGATTGCCGCCTTGCAGGCTACGGTGTGGAGTATCTCGTCCACAGAGTCCGCTTCCGAGACGCGGCTGCCTCGGCCCAGCTTGTCGCAGATCTCTTCGATCATGGCGGGGGCGTCTGAAACATCCGTATCGGCGGGTACGCCCCGCAGTATAACGCTGTCGTCGCCATAGGGATCTATCTCAAAGCCCAGACGGGAGAGAAGCTTGCCGTTTCGCTCAATTATCTCAATGTCGGCCGTGCTCAGCTTTGTTGTTACAGGAGACAGCAGCGTCTGGGACATTATCTCGTGCCCCTGGGACTTTAGACGGTCGAAAATCATACGTTCGTGGGCGGCGTGCTTGTCGATGAGAATCAGGTTATCGCCCTGCTCGACAAGTATGTAGGTCTTCATTGTCTCGCCCACAAGGCGGAAGTCTGCCGGCGTTACGGAAGCCACCTCGGAACCGGGCTCAATCCGGGGGCTTTTATCTGTCTCTTCCTCAGAGCGGGCGGGAGGACTATAGGACGGTCTGACGCTGTCGCAGAGGCGAAGCTGACAGGCCTCCTGAGGCTTTGAAATGTGTTCCGCCGTTGGGCCGCTGCCGATCTTCGGCTTTTCCGCTATCATCGTCGGAGCAGAAGAAAAGCCTGCGCTCTTCTCGGTGGAAGGGGATTTGCCGCGGGATTCGCCGGAGCTCGTGGACTTGAAAAAGTCTTTTTTCGAGGCGGAGAGAGCCTTTGCCGTGGTATGTGAGAGCTTTATCTCCGCCGAGGGTTTTTCGCCGGTCAGAGCG
>Ga0209312_1000232_pt1 | contig 59032 bp, 76 predicted proteins | sample BioC13SIPDNA_4_FD_185744 | JGI IMG/M metagenome (GOLD analysis project Ga0209312, IMG submission 185744) | Anaerobic biogas reactor microbial communites from Washington, USA - Biogas_R1_B C13 SIP DNA (SPAdes) (version 2) | ecosystem: Engineered > Bioreactor > Anaerobic > Unclassified | place... | reverse complement strand
TCGTTCGCGCCGCCGTCGCCGCCCAGCTCGAACGACACGAAGTAGTGCGGCAGGACCTTGCGCGTGGACTGCCGCATGGCCGGCCGGAGCGGCTCAAGCTCGAACGGCAGCTCCGGGTTGAGTGCGACCACCGGCGGCGGAGGGACCCAGTCCGGGAGGTCGTCGAGGCCACGGCGCCGCCACTCGCCCCCGGCGTACACCCACGGCAGCACGCGACTCATGGCGTGAGCACCGTGTTCCACCAGAAATCTCCGGTGCGGCGGCCCTGCCCACTGGTCGGGCGCACGGACCCGATGAAGATCCGCGTGACCGTGGACACCGGTGCCGGGTACACCCCGGCGCTGGTCTCGCGGATCAACTCCAGAGAGCCGCCACCGCCACCGCCACCGCCACCGCCGGCCTGGGCGATGGCCAGGGCCTGCTGCGCCGTGGTGATCGCGGACGCCGAGTTCGTCAGCGCCTGCTGGGCGTTGACGCCAGATGTCATCGCGGCAGCCTGCGCCTCTGCGGAGTACAGCGGGCCGATCCACGTCGCTCCGGCGTCCCCGGACACCAGGATCGCCGGGACGTCCTCGTAGATCGCCGACCAGTACCCGTTCTCGTCCAGGGTGATCGACGCGAGGTCGGCCAGGGTCGCGGCGTTCCTCGCCAGCAGCACGGTCCCGGCGGCCGGCCGAGGCGCGACCCGGACGACCTCGTCGTCGGTGGTCTCCACCGGGACGGTGATCAGCTCGACGAAGTGGGCCGGGTCGGTGGACGTCCCGTAGTGGTGATCGGCCATGACTACACCGCCCAGGTGATGTTCGTGCCGTACACGGTCTCCTTCGTGCCGATGCCGGTGTGGGAGAGGATCCACACCTGCCCAGCCTTCGCGTCGCTGTCCTGGTAGACGGTGACGCGCGCCACAGACCCGCCGGTGATCCACGCGAGGCCACGGGCCGCGCGGGTCGCGGGCCGGTACGTCGTCGGAATGGTGATCGGCAGCCGGACGTCGACGTTCGGGCCGACCGAGGTCCCGGACCGCAGCCAAGTCCCGGCGCGAAGGACCACCACACCGGACCGGCGCCGGATGATCGTGTTCGTCTCGTTCGTCCAGCCGGAAAGGGTCGCGTTGGCCAGGACGTCGCCGGTGTCCTCGTAGACCGTGCGCCACTTGGTCCCGTCCCACACCTTCACCGTGCCGTCCGCGGACCAGGCCATCTCCCCCTTGTAGGGGGTCGGGACGGTGGTCCCGGCGCGGACCAGGGACGGCCTCGCTCCGAGGTACCGCAGGCGAGCCGAGACGTTCCCGGCGGTGATGGCCGAGGCACCGGAGGCCACGGTGACCGTGGCGAGCAGTTCCTCCCACACCCCGGTCGAGCCCTCGTCCTGGGTGAGCACGGTCGCCCCGGCCCCGGGGGTGCCCTGCAGGATCACGGCCCGCACCTGCCACGTGGAGCGGTCCAGGCGGAGCACGACCCGGTCCAGGCGGGTGGACCCCGAGGAGTTGGCGGCGATCGCCAGCGGCACGTCCTCGTCCCCGGCCGCCCATCCGAAGCCGCGGATCCGGCCGGTCTGCCCGGCGCGCACGAACACCTGCATCCCTGACCCGTCGGCGTAGACCGGGGCCGCACCGGTCGGGTCCCCGATGACCCCGTCATCACCGGGGAGGCCCTCCAGCGCCTCGTAGTCGATCTCGTCGATCTCGCGGCCGTCTGCCGGGTCCGGCCACGACGTTTGAGCCATCACGTCCTCCTCATGCCACGTCGGTGCCGGTCTCCAGGCGGCTGAGCCGCCGCTGGATCCGCTTGACCCTGCTGACCCACACCGCGTCGCTGGTGGCCTCCTGGGACCCGACCAGGACCGTCACGTGCTCCCCGGCGCCTGGAGTCGCGGTGATCTGGGCTTGACGGACGGTGTCGGCGATCTCGATGCCGGGCATCGGGGAGACGGTGACGATGTCCCCGAGGTCGAAGTCCGTCCCGAACGCGAGGTCGGGGGTGTCGACGGTGACCGCGGCGAGCCGCACCTGTTCCGCGGACTCGGCGAGCGCCTCGTCGCCGGACTGCTCCAGCCCGGCGGTGGTGTCCTCGTTGCGGGAGTCCACCCACTGCTCGATGCGCCACCATTTCGCGGCGGCGAAGGTGGATGCCCGTTCGACGATCTCCCGTGCCTCGTCCTCGCCCTGGCCCCCGACGATCGCGTGGGTGATCTCCGGTGCCGACTGTTCCACGGTGACCGCGCGGAGGTTACCCAGCCCGCGGGAGAACCGGGCCGTGCCGGTGCGGTCAACGGGCTGGTACACCTCGAACACCAGGTCGGTGCCGTCCTGGCGGATCCGGAACCCGAGGCCACCGCCGTTTACTGCAGCGGAGCGGAGTTCGTCGAGCAGCGGCGCGAACCGGGACCGGACCGACACCGACGTACCGACCCCGGTGCCGTCGCCCATCACCAGGTGCGGGATCTGGCGGGCCTCCAGCGCACCGGGGCCAGCGTTGAGGTTGGCCAGGCCGAGCATCACCGTTCCGGCCGCGCCGGCGGCTTCGTAGTGCGAGGAGGTCTGTGACCCGGCGGCCTGCGCGGGGTTCGGGTACACCAGTCGGCCGGCGGCGAATGCGAGGTCGTCGGCGAACGCTGCCGTGACGACTCCCGGGCCGGCGTCTTCCCCGCCGCCCTCTCCGCCGGGCAGGCCCCACTGGAACGCCGCGAGGGGTGCCTCGATGGGCCCGGCGATGAGGATCTGCCCGTCGCGGATGACGGTGATCCGGCGCCCGGCGACGAGTTCGGCCATGACCTCCGGGCGGGCCGGAATCGTGATCGTGCCGGAGGACACCTCGTTGAACCGGAGGGTGACGTCCAGGGACGTCCACGCGTCGAGGGGGTCGGCGACGACCTGCAGGTCGAGGTCCCCGACCAGCACCGTGATGGCCATCAGCTGGTCCGGAACCGGGGGTGGAACGTCAGGGTGATGGTGGTGTCGCTGTCGGCGTCGGAGACGGTGAACTCGACGTCGCTGCTGCCTGGGGGTAGGCCCCACAGCACCGCGGTTGGCCAGTTCAGGGCACCGACCCAGTTCTCGACGTCGCCGACAGCGGGGTGGTAGCGGACCCTGGGCGGGTCGGTGGAGATCCGCAGCTCGTCACCGGGGCCGAAGACGCCCGTGACCGCGGACGGGTCGAGGGTCCACGACTCCCCGGTCGAGACCAGGGTCGCGGTGATCTCGCTGGCGGGCCCTGTGATGACCCACTCGGGCCAGGCGACGATCCCGCCTGGGTTGTGCAGGCTGGTCGCGCCGAGAACCTGCGAGGACACCACGTTGCGGTATGGGGACAGGTAGTCCCGGGACTCGTACTCCTCGACCGGTTCGGCGTAACGGCGGGTGATCGTCGTGGCATCGACGGCCTGCCAGTAGGGGTCCTCGCAGTACAGGGTGAGCACCGCGAGGCGCTTCCCGGGCAGCTGGAGGGTGTCGTCGAACCCGTCCTGATAGTGGCAGGCGATCCGCCTCGGCCCGGATCCCGGTCGTTCGATCTGCAGCCACCCGGGGCCGTTCACCACGTCGGCGGAGCAGATGGCGTCCGCCAGTGCCCGCCACCTCTCGTCCAGCTCGGTGGCGGTCGCTCCGCGCACGTACAGCGGCCAGGTGATGACCCTCGACTGCGGCTGGACGTGACGGACCCTGGACCCGCCACGCGGGTGCGCGTCGGTGGTGAGCTCCACCGGAGGGGCGTCGATCCCGGCGACGTCCCGCAGCGTCTTCCACCCGATCGTGGGGTGCGTCAGCGGCCACAGCGTGCCGTCCGGTGCCGTCCAGGACGCTTGGGGGGCGGGGAACCTCGGCGGGTCTGGGATGACCGGTGGGGTGACGACCGGGGTGAGCAGGATCGGCATTTACCCGGGCCTCCCCGCTCTCGCCATGATCTCCTGCCGTCGGGTGATGGCCCGCAGGTCCTCGGCGTTCAGGTCCGCCCGCTGCGGGTAGATGTTGTACGTCACCTGGGTGCCTCGGCCGTCGAGCAGCTCCCGCAGCTGGGCCTCGGTGAACATCCACTCGTCGCGGCCGGTGCCGTTGCGGACCAGGGACAGCCCCGGCGGCACCCGGCCGCCGTCGTCGCGGCGCAGCCCGTACCGGTCGGTGAACATCGGGTGGTTCGCGCCGCGGGCGCCGCCGCCTACCCGGACCCCTGCGGACCCGGAGGACTCGATGGGGACCCCGGCGAGGGTGCCGCCCATGTGCCCGACGCCTCGGTGGGTGACCCCGACCATCCACGCCGAGCGCAGGCCTCTCACGAACCCGGGCGGCGCGGTGTCGCCGGCGAAGGACTTCGTGGTGAACCGCCGCCGGTGCGGGTCGAGGCCCTGCAGCACGTTGGTCACCGCGCCGGTGATGCCCGAGCAGTCGTACCCGCCGGGCCCGACACCGCCCCACACGTACGGCCGGCCGACCTGGGTCTTGGCCCAGGTCATGGCCCGGCGCACGTCCGGTCCGCCGGAGGCGTCATCGACGGTGCCCTTGATCCAGCCCAGGACCTTGCCCTTGATCCACGGTGGGATGGCGGCGACGACGTCCCGGAAGGTGCCCTGCCCAGGGACGGTGCCGATGATCCTGTCGAGGACCTTCTCGGCGGCGTCACCGACGTTGCCGATGGTGAAGTCCTTCACGCCCTTGACGAACTTCCCGATGATCCCGCCGACACCGAACCGGCCGGCGAACGGCACGACACCGCCGCCGGCGAAGCCCATGCCTTCGCCGGCGAGCCGGTCGGGGCCGCGCAGCCAGTCCCTGACCCCGGCCACGCCCCGGCGGCGGGCGATGTCGTTGACGGCCCGGACCCACCCGGCGCCGACGGCCCGGGTGAACTCGGGACGGAAGATGGATTCCCCGGGGGAGACCGCGGCGAGCATCGTGTCGCGGCCGGGGGCGTACCCGGGCAGGACACCGCCGCGGGCCAGCGCCGGGATCCGGTCCAGGCGGGTGGAGATCCCGGCGAACTTGGCGACCCGGTTGACCAGGTCGACGATGCCCCGGTTGTAGATGCCGATGACGAAGTTCACCGGCTTCTTCGAGATGTCCTTGATCCGGTCCCAGTGGGTCTTGATGCCGTCGACGGCGACCTTGAACGCGTCCCTGACCTTGCCGACGGCGGACTTGAGCCGGTCGAACGACGGCTTCACCCACGTGCTCCACACCGTGGTGATCACGGTCTTGACGCCGTTCCACGCCGTGGTGATGACGGTGCGGGCGACGCGGAACGCCGGGCCGAGCACGGTGGTCAGCACCGAACGGACGGCGTAGAACACGGCGCGGATGATCGTCCACGCGGCGGAGATCGCGACCCGCATGCCCTTCCACGCCGGGGCCACGATGTTGCGCCACAGCCACGTCACAGCCGGGGCGACGACCTTCGTGATGACCGTCTTCCACAGGTTGAAGACGGTCGAGATGTAGGCCCACCCGATCTTGAAGGCGACCTGGATGGCGATCCACGCGATCTTCACCGTGTTGGAGAACAGCCGGAACGCGACGGCGAGGACGGTGCCGACGATGCGCCGCAGCGCGGCGAAGATCGGCGACAGGAACGCCCACGAGACCTTCACCGCGTTGCTGACCCCGGCCCACACCGTCTTCGCGCGGGACCACAGCCACAGGAACGCTGGCACCACCCAGTCCGTGATCGCCTTCGTGATTCCCCGGAAGGCGGGCTGGAGGACCTTCTCCCACGCCCACTTGGCGGCGGCCTGGATCCCGGCCCACGCGGCCTGGACGATCTTCCGGAAGGTCTCCGAGTTTCGGTACGCCAAGATGATCGCGCCCACGAGCAACGCGAGGACGGTGATGACGATGCCGATCGGGTTGTCCTTGAGCGCCCAGTTCAGCGCTGCCTGCGCCGCAGTCCACGCGATCGTCGAAACGCGGACGATCTTCGACCACGTGTTGTGGACGATCATCGCTGCGGTGGAGGTGTTCACCGCAGCGGCCTGCGCCCGCCACGCGGCGACCTGCTTGGTCAGCGGCGTCGACACCCACTTCACGGCCTTGCCCGTGGCCTGGAACCCGTCGATGACCTGCCCAATAGCGTTCACGGTGAGGCCGAGCGCGACCAGGACCGGGCCGACGGCGGCGGCGACCGCGCCGACGGCGATCGCGGTGCGCAGCAGCGCGGGGTCGGCCTGCCCTGCGGCGGAGGTGAGCGCGGTGACGCGCTTGACCAGGTCGGTCGCGAAGTCGAGGATCCCCGCGTCCCCGATGGCGATCATGAGGCCCTCGAACGCGGACGACAGCTCGTCGACCGACCCGTTGAGGCCCTCCATCTGGGTTTTCGCGATCTTGGCTGCGGTTCCGCCGGAGTTCTCCAGCTCGGCGGTGAGGTCGGCGAGGGCACCGGATCCCTGGGACAGCAGGGCCTGCATCGCCGGGCCGGCCTCCAGCCCGAAGATGGTCATCATGTCGGCGGTGTTCGCGCCGGCCTTCTCGAGCTGCCGGATGATGTTGACCATCGGCAGCATCTGGCCGTGGGAGTCGACGACCTTGACACCGAGGCGGTCCAGCGCCGAGGACACAGCCTTCGTGGGCTTGAGCAGCCGGGAGATCGACCCGCGCAGCGCGGTGCCGGCCATCTCTCCCTGGATCCCGGCGTTGCCCATGAGGCCGATGGCGGCGGAGATCTCCTCGAACTGCAGCCCGGCCGAGGATGCGACGGGGCCGGCGTACTTGAAGCTGTTGCCGAGCATCCGCAGGTCGACGTTCGCGCTGGTGAACGTCTTTGCCAGGACGTCGTTGACGCGCGCGAGGTCCTTGGCCTGGAACCCGTAGCCCGACAGGATGTTGCTCGCGAGGTCCGCGGCCTCGGCGAGCTCCAGTTGCCCCGCGGCGGCCAGGGACAGCACCCCGGGCAGGGCCTCGGTGATGTCCTTGACCTTGAAGCCGGCCATGGCCAGGAATCCCATGGCGTCGGCGGCCTGCGACGCGGAGTACTGGGTCGCGGCACCCAGGTCCTTCGCGAGGTCCCGGAGCCCGGAGAACTCCTCGCCGGTGGCCCCCGAGATCGCCTTGACCCGGTTCATGGAGGCCTCGAAGTCGCCAGCGACCTTGAGGGACATGACGCCGATACCGGCGATCGGGGTGGTCACCCCCATCGTGAGCGACCGCCCCGTCGCGCCGATCTTGTCCCCGGCGGTCTTGAACTTGTTGGCGACGCCCTCGACGTCCTTGACAGCCTGCTTGGTGCCCTTCGGGTTGTACCGGGTGAAGATCGAGAACCCGAGGGAGGTGATCGTGGCGATGACCGATCACCTCCCCGACGTCAGCGGCCCTCGACCTGCTGGTGTGCTTCGTGCGGACGCGGGTAGCGGACCGGTTCGGGGACCTTCGACCGGTCGATGGGCTTCACGTTGGTCACCTCGAAGGCGTAGGCGATCCGCTGCAGTTCCTCGTGGATCGCGGCCAGCGCCTCGTCACGCCACTGCGGACCGAGGGGACCGGACGCCCTCTCGTACGCCTGCCACTCGGTGAGTTCGGCCGAGGTGGCTCGGGCGAGCAGCTCGTTGACGGTGCACCCGAGGGACAGCGCTAGGCGGTGGACGAAGGCTCTCCAGCCGTCTCCTCCGGAAAACCCTCGGTGAGCTCCTCGACGTCCTCGTCGCCGATGCGGTTGAGACGGCGGCACGCGTCGAAGACACGGTCCAGGGCGGCGGCGGACTTCCGGCCGAGCGCGGGGATGTCCTCGCGGTTGAACATGCGCCGCCCGGTGGCGTCGATGAGGCACAGGGACACCAGCCGTGCCCGGAGGTTGGTCAGGTTGGCCTGCACGTTCTTGCCGCGCTGCTGGGTCACGGAGGCCTCGAACGCGTCGCGTTCGGTGCCAGTCAGCATCCGGATCCGCACGGTGCCGCCCCACTCGGGGACCTCGTGGTCCTCGGTCGTGAGGTCGTCAGCTGCGAGGATCTCGTCGCGGGTGAGCAGCGTCATCGTGGGTCACTCCTGTCGTGGGTCGTCGTGGGTCTGGTGTTGGGCGGGGCCAGCCGGGGACCCACGCTCCCGACCGGCCCCGCGTCTCAGGTGCCCTCGGTGGTCCCAGCAGCGGCGATCCAGTCCCGTGCCTGGGCGATGGCGGCCAACAGGTCCTTCTCCATGGCGGGCTGTTCCTCGGCGACCGGTGCGCGGAACCAGGACCCGCCGGGCTGGATGACTCGCTGGTCGGCCTTACCGAACACCGGGTGTTCCCACCCGGTGGGGGTGTCCAGGCCGCGGGGGAGGATTGCCTGCTTGGGCAGCGGCATCGCCGTGATGATCCGCATCCCGGCGCCGTAGCGGCCACCGGTGGAGGCCCGTGCCCGCACGCCTCTGGCGACCGCCCTGCGCAGTTGCTTCGCCTTGTGCGGGTGGGCGCTGGTGCCGCCGGTCTTGCCCCCGGAGGGTATGGCCCGGGCCTCGGTCTTGGCTCGCCGGATTCCCGCTGCGGCGGCCTTGCGCATCGCGGCACGGAACCGGGTGGGGAGCCGCTTGTCGACCTCGCGGAGCCGGGCGGCGACCTCGGTGATCTCCCGCCCGGCTGCGACGACGACCTGCAGTTCGTCCCCGGAGGGCATCAGGACTCCGTGGTGGCCCTCTCGATGCCGCTGCGCTGCGAGGGGAACGTCACCGACGTTTCCGACAGCTCACCGACGGACCCCGCCAGCGGCTGGTACTCCAGCAGGATGCAGGTGCCGGAGTACTCGGGGTTCGTGGCCGACACCGGCGCCGACGTGGGCCGGACGACGACCTCGAACTCGTCCTCGTCGTTCCACAGCGGGTACAGGGTGGCGTCGACCGACGCGGCGTCGAAGTCCTGCTGGAAGTTCAGCTCGAAGCTGTCGTCCTTGAGGCCGGCCGCGCGTTCACGGCCGTCACCGCCGAAGTTGGTGGTGTCGATCTCGTCCTTCGACAGGTTGACGGTGACCGAGGAGACGTGGCTCGAGAAGTTCACCCCGTCGACCTCGATGAAGCAGTTCCGAAGCACCACTTTACCCATGGCTAAGAGCCCTCCTCATGTACTGTTGGTGGCGTGGAGCCGATCCAGTGCAGGAACTGTCGAGAGACGTTCACGCCCACCCAGAGAGGTCGGCCCTTCTGTTCTCGTGAGTGCTACTGGCAGAGCAAACGCTGCCCCCGAAAGGACGGGGTCCCATACCGGATGCGGACAGTGCGAGGCCATCCGATAGCACCTCCGAGCGGACAGGTCGCAGTAGCTCGGCTGGTGCTCTGGGAGACGATCGGCCCAGGTCATCACCCGTGTCATTGGTGCGGTAGGCCGGTCCGGTGGGCGATAGGGGACCAGTACGCCGCGGACGCGCTGATAGCGGATCACCTCGATTGGGATCCGACGAACGACGAACCTGACAATCTCGTACCGAGCTGCAACCCCTGCAATGCTCACCGGAGGAGATCGCGCGACTCGGAACTTATCGAGGGTGGCGAGCCGACCATCGCGCTGAACCATGGTCGGACGCGAGCCGTTGAGCGGTCCTGCGAACAGTGCGGGCGCACGTTCCTCGCTATTCCAGCTGCGGTGAGGCGCGGTCGGGGCCGGTTCTGCACTCGGTCGTGTGCTCGTCGGGAACAGACACACTGATGCGGCGCGCCGCGAGGGGTTCCAGGTGCCCGGCGCGGAGCAGCCGCTCGGCCTGAGCCGGATCGGCGAGGTACACGTCCTCGCCGGTTCGGCGGCCGAGGACCGCGTGTGGTCCGATCACCAGGTATCGCCGGATCCGGACCATGGCGGTCACCTCGCCTCCAGGGACAGCAGCCACTCGGCGAACCGCTGCCCCGATCGGCCGCGCAGCTTCGGCGGCAGCACGTCGTCGATGAGCGCCCGGTCCTTGGGCTTGACCCCGCCGACGTAGGCCTTGGCGACGGCCTCGACGAGGTCCTCGGGCCGGTCGACGTGGTAGCCGATCCGGTCCCGGTACACCCGGGCCTCGATCAGCTGCCCGCCCATCCGGGTGAGGTTGCGGTGGGCGGTCAGCCACGTGGTGAGCACCACGGGGATGCCCAGCGCCAGCGCCTCGTAGATCGTCGACCCGCCGTCGACGACGGCGACGTCCGCCGACAGGTACTCGCTGAACGTCGCCCGGCGCTGCGGGTGGTGTCGTGGATGCGGCGCCAGCGTGACCTCGATGCCGTCGACATCCAGCAGGGCGAGGATCTCGTCCCGGTGCCACCAGGAGGTCGCGCCGGCGCCAGGGGCCCGCGGGTTGCCGTTGACGTGCCGCTCGGACCCTCCGCCGTGGGTGGGGGCGTACAGCACCCGCAGCGGCCCGTCCTTCGCCCTGGGGACCCGGTCGGCGTTGAACAGCGGGTCCAGCTTCGGGTACCCGACGGTGATGATCCTGGAGGACGGGACCCGGTCGGCGCGCAGTCCGCGGGCGTGGGCAGGACCCGGCACAGTGATCCAGTCGAAGCGGCGGTTCCGGGAGGTCTCCCCGCGCCGGTACCCCTTGTCGGCGATCCCGTGCGCGTAGGACACCCCGAACCGGTCGAAGCGCCGGGATCCAGCCAGGTACCGTTCCCGGTTCGACAGGTAGACGTTGATCGCCCCGGCGAGGGGTTGCCTGGCGACGGTCCACGACCCGCGCGGTAGATGGTCGGTGATGGGGGTGATGAGGCGGTCGACCTGCCCGCCGGGCACCAGGGCCTGGGTGTCGACGTCCCACCCAGTGGCGTTCGACGCGAAACAGATCATGCGGGCCTGCCGTTGCGGCGCACGATGAGCAGGCCCCGCCGGTTCGGGCGCCGGCGCCATGGCAGCAGTTCGCGCCCGGCCCAGTCCCACCCGTCCCCGCCGAGGACGCGTTCCGCTCCGGCCACGACGTCCATCCGCGGGTCGCACGCGTCGTGCAGCGCGACGACCGCGGCCGAGGACAGGTGCGGCAGCCACGCCTCGAGGTCCTGGGCGACCGCGTCCGCGGTGTGCTCGGCGTCGTGGTAGAGCAGGCCGACCTGGGGCCCGGACCATTCCTCGGCGGCCTGCACTGCGGTCGCCTTCACCGCGGTGTGCTCGGCCGGGGTCGCCCCGATCCGGCGGAGGTGGTCCTGGAACGCGTCCCACGAGTTCGTGTACCTGGGGGAGTGACACGAGTAGTCGTCGGTGCGGGACTCCCACGGGTCGACGCTGGTGACGTGCGCCCCGTGACCGTCCTGGGCGCCGAGCAGCAGCCACCCGGTCGACCTTCCCCGGAACGCGCCCAGCTCGACCACGGCCAGGCCAGCCGGGACAGCGGCGGCGAGCTCGCGGAGCTGGACGCATGCTCCGCGCTCGACCATGCCCTCGGCTCGGTGCTTGCGTCGCCAGTCGCCGACGACAGTCGCTCTGATCATCTGGCCAGGACCTCACAATGCATCTCGGCGCCCAGGTAGGTGACCCCGGCCCAGTCGATGAACCCGTAGTGGGTGCACGCCCGGACCTGGGCGTAGTCGGCGACGACGTCCCCGTCGTGGACAAGCTCGGCCATGTCGGCCTCGATCGCTGCCTTCACCGACCGGGCGCCGTCGGGGTCGAGGTAGGCGTCCAGCGCGTCCTGCGCCGACAGGTCGTGCGCTGCCCCGACGAGGATCTTGACGGCGAAGTTCATGGCGTGCGAGCCGCCGGCGAACGCCTTGTCGTAGTCGATCGGCGGTGCCTTCCCGACACCGGGGACGATCACGACCGCGGGCGGGGACACCTCACCGGGGACCTGGTCGCGGACGCGCAGTCCTTCGATGGTGCGCACCCGGGCCGCGAGGGCCTTGCGTACCACGCGCAGGGACGCCATCAGTCGTCGCCTCCTCTCACGACCGCCAGCTGCTCGCAGCCGACGACCACGACCCGCACCCCGTCGGGGAGGTTCGCGGACAGCAGGGCCTGCATCCCCTGGACCGCCTGGGTCGGGACAGCGGGATCGACCCGGACGATCAGGGTGTCCCCGTCCCGGATCTCGACGGCCTCCCGGGCCTCGCCCAGGCACTCCGGCCCGGTCATCACGCGACCGCCGCGGCGTGGCGCCGGTACGGGGTCAGCATCTGCGTCACCCGCATGTTGTCCCGGATCCGGATCAGCCCGAGGTCGGCGGCGCCCTGGATCCCGAACGGCGCGTCCTTCATCTTGAAGATCTCCATCGCGGTCTGGAGGACGGCCTCGGTGACTCCCGTGGGGACGGAGGCCCATCCCCACACCGCGGTGACCTCCACCTCGTCGCTGGTCCAGATGCCCGTCGCGAGCCGTACCCGCCAGTACGGCCACCCGGGCTGACCGCCGACGATGCCGTTCCTCGGCTCCAGCCGGTGCACCGTGCTGCTGTACGCCGTGCCGTCGATGACCAGGCCGGTGACGGTGTGGAAGTCGTCGACGAGCAGCAGGGAGGCGCCCAGCGCGGGGAAGGACCGGGCCGACGCGGTTGCGGCGCGGTTGAACTGCCGGTCGCAGAACAGCTCCGCACCGCCCGACGCCGCGGCGAGGGCCTGCGTCAGGGCGTCGTCGTCGTCGGTGTCACCGATCCGGAGCCGGGTCTTGAGCTCCGTGACCGTGCCGTAGGGGTCGCCGAGGGCCACGGGTTACCAGGCTCCGCCGTGTTCCCGCTTGTAGGCGGCCACGACGTCCTCGGGGATCTTCCCGCGGGACGGTACCTCGATGGGCGGGACCTGCTCGCGGGCCCAGGCCCGGACCTCGCGGGCGGTGGGCTCCGCCGGGGCCGCGTCAGCGCTGGGCTGGTCGGCGGTCGGCTCGCCGGCCTCGTCCCCGTCCTCGTCGCCGCTGGGCTCGTCCTCGCCCAGGTCCGGGGCGGGGTCGGGTGTGGTGTCCACGGTCGCCCGGGTCTCACCGGGCGCTGCGGTCGCCTGCTCGGCCCGGCGCCGGGCCCTCGACGGCCGGGCTGGCCGGTCCGGGCCGGCCAGGGGTGTCACGGTCAGCGGCCGGAACAGGTGCTCTCGGCCCTTCACCGCGGGGTCGTCGGCCGCGACCACGGTCACGCCCCGCCGGATCCGCACCGTCCGACTACCCAGCTTGATCACGGCGGTGGTGCGGGCGATCAGCAGACTTGCCATGGGGTCCTCCCGTCCGGGGCGGCCCCGCCACCGCACACGACGGAGGCGGGGCCAGCCCGGGGTCATCGGTTCGGTCAGCTCTCGGTCGGGTCGACCAGGACCCGGAAGGCGTTGTGGACGAGGATCTCCGAGGTGTTCCGCCACACCGCGACGATCGCGCGCTGCCCGGTCCACCTGCGGTTGCCCGCACCGAGGACGTGCTGCTGGAGCTCGACGACCATCCCGAGCCGGTCGACGATCAGGAACTCCCCGAAGTCCCCGAACAGCAGGACCCGGCCGTCGGCGTCGCCGATGGACTCCATCTCCGACGCCTCGTGCGCGGGGTAGCCGAGCAGTTCCGACGGCTGGCCGGAACCGAGCCGCACCCACAGGTCCCCGCCGTCCGAGCCGGTGGAGAGGGCCCGGGTCTTGTTGTAGGTGTTCTTGTTGGCGAGGAACCGGGCCCGGGAGCGGAACCGGACCGGCAGTTCGGCCTCGAGGTCGTACAGGTCGTCGACGTCGAGGGTGCCGGCGGCGGCCATGGGCACCTCGGAGGTGTTGGCGAGAGTCGCCACGACACCGCCGGGGTTGTTGCCCTCCCCGTCGCCCATCACGAACGAGGAGTCCTCCTCGCGTTCCTTGGCGTCCATGAGCAGCCGGGAGATCTCCGAGCGCAGCTGCGGCCAGTCCTGGTCGGCCTCGATGCTGAACTCGACGTTGGCGATGACCCTGGTCGGGGTCACCTCCGGCTGGGCGATCGCGAACGAGTTGTCCCCGGCCTCGTCGGCCTCACCGGACCTGGACACCGTCACGCCCGAGGACGTGATGCCCTGCCACGTGCGGGTCGTGATCTGCTCGACCCGGGAGATCTGCCGCAGCGGCGACAGCGACCCGTCCGAGGTGAGGATCACGGTCGGGTCCAGCTGGAACGGGACGGCGAACCCACCGGCGGTGTCGGGGGACAGCGCCATCGCGCGCTGCTCCTCCGACGTCCACGCGTGCGCCCCGACCATCAGGGCCTTGCCGAACGCCCGGTCGTAGACCGGGTTTCCGGTGATGAGGATCCGCCGGGCCAGCCACGCGTCCTTGCCGTCGCAGCGGGTCAGCAGGTCCTCGACGTGCGCGGCGATCTTCTCGCGGGACTGGCCCCGGTAGGCGGGGAACTTGGCCCGCTCGATGGCCCTGCGCGCGTTGTCCCTCAGGTTGTCCGCGAACTCCTCCTCGGAGCTGCTCGCGGAGCGGATGCGGTGGACGTCGTAGATGTCGGTGCCCCGCTGCTTGACGAACGCCGGGCCGGCGGGCTCGGTGCGCTCCGTGGCCGCGGGGTTCGCCGAGATCGCGGCGAGCCGGTCGCGGCGGGCGCGCATCTCCCGAACCGCGGTGGCGTGCTCGTCCCGCTCCGCGTTGAGGGAGTTCCACTCCTCGCGGGCCTCGGCGCTGAACGTGGTGCCGGTGAACTCGGCGTCCAACTCGGCGATCCGGGAGTCGATCTCCCGGATCCTCTCCTCGCGCTCCTCGAGGAAACGCGGGTCCTCCAGTGTGGTGCCCATCACCACTACCCCTTTCAGGCATGCCAGGTGCCCCCAGCGCCACGCGAGGCGAGGGGGTATCGGTCAGGTGGATCAGCCGGGCAGGAACCAGTCGGGCGTCAGCCCGCTGCTGCCCACGTAGACCGAGTGCGTGCCGGCCGGAGGGGGCGTGGCGTCCCTCTCGGTGGTCTGCGGCTCGTCCTGCTGGATGTCCTCGCCCTCGTCGCCGTGCTCGCCGGCCGGGACCTCACGTGCGTCCTCGGTGGTCTGCGGCGGTGCCTCGGGTGGGGACTGCTCGGCCGCGTCCGCCAGCAGCACGGCGCGGGCGAGGGTCTTTCGGGTGTCCGGGTCACCGAGGCGACCCAGGTCGATGACGGTCGAGCGGACCCCGACCGAGGTCTCGTCGTAGGCGGGCCACACCACGGGCCCGAGCTCGGGGACCTTGACTTCCTTGAGGTCGCGGAGCAGCAGCTCGTCGTCGGGTACGTCCTCGTACCAGCTGCGGTACAGCTCCCGGCGGACCTCGTCCTCGTCGCGGATCTCCTTGCCGTCGGGTCCGTACCACTTCTGGCGGACGACGCTGAACCGGAAGGACATCCCGTCGACGGACCCGGAGGCGATGGCGTCCCGGACGGGCTCGATGAGCCAGTTGTCGTGCAGCCGGCCGATGACGTGCGCCCCGCCGTCGGGCGCGAGCTCGGGGTGGGTCTCCTCGGCGATGGACCGCACCGCGGCGATCGGGATCGACCCGATCAGCGGGTGCCTGCCGTGGTCGAACTGGATCCGCGGGGGGTTCTCCCGGAACGACTTCTTCATCGACCCGGGGGAGCACTTCTCCTTGAAGCGGCCCTCCCACGAGTCAATGATCGTTTCGCGGTTGAACACGGCGGCGAACCCATCGAGGGTCAGGCCGTCGTCCTCCTCGCCGTCCACCTCGCCGGCGGCCCGGACGGCGAACGGTGCCATCCGCAGCACGTCCTCCCGCGGGGGGACCTCCGCCCGCTGGATCCCGCGGCGCCTCGCCGTCGTCGTCGTGCTCATGTGTCTCCACCTCCGGACGGTTCATCGCCCTCGTCGTCTCCGCCCGTGGGTTGCGGGTCTGCATCCATCGGCTGCAGCTGGACCGACGTCCTGCCGGTGTGCTCCAGCCGAGACCAGTCGCGGTTCACCACCGCAGCGATCGCGGAATCGGGGGTGAACCCGTCGCGGACCAGCGCGGTGATCGTGGACGCCTCCTGCGCCTGCACCGCGGCGGCGTCCTGGGCGTCCATCGCGAGGAACGGGATCCCGCGGGTCGTGTACCACAGCCGGGCGCCAGCCGGGGGGTTGAGCAGGGTCTGCAGCGAGGTGGCGGCGTTCTCCCACAGGTGCCGCATCGTCCCGTCGCCGAAGCGCCGGCGCGCCGCGGTGAAGTTCCCCGCGTTCAGCGCGCTGCCCTGCAGGCCCTCGCTGAACCCCACCCATGACGGGGGGACACCAGCGGCCGACGCGAGCCGAGACTCGGCCTTGCCCTGGGTCGCGGCGAACTCCAGCTCCTTGAAGTCCTTGCCCAGCACGATCGGGTTCGCCCCGCCGCCGAGGAACAGGGTCTTGTAGGCGTTCGCGGCGCCGGCGTGCTCGGACTCGAACAGGGCTTTGAACTCCCGGACCTGCTCGATGGTCGTGGACGGGTCGAACACGATCGTCAGGTTCGGCGTCGCCGCGTTCCTGAGGAACGCGCGCTTGTGGTCGGTCTGCAGGTTTTCGCCGAGGATGTCGCGGATCACCGGGGTGGCCCAGGACATGCCGAGGTGGACGGCGTCCGGGTCGGGGTACGGCGCGTAGTGGGCGACCTCGTCCGGGGTCAGCAGCACCATCCGGTCCCCGCGGTCCCCGCGCGGGGTGTAGACGTACCCGAGCAGCTCGACGTCGGCGGCCTCCGCCGGGTGCTCGACGTCCTCCTCCGACCCGAGGACGATCGTCATCCAATCGGGCCGCAGCCGGACGAGCCGGTCCGCGGCCAACCGGCCCTTGTCGCGGCGCCGGATCCGCCGGACGTAGGAGTTCCCCGCGGTGGAGACGTCCAGCTCCATCCGGGCGAGCAGGTCCGACGTCGTCCCGCCCAGCCAGGGCCGCTCCAGCACCGCGAGCTCGGGGTCGCCGAACAGGTCACCGGGCTCGCCCCGAGCGAACCGGGTCCACTGGAATCGGGTCTGGGAGAAGACCTGCATCCGGGCCAGCGTCAGCGCGAACACCGGGCCGTTGGTCTTGACCAGGTTCGACAGGGTGGACCCGATGGTCTCCTCGTCGAGGGTGCCCATCGAGGTGCGCAGGTACCCGGCTTCCATCGCGGCGAGCACCGCGTCGATGTAGTCCTGCGTAGTGCCCCGCTCACCCTGCTGGGCGGGACGACGCCTACGCCACGGCCACTCCATCAGGACCCCACCAACGCGAACGGCGCGGTCGGCGTCCGACCCCCGAACTTCCGGAACCCCCACAGCGCCCCGGCCGCGGCGACCATCGGGCAGATGTCCTGCGACGGGTTGCCCCTGCCGAGCACGAACGCCCCGTCCTTCCCGATCGGGATCTTCACGGCCGAGGCGACCGCGGTGGTGAGCGGCGCCTGCCCGAGGTGCCGCAGCAGCGGGCGCCACGAGGCGGGCGCGTTCGGCGGGCGCACGCACGCATCGACGAGCCCGCCCGCGGCGGCGGCCCGTTCACCCATCGACGCCTTGATCACCTTGATGCCCTTCGCCTCGAGGTCGGGGATCAGCGCCGCGGCCGGGCCGAAGTTCCCGACGACCGTCGCGCACGGCTTCCACCGCTTCACCAGCTGCTCGACCCGATCGACCATCCACGTCACCCCGACGAGGTGGTCGGTGATCTCGACGTGCCACAGGCCGTCCGGGCGGATCCCGGCCACGGCGATCGCACCCATGGACCGCTCGGGGTTGACGTCCAGCGCGAAGCACACCGGGTTCCGCGGGTGCGACAGCCGGTCGGACAGCCCGGTCCAGGTGTCCTCACCGACGAGTTGCCAACTCATGCCGTCAGTCGGCCAGTCGCCGACCCCGAGCCTCTCTCTGTTGAACTCCGTCTCGCCAAGTGACCGGAACTCGTTGCGGACGTAGTCGATGCTGATCCTGATCCCCAGCGCGGGGTTCGCCTTCGCCGCTGTCTCTGGGGCTTCGCGCCGGTCGTGTTCGGAGCAGTCATCGGGGCAGGTTGGCGTGCACACATCGACCGACCACTCCAGGTAGCACAGGCTCGGGTCGGTGCTGCTGAGTCCGCGTGTGCGGACCCGACCGAAGTGGACGCTCTCCCGGTCACCTGCTGAGCCCGTGTACCACAGTTGCGGGTTAGGTCTGGCGGACACCGTCGGCATCAGGGCGGCTATGACGGCCGGGGACAGGTACATGGCCTCATCCATGATCACCACGTCGCCGGTGAACCCTCGGCCGCCGCGGTCCGACCTGGCCTTGAACAGTAGCCGCTGCCCGGACTTGAGGAAGATCCCTTCCTTACCGTGGCTGTGGGAGACCTTCTTGACCTGAGCGTCGAAATCCGGCGTGTTCTCGATCAGCGCCAGGACCCGCTGGAACGCCTCTGCCGACGTGTCGAACAGATGAGCAGTATGGGTGATCAGCCGTTCCCCGAAGGCGAACATGCCTGCAAGTTCGCGGGCCTCAAGGATCCCGCCCTTGCCGTTCTGGCGGGAGACCACGAGCCCGACCTCGAACGCGGCCCACTTCCGCTGTTCCTGGTTCAACAGGTCGTTGTAGAACGTGTCTTCCTGCTCGCCGAGGGCCTCGATCAGAACGAGTTGCTGCCACGGGTCCAGGTGGAGGCCTGCCATCTCGGCGACCTCGATCGCTTCATGACCCGCCGTGCTCACTCTCGGGGGAGCGCTGAGGATCCTTGGTACCTGCTGCCCGCGCAGCTCTGCGTGAGGCGAGGTCGTCAAGGCGACCCCTTACCGGCTGCGCGTCCCGACACGAAGCCTTGATCTTTAGCAGGGTTTCTCGTAGCTGACCCGCCAAGGCAGCGGAATCCCGTGGTGCCGCGTCGTCGAGCCGGGCAGCCAGCGTCAGCGCGATGGCGCACAGCCCTGGCTCCCGACGTGGCGCACCGAGCGACTCAAGCTCGACGCGGACCTGGTCCTGGACCACATCACTCCTAGCCGATCAGAGCGAGCTGCTGGGTCCCGTACTGTCGCTTACGTGCATTGCACACGAAGTGCGCCAGCTGAACGTTGGCCTTTACGTCGTCCCCTCCATCGACGATCGGGATGACGTGGTCGATGACCGGCGACCGGGGATCCGGGTACTTCCTGGCCATCGCCACGCGCTTGCCGCACAGCTTGCACCGGTGCTTATCCCGGCTGGCGATCTCGTCGAGGGTGTACCGCTCTACCTTCGCGCCACGCTTCAGCGCCCGGCGAGCACGCGTCTTCCTGACGCACCGGGCAGTCTCGCGGGCTCTCTTGCACTTGCGGCACAAAGTCCGTTGGTGACCGCTCCCGATGTCCACACCGCACTCGACGCAGGCACGCTGCTTCTGGTCTTTAACTGCGTTCCCGGCCTTTGACGCGCACGCACGGGAGCAGTAGACGCCCCTTGCCGGGCGGGCCGACATAAACGGCGCCCCACACCACTGACAGATGCGCTGCCGATCATTCCAGGAAGCGACCTGGCGGCAGGGCCGGCACCTTCGCTGGCCAGCAGGAAGCGAGCCCCGCCCGCCGTACAGCATCACGCCGCAATCGGCGCAGGGAACATCACGACGCATGGAGTCTCCCGGGATGACGGAGGGCCCGAGCCGGGAGACTCGGGCCCTCCTACCCCCTGGGCGCTACCCGGGGGTGATCAACAGCGGATGACGATCAACTTCGGTGATCATCAGGGGGGGTGAGAGTTGAGGGGGGGTGCGATCACGTGCGCGCGGGGTCAACCGGCTCCATGATCCACATTTCCCCCTCCCCCCTCCCTGACCTGGGGTTATGCCCTTGGCATGTGCCCCCGAAAGTCCCCGGGCTCGGCGAGGGGTCTGCGGTCACCACTCGCGGCTGTTCACCATCGGCGCGGGCTGGTCGAGGCGGTTGCCTCGGGCGCTGTTGCAGCGCCTGTGTGCCTCGCGGTGGTTGGTGGGGTCGAGGGCCAGGTCTGGGCGTAGGGAGAGCGGGATGGCGTGGTCCAGCGTCCACGACATGGCGTCGCGGACGTCGAGGGTGAGGTCGATGCGGTGGCCGCAGCGCCAGCAGATGTGGGTGCCGTCGCGTTTGAGGCGGGCCTTGGCTCGGGCGAGTGGCCGGCCGGAGCGGCCTCGGCGGTAGGCCAGGGAGTCGGTGTCCACGGTCATCCCTCGGTGCTGGGCCAGGTGATGATCTCGTCCAGGACGATGCGGGTGACGGTGTGGCCTCGCATGCCGCCGGCGGGCTGGGTGTGAGCGCCAGGCTGGTGCGGGCGGTGGGCTACCTGGAGGAGCGCCCCGGTTGCGTGGGCCCGGAGTAGGTCGCGCTGGGCGGGGGTGAGGTGGATGCCGTTGGCTGCGGCGTGCGCGGTGACTCGCTCGAGCCATTGGTCGGGGTCACGGTGTTCGGGCACGTCGATCACGCCTTTTCGCTGTCAGTATGCACCCGGGCGTACCGGTCTGCTTGACCCCGGGCTCGGTTGAGCGTGTCGGCGACGTGGTACAGGACCCGTCGGCCTTCGCCGGTGGTGCGGATGTGTCCGCGGCTGGACCAGTTCCACAGTTGGGTTCGGGTCACGGTGACGTCGTGGGCGAGCAGCAGGTGCATGCGGAGCCGGCCGGGTGAGAGCCATTCGGCGGGTCGGGGGAGCCTGCGTTGCCACCATCGGATGTCGCCTGTGTCGTGGCAGTGGGTGCACCAGGCGTCCTCGGTGGTGGGGTCGGCGAGGACGGTGCCGGAGCAGGTGGGGCAGCGGCCGATGGGGACGGTGTCGGGGCGGTCGGGGGCGGCGACATGCACGGCCCGGTTCACGGCGTCGATGACCTGCCCGGCGAACGCTGCGGCGCTGGTGGAGGCGAGCAGGGTGTCGACGTGCTCGGTGAGGTGCTCGGCGAGCGCGGTGACCTGGTCGGTGCTGGTGACCCGGTCGAGGGCGGCCAGCAGGTTGGTGGCCTGCCGGGAGTTGGTGAGCATGGCCCGGATCGCGAGGGTGGCGGCGTGGAGATGGTCGGCGTCGGCGTGGTCGAGGGCGGCGAACTTGGCGGTGCGGGCGGCGTCGATGTGCTGGGTGATGCCAGCGGCGAGGACGGTGGCCGGGACGGGGGTGCCGTGGCGCTGGGCGAGGTGCAGGGCCCATGCGGTGAGCCGGGCGCGGATGACGGCGCGGACGTCGAGGGCTGGGGCGTCGACGGGGGTGCTCGGGCTGGTGGTGCCGGCGACGCGTTGCCCGGCACCGCGGCGGGGTCGCTCGAGCAGGGCCGCGTACCAGTCGGGCAGGGCGGTGAGGTCTCGGCCGACCTGTCGGCGGCAGGCCTGGCACAGGGCGGTGGGCAGGTCGGCGGGGTGGGTGCGGCAGAGGGTGCACAGGGCTCGGGGCATGGTCAGGTCCCGAGGGGTGCGCTGGTGGGGATGGGCGTGGGCGTCACGCTGGGATGGTCGGCCGGTGTTCCGACACCCGAGGCTCACCTCACCCGGCGGGGAGGTCCTGCGGGTCAAGGGTTCCGGTGGAACTCCTGGTCGGTGCACCACGCTGCGAACAGGTGGCTTCCGAGTCCGGTTGCTCTGCTGCGGTACGTCATTCCGCAGGTGCAGTGCCCGTAGAGGACCTGACCGGATGGGCTGTAGCTCTTGGTGATCCGTCCGTCGCGTAGGTAGGGGCATCGGATGCGTCCCTGGTCCTTGCCGGGCGGGTCAGGCCATTGGCTGTGGACGGCGTGGGCAGTGAGCCCGGATGGGAGCCTGGCGTGGGCTCTGGTTGCTAGGACAACTGCGGCGGCCCGGGCGTCTTGGTACGTGATGCGGGATCCGTCGCCGAGGATCCAGGCCAGCAGGGTGTTCAGGTGGTTCGCCTCGGTCTTGTCCATGGTCGCCCCGGTTCAGCGGGTGGTCTTGGTGGCCAGGCGGGTGATCTGCTGCCGGAACCCGGTGGTGACCTCGATGCGGGTGGACGGGGCCAGGTCCGCGGCGAGGGCGTCGGCGACGAAGGCCTCCAGCTCGCCGAGGGTCATCCCGGTGCGCCTGTCGTCGGCCTGGGCGGTGATGGTGATCTGGCGTGCCATGGTGTGGGTCCCTCTCAGGTGCTGGGGCCGTCGCAGCCGGTGTGCAGCCGGTAGGCGCGGCCCTCGTGGCAGTGGATGGCCTCGGAGGCGGGCATGACCACGGTCCAGGATCCGCGGTCGCCGAGGACGGTGACGTGGGCGGCGCCCTCGACGGTGGATGTCCAGGGTTCGACGGGGGGGTCGTCGTGGTAGACGACGGCGCCGGGGTCCTGGTCGAAGTCGGTGACGGTGCCGATGACGGGGTTCGGGTCCTGCCAGAGCAGGAACGCGGCGATGACACCGCCGGCGGCGACGAGGACGGCCAGGGCGGCGTACAGCGCCTGGTCGACGAGGTAGGCACGTCGCTGCGGGTGCCAGCGGCGTCGTCCGGCACGCTGGTGCTCGCGGAGGATGGCCCAGGCTCGAGCCCGGTCCAGGGTCGTCACGCGGCCACCTCCTCGCAGGGGGTGTAGAGGCCCTCGTCGTCCAGGAGCCACCAGCCGGGCCACAGGTGCCCGGGGTGGATGAGAGCCGGGGCGGTGAGCGGGTCCGTGCCGGTGGGCAGGTGCCAGCCGTTCGCGCGGGCCGTGTCCGGACCGGCGTGGCATTTTCGGTGGCATATTCCGCACAGCCACAGGCCGTTCGACGGTGCCCAGGTCCCGCCGCGGGAGCGGGCGATGCGGTGGGACCACTCCGCGCCGGGGGCCGGGCACAGCTCGCATCGGCCTCCGGCGCGGGCCCGGACGATCCGCCGGGCGCGGTCCTCGGTCACAGCAGGCCCTCGACGACCTGGACGTCGTGGATGAGCTGCTCGACGTCGACGGTGCGGACCGGGCTCGGTGGGTGCTCGGCATCGGGCCCAGGGCAGCGGGGATCGCGGCACCAGTGCACGCCAGCGAAGGTGATGCCGCCGTCGGCGACCAGCGCGGCGCAGGCGATGCCGCGGGCCAGGGCGTTGAACGCCGGGCCGCAGTGCTTGCCTCCGAACTGCAGGTCGTCGCCGTGAGTCGCGAGCACCGTGGCCATGCGCCGGGCCTCGCCGATGATCCAGCGTGGTTCGTGGCGGGCGACCTCGGCGATGTGGAACGGCACAGCGAACCGCAGGGTCTCGGTGAGCACCGTGCGGCGCTGGTCGACCGTGCTGGGCCCGGTCATGCGCCCTGCCCGGCCTGGATCGCGGTCACCGGCGCGGTGAAGGCGTCCGGGGACTTGGGGGCCTCGGACACGGCGCAGCGGGTGTCCGAGGCGTAGGTGCCGGCGTGTCTCCACCCGCCGGCGCGGACCCCGACGGCGGTCACCCGGGAGCGGGCCGGGGAACCCCAGTCCCGGAAGTCGTGCTGGACGCGGAGCAGCACGCCGGTGAAGGTCGCTCCGCCGTCCTGCCAGGACACGACGCGGCCGAGGTGGGCGCTGCCGAGTTCGCCGAGGGTCACCGGGGACCACCGCCCTGGTGGTTGACGATGAGGAACCCGTCGGGGGTGAACATCGTGAAGGTGCCGCGCTCCGGGATGGTGCATTCCCGGTCGCGGGGGCCGTGCCACACCAGCAGTGCGCATGTCCGCGGGTCGCCGTCTGGGGTGCTGGCCTGCCACACCGACACGCCCTCGTCGGTGAGGCTCACCAGGACGCCCTCGAGGACCCGGCCGTCGGGGAGCGCCACGTCGGCTGGGCACAGCTCGGCGGTGACCCGGGTCTCGGCCGGGGCGGTCACCGGGCACCAGCCGGCTGGTCGCTGGGCTGCTCCGGGACCTTGATGCCGGGGATGTACTCAACGTCCAGGTCGGCGCCGAGGCGGCGTTCCCAGCCGGTGCGGTGCGCCCGCATCTCGGCGATCGCCTCGTCGGACATGTGGACCGGGGCGATCGCGCCGAGGAACGAGTCCCCGCAGGACACGAGGAAGGTGTGCTTGCCGGGGCCGGTGCTGGCGTGCTCCAGGGCCAGGGGAGCACCGTAGGCCACGGCGGCCTCGGAGAACAGGACGAGGAACTTCCCGCCGACCATCGTGCGGCGGCGGGGTTCCACCCACCGGTTGCGCACCGACAGCAGCAGGTTCCGGTAGGTGTCCCGGAGGTCCGTGGCGTCGTCGGTGGTGTGGGAGAGGTGCCAGCGGGCCTGTTTCCCCACGAGGAGACCGGACACGTCGGTGATCACGAGGTACTCGTTGTGGATGTCGAGGCGCAGGACGTCGGTGATGCCGTCCTCGCCTCCGTCGTCGTTGGACGGGAACATCGACAGGATCTCGGTGGCGGTGCCGCGGGCGGTCGAGAACCGCATCGCGTCGGCGACGCCGAAGTGGTCCTCCAGGACGCTGGTCGCGGCCATCCCGGAGGTGAACCCGTTCGTGGCGATGGTGTAGGCCATCTGCCGGCGGGGGTCGATGACCCAGTGCAGGCGGAGCCAGTTCTCGGGGGCGTTCTTGTCCTTCGAGCAGTGCGCGACGGTGGACTTGAGGGCCTGGCGGAGTTCGTAGGTGCCGACGTCGATCGACGCGAGCCGGGGCCCGGAGGGGGGCAGGGGAGTGGACACCGCGGGTGGCCTCCTCGTGAGCGGGGCGGGATGGGTTACCCGTCCACGCTCACCCCGGCCTCCGAGACTCTCCGGTCATCCTCGGCGGCCTGCCAGGCCATGTCGGCGGCGAATAGGACGCAGCACACGACGGCGATCCATGTCGGCCACCACCGGTGGGCGAATGCCGAGGACACGGCGATGACCGAGAGGCTGGCCACGGGGATCCAGGCGTGCCGCTGCCGGGCGGCGGGGGTGAGCGGCCGGCCGCTGGTGATGGTCCACCACACCCAGGTGACCCACGCCGCTGGGACGGCGAGGGACCAGGTTACGAACACGGCGCCGAGCAGGATCGTCCTCACCCGGCGAGGGTCCGGTCGGCCTCCGAGACTCTCGGGTCACATGCACCCGCCGGGCAGCACGTCGTACTCCGGCGGATCGACGTCGATGGAACGCACGGCCTCGGCCGCGACCGGCAGCCCCATCGAAGGGTTCGCTCTCGCCCACTTCCTGGGCTCCAGCGGGTCGACGGGGTATCCGGACGTCGTCCAGCCACCGGCCGGAGGCATGACCCAGCCGGAGGACCGGGTGGACTGCCCATGCTCGTCGCGGCACCGGGGCCAGCCGGGAGCGACGGGGCCGCACCGGTTCGCGTACGCCTCTGTCGTCCTGCGGGCTCCACACCGGCACTGCTCGTACTTGTGGCAGCCGACGAGCTGCCAGCTCGGGTCGCGGTGGATGTGCCACCAGCGGCGGCGCGGCGGTGCCCCGGTGCGGCAGTCCGGGCATGCCTCGCCGGGGATCCCGTGGGCGCAGAGCCGGGGGAGTCGTCCTCCGGACGGGTCGGATCTCATCGTGGCTCGCTTCTCGTTCTCCCACCGGCCGGTGGTCGTCGGGTCATCCGGTGCAGTCCAGGTCATGGCCGTGCCTCGCGGCAGACGTCGCGCGAGACGTAGTGGCAGTGCCCGCATGCCCGGAACCGCCACGGCGTGAGTGCCCGCGGGCCGGGCACCCAGCCGGGGTGTCCGCAGCGAGGACACGACCACCCGCTCATGTCCTCGCCTCCAGGGCGACGAGCGTGAACGGGCCACGGACGCCGGCGGACATCCGCTCAGCGGCTGCCAGCGCGGCCTGCAGCCGGTCCTCTGGTGGCTGGCCGGAGGTGGCGTGCAGCGCGCCGAGGGCGACCTCTGCGCCGCAGCCGACGGCATCGAACCCGTCGGCGGCCTCACCCACCTGGAAGTCGCTGTCGACCCGGTACAGGTGTCCTCGGACGCCGACGAGGAACGTGCCGCCCTCCTCGCGACCGGCGTCGGTCTTGGTCCAGCCGGCCTCCCGCAGGCACGCGCGGACGGCGTCGATGAACGTGGTCCTCATGTACCGGTCGAGGTCGTCGTCGGTGTGGAGGGTGGGCGGGGTGAAGGCGTAGCGCAGCAGGTCGCCCATCCGGAACGAACTCGTGAACCCGAACGCGAAGTCGCCGTTGGTGAACACCTTCGGGTCGGCGCGGACGGTGAGGGCGTAGCCGCTGACACCGGCGCTGTCCCCGCCGAGGACCACGGTGCCCTCGTGGACGACACCCACGATCGCGGTCATCGGGGGATCACCAGCGACTGGCATCGGCACCGGTAGTGGCCGCAGGACCGGGGTAGGGACGGGCAGTTGATGTGCTCGCCCTCGGGGTGCCCACACCTGCACAGGCCCTTCCCGTCGAGGACCCGGACGGCCTCGTTGAGGTGCGCGAGGGCGAGCTCCACGTCGTGGAGCAGGGATCTGCGGTCTGGGGCGGACAGTGCCTCGACGGCGATGCGTTCGGCCAGTGCCCCGACCACCAGCGCGTCGGTGTCGAGGGTGTCGTCCTCGACGAGCTGGGCGACGACCCGACGGTCCTTGTACAGGGGGATGCCGGGCATCAGTCCACCTCGGGGAAGTCGGGGATGCCGCCCTCGGGGTGGACGGTGTGCCGGGACAGCAGAGGGCTGCCGTTGACCTCGATGATGAGCCGGCCCTGGTCGTTGCGCGCCAGGTAGTCGACGGTGATCGTTCCGGCCTCGGGGTCGACAGTGATCGGCGTGTCCATCAGGATCCGGTTCGGGTCCAGGCCGACGGCCCGGATCCAGTCCAGCAGTTCGGAGGTCATCCGGTCCGGGGTGTAGGTGCGGGGCATGACCGTCCTCAGGCGTTGATCATGTGGGCGTAGTCGTTCAGCATCACGGTCACGCCGGCGTCGTAGGCGGCGGCCATCACGTCGCTGTTGTTCGTCGTGGAGGTGCCTGCGGCGAACCCACCGGCGAGGATCGTGGCGATCGCGGCGTAGTTGTTCCAGAACGCCGAGTCCCCGGGGGCCAGGAGGAGGCACTCCACGCCACCGAGGGCGGTCGCGCCGCTCACCACGTCGGCGACGTTCGCGGCCGTGACCGACCCGATGGCGATCCGCGCAGTGGGCCACGCCGTCCGGAACTGGGACGCCTCGGCGACCGAGGACAGGAAGCACACGATCCGCCCGGCCACGCCGAGGGCGTGCGCGGACAGGATGCCGACCAGGTCGGCGACGCTGCCGGCGCCCCAGTCGACCCACACCTCCTCGATCCCGTACATGTACGCGGCGTCGAGTGCCTCGGCCAGGGTGGGGACCATCCCGCCGGCGTTGTCGATGACCAGGGCGGTGAGCTCGGCGGTGGTCAGGCTGGAGACGGCGCCGGTGCCGTTGGTCGTCCTGTCCACGGTCTCGTCGTGCATGAGGACCCAGCCGCCGTCGGAGGCGCGGCGGACGTCGATCTCGACTGCCTTCACCCCGGGTGGCAGCGCGGCCATGGACCGGAGGCTGTTCTCGGCCATCCCAGCGGTCGCGGCCCGGTGGGCGATGTCGGTGGTCATGTTCAGCCGCTTCGACCCGAGGGTCGACCAGTGGAATCCCTCGAACCTCGTGAAATTGTCGCGGGAATGGTGCGCCGTGATTCCCACGTCGTACCAATAGGCGTAATAGGAGCTTACCGTGTAGGGGGTTTCTCCGGACGTGTAAAAGATGCCGACGTTGTCCAGCGTGTAGGTGAGGACGAGCGTCCCGTCGACGTAGACGGTGATCGTGTCGTCGAGGTCCTGGACCTCCAGCAGGTACCGGCGGCCGAGCGTGAACGCCACGGTCTCGCTGGCGAGCTGGTTGTCCGCGGACGGGGTGCGGCCGAACAGCTTCACCGTCGACGTCGAGGCGCAGCAGGTGACGAACAGGAACCGGTTGTTACCAGCCGAGGGGGAGCGCAGGACGATCCCGGCGTCGAAGTCCCCGGACAGGGGAGTGTTCAGCCACACGCCGATCCGGATGTTCCGCCGACGCGGGTTGTAGTGGCAGGCGGTGTGCCGCACGCTGCCGCCGGCGACCTTCTCGACGGCGCCCCGGTTGACGCGGAACGTCGAGGAGTCGTGCCACAGCTGGCCACAGCTGGAGATCCCCAGCGTCGAGGTCGTGGTCGCGCGGTCGAAGTCGTCCCAGCCGGTCAGCCCGGACCGGTGCCGAGTGACCGCGCCCCGCTGCGGGATCTTGAGGGTGGCGACCTGGACCTCGTCGAACTGGGGATCGGCCTCGGGCAGGTAACCGGCGATCTGCCCGGCCAGGTCCTCGGCGTCGACGTCGCCGGTGAGCCCGGCCACGGAGTCCACCGCCCCGGGGGCGGGCAGCTCGGGGGTGAGCATCTCGGCGAGGTCCCCGGCGGTGACCGGGCCGGTGAGCCCGGCGACCGAGACCACGAACGGCACCGCGACGAGCTCGGTGCCAGCCTCGACGGCCTCGGTGAGTTCCAGGGCCACCTCGGCCGTGGCCGCGGGCAGGGTCACCGTCCGCTCGATGGGCTCGGCGACCGGGATGCCCTTGGTGTCGACGAGGTGGACCCGGAACGTGTAGGTCCGGGTCCGGTCCACGCCGTCGGCGTCCGAGGCGGCGACCGTGACCAGGGCCTGCCCGTCCTCGTCGAGGTCGTACCGGTCGGGGCCGGCGGCCAGGACCGTGCCCGTGGGCACGTGGGTGGCGTGGTCGGACGCCTCGACCTCGACGAACCCGAGGCGGGGTTCGCCGTCGTTGCCCAGGACCGGGCCGACGGTGACGGCGACGGCCTCGATGCTCTCGGGCAGGGCCATGGTTCCTCCTCGACGGTGGTGGTGTGGCGTGGCCAGCGTCGGTGTGGGCTCCGAGACCTTCTATGGCTGCGGGTCGAGGGTTTCGCCGTCGACGGTGCGCCGCTCGGGGATGGCGATCCCGTGCGCGCGGAGCGCCTGCTCCAGGACGTCCACGCGGTCGTCGACCTTGGCGACGTCCTTCTCGACGCTGCCGAGGCGCTTGTTGTGGCTGGCGAGCATCGCGTTCTGGGCCATGAGGACGTCGGCGAGGCCGTCGAGGGATTTCTGCTGGGCGGCGGTGAGTTGGTTGCGGTCGACGTTGACGGCGACGGTGACGGCGGTGGAGAGCCTGCGCCGGGCTTTGCGTTGCTGGCCCTTGGCCTGGTGTTCGTGTTCGGTGGCGTGGGCGACGCGGTAGCCCTTGCCGGGGACGGCGACGAGCATGCGGGAGTGTTCGGTGAGGAGTTCGCGGTTGGCGCGGTAGATGGGGGAGCGGGCGGCGCCGGGTGCGGAGATGTCGTATCCGATGAGGGTTTCGATGTCGGTGTAGGTGAGGATGGCGCCGGGGGGTAGGGCGGCGGCGTTGTCGTAGATTTCGCGCCAGCGGGCGCGTGGCCCTATGGGGGTGAAGTTGTTCATGGTGTTGTCCTGTTCGTGGTGATGTTGTGTGTGGTGCCCTCGCCTTGCCCTGCCTCGCCCAGCATGGGCTCGCCCGGCCGCGCCTAGCTTCGCCAGGCCTTGCCGTGCGTGCGGTGGGCCGGAGTCGAACCGGCCCTACGACCATCACCGCGGGTGGATCCCTCGCCCTGCCATGCCGTGCCTCGCCAGGCCTCGCCTGGCCTTGCCCGGCCGCGCCTTGCCCGGCCCAGCCGTGCGTGCGGTCCCGGGACTCGAACCCGGGTGTCTGCCCGTACCGCGATGGTGCCCATGCCTCGACTTGCCAGGCCACGCCCGGACGCGCCCGGACACGCCTTGCCCGGACCAGCCGCACCCGGCGGTGGTCTGCCCCGGTCCGCCTTGCGTGGGTGTCCGGGCCTCGAACCCAGATGGCTGCCAGCCACCCTCCATGGATCCCTCGCCTTGACGTGCCTCGCCAGGCCTCGCCTGGCCTTGCCCGGCCGCGCCTTGCCCGGCCCAGCCTCGCCCGGCCGCGCGGCGTCTATGCGGCGGTCACCTCAGCGGTGAACCGCCCGAACCCCCCGCCCTTCCGGTAATCACCGAGTCCGATGAACCTGCCAGCGTTCGTCGCGATGTCCTGTAGTTCCTCGACGGACAGCACCGTCTGGTCGATGATCGCCTCCGCCGTCAGGCCCCAGCGGGTGAAGGCAGGACGGCACCGCATCACCTTCTGCTGACGGACCTTCACCGACATCCGCGAGACGAAGTTCCTGTCCGCATACAAGCCCTCCCGAGTCCGAGGACCGTCATAGATGAGCGGGAACTCGACGCCGGTCATCGTCAGCCCACGCTCGATCTTCGGACCGGACTTCGTGATCCGCGCGCCCTCGATCAGGCACTTCATGACGTTGCGGTACGGGATCACCACGCCGTCATCCTCGGACCAGTAGAGCCCGGCCAGGTACTCCAGTCGGGCCATCTCCTCGTGGTCGGAGTCGGTCTTCGTGCGCTTCCCGGAGACCCGCTTCAGTTCCTTGGTCTTGGGGTGAAGCGGGTCGGCGGTCGTGTCGGCGTGGAGGAGTAGCCGCGTGGTGCCGGTGATACCGATCTTGACGTTAATCATCGTGTCTCCTGTTCGATGGTGGTGCCCCTGCCGTGCCTCGCCGAGCCCGGCCCGGCCTAGCCCAGCCTCGCCGTGCCTCGCCGCGCCCGGCCTGGCCCAGCCCGTGCGTCAGTGACTCTTCACCCGGCCTCCGAGACTCTCGACCCGCGTCACAACCCAATGCGACGCACGTCACGCCAGCCCATCCGACAACACTGCGTACAGCGCCTGCGCATGCTCGACGGGCCGAGGGCACGTCCTAGTCCGGTCGAGGGCGAGCGGGCACACCAGGGCGTGCAGCCGGTCCCCGGTGTCATCGGCGAGCAGGTCCCGAACCCGGGGGAGGGGCCAGGTCTCCCGCTCATGACGGCCGCCGGGCCGCTGGCAGTCGGGCGACCACTGCTGCCCGTGACACACCCACCGGTGCAGCCGAGCGCGGGCCGCGCGCACCGCGGTCGGGCCGAGCCGAGTCACGGCGGTCACCACACCCGGTCGTGCATGATCACAGCGAGGGCGGTCGACGGGTCGATGCCCTGGTCGATGAGCAGGTCGAAGGCCGCGACCGCCTCGTCATGCCGCTCGGGGGGGACAGCGGTGGGCAGCCACAGCAGCAGGGCGTGGTAGGCCTGCGCGTGTAGCGGGCTGTTCCGGGTCCGCATGACGCGGGCGCTGCGCTCCAGGCTGGCGAGGTAATCGCTGAGCATCTCGACGAGGGCCCGTGCGATGGTCCGGCACTCCTCGAGGATGCGGCGGAGGAGCCGGGTCAGGGTGCGCATCGTTGCCTCCGGGGGAGCGGCGTCCGGTGCCCCGATAACGCCGTTTTGTCATAATATAAGTTATGGGCGTTACGGGTGATCATCCGAGAGGGGTGCCGTTGATGCCCCGGACAGGGACACACCGGCCGTGCACCAGGCGCCCCAGCCAGCCCAGCGGACGCCACACACGCTGCGGGTCACCCGACGGCGCCCACGGTGCCCGCCGAACGACCCACAGCCGCTGACAGCACGGGCAGCGCCACAGCGTCCCCTCAAGGCCGTCCGGCTCCTGCTCGATCAGGGACTGACCGTTGCTCAAGGTGATCCGCTGGACGGGACGCTGCGGGGGCCCACACTCGACGCACCCGCGCGACCGGCCGCCCGCCCCGCCGGTGAGGTGCCGATGCAGCACCTGCTCCGGGTTCGGCGACCCGACGTGCCAGACGTCGCCCTCGGCCGCCATCCCTGCCGGCGGCGCCAGCGGGCCGACCCAGACGACCATCTGCCCCGGGACGGTCGCCGGACGCTCCGGCCACTGCCCGGTCTCGGCGTCGTAGTTGACGATCACCAGTGGGATCATCGGTCGTCATCTCCCGTGTCGGTCTCGGCCTCGGCCGCTGTCCACACCGGCCCGGTCTTCTCGACGAGGTCCCGTCGGGCCAGCCGCGCCAGGGCGTTGCTGATCGTGCGGCGCTTCACCCCGGGGCACGCCTCCTGCAGCTCGGCCAGCCGCAGCCCGTCGGGGGCCGCGCGCAGGGCGGCGAGCACCTCGGCGTCCGAGGCGGCCATGTCCAGGGCCTCCCCGGCGTTCACGCCGTCCAGGTCACTGGAGGTCTCCGGCGGCGCGGTGGCGTCGTGCCGGGACAGGTACGCCGCGCCGCCGGCCATCGCGTCATCCCCCGACAACCCGCGCGCGGTGATCTTCTCGGCGTAGCCGCGGGCGACGTCAGGGTCGGCGTAGTGCACCCGCGCGGACTGGGCCAGGACCCGCCCGCCCTGCATCACCGCGACGAACCCGGGCTCCGGCGGTAGGGCCATCAGGTCGACCGACTCCCCCGTCGACTCCGAGGTGAGCCGCTTCGCGAGGTTCCCGGCCGGCCGATGCGCCACCACCGCGCCGTTGTTCCCGGACAGCAGGTCCCTGGCCTGCCGTCCGCCGACGAACCCGGTCGCCATGACGTCCTGGGCGGCCTGGACGAGCCGGATGCCGAGGGCCCGGCCCTGCTGGGCCATCTCCAGGTACCGCCGCTGCTGCTCCTTCGTCAGGGAGGCGACGACCGCCGATCCCTCGTCGACGATGAGCTCGATGACGGGGTCGGCCTCTCGGCCGACCCGGAAGGCGTGCAGCCCGGCGTCGCCGCGGCGTTCCCGCCGGGCCCGGTACACCGCGTAGAGGGTGTCGACGACGGTCCCCCACTGGTGGGGTCGGGTGGCGTACCAGTCGAAGATCGGGCGCAGGTACGGCATCGACGTGCCGCCCTTGCCGTCGAGCAGCCACTGCACGGCGTGCCCGGACACCGCGCTGGACAGGACGATCACGGTGAGGGTGGTCGACTTCCCGACGTTGCTGGTGCCGGACACCATGAGGTGCCGGACGCCGTCCCGGTCCGCGTAGGTGACCGCGACGACCTCGCCGTCGAGGGCGTCGGCGACCTCGATCTCCCAGGTGCTGCCCCGGCGGTGCAGCCTCGGCCCGGACCACGCCACGGGCTTGACCTCCAGGTGCCGGCCGGGGGTGAGCATGACCCGGATGCGGGTCGCGTCGTCGCGGATGGTGTCGATCTGGCAGGTGTCGATGCCGAGCCTGAGGCCGGCCTCGATCGCGCGCTGCACGGTCGGGGTGCAGGCCTCGGCGGCGTGGACGCCGTCGGCGAGCTGGACGACGAACGTCGCTGCGCCGGGTCCGGGGCGGGTGACGGTGCGCCACAGCACCGTCGAGCCGCGGAGGGCGGCCGGGCCGTCGGCGGCGATCCGGGGCTGCCATGCCTTGAGCGCGGCCCGCGTGGCGGCGTCGAGGCGGGTGGAACGGGTCGCGCGGCCGGTGACCCACGTCCAGGTCGGCCACGCGGTCGCGGCGGCGAGAGCTGCGGCGGCCCAGGCGGGGCCGAGGTCCCAGGTGCCGATGGCCCACGTAGCGGCGCCGGATGCCCCGGCCCATTGGGCGACGACGGCCCGCTCCTTCGCGGACAGCCACATCCGCCCGGCCAGCGGCCTGCCCTTCCTGGCCCACGCCCCGGAGACGGCGGTGACCGCGGCGCAGCCGAGGACGACCGGGGTCGGGTGGGTGAGGGCGGGGACGAGCACCCCGGTCGCTGCGGGCAGCGGCGCGAGCTGCCACCGGTGCCGCCACAGGCCACGCGCGAGGGTCTCGGGCGCGCGGGAGAACACCGACGAGTGCCGACCCCCTGGGGTGTCCCAGACGAGGCGGCCGTCGTCGGTGACCCGGACCGGGGTGCCGTCCATCACTGCCCCTGGAACCCGGAGAGGTTGCCCTCGGCCTGGACGGTGTCGGCGGCCTCGGTGACGATCTCGGCCTCGCGGCACGCGCCGTACAGCGCCTGCAGGGCCTCGGTGAGCGCGGTGACGACCTGGACGGCGGCGTCGGGGTTGGTCTCGGCGACGGCGGACACGCCGTCGGTGATGCCGCGGGTGCCGAAGTCGGCGGCGACGTACCGCTCGGTGAGCCCGGACACCCACTCACCGAGTTCGGTGAGCTCGGTGTGGAGCTGCTCCAGGCGGGGGGCGACGTCGCGGATCTCGGCGAGGAGCTGCTGCACGGAGGTGAGCTCGCCGGATCCGATGCTGGTGCGCTGGGCCATGGTCTGGTCCTCCTTGGGTCGGGTGCGCTTGGCGCGCTGGTGGTGTTCGGTCTTGCGGGCGCGGGCCACGTCCTTGAGGTGGACCGCTCCCGCTTGCTGGGCCGCGGTCCGGGTGGCGAGGGCTTCGCGTGCCCCGGTCCAGGCGGCGGCGGGCATGGCGGCGAGCCCGGCTCGCGCGGCGCGGCCCAGGGTGCCCTTGGGTTCTGGGCCAGCGGCCCGGGCCGGACTGCCGGGCCGGGCCGTGGTCCGTGGACCGGCCGTCGTGGACCGGGCCGGGCCGGGCCGCCTCGTGGCCCGCTTGGTGGACCGCTTCCCGGGCCGGGCCACCGCTCCCCCGGTCTCCAGCGCGGTCCGCTGGCCCAGGGTGTACCCGGCCCGCGCGTCGATGGCCCGCACACCCTCGGTCCGGGCCACGGTCCACCCGCCGCGGACCGCCGAGGCCGCCCCGCGGGACACGGCGAGGGTGGCCCGGTCCGGGGCCACCGTCACGTAGGCGAGCGCGAGGCCCACCGCGGCGGCGGTCAGCGGGTCCATCACTGGCCCACTGCCCCGCCGATCAGGCTGATCATCAGCTGTCCGGCGCCGTGGATGATGCCCTGGATGGCGTTGCCGATCGGGCCTGGGATCGACACGGCCAGAGCGGGCAGGACCAGTCCGGTCACCGACAGCCAGTCGGGCATCTCGGCGCCGAACCAGGACTCGGGCAGGATCGTCAGGATCCAGGCCAGGCCCAGGACGAGCCAGGCGATCCACACGGCTGCGGTGCCGAGGGCGACCATGCCGGCCTCGGCCGCGGCCTCGTTCACGGCGGCGATGACCTTCGTGATGGCGGTGCCGATCCAGCCGGACGCGCCGATCATCCCGGCGCCGGCGAAGCTGAACGCCGCGGCCCGGACCAACAGGGCCTTGAGCAGGCCTCCCTTGGCCTTGTCGACGCACCACAGTCCGCCGAATCCGGCGACGACCAGCAGGACCCACAGGGTCGCGGTCATGGGTATCCCTCCTCGTGGGTAGGTGGGCAACTGGGCAAGTGGGCAGGTCGCGCGCGCGTGGCTGCACGTGTGGGGTTGCCCGGTTGCCCACTTGCCCGGGTGCCCAGCGGGTGTCAGGTAGCTCGGTAGTCGCGCTGCCGGCGGTACCTGCCGACCCAGGTGCGCAGGACCGCCTGCTTGACGTTGATGTGCTGCTCGACGGCGATGCGCTCGAGCAGCTCGACGCACGCGGTGTCGTCGTCGGGGTCGACGTCGGCGACGAACCGGGTGACGGTGCGTCCCCGGTGGCGCAGCTCGAAGTCAGGCATCGGCGGTCCTCTCGGCGGGGGTGGTGAGGGCGTCGCGGGCTGCGGCGGCGAGGCGGGCGGCCCGGTCTCCGCCGCAGGATCCGTTCTTGGCCCTGAGCGCGGCGGCCATGGACCGCTTCGTGACGGCGGTGCCCTCCCGATCCATGGCGCGGGCCACGTCCAGGGCCGCGGGCCACAGCGGGTCGTCGTGGACCGGGCCAGTGGTCCGGCGGGCCGTGGACCGGGCTGGGCCGCTGGGCCGCTGGGCCGCTGGGCCGGGCCGGAGTCCCTTGGGTCGGGCCGGGTGGACCGCCGGTCCGGTCCAGTGGTTCTCGGGGCGGTCCGCTGCGGACCGGGCCACGACCCGCAGCGGACCGCCGTGGACCGGACCGGGGGCGTGGTCCGGTCCGGTGGGCCGGGCCAGCCGGAGGGGTGGCGGCCCGGTCCGGTCCCGGTCCGCCGCGGGAGAGGCGAGCGGACCGGGAGTCTCGTGGTGGTTCTGGGCCGGGCCACGGTCCGGGGACTGCGGCCCGCTCGTACGCCGGTCGTGGTCCGGCCCAGGGTCGGTGAGGATCGTCGTCACGGCCGCGCGGAGGATGTCCTCCCGGCCGGGTCGGGTCCCGTCGACGGGGGCCGCGCAGGCGTCGAGGACGGCCTGCGGGGCCAGGACACCGGAGCGCATGCGCCGGACCAGCTCTCGGCGGATGCGCCACCCGCGGACCGTGGGGGTGGCCAGGCGGAGCATGGTGCGCGCGGCGCCGTGGATGGCGACCTCGCGGCGGGCGTCGACCGCCGCGGTGGTGCGGGCGACGTGGACCCAGGTCCGGGCGGACTCGACTGGGGAGGTGACCCACAGCCGCAGGGGGATCCGGGCGAGGGGGGTGGTCTGCTCGGCGCGGTGGTCACCGGCGGCGTCACGGGCGACCAGCTCGACGAGGACGGCCCACGATGCGGGAGCCACGACGTGCCAGATGATCCCGCCGGGGCCCGGGGACGCGGCGGCGTTCAGGCCGATGGTGACCGCGACCCCGGCGTGGGCGAGGAGCCGCCATGCGTGCACGGGCCGGCCGAGGCGGACTCCGGCGAGCCACCGGAGGGAGGCTCCGAGGATGCCGCCGTCGACGAGGATCGGCAGGGCGGCGGCGATCGGGGCGGGGAACCACGGGTCGAAGCCGGCCTTGAGGCCGAGGTAGGAGGCGGCGGCGCCGATGGCGGCGACGACGGCGAGGACCACGATGCCGGTGAGTCGGGCGCGGTTGACCCACGCGGGTACCGGCTCGGTGGTGGTGTCGATGGTCATCGTGTCCTCGCGGTCTGGTCGTGGGGCAGGCTTGCGCGGCGAGCTGCGACGTCGCGCAGGCCGCATTTGGGGTGGTTCAGGCGTTAACGGTGTCGGTGGGGTCCGACACCTCCTGGTCGCTGGACGCGACGTGCCGGGCGGGTGCGATGTAGGGCCGGGATCCGCGGTGCACGGAGGCGGCCGCGAGGGCGAGGAACGCCAGGGTCACGGCGAGGGCGGCGGCGAAGGTGAGGCTCACCGGGTCACCTCCGTGACCCAGCCGAGGCGGGCGGCGGTGATGTCGGCCAGGGCCACAGACTCAGCCTGGTCATGGGGATGACCGACGAGGATCTCGCCGGCGTCGGCACCGGCGACGAGCTGGCCCTGGACGGCGTACCGCATGAGGGGCTCGTCGTCGCGGATCCACCACACCGTGACCTTCGTCCCGGGCACGGCGACCGCGAGGGCCGTGGTGGGCTGGGTGAGCATCGGCGGGTCCCAGGTGGGGATCAGGTCCTCGTCGAGGTCGAGGATCAGGACGTTGCGGGGGGACCAGGCCGCGTAGGAGCGGTGCGTGAGGCGGACATCGCCGACCACGAGGAGCCCGGCGTAGAGGGCCTTCCAGGTGCGCCGTTCGGCATCGGTGGCGTCGGGCCAGGGGCACTCGGTCGGGTTGCGGCGGATCGGCCCGGAGGTCCAGGTGATCCAGCCGGGGCCGATGACGGTGGCGGTGGCGTGGTCGCCGGGCGATGCGTAGCGGACGGCGTGGTTCCAGTTGCGGCGGTCCCGCTCCGAGCGGACACGGTCGAGCAGGTGAGTGATCACTGCGGCTCCCCGAGTGGCTGACAGTCCTGACGGTATTGACAGATTCACGATCACCTTGATTCTGCCACACCTGTCAATACTGTCAATTCTGCCATAGACTCAGTGACAGGATCGACGCAGTTGAAAGGCGTGACAGGTAGTGATCGGTACCCTGGCCAGCGTGGAGGAGATGACGTCCGCCCAAGTGGCCAAAGCCATCGGGCTGTCGACGTCGACCGTCCTCCGCATCGACCAGGCCCGGCTACCGCACTCGATCACCCCTGGCGGGCACCGTCGATACCGGCGCCAGGACGTTGTTCGGTACGCGGCGTCTCTCGGCCGCACGGCGAAGTTCGACGACCAGCAGGGAGAGGCGTCCGACGCTGAGTAGGGCTACCTACGCGGCGCGCCGGGCCGGTTGAGTCGGGCTGCTCGCGTCGCCGCATCCGCGCAGGTCACCGCCCCATAGACGCAAGATGCCCCGGCCGGACTGCCATCCGACCGGGGCCATTGCCCTCTGCACCCCCGGTTCAAGGAAGTGATTCAGGCAATGCTCACCATATCCACGACGGGCGATGCTCCACCCGGCCTGAGTAGACCTACTCAGGCGGCGCGGCGGACCGGTCTCGCCGACCGGGTCCGCCGCCGGGTACTCGCACGCTTCGGGCGCCGGGGGACGCCGAACCGCCGCTCGTAGAAGGTGCGGATGTCGTCGGGGTGGCAGCGGCATGCGCAGCCGGTGCACGCGGGTGCGTGCACGGCGTTGCGGCATGCTCTGCTGACCGGGTCCACACACTGATTGTGCGCTTGTGCACCGACAGGTGCCAGGGGATAGACCCCCGGGTCAGTCGGGGTCAACCGTGATCATGATCATGGGAACCCCTCTCCCGTGCGGGTCCGACCCGAGTCCGGCCTGGTGGAGCCTGGTACGCAGCAGCGTCCTCGACACGTCGAGGGCAGCGGCAGCGGCCCGCTGGGACCCGTGCTCGTCGATCGCGTCCAGGGCGTCCTGGACGGTGATGTCGGTGCGCCCCCTGGGGCCGGTGCGACGCGGGTCCGGGATCGCCCGGCGCACGGTCGCCTCGTGCACCCCGAACCGGTCGGCGATCTCACGGAGGGTGGCGCCGTCGGCGTACTGACGGCGCCACTCCGCGACCTGCTCACGCGACGGAGGCACGGATCCTCCTCGTGGCCTCCTCGCAGTAAGGCACCCCGGCCCCGAGTTCGGCGGTGACCTCAGCGACGATCCTCGCCGCGAGGGAACCGTCGACAGCCGCAGCCTCGTCCTCGGTGAGATCGGTGACGAGGAGGATCTCCCACACGGCCAGTGGCTCTGGGTCCCTCGTCGGTGCAGGTTCCGGGATGGGCTCCGGCGAGGGCCTCATGAGCGCCCCGGCGAGGGCCGCGTAGAACGCGGCTTGGTCGACAACCTCTCCCCAGGCCCGGTCCTGGACCGGCTCCTGCGCGAGCTGGACCCCGGCCCGGGTCAGGAACTCGACAGCCGGATCGCCAGGGAACGCACGGCCCACGGGCCGCTTGCAGAGATAGACCGTCCCCTCGGTGGCCCCACCGAGTCGGCGACGGTCCTCGGGCAGGTCGACGAGGACGTGACCGCGGCGCTGGTGCTCCGCGCACTCGGGACAGTCGCCTTTCCCGGAGCGGCACCCACGGTGTGGACGCTGGTCCTCGCCGTTCGGATCCAAGACGACTCCGCACCAGCGGAGCTGGTCGCCGTGCAGGTCACTGTGGTGCACGACCTCGACCGGGATCCGATCGTCGTCGTCGGCCTCACCGACGCCGAGGTGGCGGGCGTCAGCTGCGTCCAGGTAGGCGCTGACCTGGACGAGTCTCTCGCTGAGGAGAAGCGCGTCCATCTCGTCGAGGGTGAAGACGGTCACGTCGTCCTCGTTGGAGGCCGAAGAGACGGCGATCGTGCCTTCACGAAGGTCGGTGAGGTGTACGGCGTAGCCGCGAGAACTGAACTGGCCTCCGGTGTTGGCCCAGCATCCCCCGAGGTCGGGTCGCCATTCCCAACTCTCGGCTCTGCGGGTGAGGGCGGACTGGATGGACGCCTCGTACCGCCGACCGATGCCGGCGCACCGGCTAGTGACTTCGGTCGGGTTGCTGGAGAGAGCTGAGACGAGACGGTCTGAGAGATCCACGGTTTCCTCCTGTGTTGCGCCACCTTGCGGGTGGCGTTGCGGGCCTGGCGGCCACGGCCGTCACCCCGTGGGGTGGCGACCGAAGCAGTCAGATCCACTCGCCGCGCTGCGGGTCCCAGGTGGCGGTCCAGCGTGTGCCGTCCGGGGTGAGGCCGACGACGACGCCGCGTTCGTCGTCGGCCTCTTCGGCTGCGCTGTCGAGGCAGACGCCTGCGATGGCGCCGGTGGCGTATCCCTCGGAGATGACGTCTCCGGGGGTGGTTTCGGCGGTGAGGGTGTCGAGGCGGCCGAGCCACTCGTCGCGGCTTAGGGGGTGGTGGGTTCCGGTCTCTGTCATGTCTCCATTGTTGCATTAATGGAGACCGGTGGCAAGTGGTGGGGCATGCTCGGCGGAGAGTGTCGGCCCGGTCAGGCGGCGCGGGTGTACCTGCGGCGGGCGGGGAGGCCGGCTGCGGCGCGGATGACGCTGGCCCTGGTCTCGGTGGCGGCGTGGTCCTCGATGGGGGCGCCGTGGGAGACGCGGACGTGCTCGGGGTGGCAGACGCAGGGGCAACCGGTGCACTCGTGGGTCGGGTCGTCGGTGCTGGGGGTGGGGCGGCAGTTCGGGGCCAGTCGGGTCACGGTCATATCAAGATTGTGCGTTTGTGCGCCGACAGGTGCCAGGGGATAGCCACCCGCGCGCATAACATGTCCGCCCGGTTCACGGATTCACGGATCATCCGTGAACGGCAGGGGCCCGACCCCCGCCGTGACGGGAGCCGGGCCGTGTTACCCATCGGCGGGGGAACAGGGACCCGCGTCTGGGCTGCGGGAGCCCGCCGGCATCCAGTAGCCGGACCCTTCCCTGACCGTCCCCCCTTGTCGGGAGACCTGGTGGCCCGGTCGCTGAGTCGGAGGTCTGAGCGCCGGGCCGTAGCGACAGCTTGCCACGGGACGCCGACGGCCCGTCCCCGTATGCAGCGGGGGCGGGCCGATCGAGATCGTGATGGTGCTCCGGCGGCGCGGCGCTCGTCACCGGAGCGATCCGCACGATACCGGACACCCGTGACGGGATGATTCCGTCATTCCCTCGCCGGCAGGAGCATGGCCCGACCGAGCCGGATCCCCTCCCGTGCCGCGTCCATCACCTGCGACTCGTTCGCCCCGGCCGCGATCGCCGCGGCGGCGTGGCAGCGGACCCGGTGCGTTCCCTGCTCTGCCGGGGTCAGGTCCGGCTCCTCCGGCTCCGGATCGCGGACCAGGCGGAGCACCCGGGCCGTCATGAGACTGCCGACCTGGCCTCGGCGTACCGGTGCGGCGACGACCGCCGCTTCCCCGACGCGATGGCCTGCTGGTCGAGGACCGTGTCCCCGGACGGCGTCCGACTCCCGACGTCGTGCCTGCCGCAGAAACAGCGGAGCGGCAGGATGCACCGGGACGGCGCCAGGTCCAGCCGGGCTCCCCACTCCCCAGCGAGGGGCGGGTGCTGGGCGCATCGCCACACGTCGGCGCCGGTCGACGTCGGCATCCGGACCACGGCAGGGGCACCGCAGGGGACGCCGTCCACGATGGCCGGGTCCGGGCCGTCGACGAGCACGGTGCAGGTCCTCGGCGGGTCGACCGGGCCGAGCGCGGTCAGGGCACACCAGCCCTTCGGCCAGGACTCGCCGACGTCCATCAGCGTCTCGACGAAGGCCCGCACGACCTGCTCGTCCACCTCGGCGACCGGCGGATCGGCAAGGTCCGTTGCCGGTGGAGCCTCGACCGGCAACGGCTCGGCGTCGTCGTTGCCGGTCGGGTGCAGGAGGAGCCATCCGCACCCGGAACACCAGCCCGCGTGCTCGTCGAGGTGCTCCCGCTGCCCGGTCCGCTCGACCTCCCACCGGATCAGGCCCTCGGCGACCAGGTCCCACGTCGGGGACCCGTCCCGCGGTGGGTTCACCCCGGCCTCGCGCGCCACCTTCCGGAGCGTCGCCGCGTCCCACCCGGCGACGGTGATCGCGTCGAGGTGCCGGTGCCACATCCACCCGGCGATCTCGACGGCCTTCCGGACCCGGTTCTCCCTGGCCCGCTGGTCATCGGTCGGATCCCAGGTCACGGCTCTCACCTCCGTGCTTTCGGCGCGCGGCGTCGAGGATGGCCCGGAACGCCACGCGGTCCGCTGGGGTCCAGGTGTCCGGGCGGGAGATCCCGCAGTGGCAGGACCGGTGCCTCCGGGACCACGGCCGGTACTGCTCGTCACAGGCCAGGCAGTACCGGCTCAGCCAGCTCGCCCACCAGATCGTCAGGCGGTCCCGGCGGGTCAGATCAGGCAGGCCGCCGTCGCTCACGTTCCCTCCCCGAGACAGGTCGGGCACCAAGCCGCGGGACGACGGTTGACGCCAGCGACGGGCCGGATGAACGCCTCCCCACGGAGCGCCGCGAGGGCGACGTCGCCGCGCTGGACCCGGGTCCACATCCCGTCGTCGACCAGCCGGACGGCGTCGCCGTCGAGCTCGGCGCAGCGCGTGAGGTGCAACCGGTACTCGTCCAGGTAGGTGCTGCCCTCCGGGAGCCGGTGCCAGGCGAGGACGACGCCTCGCGCGAGGACCAGCTCGGCGCGGGCCATCCGCGCGGCCTGCTCGGCGCGGGTCAGCGTGGGGTGCTCCCGGATCTCGTGGTCGCCGGTGAGGCACTCCTGGTCCAGGACGACGCCTGCGACCTCGGGGTCGTCGGGGACGGCCCAGACTGTTCCGGGGTCCGGGCCGGGGCCGACCACGGTCCCGGCGCCGTGGACCTCGGTCCCGGGCCGCAGGCCGGTCACGTCGGGCTCCCGGTGCAGGTGACGAGGCCGGGGTCCATGGTCAGCCGGTCGACGCGAGGGATCTCGGACGGGAACCGGGCGCAGCATGGCATGAGGCTGGCCCCGAGCGACGGGCACCGGTGCACGACCTCCGGTGCCCCAGCGGCTTCCCGGTTCCGGAGGATGAGCGTCTCCAGCGGCTCGCGGCCTTCCCCGCGCGCCTTCTCGTCCTTCCCGAGGATGATCTCCGCGAGGTGGTCGAACTCGGAGATGACCTTCGCGACGGATGCGCGCATGGCCTTGTCAGTCTGGGTGGCGAGCTCGGCGAGGCCCTTGACGACCTGGCGTTCGATCCGCTCGTCGACGCGGCCGGGGATCCCGTCGAGGAGCTGCTCCACGGCGCGGCGTTCCTGTCGGAACTCGGCCAGGACACCGCGCATGTCCTTGAGGACGCCGTGGGCTTCGCGGATGGCGTCGCGGAGGCCGGCCTCGGCGGTGGTGGCCTTCGACGTCATCGGGTCGGGGTCGGTCATCGGTCGCTCCCTTGCGGTGGGGTGAGGATCCATCCGGCCTCCAAGAGACCGCGCACCATCGCTGCGGCGACGGCGCCTCGGTCCGGCCACCACGACGCCGGGCAGCAGTCCTCGTGGTCGTGCTCGTCGTACGGCGTCGCGCACTGGGCGTTGTCATCCCATGGCCACCCGGCGGATAGGGCGCGGGCACCGGCCTCGCGTGCCTGGTCGGGGATCGGCCGGAAGCCGCGGTTCGGGGCTGCGGCCTGCGCAGTGAGCGCCGCGAACGCAGTCAGCCGAGACACCACGTCCGACGGGGAGTGGTGGTCCCATGCCGGGGCGTGCGGCGCGACGTGCCCCGGGCAGGCATCCCACCAGCACTCTGGTAGGTGGTAGGAGACCTGCCCGACGCCAGGCAGGTCCACCCCGGCGATGAAGTGCCCGGCGTACATGGGCTGGTCGGCCGGGTGGTGGGCGCGGGACTTCCACGCGACCATGCCCCGCCCGTGACCCCGAAGCATGTGAGCCGCGAACGCACACCACAGGGCGTGCCGGTGCTCGTACAGCTCGGCGAAGGTGTGATAGCCGTCGGAGGTGTCCTCGGTGACCGGCGGGGCCGGGACGATGGCCATGGCGGCGTCGGCGATGGTCTCCCGCAGGGACGGCGGGATCAGCGCCTTCGGCTCCCTGTCGTCCCGGCTGGCGTTGTACTCCTCCATGGCCACGTAGACGGCCACCAGGGCCTGCTCGCGGGGCGTCATCTCGCCGGAGGGGGACTCCAGTTCGGGCGGGTCCTGAGCGGTTGCGTCGGGGGCGTGGTCGTGGCCGCACCACTGGCAGACCATGCCCGTCGTCTCGCGCGCATCACGGTTGAGGCAGTTCGGGCAGTTCTCGTGGTCGTAGGGGAACCTGGTCATCACCGGTGCACCGCCGGCGTGGTGATGGTCCACAGCGACACCGGCTGCTCGACCCCGGCGAGGTCGATGACGATGCCAGCCCAGTGGCCGTCGCCGTCACGGCGGGCCGGGCTGGTCGTGACCCCGTCGGTCTCCCCGACGCCACCGCGGATGCAGCCGAGTCCGTGGGGCCAGTACCGGACCGGGGTGCCCACGGGGTAGGTGGCGTTCCAGCGTTCGACGAGCGCCTGGCGGGCCTCGTTCGCCTTCGCATCATCCTCCGCGCGGCGACGAACGTAGTCGGCATGCCGCTCCGCAGTGCGGGCGTCACGCTCGTCCTTCGGCGCCGGGGGTGTGACCTCGACACCATGCCAGGAGTCGATGCCCTCGCCCCACTGGTAGGAGGCACTGGCGTGAGCCCGGACCTCCTGGCTCGGGCTGTCGACGTGGTTCTCGCTCTTGAGGCACTGCTCGGCGTCTCCGCCGCGGGAGGCGCCGGTGGCGGCGCACTGGGGTTCGTCGTCGGCGTACCACTCGCCGTCGTCGTTGCCAGTCACCGACCAGTGGGCCTCGCAGTTCGTGCAGGCGAGGGAATCGCCGTCGCACTCGACCTCGGCGTCGCAGAGGGGGCACAGCGGGGCCTGCCAGATGATCGGAGGCGGGGCTGGTCTGGTGGTCGTTGTGGTGGTCATTTCGTGTCTCCTCGCGGTCAGGTGATGGTCTGGCAGGTGGGGCACTCCCAGCCCTGGGGAGTGCGGGTGCAGGTGTGGCGCTCTTCGCAGATCCAGCACCGCTGGTTGCGTCTCGTCTCCGGCTCGGCGGCTGGGACCGGCGCCAGGGCACTGCGGGCGGCGTAGACGGCGCGGACGACGTCGTCCCGGGCCGCGTACCGGGCGGCCACCTCCTCGGCGGTGACCTCCAGATCCCGCTCCACGGGGGCGAGGTAGTCCCCGAACGCAGCTCGGCACCCGGGGCAAACGTCACCGTGGTCGGCGACCACCACCCGGCACCCCGGCAGCGCGCAGGACGGCAACGCGAGCTGCACCCCGCCGTTCACCGCTGGCCCCGCAGCGCTGCACCCGAGGACCACGGCGCCCACGCCGTCTGCTTCGTCCCGTCCCAACGGATCGACACCGTGCCGCACTGGCCCTGCCGGTTCTTCGCGACGATCACGACCAGCTCGTTCGGGTCGGCTTCCTCGTCGTTACTCGTGTCCCGGTGCAGCAGCACCACCCGGTCGGAGTCCTGCTCCACCGCGCCGGACTCCCGCAGGTCGGTGAGGACCGGTTGCCGGCCGGTCTTCGCTCCCTCGCGGTTCAGCTGGGAGAGCATGACGATCGCGACCTTGGTGTCCTTCGCGAGCAGCTTCAACGACCGGGTGATCTCGGCTACCTGCTGCTCCCGCGGCACCCGCCGGTCCGCCGGCGCCAACAACTGCAGGTAGTCCACGAACCACGCCACCGGAGGCATGCCCACCGTGCGCGTGAACGACCGGATGTCATGGCGGATCGTCGACACCGACGCCCACGGCCGGTCCGTCAGGTGCAGCGGCGACGTCTCGATCTGGGCGCGGGCCTTCGCGATGGCCCGCCACTCCGCGTCGGTCAAGGCCTCCCCGGAGTGGTTGCGTTGGATCCGCCCGTAGTCGACCTGCGCGATGTGGGCGAACCCGCGCTGGATCAGCTCCGGGCGGGGCATCTCCAGGGACGTGTACCCAACCGGGAGCCCGGCCTTCACCGCGAGGTGCAGCGCGGACTGCCACGCGATCGCCGACTTCCCCACCCCGGGGCGAGCCGCGAGCGTGGTGAGCGTCCCGGGGATCCAGCCGCGCAGCGTGTCGTCCAGGCGAGGGATCCCCGTCGGGTGCGACGGGACACCCTCCTCGATCTGGGTGAGTGCCTCGTCGACGGCCGTCGCCAGGTCGGTGGAGAAGTCATCGCCATGCAGGCCATCGGCGACGTTCGCGAGGGTGGCTTGGGCGGCGTCGAGGACCTCAGCGGGGTCGGTGCCCGGGTCGTACCCGGACTGCGCCAGCCGGGTGCCCGCCTCCACGACCCGGCGCAGCGCCGAGCACCTGCGGACGGTCTTCGCGTACCAGGTCGCGTTCGCGGCGGTCGGCACCGACGAGATCAGGGTGTGCAGGTAGGCGGGGCCGCCGACCCGGCCGAGGTGCCCGGCGGTGCGCAGCCGGTCGGCGACGGTCACGGCATCCACGGGCTGCCCGGTGGCGTGCAGTCCGGTGATCGCGTCCCAGATCAGTTCGTTCGCGGGCCGGTAGAAGTCCTGGCCGGTCAGGCCGGTGCCGGTGAGGTCGTCGAGGGCGGGGCGGGACAGCATCGCGGCGCCGAGGACCGACTGTTCGGCGTCGAGGTCCTGGGGTGGGGTGCGGGGGTCGACGCCGGGGTCGAGGGTCTCGGTCACGGGGTGGCCTCGCATTCGGGGCAGGCGTCGGCGGGGAACTCGGGGTGTTGGGGGCAGGCGGGACGGCCGGGGTCGGCGTCGCGGCGGAGGACGACGCCTCCGGTGCGGCGGGCCTCTGCGAGGATCCGGTCAGCGGGATCTGGTGGCGTGTTCGTGGGGGCTCGCCCGGCCATGACGGTGAGTTCCCGGTCGATGGTCACGTAGCCGCGTGCCCCGGCCTGGGCGGCGGCGGCGAGGACCCGGGCAGGGGCGTTGCCGTCGGTCAGGAGTTCGCGGGCGAGGCGGCCGACCTGGGCGCGCTGGGCGGCGGTGGGGCGGACGTCGTTGGCGATGCAGGCGTCGGTCCAGGCGGCGACGACGGTGCCGGCGTGGACCTCTGCGGGTTCGGGGTCGGGGCTTGGGACGTCGAGGTTGAGGGTGTCGGCGGGCGGAGCGCAGCGATCGCCCGAACCGACCGTAGGGAGGTTCGTAGTATGGGTTTGGGTAGGGGGCGGCGTTACCAACGGCGTACGTAACGCGTTACGTACGCCGTTACGAGACGCGTTACGTGCACTCGGCTTAACGTCCTCGTCGGGCGTTACACCCTGGTCCTGCTGGCGCTTCCTCCACTTCGCCACCCGGTCGGCGCTCTGCCGACGCTTCCGCTCCACCTCTTCGCGGGACTGCTGGTAGCTGCTCCAGTCGTGGAACACGTAGCCGTCCTCGACGCGCTCCCACAGCCCGACCTCGACGAGCTTCCCGGCGTCCCGCTTCGTCCCCAGCGCCGGGATCATGTGGGAGGGCACGTGCCCGTCGGTGAGCTGCTGGGCGCACCACGCCCCGGCCCGGACCCACAGGGTGAGGGCGTTGCCGGCAGCGACGACCTTCGGGTGGAACGCGAACGTGTCGTCGATCACGAACCACGTCATGACGGCCTCCGGCGCCTGGGGTAGTGCGGGGTTCCAGCGCAGGTGTGCCGGAGCGGGACACCTAACGTCCACTCCTCGGCGGCGGCGGGCCTGCGGCTCATGACGCTGCCCGTGCCGGCGCGTCGTCGAGGTCGAACAGGCTCGGCATGGCGAACCGCCGCTCCTCGGCCTGCAGGTACTTCACGCCGTCGAGGAAGTACCCGGTGTTCAGTTCCACGGCCCGCCCCCGGCGCCCAAGCCGCAGCGCCCGCACCGGCACGGTGAACAGCCCCCCGAACGGGTCGAAGACCAGCTCGCCCGGGTTGGTGTACCGGTTGATCAGCCGGTCGACGATGTCGAACTGCAGCGGGCAGACGTGCATCGCCTGTGCGCGCCTGGACTGCTCCGTGTTGAGGGTCAGCATCCGGTTGACGTCGTGCCAGACCTCCGGGGCCCACGAGCCGGGCGCCAGCGCCATGAACGTTGCCGGGAGCGCGCCGCGGCCCTCCAGGGCCTCCCCGAGCCGCACGTGCGCGTCGTAGTCGTAGACCTGCCGCAGGGTCTGCTCGGTGAACAGCCTCGACATCTGTTCGGTGGGCAGCCCTGCCAGCTCTTCCGGGGTGAGGTGCCGGTCCCCGGAGGAACGCCAGAACGCGTGCGCGTCCAGCTGCCACCGCGCGCGGGTGTAGTCGGTCTTGTCCTTGGCCACCGGGAGGTCGGCGTAGCCGCGGGTCCGGTCGGTCTGCGGCTTGTGGAACAGCAGGACGTACTCCGGGGACCCGACCCCCATCTTCGTGCCGTCCTTGCACTGCTCGGACCAGCCGAGACGGTAGGTCTGGTTGTTCTCCCGGACGACGTCGGTGACCACGGTGATCATCCCGAGGTAGTCGAAGCCGTGCCGGCGGCCGTGAGCGATGGCCTCGGCGTGGAATGGGGACACCGTCGGGACGCCAGCGCCCGTGACGTTGCCGAACAGGATCCGGTCCTTGACGTGGCAGGCGTAGATCCGGCCGGGGGCGAGGACCCTCAGCAGCTCCGGGGTCAGGTAGTCCATCTGCGACCAGAAGTGATCGTTGTCGTCGGTGTGCCCGAAGTCCTCCACGGCGGGGGTGTACTCGTAGTGGTTGGAGAACGGGATCGACGTGAGGACCATGCCGTCGACGCACCCGTCGGGCATGTCCCTGGTCTCCTGCACGCAGTCGTTGCGCGCGACCAGCCACCCCTGCCCGGAGACCTCGAGGCGGTCGACGCCGATCGAACGGGTGAGGGCCTCGGCGATGCTGGCCTGGTTGAGGCCGTGCTCGCGGATGACGTGGCTCATCTTCGCGGTCAGCTCCCTGTGCTGGGCCCACTTCGCCTGGAGGGTGCGCACGACCTCCCGCTCGGAGTCGGCGTGGATGACGTCGATGCGCACCCGGCGGGTCTGCTGGAAGCGCTGCAGGCGGTGGACGGCCTGGATGAAGTCGTTGAACGAGAACCCGACGCCGACGAACACGGCCCGGTGGCAGTGCCGCTGGAAGTTGCACCCGGATCCGGACAGCTCGGGCTTGGTGGCGAGGATCCGCAAACGGCCGCTCGCGAAGTCGATGACCCGCTGCTCCCGGGTGTCCAGGTCGAGGGACCCGTAGACCTCGGTGGCTTCGGGGATGGCCCGCTTGATCGCGCGGCGTTCGTCTTCGAGGTCGTGCCACAGGATGAAGTGGTCGTCAGGGGCGGCGGCGACGAGCTCGGCGGCCTTGGCGACCCGGGCCGGGAGGGTGTCGCGCTTCTCCCGGGCGGCGCCAGTGACGCCGAGCTGGGTGACGCGAAACAGCCGCTGCTGCCCGTCCCGGTCCGCGCCGTCGTCGGACAGGTCGGCGGTGACCTCGTGGTAGACGACGTCGAGGTCGGGCAGGTCGTATCCGTCGTCGCTGTACCCGAGGTCCGACGGCTTCTGCAGGAAGATCGCCCACGTGTTCAGCCACAGCCAGAACTCGTGTTCCTTGTGCGGGTACAGGGTGAGGTGGTTGGCCTTCGTGGAGTCCCGCTGGAAGAACCGGGTGAGGGCCTGTCCGGTGTCCATCACGCCGAGGAAACCGGCGTAGTGGATCAGTTCCTTGTACCGGTTCGGGGACGGCGTCGCGGTGGCGACGAACCGGTACGGCACGCCCCGGAACAGCTCGGTGAACACCTGGTAGGTCTTGGACCCGTAGGAGCGCAGGACGCTGGCCTCGTCGAGGCTGGCCGCGGTGAACAGGGCAGGGTCGAGCTTGCCGTCACGGACGGACTCGTAGTTCGTCAGGTACAGGCCGGGTCCGTCGACCTCGCTGGAGCGGCGCACGAACCGCGTGGTCAGGCCCAGCATCGCGGCGTCCCGGACGAACTCGTGGCGGACGCCGAGGGGGCACACGATCAGCGCGGCGCCGCCGGCGCGCTCGATGGTCAGCCGAAGGACCTCCAGCTGCATGACGGACTTCCCGAGCCCGAAGGCGGCGAAGATGGCGCGGCGGCCGCCGTGGACTGCCCAGCGGACGATGTCCCGCTGGTGGGGCATGAGCAGGGGGTGGACGGCGTCGTCGGGGACGGTGAACCCATAGCTGCGGTCGAAGTCGACCTTCGCGGTGAGGAAGTCGCGGTAGTCCATCACGCCACCCACTCGCTGTCGTTCGTCATGACAGCACACCATAGCGAACGACTCGTGATGACGGTAAGCCATGTACCATGAATCGCTATGGGACCGCGGTACGTGAGCATGCAACTGGAGCCCGCAGCGCGGGACGCCCTCCGATCGGCGAAGATCGCCGTGACGACGCCGCTCGGCAGGGAAGTCACCCTCTCCGAGGCACTCGTCGCGGCCTGCCAGGTGGCATTGGCCCACCCGGAGGAGTTCGCCGAAGCCCTCCGCACCGCAGCCTCGACCAGCTGACCCATCACGAGAGGGCCTCCAGTGCCTTCGTGCCGAGCCAGTGCGCGACGTTGCTACTCACGGCGTTCCCGGCCTGCATGGTCTGCTCGCCCTTGTTGCCCGTAACGACGTAGGAGTCCGGGAACCGCTGGGCGCGGAGGTGCTCGCGGGGCTTGAGCATCCGGAACCGGCAGTCCTCGACGGCGACGGCCGGCTCGACAAGAGCGGCCGAGTCGCGGGTACCGAGGGTGTGCAGCGGCTCGCCTGTGGTCTTGGCTCGACCCCGGCGGTAGGGGATGACCAGGGAGTGGTGATCTGCGCTGGTGATTGAGCCCAGCGGTTCCGTCCTGACGTCCTTGGACATCTGTCCCCACGCTCCACGCGGGGTGAAGTGCTTCACGTAGAAGGCACCCGGGGGGACGGTCAGCGCGTGGTGCCCTCCTCCAGCGGTGACGGCCGACAACGGCGTCTCCACGCTCTGGCCGAACTGGTTGTTCCGCAGGACGGTCAGGAACGCCTCGGGGGTGACCATGCCGTCCCCGATGCGGGTGGTGCGCGGAGGTAGCGGCCCAGTGGCGACCGGGTACGGGCGGCCGTCGTCCCCGGTGTGGTTGACGTTCACCGCGAACGGCGGCGTGACCAGCGCCTCCCAGTCGCGGGTCAGCCGTGCCCGCATCGGCTCCTCGGCGGACCGGGCCTCGCCCCGGGGTCCGCCAGCAGGGACGAGGAGCGGCGGGACAGCCAGGGCATGGTTGCGGCCGGTCGTGAGCGGAGCGAGCGGCTCGTCCACCCCTCTGGTGCGGTTGTGGGAGCGGTTGACCACCACGCTCGGCTGGGCGAACAGATCCAGACCGGCGCGGATCCTGCGCAGCGTGGCGGCGGCCAAGGGGCGCTTCCGGTCTCCTATCCGGGTCCCGAGGTCGGTCCAGTCGATCGCTGCTGCTGCTGGCAGGACGTAGGGCTCCACGATGGTGTTCCGACAGGAGCTGTTCGGGCACCGGTAGACGTACTGCTGCCCGTACTTCCCGATCGATCGGCCGGGATTCCACGCCTGGACGGCGTTCACGACCTGGTCGCAGTCGGGGCACCAGGCCAAGGGCCGGGGCCGGACGTCGGGCACCGGGACACCCTTCGCGGTCATGAAGATGTAGATCCGGTCGCGCCACTGAGGTGCGAAGGGGTTCCCTGGGCCCCCGACATGTGCGCTGGACACGCTGATGATCTGTGGCCTGTAGCCGAGCTTCCGCATGCCGTCGAGCCACCAGCCGAACAGCGGCCAGTCGGCGAACTCGACGACGTTCTCGACGATGACGACCCGGTAGCGGTGCACCTCGGCTGCGCGGATGACGTCGAAGGCGGTCGCGCGGGAGCGGATCCCGCCGTCGGTGGGCACGTAGTCGTCGAGGAGGTCCAGCTGTGCACGGACCCGCTTCCGTCCGCCGGCCGGGGAGTGCCAAGTGCAGTTGTGGACCACGATGCCGTCGGCGATGAACGAGTGGTCATCCGCCACGGTGATGTCGTAGACGGTCGTGCTGGTACTGGCCGGCTCGATGCCCTTCACGACGCCCCACGCGTGGCCGCCGAACTCAGTCGCGGTGCGAGCGGTGACACGGTTGATGTGATGGAGCCACTGCACGGACCACTGCGGGCGAGCGCGACCGGTGCGGCCTTCGATGCGCCAGGTGTCACGGTGGCTGTAGGTCAGGCTGACGCGGTGGCCCAGGGACTCGGCGAGGAGCCGGATGCCCAGCGCGAGCTGCTTCGATACCGAGGCTGCCTGCCAGCCGCGCCCGTTGTTGTGCCCGTCGGCGGAGAGGTAGCCGTCCAGGAGCGCCCGGCGCCACGACTCTGGGGCGCCGAGCGCCCATGTCGGGACCGTCTTGCCATGGGCGTGCTGCCCGAAGTGCTCGTGTAGCCAGCGAGCGAACTCGGAGTGGCTGTTCGCGTAGACGTAGGCGGTCCGCAGCTCCCGGCGGGCCCAGGTCAACTCTGGGGCGCATGTCCCGCAGTTGTGGTGAACCCAGGTCAGGCGGCCCTCGATGTCGGTTGCCTCGTGCTTCCCACACGTGATGAACGCCTCGGACGACTTGCCGTCGCGGACCCGGAGCGACCCGTCTCCCAGCCAGCGGCCAACGAGCCACGCGAACCTGGGGTCCTCGACGTGAACCGGGCGGGCACCGACGATCCGGGGGATCTCAGCGGGTGGATACACGGTCGGCGTGGCCCAGCGAGTACTTCCGTCGAGAGCGATGTCGGCGACCTTGGTCCACTCGACCACGCCTGCCCCGGTCGTCGTCCAGACCGGGTGATCGGTTGTGACTTCCAGCCCGCGGGTGTTGCCCTGGCCGCTGAGTCGGACGGTGGCAGCCTGCCGGTTCATGGTCGCGGTGACTGGACGGTATCGACCGGCGTGGGTGAGTACTTGGTCTCCGACTGCGACGTCCTCGATCGGGACCAGGCCGCGCGCCGTCAGGATGAGCGTTCCCGCCGCAAAGCACTCCGGGGAGGCCCACAGGACGTCGGTGCGCGGGAGCCGGCGCATGTCGTAGTTGCTGACGTCGGCGCAGAGGTGCTCGGCGTCGGGGAAGTTGGTCGAGTGGGTCTCGATGGCGCGGTCCCAGTGGTTCGCGGCGAGCCGTAGCTGCAGGCCGGCCTCGGTCAGGCCGATGGAGGATCCGCCGGCGCCGCAGAAGATGTCCGTGTAGGTGATGGTCATGACGCGACTCGCTCTGCCTGGTCGAGGCGCTCCTGCTGGGCGCGGTACTCGACGCGGGCCTGCTCCAACCGGACGGCGTCCACGGCCCGCCGGGCGTTGGTCTCGGGGATCCCCAGCCGGTGGGCGATGGCCCGCCGAGACAGGCCCTCCACGTCGACGAGGTTCCGGACCTTCTCCAGGAGCTGGGGGTCGATCTGGCGGCCCGTGGGGTGGGGCCGGTCCCAGTCGAGGTGCTTCGCGAGCGCGTCCCGGTCCTGGTTGAACCGTTCCTCGGGGGTCTTCGCTGCCCAGATGCTGTACCGGCCGTAGTAGCTCTTCCCGGCCTCGTACTCGGTGATCCACGCGTCGCAGTCCTCGCGGACGGGGCAGGACCTGCAGATGGCCTTCGCCTCGTCGATCTGCCGGGCGTAGCGCTTGCCCCACCCTTCGGGGTGGTGCAGGTCCGGGTCCACCGCGGAGCAGGCGGAGCGGGCTCGCCAGTCGTGGTCCGTCACGGCGGACAGCAGGGTCGCGAGCAAGGGGGCGGTCACAGCAGTGGCTCCTGTCGTGTCAGGTGGGCGAGCCGGTTGCGGCGGGCACAGCGAGGACCCTGCCGGGCTACGTCGAAGGCGGACCGGGCGTGACGCAGGTCCGTGGACTGCCCGGCGGGCCGGGTGCTCCAGTCGGCGCGGCGCCGCTCCCCAGCGGTCACGAGCTCGGGCGGGTAGGAGGCGTAGGAGCCGTGCCCGTTGCCGCCCGGGGGGACGAGCACGCTGTCGGGGTAGGCGGCGAGGACAGCACCGAGGACCATCGCGCAGCCGAGGAGGTGCGCTGGGTCGATGGGGTGCCGCTTGCCGCCGGCGAACCCTGTCGGGGAGTTCACGGCCTCGACAGCCATCCGCGGCCGGTCCGAGTCGGTGGTGGGGTCGAAGTGGCCGCATCGGATCCGGTCGATGGCCCCGAGGACCCGGGCGATGTAGACGGTGCCGACCTCGCCGGTGTCGTTGAGGATCACGTCGTGGTCCAGGAGGGTCGCGGGCCTGGTTCCGGTGCGGATGAGGGCGATGCCGGTGCCGTCGGCTCCTGGGTCGATGCCGAGCCACAGGGTCATGCCGGTCGCCTCCCGGCCTTCCCGCGGCCGAGCAGGATCTCCCGGGCGTGGTTGACCCGGTGGATCGTCCACGTCACGGTCTCCTGGTGGCCGTATCGGTTCGACCGGACGGTGATGAGCCGGTCGGCGATGGTGGACGCGGTCCACCCGGCGGCGGTCAGGTGCATGACGGCGACTAGCTCCTCTCCGGTGATCTCCTGGCGTTGGCCGGTGGCGCGGGTTTCGGTGGACAGGTCGAGGACGATGTGTCCGGTGTCGTCGGGAACGAGGACGGCCAGGCGGAGTGGGTCGACGGTGATGTCGTTGGCCAGCCGCCACGCGGTGCGCTCTTGCTCGGTGAGTCCGGCGACGACTCCGGCGATGTCGGTGCGCAGGAGGGCTCTGGCCCGGCAGGGTTCGAGGACGGGGCAGGTGGAGCACAGAGCCTTGGCTGCCTGGACGTCGTCGTAGTAGTCGCGGGTGGCGGTCATGTCCCGGCGTGTGGCCGGGTGCCGGAACGTGACCTCGTAGGTGCCGAGGATCGTGGAGTTCTCGGTTTCGGTGGTGAGTTGGGCGAGGTCGAGGCCTTCGGCGAGGGCGTCGGCGCACTTCGCCCGCGTTGGCCAGTCCCCGTCGTTGGCGCGCTGGGTGAGCGCCGGGGATGTGGCTGCGGGGGCGAGGTGCGCGAGGGTCACGGGTGGTCGACCCCCGCGCTGTCACGTGCGACAGGGGTGGTGTGGTGGCGCGAGCGCCACCACACCACCAGGGCAGCGATAGCAAGTGCGACCTGGATCGCGACAACTCCGAGTGCCCCCGCAGTGAGGCCATCCATGTCCAGGATCAGCGCGGTGGCCTGGGCGAGCAGGCATGCGGGGAGACCGAGGTCAGCGCGTTTCCTGATCCACGTTGCGGTGGCATGGTCTCCGGATCGTGTCGAGGCATGGGCGGTGACCATGCCGGTCACGAATAGGGCGAGGGCTGCGGCTGACAGCACGAACAGTAGGTGGCTCATCGCGGAGGTGCTCCTGTCCGATCTGGGTCGTCGGGGTCGGTGAGGTCGTTTGCGATCATGTAGACGGCCCCGGCGAAGGCGTCGAGGACGTTGTCGCCGGGCCTGGGGTGACCCGCTGCGTACCGGGTTCGGGTCGCGGTTAGCTGCCGGTCTGCGACGTCAGCGATCTCGGCGAGTCGGTGTTCGAGGTAGACGGCGGTCGCTCGGGCTCGGTCCCGCTCGCCCCGGGCGGTGGTGACGTCGAGGGTGAGCTGGCGGACGGCGTCGCAGGAGGCTGCCCACTGCTGCCGCCAGATGTCGGCCTGGGTCCGCTCACCGGCGGACAGCAGCGAGGCGAGCATGAGCGCGAGCACGAACAGCAGCGCGAGGATCACGATCGCGGCGGGAACGGGGATGGTCACCGTGTCCACCCCCCGACGGGGGTGAGTTCGGCGTCCCGGTCCAGGTCCGCGCCGGTGAGCGTCGCCGGGGCGGTGGGGTCGGCCTTCTGGAGCTGGGCGCGGAGGGCCAGCGCGCAGGCCTTCCACGAGGCCACGGCATCGAGGGCCTTCTCGTCGTTGTCCCACCCGCGGGCGTACCACCCGACGAGAGCAGCGAAGGCCAGGAGGACCAGGTACGCGACGAGGGCGACGGCGTTCACGACGCCACCCCCACCGGCTGCTCCGCGGTCTCGACCGGGCGGGCCTTGCGGACCCACGGCAGCCGCAGGTGGGTCGCGCGCCGGGCGACCGCGGCGGAGTAGTACCCGGGCTCGATGACCCCGGCCTGCTTGAGCGCGCGGAGCAGTCGCCGGTACCGCCACCACGGCATCGGCGGGCAGTCGATCCACAGGTGGTAGTGCCCGGGGGTGCTGGACGGGATGGCGCGGACGGGCCAGTCCACGTCGAGGGCGACGGTGTGGTGGCCGGGCTGGATCGGGGCGTCCGGGTCGAGGATCCCGGCGAAGGGGTCGTCGGACGGCCCGCGGACCGGCTGCGGACCGGGGAGGACCTCGCTGGACACGATCCGGGCCAGCGGCGACAGCGGGACCGGGAACCGACGCAAGGCCTCCGAGTCGGTCTCGTCGTACTCGTGATCGCGGACCTCGCCCCAGTGCGTCTCGAGGTCGACGCAGTAGGTGACGTGCCGGTAGTCCGAGAGGGCGAGGGCGGTCCGGTGCATGTCGACCCGCTGCGGGGCGTGGGCGGCGATCAGCTCGGCGCACGACTGGAAGTCCCCGAGGTGCACGACCACGCACCGGGGGAACTTGACCTTGTCGTCGTGGAGGGCGACGACCTCGTCCAGCTGGACCTCGACGACCATGAACGTCTGGCCGTGGCCGAGGTTGAGGTAGGCCAGGTCACCGGCGCCCCACAGCAGACCGTGGAGACCTCCGCCGCACCTCGGTTCGGGATCCCAGTCGGGGGCGACGACCTCGGTGCCGGGCTGGGTGGGCCACTGGAATTGGCCCCAGCCGGTGATGGTGCCGTCGTCGTGGGGGGTGCAGGACCGGATCGCCAGGGCCTTGCCCGGTCGCGGGGTCCAGGTCGCGGTCATCGGGCGTCACCCGCGGCGGTGGCCACGGTCCCGTCCTCGATCACGATCCCGACGGAGCCGGACTCGTCCACCCGCTCGACCCACACCTGGCAGCCGTGCTCCGCGGCCATGGCCTCCAGCAGCCGCATCGAGTCGCCGTCCAGCAGGGACCCGTCGGTGACCCGGATGACCCGCATCCGGGGGTTCGCGGCCATCGCGACGGCGACGGAGACCTTGAGCCGCTCCGACGAGCAGCACTGGGCCAGCGGCACGCCCTGGTAGGTGAGGCCGGTGCCGTCGTCGGCGAACGCCAGGCCGGGCAGGGGCATCCGGGCCTCGGCGAGCAGGGTCCGGCGGGTCTCGTCCAGACACCGGATGTCGTCGGTGAGCTGCTGGGAACGGGCGGCGACGTCGGCGTGCTCGGCGGCGACTCGGCGGCGGTCAGCGACGGCGCGGGCGCGGGCGTTGCGGGCCTCGATGTCGCTGACCTCGGCGGTCAGGGCGTCCAGGTCCGGCAGCGCCTCGTCGCCGGCGTCCAGGATCTGCAGGATGTTGAAGTGCTCGCGGGCGGCCCTGTCGCGTTCCTCGGTGAGGGACTGGATCTGAGCGTCGAGGGCGGTCATCCGGGCGGACAGTTCCTCGGCGCGCTGCTCCCACTGCCGGTGTTCGTCGACGACGGCGCGGGCCGCGTCGAGGCGGGCCAGCGCCTCGGCGATCGTGACCTCGGACTCGGGGGCGTCGGGGTCATCGGGCATCCCGTCGAGGACGGCGGCCAGCCGCTTCACGTCCCGGTTGACCTCGGTGCGCTGCTCGTACAGATCGGCGCGTCGCTGGTCGAGCTCGGCGGGGTCCTCGTCCAGGTCCAGGACGGCGAGCAACTCGGCGACCTGCTCGGCCTCGCGCATCCCCAGGAACGCCACAGGGTCGAACGACAGGCGACCGAGCAGGGTGTCGAGGACGGTCTGCGGGGAGCGGTACCGGGCCCCGGTCGGGCTCTCGACGGTCAGCCGGGTGCCCTTCCCGGTCCAGGTGCGGGTCACGACCAGGTCGCCGAGGTCCAGCTGCACGCGGGCGGTGTCCGCGCCGTGCCGGATCGGGTCGGGGATGGTCCGGGCGGCCTGGGCGTTGCAGCACACGGCCCAGATGGCATCGAGGACGCTGGACTTGCCCTGCCCGTTGGCGCCGGAGACGACCACGACGTCCCCGCTGGGGGTGATGTCGACGGCGACGAGCCGCTTGAAGTTCTCGGCCTGCAGCCGGATGACCCGCAGGCCCTCCAGCGGATCCGGTCGTCCGGTGTCGACGGCGACGGGGGTGGGTGGCGCGAGGGTCACCTCTGGTCTCCTCTGCTGTCCAGGTCGCGGCTGACGGCCGCTGTGACGGGGTCGGGCTCGTCGGCGGGCGCGGTCAGGTCGTGCTCGTCGAGGTCGGGGACCGGAGTGCCGGTGATGGGTGCGCGGCGGTAGCGGCGGCCGGGGACCGGGTCGCCGTTGCGGATCGCGGCGTACCAGGCCCAGCGGCGGGCGGTCGGTTCGTCGGCGTACGCGGGGTCGGTGGAGGCGTCGCGGATCCAGCGGGCGGCGGTGACCCGGTTCACGCCCCACGTCTCCCGGACCGCGGACACGCCTTCGCCGGGGGAGGTGGCCAGGACGAGCAGGACGTCCCCGGCGGCCGGGGCGGTCGCCGTCCGGGTGGTGGCCGGGGCGGTCACGTTGAGGCTCCGGCGCGGGCGGCGTCGGCCATGGACATGCCGCCCTGCTGCTCGAGGTGCTTCGCGCACGCCTCGACGAAGACGGCGAGGGTGACCTTGTTGGCGTCGGCGGGCAGCAGCCCGGCGCGGACCCCGACCTCGCCGATCGCGGTCGGGATCGCTGCTGCGGCGGCGGCCTTCGCGCGGCGGGGTCCGAGCCCGGCGGCCATGCGCCGTAGGACCCGGGGGTCGTGGGAGTCGACGACGAGGCGCACGAACTCGGAGAGGGTCTCGGCCTGTGGCATGTCCGGCTCGGCGGAGGCGTCGGCGGGACGCTGTGTCTCCTGGGCGGGACGCTGCTGGGCGCTGCCGTTACGGGGGGCACCGCTGGCGGGACGCTGCTCGCGGGCGGCGGCCGAGTCGATGTCCGACGTCGCGCCGTCCTCACACATCGCCAGAGCGATCGCCGCGTCCGACTTCGACCACAGGTAGGTCCCGACCCCGAACCGCATCGCGGCGTTCCGGATCGCGTCCCCGATGATCTCCTTGACGGCCGACGCGCCGGACTTGCCGTCCGCGTCACCGAACCCGATCCGGGAGATGCCGAGCACGGTCAACCGGATCCACAGGGTGCCCTCGACGATCCGGGGCGGGCACGACGCGAGGTAGGCCCGAAGCATCTCGGGGTTGCCCGAAGAGATCGCCAGCTTGAGCATCTCCGGGTCCACGAGCCGGTTGATCGGCTCCCACCCCCAGGTCGGGTCGACCTCGTTGAGGCGCATCGTCACGCCCGCGTGGCCGACGTAGTGGAGGTGGATCGCGGGCAGTCCGTGGTACCCGCCGCAGGTGATGCCGTTCCGGTCGGGCCTCGTGCACTGGCCCTTCGGGGAGTCCCTCTTGATGGGCTTGGGGAGCAGCTCGACCTGGTCCTGAGGGAAGGGGGCGGCGAGGGCTGCCCAGCGAGGGTCGTTGGGGTCGGCGCCGGGGGTGATGCCGGGGACCACCAGGTCGGAGGTTGCGGTTGGCATCGTGGTGGTGGTCACGGCCGGGTCTCCTTCGCGTGGCCGGTGCACAGCCCGGCGATGACCGCGTAGTTGGAACAGGGGGTGCGGTGGCAGCCGTCCGGTTCGCTGGCCTTGAGGGAGTAGACGAAGTCCTCGACCTGCTCGGAGCTGATCTCGACGGCGAGGGCGGCGATCACGTCGCGGTCGATGGCCAGCTCGTAGACGGCGCGGGAGAACTCGTCGGGGCGGGCGGTGCCGATCGTGGAGCGGGACAGGACGATCAGCGCGGCGGCCAGGGTGCGGGGGTTCGCGGTGACGGCGGTGAGGATCCTGGCGATCACGTCGCCGGGGGAGGTGGGGGTGATGGCGAGGGTGTAGGTGTCGTCGGTGTTCTCGGCGAGGTCGACGACGAAGGGCCCGCTGTCGGGGTCGGGGGCGGGGGGTGTGGGGTTGGCGTCGCGGAGGATGCCGGTGATGAGGTC
>Ga0209312_1000225_pt1 | contig 60128 bp, 64 predicted proteins | sample BioC13SIPDNA_4_FD_185744 | JGI IMG/M metagenome (GOLD analysis project Ga0209312, IMG submission 185744) | Anaerobic biogas reactor microbial communites from Washington, USA - Biogas_R1_B C13 SIP DNA (SPAdes) (version 2) | ecosystem: Engineered > Bioreactor > Anaerobic > Unclassified | place... | reverse complement strand
TCCCTGTCTCCCCAGGTAGTTATAACTGATGAAATTGGGCGGGCTGAAGATGTGGCTGCAATCAGTGAGTGTCTTAATGCCGGTGTGGTAGTAATAGCCAGCATTCATGCCCGTAATGTTAAGGAGTTGGAAAATCGTCCGCTTATGCAGGATTTAATGAAGCTGAAAGCTTTTCGCAGCGGGATTACACTTTCCCGGCGAATACATCCTGGCAATATTGAAGAAACCATCAGGTGGCAAGCCTGATGTTGTGGTTAAAGACTTTCGGCATTGTACTGGTTATGACCGGGTTTGGCAGCTGGGGATTGAACCAGGCCAGACGAGTGCGCAGCAGAGTTGACCAATTAATCAGCCTGCGCCTGGCGCTTAATTTTCTTCTGAAGGAGATTACCTATATACATACGCCTTTGCCGCAGGCATTAAAAAGAACGGCTCAATTTTCGGCTTATCCGGTTTCAATACTGTTTAAGGAAGCAGCCGGCTGGCTGGAGGAAAAGCAGGGCAATACTGCCAGTGAAGCCTGGCAGAACGGTATGCAAAAGTTATCCTTTTATTCTGAATTAAGTAAAGCTGATCTGGAGTTGCTTTCTACTCTTGGTCATCAGATTGGCATGTCAGATGCAAAAGAACAGGAACGGGTATTTTTACTGGTTCAGGAGGAACTGAAAATTTTCGAGGAAGAAGCAGTAAAAGCCAGTGAATCCGGGCAGAAGTTATGGAGTTATACCGGGTTTGTTCTAGGTGCAGTGGTAGTATTACTGCTGATTTAAATAGCAATTAATAATTACTTAATATGGAGGAAAATCATGGATGTAGATATTATTTTTCGCATAGCCGGTATCGGTATCCTGATTTCAGTATTATCTATTGTGCTTAAACAGGCCAAGAAGGAAGAACAGGCGGAAATGCTTACTTTAGCAGGAGTTGTAGTTGTTTTAATAATTGTGGTGCAGTTAATGAATCAATTATTTACGGTTGTCAGATCGGTTTTTAATCTCTAGTGAGGGGTCAGGAGTATATTTATTGTCATCCTGAGCAATAGCGAAGGATCTAATGGACAGCAGAGATGCTTCACTTCGTTCAGCATGACAATTAAGGATAGTCGTATATTAATTAATACCGTCAGGCAAAGTCAGGAAGAATCAGAAAAAGTCAGGTTCAAAAAATCTGACCTGACTCACCATAGAAACAGTCAGGTTCTGAATATTCGAGTTCCGGTATGCTCAATTGCAGTAAGGGGAGATAGGCGTGGAGATTGCCCAAATAGTAGGAATTGCACTGGTTACTGCCATAATGCTGTTAATTCTGCGCCAGGAGAAACCGGTTATGGCAGTGATACTTAGTATTGTATTCAGTGTAGTTTTATTTCTGTTCATGATTGACAAGCTGGCTTCAATTATAGAGGTTATGACCGAGTTGACCAGACGGGCAGGCATAAACTATTTTTTTCTTTCCACCTTGTTGAAGATTTTGGGGGTGGCTTATCTGGGAGAGTTTACCGCTTCGATTTGTAATGATGCCGGTGAGCAGGCAGTGGCCAAAAAGGTTGAGTTTGCGGCCAAAATAATTATTGCGGTTCTGGCGTTGCCTATATTGGTAGCCATATTGGAATCGCTGCTGGAATTGATGCCGGGATGAAGTATATGAATAGAAGTGCAATGATTATTTTGGCGATAATTTTTACCCTTTTTAATTTTTCACAGTTACAGGCGGCAGAAGAAAAAGGGGAATCTTTTCTGTTGCCGGAGGTAATAGAACAGATTGATTTAAAAACCATGGAAGATTTCAAACAGCAGATAGATGGAGAGATTAGCAGTTATATTGATCATAAATCAGTTCAGGAATGGTTACGGGATTTTATTAGTGGAAATTGGCAATTGGATGCGGGTGAAATAACCCAGAATATGGGGAGATACTTCTGGGGGGAGGTAAGTGCCAATTTCAATCTCCTGGGAAAGTTGCTGATTTTATCAGTGTTATCCGCCCTGTTGATTAATTTACCCGGAACTGCTTCTTCCGGGGCCAGTCAAATAGCTCGTATGGCATGCTTTTTGGCTTTAACTGCCATAGCCCTGGGCTCTTTTCAGTTAGTCCTGGGTATCGGACAGGAAACAATAGAACAAATGACCAGCTTTATGCTGGGGATGTTACCGCAAATGCTGGTGCTGGTCGCTGGTTTAGGCAATATAAATGCCTCGATGATGTTGTTCCCGGTGTTGATGACTACTACTACTGCTTTTGCTACCGCTATGAAAACTATAGTTTTTCCTTTGATTGTTTTATCGGCTATTTTAAGTCTGGCCAATCAAATATCAGGGACTATCAGGGTAGATCGACTGGCTAAATTTTTCGGGCAAATGGCCCAATTGTCGCTGGGTTTTATACTAACTATTTTTGTGGGGATTTTAACCCTCAGGTCTTTGTATGCTTCAGTTATGGATAAGGTGGCTTTGCGTACTACCAAGTTTGTTACTGATAATGCCATACCACTGGTGGGGAAAATGTTTTCCGATACCATTGAGGTCACTGCTGGTTATGTAGTGATGTTAAAACAGGCACTGGGTATTTTCGGAGTAATAATTATTTTAGGAATTATAATATTCCCTCTGGTTAAAATAGCAGTTATTGCCCTGATTTATAAAGTTGCGGCGGCTATTGCTGAACCATTGGGTGACGGAAGGACTGCTGCCATACTGGAAACTATGAGCAGTCATCTATTTATGATGCTGGCAGCAGTTGCAGCGGTAGGTTTAATGTTTTTCATTATGATTGCCATTGTAGTTGGAACCACCAACCACCTGGCTTCATTTTCCTGATAGGAGGCAGCATTTTAGATGCAGTTATTATCGGAAATAGTCAGAAATGTAATTGTAATTATAATTATTGCCAGTTTTCTTGAATTGCTTTTACCGCAGGGAACTTTACAACCGCTGGTACGTTTCGCTATTGGCTTGTTTATTCTCATTGCAGTTCTTAATCCAGTAATGGGTTTTTTGTTACAGGATGTTAATCATACTATTGAATGCTGGAATTTTCAGGCTGATATGCATGAGCAGGAAGAGATTATGCAGCAAGGTAAAAAGCTAAACGAGCAAATACTAAAAAGCAATCAACAATTATTACAGGAAAAGGTGGAGGGACAAATTGGTGCGGTGGCTATGCTGGTTCCCGGCATAGAAGAAGTTGAAACCATGGTAAGCATAAATGACCAGGGTGGTATGGAAAAAATCGAAATGATTATTTTACCGGAATCTGCTGATCCACCCCTTGTAGACGGCAAGGTTGGCGTTCTGGGTTTAAATTACCAGTCATTATCTGCTGAAGAAAAGAAAAAGGTGGAAGCGAAAGTGCGACGCGTGGTAAAAGACCTTTACGGGTTTAAAGATGAGCAAATTAAAATTGAGTTTAAAGGGGGTTAATTGAATGCTGGAGGAATGGATTAGAGGAGATAACCAGCAGGGAAACAGCGGCTGGCTAAACTTGAAAGGAGGCAAGGGACGCTATTTATTAATTATAGTTATTTGTCTGGGTTTATTGGCACTAATCTGGCCAACCGGACAAGCCGAAAAAAAACATAACAACCCGACTCCCGTTAATAATATTGAGAGTGGTAGCAGTATCGAGGGAAAAATGGTTACTGACCTGGAGGGAATTCTATCGCAGATTGATGGTGCCGGCAAGGTTAAGGTAAGTATTTCTCTGGCTTCACAGGGAAGTAAAACTTATGCCAGCAATCTGCGTAATGAGAAACGGGAAAGTAAGGAAGGTGCAGGGGCTAACAGCAAGCAAACCCGGGAAGAAACTGTGGTGCGTGATTTGGCAGTTACTTCCGGCAATCATTTATTAATAGAGGAAAAATCACCTGAGGTTACCGGGGTTTTGGTAGTTGCTGATGGGGCGGGAAATTCCAGAGTGCGGGAAAACCTTACCCAGGCAGTAGCCACTTTGCTTAATATTGCTCCCCACAAAGTTACGGTTATGCCCAGAAAGGCGGGGATATGATGGTGATTAATTTAAAAAGAATTATTACCGGGATAGTTGTTCTCATTGCAATTGTAATCATGGTATCTATGGCGCTGAATATTAAGACTTCGGAAGAAAAATCACCAGACTCAATTCAAACTCCGGATATTTCCAATGGTGACGTGGATATATCCACGATCCCCCGAGTTGCTAAAGCTGATATGGGTGAAGATTTTTTCATTCAATACCGCCTGGAAAGGGAGCAGATGCGTGGAAAACAGGTAGAGTTGTTACAGGGTATATATAATAATGAGTCTTTGACTGATGAAGCACGTCAATCGGCGGCTTTGCGTTTAGTAGATATTTCAACCGATATGGAAAGGGAAATGAAAGCTGAGAACCTGGTTAAAAGTAATACCGGCGAGGATTGCGCAGTAGTAATTCAGGCTGATTCCATGGTAGTAGTAGTTGCCAGCCAATTATCAGAAGCCCGGCAACAGAGCCTCATTGATCTTTTAAATCACCAGCTTGTCAAGGGGACGGTAACGGTGACAACTCTTTTGGTCAAACATTAAAGATCAGAAGATTAGAGTGAAACATGGTGAGAGGATGCTGATAAGGGAATGGTAAGAATAGTTGGAGTCCGGATGCAAAGAATAAAGTTTATATAAATATACCGCTCGCAGCCTTTGCATGGGCATCAACTCGGCTTGGCTCGCGTCTCAATGGGGTACCGCGCTAATCTCCCGTCCATGGTCGATAGCGCGCTCGCGACGTCCTGTCGCTCGCCCCCTTTCGCCTGCTCGCCTTCGCCGGATGATGCTGCCATGTTTCGTCAACGCTCGCAGGTATATTTATATAATCTTTATTGGGTATTAGCAGTAGAATCAAGGTTATTGGTTTATGTTCCGGATTGTACAAAGACATTTTTTATTTTTTATCAAACCATCCCCTTATCAGCATCCTCATGTCTACCGGTATACATACGGCAAATGCATTGAAATGCAAGCGGATTATTTTTATAATAACTTGGGCATGTTGAAAGTTAACTCAGGCCACGGGCCTGAGTATATCTATATTAGGGTACATATTGCTGATATGTAAGATATGGTAAAGGGAGAGATAGTCGTGAGCAGAATAAAAATAACCGATACCAGCCTGCGTGATGGCCATCAGAGTTTATGGGCTACTCGTATGGCTACCGAAGATATGCTGCCGATTTTAGAGAATCTGGATGATGTAGGTTACCATTCCATGGAAGTATGGGGTGGAGCAACCTTTGATGTATGTATTCGTTATCTGAATGAGGATCCCTGGGAAAGATTACGCAGTATAAGGAAACAGGTTAAAAAGACTAAGCTGCAAATGTTGTTGCGTGGTCAATCATTGGTAGGGTACAGTCATTACCCGGATGATATTGTTTATAGGTTTGTAGAGAAGTCAGCTGAAAATGGTATTGATATTATTCGAGTATTTGATGCCCTGAATGATATTCGTAATCTGGAAGTACCGCTTAAAGCCATTAAGGCTACCGGAAAGCATGCCCAGGCCTGTGTGGTTTATACTATCAGTCCGGTGCATACGATGGATCATTTTGTTGAAACCGCCCTGCGTTTAAGGGAGATGGGGGCCGATTCCATTTGTATCAAGGATATGGCCGGACTATTGTCTCCTTATAAAGCCTATGACCTGGTTACTGAATTGAAAAAGAATTTGGATGTACCTATCCAGCTGCATACCCATTATATTGGAGGTATGGCTATTGCGGCCCTGTTGAAAGCAGTTGAAGCTGGAGTTGATATTATTGATACCGCCAGTGTACCTATGGCGTTCGGTTCTTCACAACCGCCAGTGGAGACTATTGTCAGAGCACTTCAGGATTCAGACCGGGATTCCGGCCTGGAGTTGCATAAGTTATTTGATATAGCTACACACTTTGAAGAAATACGCAAACATAAAGGTTTTGAGCGCGGAGTAACCCGTATAAATGATATGAAGGTCTTTGAACATCAGGTGCCGGGTGGTATGATTTCCAATCTGTTATCGCAACTGGAAGAACAAAAAGCTTTGCATAGAGTTGATGAGGTAATGGCAGAAATTCCTTATGTACGCGCTGATCTGGGTTATCCTCCTTTGGTGACCCCCACCAGTCAGATTATTGCCATTCAGGCAGTTTTGAATGTGCTTATGGGGGGAAGATATAAGTTGTGCCCGGGTGAAGTAAAAGATTATGTACGGGGATTATATGGAAAACCGCCGGTCAGCATAAGTGATGAGATACGGCATAAGATTATTGGTGATGAAGAAATTATAACCGTCAGACCGGCAGACCTATTGGAACCAGGTTGGGAAAAAGCTAAACAGGAAGTGGCTGAATGGGCTGAGAGTGATGAGGATGTATTGACTTATGTGTTGTTTCCTCAGGTAGCACTTAAATATTTTGGATGGCGCAAATCAAAAGGTTTGGAAGATGCATCCCTTATTAACAAGGGGGAGTATTTGACAGTAGATATGTATCAACCGGAGAACGCTGCAGTAAACAGATTGGCAGGTCCGAAACGAAACATCCATAGGAGAGATGAAGAGATGAATTTCGAGGAAATAAAAGAGTTAATATTATTATTGGATAAATCCAGTCTGGCAGAATTGGAAATGCAAAGTGATGAGTTTCGTTTGAGTTTACGTAAGAGCGTCTCCAATACGCGCGTGACTGTAACAGGTGACAATGATTTGCCTATCAGTTCACCTGCCCCGACAGCAGTAAATGAACCGGAAAATATAGTCGAGGTTACAGCACCGATGGTAGGCACTTTTTATGCCGCGCCTTCTCCGGATGCCCAACCTTTTGTAAAAGTGGGGGATAAGGTAACAGCGGGACAAACCTTGTGTATTGTTGAAGCTATGAAGCTGATGAATGAAATTAAAGCTGAAGTATCCGGTCTTATAACTGATGCTCCAATATTAAATGGTGAGCCAGTGGAATATGGGCAAATTTTGTTCGTGATTGAAAAAGAATAAGAGGTGATAATTTGTTTACCAAAATTCTGATAGCCAATCGGGGCGAAATTGCAGTTAGAATTATCCGGGCTTGCCGGGAATTGAATATTTCTACCGTAGTCGTATATTCCAAAGCCGACCGTGATAGCCTGCATGTGCGTATGGCGGATAAAGCCGTCTGTATTGGGGAGGCATCGGCTAAAAACAGTTATCTTAATTTATATAATATTATAAGTGCAGCTATTATTACCGAAGCGGAGGCTATTCACCCCGGATATGGCTTTTTGGCTGAGAATGCCTATTTCGCTGATATGTGTAAAACGCATGATATTAAGTTTATAGGTCCATCTGCCAGAGTAATCAGTTTAATGGGAGATAAAGTAAAAGCCCGGGAAATAGCCAGGCAGGCTGGAGTGCCATTGGTTCCGGGAAGCGATGGAGCAGTAACTGATTATCAACAGGCAGTTGATATTGCTCAGATAATAGGTTATCCGGTCATGATAAAAGCCTCGGCTGGTGGCGGAGGCAAAGGTATGCGTCTGGCACATAGCGCAGAATCTTTACGGGAGGCCATTGATACTGCCCGTATGGAGGCAGGTGCTGCCTTCGGCAATGATGAAGTATATGTGGAGAAATATATTGAAGAACCTCGTCACATTGAAATACAAGTTTTAGCTGATGAACATGGTAATGTAATCCATCTGGGGGAAAGAGATTGTTCTTTGCAGAGGCGTAATCAGAAGCTGCTGGAAGAGGCCCCCTCATCATTTCTGGATGATGAATTACGGGCTGCTATGGGCAAGGTGGCAGTAGATGTAACCCAACAGGCGGGTTACAGTAGTGCCGGAACGGTTGAATTTCTGGTTGATAAGGATAAAAACTTCTATTTTATTGAGATGAATACCCGTGTACAGGTTGAGCACCCGGTTACCGAGATGATAACCGGTATTGATATTGTAAAAGAACAAATCAGAATTGCTGCCGGTGAACCTTTGAGCTATAAGCAGGAGGATGTAAAGATTAATGGTTGGGCCATAGAGTGTCGAATTAATGCTGAAGACCCCTCTTTTGATTTCAGACCTTCGCCAGGTACAGTAGAGCAATATATTATTCCCGGCGGGCCTGGAGTTCGGGTGGATTCTTCGGTATATCCGGGTTATACCATCCCTCCTTATTATGATTCCATGATAGCCAAGCTGATCGTCTGGGGGCAAAACCGGACGGAAGCTATTGCCCGAATGAAACGTGCCCTGGCTGAGTTTACCATTGAGGGTGTAGCTACAACTATTCCTTTTCATCAACAGGTATTAAACAACGCCTTTTTTCAAAAAGGTGAAGTTTATACGAATTTTATCCAACGAAGGATGAATAATAACTATTAAGGTTATCATTAAGTTAAGTAAAGTTTGATAAATATAGTAATAGTCTGGTAATATACAAAATATAAGTCGGTATGGAGGTGACAAAATGGAAGCTAATAAACCTGGTATTAATACAGATATGGGTACAATTACTATTGCTGATGAGGTGGTTTCCACAGTGGCGGGCCTGGCTGCTATTGATGTCGAAGGTGTAGCATCTATGAGCGGTGGCTGGGGAACTGACCTGGTGGAAAAACTGGGACGTAAAAATTTTGCCAAGGGTATTAGAGTTGAATTAACTAATGATGATACCAAAATTGATATTTACCTAATCGTAGAGTTTGGCTATTCAATTCCTGAGGTTGCCGATAATGTACAAAAGGAAGTTAAACTGGCAGTTGAAACCATGACAGGATTAAATGTCATAGAAGTAAATGTACATGTGGTTTCAGTTCAATTAAAAAGGTCAGGTGTGAGTGAAGCTGAAATATCGGCAGGACAGATCGAGGCTTAATAAGTCAACTGGAAAAACTGACAACCCCCTGCCAAAACAGGGGGTTGTCTTATAAGCCGGAAAAGAGGTGTTGGTAAGTGTCTACATTACTTAAGATAGTTCTGTTTGTATATAACTTACTGTTGTTAATAATGGCAGCAGCAATACTGGGGTTAGCCATGGGCAGACCCGAGCCGCTCAATTACATAAATATGGCTTTGGCTACCACTGAAGGGCGTATGATTTCAGCTGCCGCAGCAATATTAGTTATTGCTCTTACTATTTTTGTATTAATTTCTTTATTACAGAAAAGGCCAAAGCAAACTTCAATTAATATTTCCAGCAGTTTGAATGGACAAGTCTCCATTACTATTGATGCAATCAAGGTGATTATTATGAAAGCAGTCAAGAGAGTGGAAGGAGTAAAAGAAATTCGTTCGGCAGTAAAAGATAGCCCGGAGGGATTAATAATTACTATGCATATGATGATTAATCCTGAGCATAGTGTTCCAGAAATGAGTAAAAATGTTCAGACTGCAATTAAAGAAAGCCTTGAAACGATAGGTGGTCTTACTGTAGCGGAAGTACGCGTACTGGTAGACGATTTTGCAGTTGCCCCTAAATCGACCAATTTGTAAGGGGGAGTGTAAAACATGTGGGATAGGGTTATGTATTTATTACTGGTAGAAAATCGGGGGAAAACTGTAGGAATAGTATTAGGACTGCTGGCAGCTATTTTGTTTGTCAGTTACGGTTTTTTCAAAACCCTCTTTATTATTATTTGTATAGTAACTGGATATTTTATTGGTAAACAACTTGATGAGAATAAGGATTTTGAAAATTGGTTAAATCGTATATTTAAAAAATAGTCCAATTGAGAGGTAGATATAGTTTGAGCAGAAGAAAGGCCCGGGAATATGCTTTTAAGGTTGTTTTTCAGGTAGATCAGGTAAAAGCTGATCCCCGGAAAGCATTTGATTATTTATTGGAGACCCAATTGACGGATAACAATTTACCGGAGAACAAATTGACTGAAAAAGAATGCAGCTTTTCCTGGCAGTTAATTGAAGGTACACTACAGAATCTGGCAGCAATTGATGAAAAAATTGCCCATTATTCAAGGGACTGGTCGGTAGAGCGAATGTCTTCAGTTGACCGTAATCTGATGCGGGTAGCAGGATTTGAAATTATGTATTTACCAGGGGCTGAACCCGTTATAGCTATTGATGAGGCAGTGGAAATTGCCAAGAAATATGGTGAAGAAAACTCCAGCGCTTTTGTAAATGCTATCCTGGATCGAATTCAGGGGGATAAGGATGAGTCTGTATCTGGGGATTGATACCAGTGCTTATACCACTTCTCTGGCAGTTATAAATGAGGATGGTCAGATAGTAGCTGATGAGAGAATGGTTTTGACTGTACCCATGGGGAAAAGAGGGCTGAGACAATCTGAGGCCCTATTTTTACATGTTAAAAATTTACCACAGTTGTTTGAGCGCATACCACCGGGATTGGCATCCAGAATCAAAGCGGTAGCAGTGAGTCAGGCTCCGCGTGATACCAAGGATAGTTATATGCCGGTATTTTTAGCCGGACTGGGACAGGCTCAGGTTATAAGCCGGATATTGGGGGTACCGCTCTATGCTGTGAGTCATCAACAGGGGCATATTGCGGCCGGAATATATGGTCATCCCGATTTGCTTCAGGAAAGCAGTTTTACGGCTGTACACTTTTCCGGGGGCACTTCCGATGTTATGAGAGTAACACGAGGTGGGGATGGCTTTTTTAGTATTGAAAATCTGGCTTCCAGCAGTGACCTGCATGCCGGACAATTGGTCGATAGGGTGGGAGTAGCCATGGGGTTGCCATTTCCGAGTGGACCGGCTTTAGAAAAATTAGCTGTACAGGCGGACAATAATAATCATTATCGCATTCCAGCGGCGATTAATCTGCCCAATATATCTTTTTCAGGCGCTGAGACCAGGGCAATTCAAATGTACCAGCAGGGAATTCCGGAAGCTGAAGTTGCTGCAGCCGTTTTACGGGTTGTTGCTAAAACAGTTGAAAAAGCTTTACTTGGAATTGAGTATCAAAAGCAGGCCAATAAAGTTTTGCTGGTAGGGGGGGTAATGGCTAATCATCTGATAAGAAGAAGAATTATTGATAGATTGGAACATCCCGCCGTTGGGTTGAAGCTTTATTTTGCTGAATCAGGATTAAGTTCTGATAATGCGGTGGGCGTAGCCTATTTGGCTTTGTTATTACATGAGAATTCAAGTCAGGAGTTGAAGGATTAATGGAAATTCTAAATGGCAGTGAGATAGCCAATGAGATTAAACTGCGATTAAAGCAGGAGAATGAAAGGAAGAATATGGTACCATCTTTGGTGGTTATTGTAGTCGGGGATGATAAAGAAAGCTTGGTCTATGCAGGTTTGAAGGAAAAGGCGGCTGAGTTTATCGGAGGTAAATGCCAGTTGGATTTGTTACCTGCCAGTATAAGCCGCGAGAAACTTATAAAACATATTGAAGATTTAAACCGTAATAATGAGATAGATGGCGTACTGTTGCAGTTACCTTTACCGGGAGAATTGGAACAATTTACGGAAGACTTTTTAAGCACCATTGACCCGGCAAAAGATGTGGATGGTTTTAATCCCGGTAATCGGGGCCGGCTTTATCAGGGGCAAGCACCTTTTATATCTCCGGCAGCCCGGGCTTGTATGGAAGTGATAAACAGAACCAAAGGTTCACTTTCAAATTGGCAAATTACTCTGGTAGGGGACTCTTTTGATTTAATAATTCCGCTGGCGATAGTTCTAACCAAACAGGGTAGTCGCGTCAGCATAATTCCTGATTATAAAAAGGCAACTCTTCCCGCCAGTGATATTTATGTTATTGAGAAGGGTGATCGGCTGGTTTTCAATGATCAACATATCAAAGCTGGAGCTTTAGTTATTGATGCTGGTTTTCACTGGAACCAGGGTAAAGTTTGCGGCAATGTAAACCGGGATAAAATGGGTGAATTATCAGGTCATCTGATGTCAGTGCCTGGTGGAATAGGACCAATTTTGATTGCCGAGCTAATGAATAATTTATGCCAGGCTGCGAACAGGTAAGAGGTCTATGCAACCTAAAGTTTTGACCGTCAGTGAATTGAATAAGTTTATCGGGCTGTTGTTGGAGAGTGAACCGGGTTTGCAGGATTTCTGGCTGCGCGGTGAGATTTCAGGTTTTAAGCTGTATCAGCAGTCCGGACATATGTATTTTACTCTAAAAGATGAAGAGTCCACGGTTAGTGCGGTAATATTCAAGAGTCGCACCCGGGCTTTGAAATTTATGCCGGAAAATGGCATGGAAGTATTAGCGCGCGGTTCAATTTCAGTTTTTAACCCTCAGGGGAAATATCAGCTTTATGTAGATGAATTACAACTTTTTGGGGCGGGCAGTCTTTCTTTGTATTTGCAACAGCTTAAGGAGCGGCTGGAAAAGCAGGGTTATTTTAACGCGGATTTAAAAAAACCCATACCGTCTTTCGTACAGAAGGTAGGGGTGATAACTTCTCAGGATGGGGCAGCCATTCAGGATATCTTAAAAGTTCTTCGCCAACGCCATGCTGGAATTCAGGTGATATTTTATCATAGTGCTGTTCAGGGCATGGATGCACCGATGGAATTGGCTCAGGGTCTGCATTATTTAAATGCCTGGGGGGATATGGATGTCATCATTATTGGTCGTGGCGGAGGGTCATGGGAAGATTTAATGGCTTTTAACAGTGAAGAAGTAGTTAAGGCCATATTTGAATCCCGGATACCAGTTATTTCGGCGGTTGGACATGAGACTGATTTTACTCTGGCAGATTGGGTAGCAGATGTAAGAGCAGCGACACCAACGCAGGCTGCTCAATTGGCAGCACCTGATTTGCAGCAACTGAGAATGGAAATAAATCGGTCGCAGCAAAGAATGCAGGCGGCTATGGAAAAAATATATTATAATCGCAGTGAAAGCCTGGACCAGTTAGTAATGAAGCGGATACTTAAAACTTCAGGTTTAATGCAATCTTTGCAATCCCGGGAGGATAAATTGCAGGAGTTAACGGAGCGATTGCTGCGTGCAGCCAATGATAATTTAAGCCGCAGGCAAAACCAATTGGCTATGGCCGCTTCCGGACTGGACAAGTTAAGTCCTTTAAAGGTATTGCAGAGAGGCTATGCGGCAGTTAGAGGCGAAACTGGTGTTATTCGTTCAGTTCAACAAGTGTCACCAGGGGATAAGGTGCAGTTGATTTTAGCCGATGGGGTGCTGAAAGTAAAAATTGAAGACAGGGAGACGGGAGAACGGTGGAAAAAATAAAGTTTGAAGAAGCCATGAGCAGACTGGAAGAAATTCTGGACAAGCTGGAAGCGGGGGAGCTGGATTTGGATGATTCACTACTGCTGTTTGAAGAGGGTATTAATCTTACTCTGTTTTGTCAGCAGCAATTACAGGTTACTGAACAACGGATGCAAAAGTTAATACGGAAATTAGATGGCAGTTTTGAACTGGTTGAGGTTGAAGAGTGAGGTTAAAAATGCATAATTTTGATTTAAATAAGTTTCAAATTGAGGTACAGCAACGCAAAAAATTTATTGACCGATGTTTAACCGGATGTCTGGAACAGATAGATGCCTACCCGGCTATTATTCATCAGGCTATGCATTATGCTATTTTTAACGGGGGGAAACGTTTGCGTCCCATACTGGTTATGGAGGGGGCAGTATTGGCAGGTGGAGATCGGGAGCAGGTTATTCCTGTTGCCTGTGCTCTGGAAATGATTCACTCATATTCTCTGGTTCATGATGATTTGCCGGCCATGGATAATGATGATTTTCGCAGGGGAAAGCCAACCTGTCACAAGGTATTTGGAGAAGATATCGCCATTCTTACCGGAGATGCACTGCTTACAGGTGCTTTTGAACTAATGACCCAAAATGCTGCCGTTGCACCGGTAAAAGCAGAACAGGTATTGCAGGTAATTGCAGAAGTATCAAAAGCCGCCGGCAGCAGAGGAATGATTGGCGGGCAGGTAATCGATCTACAATCCGAAGGGCAACAAATAGAATTTACTACTTTGCAAACCCTGCATAGTCTAAAAACCGGAGAATTGTTTAAGGCAGCTCTGAGAGCCGGCGCCATACTGGGAGGCATGAATTCATCCGGATTGGAAAAGATTACTTCTTATGCGCTCGATTTTGGTTTGCTGTTTCAAATAACCGATGATTTACTTGACGTCCGCGGTGATGAACATTTAATGGGTAAGCCGGTAGGCAGTGATGAAAAAAATCTTAAAACTACTTATCCCAGTTTGTTTGGTATTGAAAGAACCGAAGAAATAGCACGTAAAAAGGTTGATGATTGTTTATCCAGTCTGGAATATTTTGGCCCGGAAGCGAATTTTTTACGAGATTTGACCTGGTTTACTTTAGTCAGGAATAACTAAAGTGAGCTGGAGTAAGATATAACTACCTAAAATAATACTATGGGTTTTATAGAACTCAGATTGGTCGCTATGATGAATTTGAATATAAGCGCTAAGTAGAAGAATATTATACTATTATGATATAATTACAGGCGAATGTGAACTGGCAGAAGGTTACAGTATTCTAGTCAGCCCTATTAATTTCAAAGACGGGCCTAAAAATCCGTAAATGGCACATCGATGAAGATTCTGGTATCGGCTTTTGACGCCCAGTCAGGGGTCTTTGCTGGGAGTTAAGGGTGATGGGGCATTCCGCAACGGCATGTGGAGTCTGACCCCGCACCCGTGGAGGCTTAGTAAGTTTTAAGCTTTACTAAGAAAACCTGCATTTGGTGAAAGCTGGGTGCAGTGTAGCCTGCCTTGAGTGGTGGCGGCGGATAAGCATTAATGGGTACCAAATACCTCGGCCAAGGATTTGTTATCTGCTTTGAAACCGTATACTGCAAAAGAGGCTAGAAATTAATGTGGGTTGTTGAGGAAAACTCCTAGACTGTGTGCTTTGGCACGGTTTGTTGAGGATTAAAGTGTGCACTAAGTGGTAATCCAGCCTTACTTGCGGTGACGCGGTAATGTGGACATAAAGGGAAACCGCCCCTCTGGCAACAGTCGGGAGCTCCACGGGGAAAACCTGCTGGACCTATGTCGCAGCGTTTACTCAACAGACAACCTTTTGCCAGATTGTTTTTTATGGAGGTAAATTACTTATTGTTGCGGACCCATATTTTTAATGATAAAAATGTTTTGATATCAGCACTGACAGTTACCTTTTTTACTTTTTTCATTGCCTTACTGGTCAGTATCGGAGCAGAAAGTCTGGTAAGTGCTGTTAACAGTGTATTGGTATCTATTCCGTTGTTAATATTAATAATTCTGGTTGGGGTATTTTTTGATATGATTGGAACGGCTGCGACGGCAGCAGTTTTACCGCCGTTTAATGCCAGGGCAGCCAAAAAAGTATATGGTGCCCGGCAGGCGGTTAAAATAACCAGGAACGCCAGCAAAGTGGCTAACTTTTGCAATGATGTAATTGGTGATATAGCTGGTACTCTAAGTGGAGCTATCGGAGCAGGTATAGTTTTAAGTCTGGTCGACTGGTTTGGTACCGTCGATCTGTTTATATTGGGGGGAATGATGACCAGTCTTATAGCTGCCTTAACTGTAGGTGGTAAAGCGGCTGGAAAGAAAGTAGCCATTGATCATGCCAATGCTATTATTTTTAGAGTCGCAGTGATTATGGCCCGGTGGGAGGACCTTACCGGTATGGAATTGTTTAATGATAAAAGGTGAAAGTTATGAACAGTATTTTGCAATCAATTAACTCTCCACAAGACTTAAAAGGTATGGATATGGCTTCCATTAATATGCTGGCAGAAGAAATCAGGCAACTTCTGGTTAACAGTGTTTCTCAATGTGGGGGACATCTGGCAGCTAACCTTGGCGTGGTAGAATTAACTCTGGCACTTCACTACGTTTATAATACTCCCACAGATAAAATCATTTGGGATGTAGGACACCAGAGTTATGTGCATAAAATATTAACCGGCAGACAACATCAAATGCCTACTTTAAGACAATACGGCGGCATAAGTGGCTTTCCCAAAAATGAAGAATCCGAACATGATGCTTATAATACCGGACATAGCAGTACTTCCATATCAGCTGCCCTGGGCATGGCCATTGCCCGGGATATAAAGAAAGAAAAACATTCGGTGCTGGCAGTGATTGGCGATGGGGCTTTAACTGGAGGCATGGCTTTTGAAGCCTTGAATCATGCTGGACAGGAAGATCATGATTTTACGGTAATATTAAATGATAATGAGATGTCCATTTCCCGTAATGTTGGGGCTATGTCAGCTTATTTGAATCGGTTGCGTACTGACCCCTCATATTCCCGTACTAAAGATGAAATTGAAACCGCTCTGCATCGCATTCCAGCTATAGGTCCCAATATTGCCAGGGCTGCAGGTAGATTTAAGGATATGGTTAAATATTTAATGGTACCGGGTATATTATTTGAGGAACTCGGTTTTACGTACATTGGACCGGTAAATGGACATAATTTGGAAGAACTTATTCAGGTTTTGACCAATGCGGCAAAAATGAAAGGCCCGGTTTTTATACATGTAATCACCCAGAAGGGCAGGGGTTATGCTCCGGCTCTGGAAAAACCGGATGTGTTTCATGGTATTGGGCCCTTTGATATTAACACCGGACAGCAGCCCAGGAAAAGTGTTAAAACTTATACGGAAATATTTGGCGAGTTTATGCTTAACCGGGCGGCCATTGATCCCAGAGTAATTGCCATTACTGCTGCAATGGCAAGCGGAACCGGGCTGGCACCATTTGCCCGGCAATATCCGGATAGATTTTTTGATGTTGGTATTTGTGAACCTCATGCAGTCACTCTGGCAGCAGGTATGGCAAGGGCAGGTTTGCGTCCGGTAGTAGCAATTTACTCAACTTTTTTACAGCGAGCCTATGATCAGATTGTACAGGATGTAGCCCTGCAGAATCTGCCGGTTATTCTGGCCATTGATCGGGCAGGTTTGGTGGGTGAGGATGGAGCCACCCATCATGGGGTTTTTGATTTATCGTATCTACGCAGTATTCCTAATTTAACGGTTATGGCTCCAGCAGATGAAAATGAATTGATAAAAATGTTTAATACTGCATTTACGATATCAGGTCCGGTAGCTATTCGCTATCCGCGTGGAATTGGACAGGGGGCAGCAGCAACTGATGAAGAAGAAACTATTCCCATTGGACAAGCAAAAATTTTAGCTACGGGAGACGATCTGGCCGTTATTGGAATTGGCCGGGGAGTTTCTTTTGCCCGGGATTTGGTACAGTTGGCTGCGGAGTATAATATTTCAGCTACTCTGGTTGATGCACGTTTTGTTAAACCGATAGATAAACCCTGTATAAAATCAATTGCTCAAAAATGTGGGCGTATAGTTACCATTGAAGACAATGTCCTGCAGGGAGGTTTTGGAAGTACAGTTCTGGAAATATTACAGGAGGAAGGTTTGCCTTCCCAGATATTAAGGGCAGGAATACCGGATGAGTTTGTGGAACATGGCAGAGTAGATATATTATTTGATTATCTGGATATGAATGCGGAAGCTTTGCTGGAAAAGGTCATTAACCGCTGGCCGGAACTGGTAAATAATTCTGCTGGTTGGGAGTTGCTCAAATTTGGCGAAAGTTAGGCTGGATACACTGCTATATTCCCAGGGGCTGGCCTCCAGCAGAGAAAAGGCCCGCGCTTATATTTTAGCCGGACAGGTACATGTAAATGGGCAAAGAGTTGATAAGCCAGGCACATCAGTTGATGAAGAGGCGCAGGTGGAGATTATTTCTACCGGACGAAGGTTTGTCAGTCGGGGAGGATTTAAACTGGAAAAAGCTTTGCATGAATTTCAGATCGATGCAAAGGATAAGGTAGTAATAGATATAGGCGCTTCAACCGGCGGCTACACAGATTGTATTCTGCAGTCAGGTGCCCGTAAGGTTTACGCTGTAGATGTCGGTTATGGACAACTTGATTGGACGCTCAGAAATGATCCCCGGGTGGTAAACCTGGAAAGAACCAATATCCGATACATAGAACCTGAACTAATTCCTGAGTTGGCTGATTTGATTACCATAGATGTTTCCTTTATTTCACTGGGACTGGTATTTCCGGTAATCCCTGGGTTATTGAATGAAACCGGAATAGTCGTTTGCCTCGTAAAACCGCAGTTTGAAGCCGGTAAAGACCGGGTAGGGAAAAAGGGAGTCGTAAGAGAGCCTGAAATTCATCGGGAAGTTCTCAAGTCCTGTGTAAATAGTGCATCAGTTGCCGGTCTTAATTGTACGGGGATAACTTATTCACCTATTAAGGGACCACAGGGGAATATAGAGTATTTTCTAAAATTGACAGCAGCTGAGTCCCCTCTGGATAATATTGGTGGTATTATCGACCAGGTAGTAGAGCATGCTCATTTGCAACTTGGAGGTAAGGGTAGTGAAAAAAGTACTCCTGATTAATAATCAGAATAGGCCGGAAACCGAGTCAGTAGCTCAGGAAATGGCAGGGAAGCTGGCAAAGTATAATCTTGAAGTTATACGGCGACACGCTTTCAGTCCGCCGGTGCAGATAGAAGATGCTGATTTGGCAATAGTTTTAGGCGGTGATGGCACTATATTACGTACTGCACGTTATTATGCAGTCATGGGAATTCCGCTATTAGGTATTAATATGGGCCGGATCGGATTTTTAAGTAAACTGGAATTATCAGAGGTAGACGAATATCTGGAGCCTTTAATCAAAGGCCAATATAGTTTCAGTGAAAGGCTGATGCTTGATTGCCAGGTTTTAAAACACGGAGAAGTTGTTTTTCAGTCCTACTGTCTTAATGAAGTCGCCTTTCGCTCCACATCCCCGCTCATGGTAGGTTTTGATCTGGAAATAGATGGACAATTAACTGCCAATTATCGCGGTGATGGAATGATTGTATCAACTCCTACCGGCTCGACCGGTTATTCCTTATCCTGTGGAGGACCAATAACTGATCCTGATATTGAAGTACTTCTTATCACTCCTATAGCCCCACATGCTTCATATAAACGTCCCATGGTTTTGGATGCTTCCAAACGGGTGGCAATAAAATATTTGTCAGGGGTTGATGCGGCAGTATGTGTGGATGGTCAGGTGCAAACCTCATTGGAAATCGATCAGGTAATAAAAGTTTCACCGGCTCCTTTTAAACTGAAAATGATTAAACTTAAACCAAGCTTGTTCTTTTATCAAATAGAAGCTCGCATCAGAAGGAGTGAAGACTGATAAGCGGCTATTTTCATAATGCGGTTGCTTACTCTCATAAGATTTTGCATTCTGTAATTAGTCCGGGAGATTTTGTAATCGATGCTACCTGTGGTAATGGTCAGGACACAGTATTTCTGGCCCAATTAACCGGGCGACAGGGAAAGGTTATGGCTTTTGATATACAGGCGGAGGCTATAGAAAAGACACGGCAATTATTATTAAAACACCAATGCCTTGAACAGGTAATTCTAATAGAAGATAGCCATGCCAATCTGGGGGCATACAAGCCGGAAAAAATTAAAGCAGCAATGTTTAACCTGGGCTATCTGCCCGGAGGAGATCACAATATTATAACCAGCAGTAATGATACCATAGCTGCTTTAAAGACCATAATGGATAATCTGGTTTTGGGAGGGGTAGTTACCATTGTGGGGTATCCGGGATATGATGCCGGACAACAGGAACTAAATGAGATAAGCAAATATCTGTCTGGTTTAACCCAAAAAAATTTTGAAATTATAAATATAAAAGCGATTAACCAGCGGAATAATCCACCTCAGATACTGGTTTGTTCCCGGATTAATGGAGGTATATAATGAAACTTAAACGACATTTCACCATTACCGAGATTATTTCCAACCAGCGAATCGCCACCCAGGATGAATTATGTGAAGCCCTGCAGGAAAATGGCTTTGCCGTAACACAGGCAACCGTATCGCGAGATATAAAAGAATTGCAATTAATCAAGATCCCCGATGATGAAGGTTATCGTTATGCTCTGCCGGATGCGGCTAACATTACCCGTTCCCAGGAAAGGTTACGCCGGATTTTCAGTGATTCAGTCATTACCATGGATTACAGTGAAAACCTGATTGTTATTAAAACCTTGCCAGGTGGTGCCCAATCGGTAGCTTCAGTAATAGATTCCTCAGATATTCCCAATATCCTGGGCACAGTAGCCGGTGACGATACGATTTTTGTGGTAGTAAAGGCTATAGGAGCAGTACCGGAAGTGTTAAAAGGATTTCAGGAATTGATATAGCGGATAAAAAGAGGGATGTCCATGTTGGTGGAGATTTATATTCAAAATTTTGTCCTGATTGATGAATTGCGCATGGAGTTTGAACCCGGACTTAATGTATTAACCGGGGAAACCGGAGCAGGTAAATCAATTATTATTGATGCGCTGGGCTTGGTTATGGGAGAACGCGTAAAAAATGAATTTATTCGTGATAGCAGTAAAAAGGCATTAGTTGAAGCTTCGTTTGAAATTAACCTCGAAGAATTTCGGAATCTACTACAGGAACAGGGAATTCTGGCTGAAGATGAATCAATGCTGATCGTCAGCCGGGAAATATCTCCTGGCGGCAGAAATATTGTACGTATAAATAATCGTATTGTATCAGCAGCCTATTTAAAAGAAATAACTGCCTGGCTATTGGATATGCATGTCCAGAATGAACGTTCTTCTCTTTTTGAAAATGAAAAATATCTGCACATTGTTGATGATTTCGCCCCTGAAGCTGATTCTATGCGAAACCGGATTGCCAGTGTTTATCATCAGTGGCAGGAAAAAGAGCAAAAATTGCGCCAGTGGCAACAGGAAGAGAACCATCGTCTGCAAAAAATCGATTTTTTATCTTTTCAGGTTAAGGAAATTGATGCGGCCAAACTATATCCCGGAGAAGAGGAAGAGCTGCAATCTTTGCGATCAAGAATCCGCAATGCTGAAAAAATATCTGCCGGTAGTCGGCAGCTGATAAATATGTTATATAGGCACGAAGATGGAAATAGTGCCCATGATTTAATCTCATTATCTCTGGATGTAGTACGAAGCCTGATGGATGAACCTGATATAGCCGGGTTAAAAGAACCCCTGGAAGAAATTCTATTCAGTCTTCAGGAAATGGCCGGTACGGTTTCCGACCTGCAGGACTCGCTGGATTTTCAGCCTAGTGCCCTGGATGAAATAGAGAATCGTCTTTATCTTATCGAAAGATTAAAGAGTAAATATGGTTCCAACATAGAAGAAGTTCTGGCTTTTTACCGGCAAGCTCAACAAGAACTGGAGGAGCTGGAGAATTATGAACAGGTGGAAAATAATCTCCGTTCTGAAGCAGATAAGTTGCAGCAGGAATATTACCTTATAGCTGATCAATTGTCAGCTATACGTCGTGAAGCAGCCAGTAGATTGCAGGAAATGGTCCGCCGGGAATTGGTTGATTTACATATGCCCCATATTACATTTGAAGTTATAGTAATTCAAAAGGCATCTCCTGCTGCTAATGGTTATGATGATATTGAATTTATGTTCTCAGCTAATCCGGGAGAATCTCCCCGACCACTATCCAAAGTTGCCTCAGGAGGAGAAATATCCCGTTTTATTCTGGCTTTAAAATCGGCTCTGGCCTCTACCTATCGTATACCAACCCTGGTATTTGATGAAATAGATGTTGGAGTTGGTGGCACAGCCCTGGGGGCTATGGCTGATAAACTCTACCAGATAGCTGCTGATCACCAGGTAATCCTGGTTACTCATGCAGCTCAGGTAGCCAGCTATGCGCACTGTCATTATCTAATCGACAAACAGGTGGAAAACAACTCCACTTTTGTCCAGGTCACCCGTCTTCAGCAGGAAACCCGTGAACAGGAAATTGCCCGTATGCTGGGAGGCTACCAGTATTCAGATATAACCCTGCAACACGCCCGCGAACTTTTAAAGCGAAATTAAATCATCTGCATTAATTGCTGCCAGAAGACAGTGCTATTGACAAAAACATGTCAATGGCCTTTTTCTTTGCACACTTTTATCCCGTATGCCTCTGGTATAGTTTGTAATCCCGACGGGGAGAATAAATTCTATCAGGTTACGGGGAGTGATATTAGTGAATTGGAATATTCGTACCTGTATAGGGATTTTTTTAGCTGGTTTATTACTGGCAATATGTTTTTCACCCGGTGCACGTACGGTACTTGATTTACCGGAACATAAAACTCTGGTAGTTGGAGAATCCAGTGCGATTAAACTTAGTATCCCAAAGCAGTTTAAAGATAAAATACAGATGCAGGTGGCCAAACCTTCCCGCAGTGTTTTTGCAACTCCTTACGAGTCACCAGTTTTAATTAACCGCAATTCGTCCGGATATGAGATTGTGGCTCTGAAGCCTGGAAAGGTAGATGTCAATCTAAAACTTCTGGGTTATATACCCCTTAAATCTATGGCAGTGGAAGCCATTCCTCCCCGCAGGGTAGTGGTAGGCGGGCATTCGATCGGAGTGTTACTCCAATCGAATGGTATTATGGTGGTGGGTTTTGCACCTATGATCAGTTCTGACGGAGCTAAAATGTGTCCTGCCCGTGATGAAGGTGTGGAAATTGGTGATGTAATTTTGAGTGTTAACGGCAGGACTATAAACAGTGAGAATGATCTAGCCCGTATAATTGACATTAATAAAGATAAATCCTTAAGTTTAAAAATTAAGCGCAAGGAAGATGTTATTAATGTACCGGTAAAACCTTATTATTGTGCTGAAACCAGGCGTTACCGAATTGGATTATATGTTCGTGACGGGGTAGTAGGGGTGGGTACTTTAACTTTTTGGGAACCAGGCAATAAACAATTTGCTGCTCTGGGACATATAATAATTGATGCAGATACCAGGCAGGGTATCGATGTGATGCAGGGTAAAATAGTAAGTGCCTCGGTACAGACAGTAAAACCGGGAAAACCAGGCAGACCGGGTGAAAAAATAGGAGTGTTTAATAATGATGGGGCAATAAATGGGAATATAGTTTCCAATACTGATTGCGGTATTTTCGGTTATACCAAATCTGACTTAACAAATCCTCTCTATGAATATGCTATGGAGGTTGGTTATGCTCATCAGGTAAAAACCGGTCCGGCAAAAATATGTACGGTTATTAACGGTGAGGATATTGAAAGTTTTGATATTTCAATTGAGAAGGTTTACCCTGGTCGTCAAGGTGGCAAAGGTATGCTGTTAAAGGTAACGGACCCCAGATTATTAAATACTACCGGAGGAATTATTCAGGGAATGAGTGGTAGCCCAATTATACAGAATAACCGAATTATTGGAGCAGTTACCCATGTTTTTTTAAATGATCCACAAAGGGGTTACGGAATATTTATCGATAATCTGTTATCAGAAATGTCAATAATGGATTATGTTAGCTAATAAGTTTTCGACAAAATAAAATTTGTAAGTTGCAATGCCAGGAAGTTAATTACCATGCAATCAGCCAGTTGAGGAAATATTTTGTAATTTGAAACAATTTACTATAAGAGTTATTATCAATTTGTATGCTGGATTATAGAATAATTTGATGGAAAAAAAAAGCAGGTAATAGTTGGTGTATCGTCGAAAAGGCTTAATAAATTTAAAATTATATAATTTAATTTAAATAAGGAGGGGACATCAGTTTATGTTCAATGAAACGGGTAAGATTAGAATACTTATAGCGGATGATAACCGTGAGTTCTGTGGTATTTTAAAGGATTATTTCAGCAATGACAATGATTTTGATATCGTAGATGTCTGTATGAATGGTATGGACGCCCTGGAAGTTTTGGAAAAGGACGAGGTTGATGTACTGATCCTGGACCTCATTATGCCTTATATGGATGGTATAGGGGTTTTAGAAAAACTAAATGAGTTAAATTTACCCCAGCGGCCCAAAATTATTATTCTAACTGCTTTTGGACAGGAAAATATTACTCAGAAGGCAGTACAATTAGGTGCAGATTATTACATATTGAAGCCGTTCAATTTACCGGTATTGGGTGAACGTGTACGGCAAATAGCTAATAACAAGGTTAAGGTTGAATCCCGTGGAACAGTAACTAATTTTACAATTGCCAGCCCATCCTCTCCTAAAAATTTGGAAGTTGAGGTTACCAGAGTTATTCATGAGATTGGTGTACCCGCACATGTAAAAGGTTATCAATATTTGCGTGATGCTATTATGTTGGTAGTAGGAGAAATAAATTATCTGGGAGCAGTTACGAAAGAGTTATATCCTACTATTGCCCAGAAGTATGATACTACCCCCAGTCGTGTAGAAAGAGCTATTCGCCATGCTATTGAGTTAGCCTGGGATCGGGGTGATTTAGATAAAATCAATAAATTTTTTGGTTATACTATTAATGGGGAAAAAGGAAAACCTACCAATTCCGAGTTTATTGCCATAATTGCTGATCGCTTAAGATTGGAAAATAAGGTTAGTTAATCTCCGATAGATAAAGAAACCTCTTGTTTATTTGTTTTTTATAAATAAGCAAGAGGTTTTTTATTTTTTTAATTTAAACTATAGTGAACGGTTTGCACCGGTGAGTCTTTTTGTAATAGTATTGTGTTAATATATATTCGTTAAGTATTTGGAATTGATTAGAGGTGTTCCCATGATTTCCAGAGGCAGAGCCCGAATGGATCGACGCACTAAAAACCTGGTACAACGGTTAAAAAAGGGTGATATTGCCATCATTGATCATGATGATATTGATGAAGTGGCAGCAAATTCTCTTATCGACATTCGTCCCCAGGCAATTGTAAATGTCCAGGAATCAATTACCGGTCGTTATTCAGCCCGGGGGGCTTATAAAATTCTTAAAGCTGGTATTCCCATTTTGGATAACGTGGGAGACGAAATTTTTGGAATGGTCAGGGAAGGAAGCTGGCTGGAAATCAGGGATAATGAGCTTTACTGGGGCGACAAGCTGGTGGCTAAAGGCAATCTGCTGACTCTGGAAGATGTTAATCAAAAACTTGTTATTGCCAATGAAAATAGCCAGGAAGAATTAGATAGATTTGTGGAAAATACTCTGGAGTATGCCAAAAAGGAGAAAGATATTCTTCTCGGGAATCTGGAGGTGCCCGTTCTGACTACTGAAATATTAGGGCGTCACGCTTTAATTGTGGTTAGAGGCAGTAGTTACAAGGAAGATTTACGGGCGATCAACTCTTACATTCATGAAGAGAATCCGGTGATAATTGGGGTAGACGGTGGTGCTGATGCTTTATTGGAATTCGGTATAACCCCGGATATAATTGTAGGCGATATGGATAGTGTAAGCGATGAGGCTTTAACCTGTGGGGCAGAAATAATCGTTCATGCTTATGCGAATGGTCATGCGCCAGGTTTGGAAAGGGTCCGGGAGATTGGCCTTGATTGCCACGTTTTCCCGATGCCTGGTACCAGCGAGGATGTCGCCATGATTCTAGCCTGGGAGTATGGAGCAAGTCTTATTGTAGCAGTAGGAACACATTCCAATATGATTGATTTTATGGAAAAAGGTCGTAAAGGAATGGGCAGTACCTTTTTAGTACGTTTAAAGGTGGGATCTATTCTGGTTGATGCCCGGGGGGTAAGTCAATTATATAATCAGAGCCCCAAGACCAAATATCTGCTGCAATTATTTGCCGCAGCCCTGGTTCCAATAGTAATTATCCTTATGGTATCTCCGGCTACCAAACCCTTTTTCAGATTGATACTGTTGCAGTTAAAGTTGCTGTTTAGTTTATAAAGAGGTGAAATAATGATTGATTTACGTTATCATATTACATCCATTGTGGCTGTATTCCTGGCATTGGCAATAGGAATCCTGATTGGCAGTACCATCGTAGGGGATAACTTGCTGGTTGATCAGCAAAAAAAATTAATTGATCGGCTGGAGGAACAGTTTACCGCTTTACGTGAAAGTGAAGATGAATTAAAGGCACAGAATCAGTATCAGGATAAGATCATAAGTCAGTATGAGAATTACAGTCAGAGCATGCTGCCAATATTAATCAAGCAGCGTCTGGAAGGATACAAAGCGGGGATAGTAGTTACCGGTGGTAGTGATATTCCAGCCGGAATGCTTAATTCCCTATCAATTGCCGGAGTAAATGTAGTATCCAAGACCGTAGTTTTAAGCGAAATTAATTTAAAAAATGAAGAGGTACGGGCTCGGTTAATTCAGTTCTATAATCTGGATTCAAAAACTTCTGTTGATACTATTCGTATGCAGATAGCAAATAGTGTAGCATCTATTTTGCTAGGGCAGGCAGATTCATCAGTGCTTAATATTTTGCAGGAACTTGGCTTAATTAAGTTGGATGGTTTAATTAATGAAACTCTGGATGGAGTAATTATAGTTGGTGGTACTAATGATGATAATCTTGCTTATCCCTACAGTTTTGATCAGGGATTAATTATGGCACTGCTAAACGGAGGGAAGAAGGTATATGGAGTTGAAAGTTCCGAAATACTTACTTCTTATATGGAGGAATATCAGAAGCAGAATATTAGTACTATAGATAATATTGACCTTAGCCCGGGACAAATTTCACTTGTTCTGGCTATGGAAGGTGAACCGGGTCATTATGGAATTAAACCAACGGCTAAAAGATTTATTCCTACACTGCCAATAGAGAAAATTGGAGGGCAACCTTAATGGCAAGGGTTAGTCTGGTTATTCCCGCTTATAATGAAGAAATGCGTATTGTCAGTACCCTGCAGGCAGTATTGGCTCTGGACGCGTTTGAGCAAATTTTAGTAGTAAATGATGGTTCTACCGACCACACTTCTTATCAGGCTAAACAGCTGGGGGTAGAGGTACTGGAAGTAGATAAAAACCGGGGTAAAGGCGGGGCCATGAATTATTCCCTGCCGTATATTAAAGGTGATGTGGTGGTATTCCTGGATGCTGATTTAGGCGATTCAGCAGCTGAGGTGCAAAAAGTTATGGCGCCGGTACTGGCAGGCCATGCTGATCTGGCTATTGCAGCCTTTCCTCCGGCGAAAAAAAAAGGCGGGTTTGGTCTGGTTAAAAAAACTGCTGCCCGGGCAATTAAAAAGGCTGGAGATATGCAGGTAAATGCTCCTTTGAGTGGACAGCGGGTTATGACGAGAGACGTATTGGAAGCAGTGACACCATTCAATGAAGCCTATGGGGTAGAATTGGGCATGACTATCAGGGCTTTGCGCCAGGGGTTTCGGGTGGTGGAGGTACCCACCAACATGACCCATAATGAAACCGGAAGAGATTTATCCGGATTTATTCATCGGGGCAAGCAGTTTGTAGATGTACTTAAAGTAGTCTGGTTGGAAAAGAGGAGGAAATAGTGGTGGATATCTATGTGGCAGCCGGCATCAGTCTGGTAGCCTCTTTTTTCTTTGAGGCCCTTATTCTTTATCTAATATTGCCCATGCTGCAGGAAAGCAAAGCAGTTCGTCCAAACTATCAGGGCAAAGATATCCCGGTAAGTGCCGGTATTACCTTTATATTTACTTTTCTTATTATCATGGCTGGTTATAAATTGTTGCTTCCGGTTTTTGAACCGCAGTTTTATCTGTTGGCTTTAGGACTCACCGCGATTGGTTTTCTGGGATTTCTGGATGACATGCTGGGTGGAAGCGATCGACGTGGATTTAAGGGCCATTTTGGTGCTTTAATGAAAGGCAGGCTTACTACCGGAGGTCTAAAAGCGCTGGGAGGAGGCTTCATAGCTTTCCTTATGGCATTATTTATTGGTGGCAGTGCTGGAGAAATAGTATTAAATACTTTTATCATAGCCTTATTTACCAATTTACTTAATCTGCTGGACTTACGACCGGGAAGGGCCATAAAAGGATTTTTATTATTTTTGATAATAATAGTCTTAATGGCCGGAGGTAAGGTTGATCTTTTATTAATTGCTCCGCTGCTGGGGGCGGTTTTGTATTATTTTTATTTTGATCTTAAAGCTCTGGCTATGATGGGGGATGCAGGGTCCAATGTGCTTGGCCTACTACTGGGATACCTGGCGGCAGCTTTTCTACCCATGACATTTCGTATAGGGGTTTTACTATTTTTAATCGCTATACATCTTTTTACAGAAAAATATTCAATAAGTTCCACTATTGAGCGGGTGGGTGTACTTAGATTTTTTGACCAACTGGGAAGGAGTCAATCTAATGGTGAATAAGGAACGATTGATCGAATCATTTATTCATATGGTGGGCATTGATTCAGTATCCGGAAAAGAAGGCCAGTTCAGAGATTATCTGACGGCTGAATTTTCTGCCCGCGGTTATCAGGTACAGGAAGATGAAGCGGGTAAAGTTTTAGGCACCGAGTCGGGTAATTTGCTGATAAAAATTCCTGGCATGCCTGACAAACCTTCTTTGCTGTTTGCTGCACATATGGATACAGTAGAACCGGGAAATAATATAGAAGCAATTGTCAAACAGGGACGTATTGTCAGTACCGGTAATACGATACTGGGTTCAGACGATAAAGCTGCTATTGCAGCTCTGTTGGAGGCAGTAGATGTATTAAAGGCCAATGGTGAGCCTCATGCACCGCTGGAATTATTGTTTACGGTAGGTGAAGAACAGGGTTTGCAAGGGGCCAAACTATTTAATTATTCACGCTTATCCTCATCAATTGCTTATGTATTGGATGCCGGCGGCCCTCCAGGTAATATTATTGTTCAATCTCCCTGTCAGAATGAAATTGAATATCAGGTGTTTGGCAAAGCTGCTCATGCCGGTATAAACCCTCAGGATGGTATTAATGCCATTCATATTGCAGCCCAAGCCCTGGCTGCTATGCCCTGTGGGCGAATTGATGAAGAGACAACCTGTAATTTTGGTATTATCGAGGGGGGAACTGCCCGCAATATTGTAGCTGATAGTTGCCGTATAAAAGGGGAAGCCAGGAGTTTACAACGGGTTAAACTGGATGCGCTAACCGACCAATTGCAATCAACTTTTATATCAGAAGTTGAAAAACATGGTGCTCAAGCCCAGGTGAAGGTGAAATTCCTTTATCCTGAAATCCAGCTTAATGTGCAGGATAAAGTGGTGGTATTAGCTGTAAAGGCGGCACAAAGCATAGGACTGGAGCCTGTGCTTACCGGAACTGGCGGGGGCAGTGATGCCAGTATAATAAATGGACATGGAATAGCCTGTGTGAATCTGGGTATTGGTATGAGTAATGTCCATACTATTGATGAATATATTGAAGTTGATGATCTGGTTAAGGATGTTGAGCTTATATTAGCTATTATAAGGGAGATATAATCCCATAGCGGGGAGGCAGAATAATGCTGGAAAGTAAAATAGGTTTAATAGGCAGGCAACTGTTTTCCCGTAACGATATCAGAGGATATTCCGTTCTGGTTGAAGGACGGGAGGAAAAGTGTATAGTATATCCTGCTCTGACCGGGGAAGTAGAAACCGGGGATGAGGTTTTATTAAATACCACGGCGGTCTCTTTGAAGCTGGGAAGTGGAGGCTATCATTATGTTATAGCCCGATTAAACAGCAGCGGTCAATCAAGCGTTCCTGGTGGTCATATTATGAAAATGCGCTATACACCTATGCAGGTAAAAGTACTCAGTGCCGAGGAAGAAGATAGTCCTTATCATGAAGCGTTGAAAACGGCTGATAGTCTTTTGGGCACACCGGTACTGGCAGCTACCTTACATTCCATGCTGGCACCGCTGGTACTTTATTTATCCAATGCCGGTTATAAAGTTGCTTATATGATGACTGATGGTGCAGCCCTGCCTATTGCATTCAGTCAGACCGTCAGCCAATTGAAAGCGGAAAATAGAATAGCTGGTACAGTTACTATTGGACATGCCTTTGGCGGAGATCTGGAAGCAGTCAATATCTATTCCGGTCTGTTGGCCGCCCGGGAGGCCTTTAAGCCGGATGTAATTGTGGTATCAATGGGACCGGGAATTGTTGGTACCGGAACCAAATGGGGATTTACAGGTATTGAGCAGGGTCAGGTTCTAAATGCTGTTCATACCCTGAAGGGAGTGCCGATAGCAGTACCAAGGATAAGTTTTGCCGATAACCGGCCTCGGCACCGCGGTATTAGCCATCATAGTTTGACCGTATTATCACAGGTTTGCCTGACCAAATGTATTGTGCCTCTGCCAGAGTTATGTGAAACTGAGTTAAACTATATATTGCAACAAATTACTGAAGAAAGTTTATTCGGTAAGCATGATATTTGCCTGGTAGATGGTGAAGAGATTATATCAATAATACAGAATAGCGGTATGAACATAACTACAATGGGCAGGGGAATAGACGCTGAACGTAGTTTTTTCCTGGCAGCAGGAGCAGCTGCCAAAGCAGCTGAGTTGCTCTTGCAGGGCAAAAGCCTGCCCCGCCTGGAATTGGTGTAAATTGATAAGGAGTATACAGATTTTCAGAACCTGACTCTACCTGACTATTTCTGACTTGATCTGACGGTTTTTAGTATTTGGTTTTAAAATAAATACCACAGATTTGTTATTTTTTGATTTATCTATATGATTTTTTTTATTACCCTGATATAACCGGAATGCTAATATTTATAAGCGGATTGAGTATCGATATTATTCCAGCACTACCTGAAACCACAGTCCTCTGCAGTATTAAATTAATATAGTCAGGTAAGGTCTGTTAAGTCAGGAGGAGTCAGGTTCTAAAAAACCTGGTCCTGGACCCGGTAACAAATCAGTGCAGGTTGAGGCGCAGAAAGTCCCGCAGGGTGGTATCAGGTGGATACTGTTTAATAAGGGCCTGTAAATCAAATAGTGAACCGGTTAGTAAAAACCCCTGGGGGGTTACAAATATATACATGATAAATACCTCCTCCGGTGCAGTTTATGCTGTTATTGGGAGGATTATGCAGGAGGGTTTGCCATGAACTTTGAAGAAAAAACTATTACTTCTGAAAAAATATTTTCCGGCAGAATTGTAAAGCTTAGAGTAGATACGGTGGAACTGCCCAACGGCAAAACCAGCACGCGGGAGATTGTGGAACATGCCGGTGCAGTGGGAATTTTACCGGTAGATAACGAGGAAATGGTCTGGCTGGTTCGTCAATATCGTAAACCCCTGGAAAGAGTCTTGTTGGAAATACCGGCAGGAACCCTGGAACCAGGTGAAAATCCGCTGGATTGTGCGATCCGTGAACTGGAAGAAGAGACTGGCCTGCATGCCGGGCAATGGGAGAGGATTTTAGGGTATCACAGTGCCCCGGGATTTTGTGATGAATACCTGCATCTTTATCTGGCCAGGGAACTCTCCCCAGGAAAAATGAATCTGGATCAGGATGAGTTTGTACAGCCGGTAAAAATGCCTTTGGAAGAAGCCTACCAGGCAATATTTGCTGGACAAATAGTAGACGGAAAAAGTATAATAGCCATTCAATATCTTTATCATTTGCAGGGAAAGAAATAAGTAGCGATTATGCTTTCGGCTGCTGCAACTTTGGTTTTAAAGTATGCCTATAGAAGGGGAGAATACCATGGATCGGTTAAAAAGCATAATAGTAACTTCTGATGCCTCCGGTGCCCGACAAGCGGTACGGGAAAACCTGCTGGCAATGATTGTTGATGTAATTGATATGTCGACTACACTGGAGAGCGCCCTGGATGCCGGTGCGTATGCTGTTTTAGGTTGCAGCCCTGATTATTCCCGGGCTCCCGTTCCGCTTGACCCTCATAAAATAGGACGGGAAGCGGCCCGACTGGCTCGTGAAACTGGCCAGGGAATAGTGCTGGTTACAGAACCGCGGGTGGGGACGGATGAAGAGCGAATAGCCCGGTGTCAAAAGCTGGTCGCCAGTCTGGAAAGAGAAAAAGTTTCGATTGATGCTATTGTACCTAATCTGGGGGCTGAAACTCCTAAATTATTTGATATGAAAAACCGTGTTATTGTGGCAGTTACTGATACAGGGGGGGTAGCCTACGATGCTGCTTTTAATGAGGGCGGCGTAGTGTTTATTGGGACAGTCGCCCGAACCCTGTCGATGAGAGGAATGGAACCTGCCCGGCAGGCAGTAAAGCGGGCCAAAAAACTTAGTCGGGAATATAATAGGGGAATCGCCATAGTAGCTGCCAGCAGGAATTCCATGGAAGATATGCTGGCGGCCCAGTTTATTGCGAATCTGCTGATAGGCGGACAAGGTGAGGAGGAATAATATGAAACCGGTATATGTTATTGGACACAAGAACCCCGATGTTGATTCAGTGGCAGCAGCCATAAGTTACAAAGTTTATAAACAAAGTACTGATAAGGGTATTTACATAGCCGCAGCAGCAGGAGAAATAACCCATGATATAAGTTTTATCCTTGATACATTGGGATTTGAGGCACCGTTGGTACTAAAAAATGTAGGTACTACAGTGGAAGACCTGTTGGAAGAAAAGGATATTCTATATGTTACAACTGATATGACTCTGGTGGAACTGGGCAACCTGGTACGCAAACATGATTTGAAAACCATACCGGTTCTGGATAACAAACACCGTTTTCTGGGGTTAATAACCGTGGGTGATTTAGCCATGATCTTTATGGATAGTCTGGGTGGAGGGCGTGAAATTGACAGAAGTCCAGAAATTCTACGCGGAATTTTTAACCAAAAAGTAGCTGATATTATGAAAACCCGTGATTTGATATTGTTTGAAAAAGACGAATCAGTTGATGAAGCCCGCAAGCATATGCTGGCCAGCAGATATAGAAACTATCCGGTAGTAGATGAAAAAAACAATTTTCTGGGGATGATATCCCGTTATAACCTGCTGCAAATGAAACGCAAACAGGTAATTCTGGTTGATCACAATGAGAAAAAGCAAGCCGTAGATGGAATAGAAGATACAGAGATACTGGAAATCATTGACCATCATCGGGTAGGGGATTTGCAGACTATATCACCCATATACTTTCATAATGAACCAGTAGGGTCAACCTGTACTCTGGTAGCAGAAAAATTTCTGTACAAAAGGATTTATATTACCAAGGAAATAGCCGGACTTTTACTGTCAGGAATTCTGTCTGATACTATGATTTTCAAATCTCCTACAACTACCGGAAAAGATGTCAGCATAGCAAAAGAATTGGAAACGGTAAGCGGTTTGGACCCACGTGTTTGGGGCAGGACAATTTTTGAACAAATGAATAATCCGGATGATCATACTGATTATGAATTGATTAGCGAAGATCTCAAGGAATATGTCAGTGGGGAAGAAGTGTTTGCCATTTCACAAATTGAAACTATTGATAATAGTAAGATACTGGAACGGCGCGATTCGTTAATGCAGGTAATGAACGAAATATGCCAAAAACGAGGTTATCTGTTTTTGGGACTTATGATTACCAATGTTTTCGAAGAAGAAACTGAACTTCTGGTAGCCGGAGAAAAAAGTGGTCTGGTAGAAAAGGCTTTTGGCACAACTTCAGAGGGAAGTGTTTTTCTGAAAGGAATTATGTCCCGCAAGAAACAGGTAGTACCGGCATTATACGAAGTAATCAGAAAAGAATATATGGTCTGATAATCTCTTAACAGTGGTAATAATAGTTTCACTGTAAAAAGATAAAAATCACTTGTTTGAGTGAATAAATATGCAGGAGCCGTTGATTTTTGCAGCGGCATAAATAATAAGCCGACCATTTCCAGGTTGGCTTTTTTATATTTTGGAGCTAAGTATCCAGTTAATATTTTTAAAGGCAGTCATAAAAGAACTGCCGGAAAAATATTCATGGAACATGTACAAATAATTTATAACAGGAGATGGATAGTTAAGATCCCAAGCCCGTAAGCAGAACTTCCTGAGGAGACGATTCATGACAATCAGGCAGCGTATCAAACAGCATTTTTATGAAAACCGTTGGCAGTATATCCTGATCCTGCTCTTTTTTGCTGCCGGGATGTTGATGGGGTATGGGAAGGTAAATAGTCTGGCATCCGGAGTGAGACAAAACCTGGCCAATATGTTGGATGGCTATCTGCTCGGAGAACAGAGCGGTGGTATGGATAGCTACAGCATTTTTATAACGGCTTGGATAGGTCAGGTTAAGAGTTTGGGAGTAATTTATCTGCTGGGGTTATCAGTTATAGGACTGCCATTAATCCTGGGAGTAATATTTCTGCGTGGGTATTCTCTCGGATTTACACTTGGTTTTCTGATCCAGGAAAAAGCAGTGGGAGGTATTGTATTATCAGTTCTGACTATTTTACCTCAGCATATAATTTATATACCATTCTTGATTTTATGGTCGGTTATTGCCATTAAATTTTCTCTGCAGATTGTTCGGGGCAGATTTATGATAGGTAAAAACCTGGGGAGAATTATTTTATCTTTTAGTTTGTTACTGGTGTTATTTATGCTGATTTTTATGCTGGGTGCTTTTGTGGAAGCATATTTAAATCCGTATCTGTTAACGCTGGTTTTATAATTTTAGGGGAGGGGTTTTATGATTATCGTAATCAGCAATTGGAAGAAAAAACTGGTGAGAATAGTGGCAGTTCTAGTGGTTATAGCAGTAGTAGCCGCAATATTGCCGATTATTACCGGTATAATGTATTATCAGATTCCGGTCCTGGGGGGATGGGTAGACGAGGAGCATCCCAGTGGCAATCCCTTACGGGTGGAAAGAAAACAGAATGTTGAAGGGGCTATGGAGCAATTTGTAATTCACTTGCAGGATTTTTATTATGAAGAAAAAGAGTAAAATATTAATCAGGGGGATAATTTGATTATTATGCCCCTGTACTTTTAGCAGGAAAAAAGCCAGTATATAAGAAGTAATAGAAAAAGCTCAGGGAGCGAAATAATGGAAACATATATTAAGGCTTTTTTGGAGTATTTAAGGTATGAGAAGGGTCTTTCCGATCATACCAATGCTGCCTATGAAAATGATTTGAATAAATTTCATGTCTATATAAAGCAAAATCACCTGAGTGAAATACCCTGGGAAGTTACCAAACATGATATCATGAACTTTCTGAGCGGGGAACTGGATCAGGACAGGTCTTATGCTACTATTGCCCGCTGTTTGTCCAGCATAAAGGCTTTTTACAAGTTTCTTATCCTGGAAGGCTATACGGAAATTAATCCTACCGTTGATTTGGAAACCCCTAAAATTAAACGAAAACTTCCAGCGGTGCTTACTATTGAAGAAGTGGACAGGCTGATGGAAGAACCCTCTGTAATTACACCTTTGGGGCTTCGCGATCGGGCCATGTTGGAGTTAATGTATGGTACCGGGGTACGAGTATCAGAATTATTATCTTTGCAGGTTGAAGATATAAACTTGACAGCTGGTTTCATGCGCTGCATCGGCAAAGGCAGAAAAGAAAGGATTTCTCCGGTTAATAATTCTGCAATTATTTGGGTGGAACGTTATCTTAATCGTTCCCGACCTATGCTGGTAAAAAGTCATCACGAGAGGACCCTTTTTGTTAATGCTCACGGCAGAGCACTGTCACGGCAGGGTTTCTTCAAGATACTGAAAGAACATGTTAAAGAGGCGGAAATTAACAAGGAAATTAGTCCTCATACACTCAGGCATTCTTTTGCTACGCATCTTCTTGAGAATGGGGCTGATTTAAGGGCGGTACAGGAATTATTAGGCCATGCAGATATTTCAACCACCCAGATTTATACTCATTTAACCAAATCAAGATTACGGGAAGTCTATAAAATCTATCATCCTCGCAGTTAAAACCAGGATAGGGGGACAAGCATGAAAAGAAGAGTTATATTAATAGTTCTGGATAGTGTAGGTATTGGAGAAATGCCCGATAGTTGCCAATATGGTGACGGGGGATGTAACACGCTGGTAAACACTGCCCGGGCGGTAGGGGGCTTAAAAATACCTAATCTGCAGCAACTGGGAATAGGAAATATTACTCTTATTGACGGGACAGCGCCCGTTGAATCACCTCAGGCAGCTTATGGCAAGATGGAGGAACAATCGGCCGGCAAGGATACTACTACCGGTCATTGGGAAATGATGGGGATTATTCTTGAACGTCCTTTTCCTACCTACCCGCAGGGTTTCCCTATAGATTTACTGCAAAAATTTGAGCAACTGATTGGCAGGCCTGCCATAGGTAACAAAGCTGCTTCAGGGACTGAAATAATTAAAGAATTAGGGGAATACCATATGAAGACCGGTTATCCCATTGTCTATACTTCGGCTGACAGCGTATTTCAGATTGCCGCCCACGAAGAGATAATTCCGCTGCCGCAGTTATATGAGATGTGCCAGACAGCCCGTAATTTGTTGCAGGGTGAACATGCAGTAGGTCGGGTTATTGCCCGCCCCTTTATTGGACAACCAGGTAATTTTGTCCGTACAGCTCATCGCCATGATTATTCTCTGCAACCTGAAAAAAATATATTGGACTATATTCAGGAATCCGGCGAATCTGTAATTGGAGTAGGTAAAATTAAAGATATTTTTGCCGGTCGGGGGATTACCAGTTCTTATGCCATCGAAAACAATGATGATGGGGTTGATAAGATTATTCAGGCTATGCAGATGCATGAAAGCGGGCTGATTTTTGCCAATCTGATTGATTTTGATCAATTATATGGTCATCGTAATGACCCCCATGGCTATGCTGCAGCCCTGGAGGCTTTTGATCGCCGTTTACCGGATATTATAAATACCATGCAGGATGAGGATATTCTGATACTTACCGCAGATCATGGCTGTGATCCAACCTTTGCAGGTACTGATCATACGCGTGAATATGTACCTTTGCTGGTTTACGGTACTGCTGTACAACCGCAGGATCTGGGTATCAGAACAACTTTTGCTGATATTGGACAGAGTTTAGCCGGTTATCTGAGGGTAAAGGTTGAGGGTTTACCGGGCAACAGTTTTTTATAAAATGAGGTGCTATCATGATAAGCGTTCAGGATTTAATAAGGAAGAAAAGAGACGGCCAGGTTTTAAGCCGGGAGGAAATTGAGTTTCTGATCGGAGGTATCAGTTCGGGTGAAATCTCGGATTATCAAATTTCTGCCTGGGCTATGGCGGTATATTTTCAGGGTATGGACGAACGTGAGACTCGGGATCTGGCTGTGGCCATGGCCAATTCCGGCGATGTAGTAGACCTGTCGTCTATACAGGGTATAACGGTAGATAAACATAGTACCGGAGGAGTAGGTGACAAGACTACCCTGGCAGTAATTCCATTAGTTGCTGCTGCCGGAATTCCGGTAGCTAAGATGTCAGGACGCGGATTGGGTCACACAGGAGGAACCATTGATAAATTTGAATCCATACCCGGGATGAAGGTGGAAAAGAATTTTACTGATTTTATTGCCCAGGTAAATGTTGTTAAAGCAGCTGTTATATCACAGACCGGAAATCTGGTTCCGGCTGATAAACGGTTATATGCTATTCGTGATGTAACTGCTACCGTAGATAGTATTCCTCTTATAGCTTCCAGTATTATGAGCAAAAAATTGGCTTCCGGTGCCGAGGGTATAGTGCTGGATGTCAAGGTTGGCAGCGGAGCATTCATGAAAAATCGTCAACAGGCATTGCAACTGGCTGAAATTATGGTGTCCATAGGTAAAGGGGCCGGAAGACAGGTAGTGGCTATATTAACTGATATGAGTCAACCATTAGGTTTTAATATTGGCAATTCATTGGAGGTAATCGAAGCCGTTGATTTATTAGCCGGCGATGGTCCGACTGATCTGTTGGAAATCAGTTTGGAATTAGCCGCCCACATGATGGTACTGGGGAAAAAGTTTGACCAGGTAGCCGAAGCTCGTAATTATGCTGCTGAACTTTTAACCTCCGGCAAGGCTCTGGACAAGTTTATGGAAATGATAACTGCTCAAGGGGGCATTATCAAGCTTAATAAAGCTGATCGGGGACTGAAAATGGCAGCAATACAGCAACCGGTTCAAAGCGCTATCAGTGGCTATGTTAATCAGCTGGACGCTTATCAAGTGGGCCATACCGCTATGAGTCTAGGCGCAGGTCGGGAACAGATTAATGATGTAATTGACCATTCGGTAGGCATTCAGTTATTAAAAAAACGCGGGGACTATGTGCAGGCAGGAGAAACTATTGCCGTTATCCATGCCAGCCAGGAAAAACATCTGAGTGATGCCGAGGCAGGAATCAGGGCAGCTTACGAAATCGGCCCGGAAAAACCGGAGCCAACTCCTTTAATAATTGATATAGTCACCTAGGATATGGATTAATAATAGACGCAGATTACGCAGACCCTGCGGGCGCAGCAACCTCAATTGTGTTCATAGCCGAGGCTTGAACACTTATGAAGTCCCCGAAAGGAGGATTTACACAGATTCTTTTGGATTAATTTGTAGATAGGCTGTTCATGGTGAGTTGGTTTTTTCAAAAGGGGTAACAGGTTATTTTTAGAACTTAGAATGACCGGACCGGAGTATATAATTATTATTTATAATTTTATCGTCAGATTTAGTCAGGAAGAATCAGGAAAAGTCAGGTTCAAGTTTTTAAGCTCATCTCAATCGTTATTATGCAACTCTTCATAAATTATAATGTGCAACATTATAATTAGAACATTCCGCGTAAATCCGTTTAATCTGCGTAATCTGCGTCTATTACAATTGTCATACCCAAGTGCTCGGGGTTAATTTAATATAGCATAATAGAGTAACCGGCTAAATATAGATGGATAAAGATTAATTTTGGGAGGTGCAGCAGAAATGTTGCTCAGGAAATGGTTAGCCGGTTTATTGGTAGTGTTTATGCTGACTCTTATAACTCCGCCGTTAGCTCTGGGTGATGAAGTTGATGTTAAAGCAGATTCATTCGTTTTAATGGATGCAGATTCAGGGAAGGTATTACTGAGCAAGAACGAAAATAAGCGACTGGCTCCTGCCAGTATGACTAAATTAATGACTATGATTTTAGCTGCTGAGGATTTACAGGCAGGCAAGGTTAAAAGTGGAGACAAGGTAATTGCCAGTGAAGAAGCCTGGAAATTGGGAGGTTCACAAATATATCTGGAACCTGGTGAAGAGATGACTTTTGAGGAGATGATGATAGCTATAGCAGTGGGATCAGCAAATGATGCCTGTGTAGCTGTTGCAGAACATCTGGAAGGAACTCATAAAAACTTTATTGACCGCATGAATCGCAAGGCCAGACTAATGGGATTAAAAAATACTCATTTTGTTAACTCCTATGGCTTGCCAGCCGAGGGCCACTATTCAAGTGCGTATGATATGGCAGTAATGGCCCGCTATGCACTTAATTACCCCAAAATAGTTGAATATACATCAATCAAAGAATATAACCTGCGTGAGGGAGCATTCAAGTTATATAATACTAATAAGCTGCTTTGGTGGTATCAGGGTGCTGATGGATTGAAAACCGGATGGACCAATGAAGCCAAATATTGTCTGACTGCTACAGTAAAACGCGATGGACTTCGTTTGATAGGTGTAGTAATGGCGACTCCTGAAAAGAGTGGTCATTTTCGCGATAGTATGCAATTATTCAATTATGGTTTTGCCCAATATACTTATAAAAGTTTTTTCCCCCGAAATGGTGTTTGTGGAACGGTCACCGTAGGTAAAGGGATAATTGATAATATTGAAGTGGTAGCTGAGGAAGAAGTAGGGTCAATTGTTCGTAAAGGCCAGGAAAAGAAAATAACCATGAAGAAGAGCCAGGCAAATTATGTTGACGCCCCGGTAATAAAAGGACAAAAGCTGGGGGAATTAAAGGTATATTCGGATGGTAACCTGGTAAAAGAAGTCAATATGATTGCTGCTGATGATGTTGATCGTTGCGGAATTATTAGACATCTAGTTAAAATGTTTGCCGAAACATATCTATTATAAATGGAATTTTGTGGAAGGTAATATAGCCGTCAGTGTAGAAAACTTTTAATGAGCTAACTGACGGAAGGGGATATTCAGGTGGATGTAGATTTGAGGCAGGTGGGAAATACATTAGTTGTTCGTATGGGCGGTGAACTTGATATGCTGCTGTCAGACTACCTGAGAGAAGAGATTGATACGCGACTTGAACAATCAGGGGTGCGCAATCTAATTTTAAATCTGGAAAAGGTTTCATTTATTGATAGTTCCGGATTAGGATTAATTATCGGACGATATAAAAAACTGAAAGCTTTGGGAGGAAAAATATTTATTGTTGGTGCTCACCCTCCGGTAGATAAGATTCTGCATTTTTCGGGGGTTAATAAGCTGGTGCCTATGTATAATAGTGAACAGGATATTATTAATATCTAGGGGAGGTGACCAGCTGTTAGCTGGAATCATGATGAATGTAACCAATTTTGTAAAATTTGAATTTCAGAGTTTACCCGAAAATGTGGCTTTTGCGCGAGCCTGTGTGGGAGCATTTGCCTCTCAAATTGAATGTACTCTTGATGATATTGAAGAAATCAGATTAGTGGTATCGGAAGCCGTTTCAAACAGCATTATCCATGGTTATAACAATCGTCGCGGGGAAAAAGTGGAGATAATGGTTACTATTATCGACCACGATACTTTGGAGATTATTGTAAAGGATTATGGCAAAGGAATATCCAACCTGGAACAAGCCCTGGAACCTGCTTATTCAAGTGAACCAGGCCGAATGGGAATGGGATTTACTTTTATGCGCTCTTTCATGGATGAAATGGAAGTAATAAGTCAGCCCGGAGAAGGGACAAGCGTTCGACTTAAACGTAATTTTCGTGTCCGTGATGAATCAGTTCTTGCCTGAAGGGGGAGGGAATAATGACCTTTTCCGGCTATCAGGATAATGAAAAATTATTAATTCGGGCGCAGCAGGGGGATGAAGAAGCCAAATCCCAAATCTATGAAGCTAATGTCGGCCTTATTTATATGGTATTGGAGCGTTTTAAAAGTACTGCTTATGAATATGATGACCTTTTTCAGGTGGGGTCCATTGGTCTGCTAAAATCCATAGAAAAATTCGATTTTAGCTTTAATGTACGTTTTTCAACTTATGCGGTTCCGATGATAATAGGTGAAATAAAGAAATTTTTACGTGATGACGGCATAATAAAAGTACAAAGAGGTCATAAAGAATTATTTTCCCGTATAAGATGGGCGCAGGATAAACTTAGAGGTGAGCTGGGACGCGAACCAAATATCGGAGAAATAGCCGCCTGTCTGGAAATAGACCGGGAAGAAGTTGTAATGGCGATGGAAGCCTGTCAGGCTCCAGCTTATATTCATGACCTGATTCCAACTGATGAAAAAAACCAACTTTCTCTTTTGGATAAAATAGCTTCGGAAGATTCAGGGGCTATGATTTTGGAACATTTAGCCCTGCGTGAAGCACTGGGAAAACTTGATGATCGGGAAAGGCAAGTTATTTTACGGCGTTATTTCAAAGAAGAAACCCAGACGAAAATAGCAGATGACTTAGGAGTTTCCCAGGTACAGGTTTCCCGAATTGAAAAAGCTGCTATACATAAATTAAAGGCAGTATTGATATAAACCAATAAACATGACAGGTAATAAAGTAAAATGAACGTTCTCAAATCAGGGGACGTTCTTTTGCTTATAAAAATCCCATTCGAGTTCTATCCCAAAAGAGACCCTTCCTAGCCTGCAGCTCCTCAAGATGACATTTATGAGACTTTTTCCCGTGGTCTTGTACAATTTTTTACTCTTATCAAGCTCGGATAAAAAGCATGGTATAGTCCTTCGTAGCCAAAACCTCATTCACTATAAATGTCCTGCCCCCAAATTATTAAAAATCCATGTAAATCCATAATAATATGTGTTATCTGTGTCCATTAAATAATGAATAAAAAATATCAGTTTTGGCATTATAAATATGAACATAACGTAAAGGAGGAATTCAACTTGCAGGTTAAAGTAGCTGAGTTTGTAGGAGAGTCCCGCAAAGGTTGGCAGGACGCTATTGAAAATGCTGTTGCGGAAGCTTCCCGAACCATGCGTAATATTACCGGTGTAGAAGTATATAATTGGACGGCCGATTGTTCTGATAACAAAATTGTTGAATACAAGGCCAATATAAAAATTGCCTATGTAGATTAGTGTGAGAAGGCAGAAGGTATGCAGGCAGGATACCTTCTGCCTTTACCAACTAGGTGTATGTAAATTCACTATTGGGAGGAAACTTAGGTGGATAGTGCATCTGAACAGCTTAAACAGGCTGAAATTGATGAGTACGATCAATTAGTTAAAAAAATAGAACCTAAACCGCCAGTGGTAAAAAATTGTATATGGGCTTTTGTAGTGGGAGGATTAATCTGTGCTTTTGGACAGCTATTAATAAATTTTCTGATGAGCAACGGTTTAAATCAAAGTGATGCCGGTTCAGGGACTTCAGTTATTCTGATTTTTTTAGCCACCTTGTTTACCGGTTTAGGTTTATATGATGAACTGGGTAAATATGCCGGAGCAGGCTCAATTGTTCCTATAACCGGATTTGCCAATGCTATTGTTGCCTCGGCTATGGAATTCAGGCGTGAAGGTTACATATTTGGCGTAGGAGCCAGAATATTTAGTGTAGCCGGACCTACACTGGTATTCGGTTTTACTGTAGCGGTGCTGGTTGGACTTTTAAAGATAATATTTACGAGTTAGGGAGGCGTGTTAAGGTATGAGTAAAAAACAGGGCCAACAAACTATAGTTTTCACCTCTCCGCCTCTAATTTCCAGCTGGGCATCATTGGTGGGACCCAAGGAGGGGCAGGGTCCCTGGGGGGAAGATTTTGACCAGGTTTTAGATGATTATCTGTATGATGAACAAACCTGGGAAAAGGCTGAAAGCAAAATGTTAAGAGAGGCTGTAAAACAGGCAATAAGCAAGAGATATTATCAACCTTCGGAAATTGAACTTTTAATTTCCGGAGATCTATTAAATCAAATTGTTTCAGCTAATTATGCAGCCCGGGAGCTTAGTATTCCTTTTTTAGGTATGTACGGAGCTTGCTCAACTATGGCCGAGAGTATGTTGACAGCGGCCATGGCGGTTGACGGCGGTTTTTTTTCCCGGGTGGTGGCGGCGGTGAGCAGCCATCATTATACTGCCGAAAGGCAGTTTCGTACCCCGATTGAACAGGGAGTGCAGAAATCGGCAACTTCACAATGGACTGCTACTGCTGCCGGAGCAGTTTTGTTGGAAGCTGTTCCAGGAGGTAATCCCCGTATTACCAGCGCTACAATTGGACAGGTTATTGATATGGGACAGAGTGATGCAGCCAATATGGGAAGTGCTATGGCGCCGGCAGCTGTAAAAACTATAAAAGCTCATTTCGATGACTTGAATCGCAGTCCGGATTATTATGATTTAATTGTAACCGGCGATTTGGGTAAAGTTGGTATGGCTTTGGCTCAGGAGCTGTTCATTAAAGAAGGGTTGTTGCCGCAACCTAATTACAGTGATTGCGGGGTATTGTTATATAATGACCGCCAGGATGTAAATTCCGGGGGGAGTGGATGCGGCTCTTCAGCAGCCATGTTATGCGGGCCTTTATTAAAAAAGATGAGCGAAGGCAAAATAAATAAATTGTTACTGGTAGCTACCGGTGCCTTAATGAGTCCAACTACGTCATTTCAGGGAGAGACTATTCCATCAATTGCTCATGCGGTAGCGTTGGAAAATATTTAAATGGAGGCTTGAAATATGAATTCATTGTTTATAGCATTCCTGGTAGGTGGAGCATTTTGTATAATTGGACAATTAATAATGGATTTGACCAAGCCGGCTATTACTCCGGGACATATTCTGGTTGGTTATATTACCATAGGAGCAATTCTCAGCGGATTAGGAATATATCAGCCCATCGTTGATTTTGCCGGTGCTGGAGCAACTGTCCCGCTTTCAGGATTTGGGCATTTATTAACCCAGGGAACTATAACTGCCGTGCAGCAAAAAGGTTTACTGGGGGCTTTGAGCGGAGGAGTGGAAGCTGCGGCAGCAGGCATTACCGCAGCAATTGTTTTTGGATATCTGGCGGCGGTATTGTTTAATCCCCGTGGTTAATTAAGTATGTGTCCGGATAAAAGAGTGCGAGTAATTATAGTTACTGATGGAGATCCAACTGCCCAACGGGCAGTACAAGTGGCTGCACAGGAATTAAAACTGTATCCGCTGATCATTTCTAAACTGGATGCCGAGCAAATAAAAGGGCCTGAATTAAGCAGTTATATTTTACAGGCCCCCCGTGAACCGGTTGTAGTTATGGTGGATGACCATGGTGAAAAGGGCACTGGACCTGGAGAGGAAATTATCTGCTATCTGATGAGCCAGACTGATAAGATAGAAATTTTAGGTGTGGTAGCAGTAGCCTCACAAACCCGTGTAAAAGGTGTTCCGATTGATTGTTCAATTACAGCAGATGGGAAACTGATTGAGTATCTGCCGGTTGACAAGGAGGGGATTCCTGTATCCGGGGAGTTTAATTTAAAGGGTGATACGGTGGAAATATTGTCCCGTTATCCTGATGTAATGGTAGTAGGTTGTGGAGACCCCGGGAAAATGGCCGGTTTTGACAGTTTGGAACGCGGGGCAACTGTTACCCGACGCTGCCTGGAATATATTCTGCAGGGAGGCGGAAAGCGTGATTAAAAAAGGAAAAAACACTTTTTTAAGCCGCCACTTTGAAAAAAATATTGAAATGTTCAGCCAGGAACTGGGGGCGGAAGAAAGCTTTGATGTAATCTTTCGTGAGTTTGCTGTTGCCGGAAGTAAAAGTGCCTTAATTTGTTTGGACGGGTTAATAAAGGATGAAATGCTTACTCACGTTATGCAATCACTGACCGAATTAAAAAAAGAAGGACTCTTAAACTCCAACTTAAAAAGCCGACTTAAAAAGACGCTGCCCTACATAGAGTTAACTGCTGAACAAAATGTTGATCAACTGTTATATGCAGTTCTATCCGGGTCAATTCTGCTTATAGTAGATGGAATTGATGAGGGATATATTGTTGATGCCCGCCAATATCCGGCCCGCAGTCCGGAAGAGCCTGATATTGAAAGGGTGGTAAGGGGTTCCCGGGATGGTTTTACCGAAACCATGGTTTTTAATACAGCGGCTATCAGGCGGCGGATAAGGGACCCTAAATTACGTGTCAGAATGCTGCGGGTCGGAAAAAGATCCAAAACTGATGTAGTGGTAATGTATATCAGTGACATTGCTGATCAGGAGTTGGTCAGACAAATCACCGACCGAATTGAACAGATTGATATTGATGCTATCCCCATGGCTGAAAAAGCTGTTGAGGAATTAATTATGCCAGGCAGTTGGTGGAATCCCTATCCCAAGGTTAGATATACTGAAAGGCCTGATGTAGCTGCAGTTCATCTGGCCGAAGGACATATTATCATCCTTGTGGATACTTCACCCAGTGTCATGATTGCACCGTGTACCTATTTTCATCATTTACAACATGCTGAGGAATACCGGCAAAACCCGTCAGTGGGAGTATATATCAGGTGGGTACGGTTTATAGCCATTGGTGCTTCACTATTTTTAACTCCGCTGTGGCTATTATTTGCCCTGTCTCCGGAATTACTTCCCCCGAGCCTGGATTTTATTGGCCCGCGTGAGATGGGAGAAGTTCCGCTGTTATTTCAGTTTGTTCTTGGAGAACTGGCCATAGATTTAATGCGCATGGCAGCAATCCATACCCCTTCGCCAATGGCTACTGCCCTGGGAGTTATTGCTGCCTTGTTAATTGGAGATGTAGCTGTAAAAATCGGCTTGTTTATACCGGAAGTAATTATGTATACAGCGGTGGTGGCCGTTGGTTCTTTCACTACCCCCAGCTATGAAATGGCTATGGCCAATCGGTTGATTAGATTATTTTTATTGCTGGCCACCGGGATTTTCCGTTTACCCGGTTTAATCATTGCATTATTAATAGTATTGTTGGGCACAGTACTAACCAAGTCTTTTGGGGTACCATATTTATGGCCGTTAATTCCTTTTAATTATGGTGCTCTGAAGAGCATATTGATACGATCGCCGGTACCAATGCAGAATATTCGGCCCGGGATATTAAATCCCCGAGACAGTTGGCGACAGCCTGGACCGGCATTTAAAAGAGGAGGTGGGAGAAAATGACCCGAGTAGGCATTCCACATGGTTTATTCTATTACTATTATTATCCCTGGTGGAAAACTTTTTTTAATTATCTGGGAGCAGAAGTAGTCTGTTCCAACCCTACAACGCGATTAACTGTTGACCAGGGAATAGGAGCGGCAGTAGATGAAATCTGTTTTCCGCTTAAAGTATATTTCGGACATGTTTTGGAGCTCAAACGCTATGAACTGGATTGGATATTTATCCCCCGGATGGTGAGTGTGGAGCATAGAAGTTATATCTGCCCCAAGTTTATGGGATTACCGGATATGATACGGGCATCAATTCCTGATTTGCCGCCTATAATCGATATTACTGTTGATGTAAGTCAGAGCAATCGAATTTTAAAACGGGATTTGTTACAACTGGGAAAACTCTTTACCTCCCGTGAATCCAGGATTAGAGAAGCCATCAAACGTGCCCGGGAAGAACAAAATTTTTGTGATACCCTGGCCAGTCAGGGATATACCCGGGAAGAAGCCATTCAATTATGGGAAGGTAAAGCTACCCATTCTTTCCAGGCGCCGATACTAAATCTGGGCGTTCTGGGGCATGGTTATTCACTGTATGATGCAGTTATTAACATGAATCTGATTAATCATCTGCGTAATATGGGATGTCGACTATGGTTTCCTGAATCTCTTGATGCAGATGACGTTGAAACCTCAGCAGCTACTATTCCCAAAAGGGTATTCTGGACTTTAGGACGCAAGATGGTTGGCAGTGCCATACATTTGTCCCAACAGCCTGAGATAGACGGAATAATTTATCTGGCTTGTTTTGGCTGTGGACCGGATTCTCTGATCGGAGAAATAATTGAGCGTCAAATAAACGATAAGCCCTATATGTTGCTGACCGTTGATGAACATAGCGGTGAAACCGGTATGATTACACGGTTGGAAGCTTTTTGTGATATGTTGCTAAGGAGGAAAAATACCGGCAATGAAGATAACATTTCCGCACATGGGCAATATGCATATTGCCGTCAAAGCACTATTTAAAGAATTAAAAATAGAGACCATACCCCCGCCGCCAGTTAGTCAGAGGACTTTGGAATTAGGAGTAAAATATTCCCCTGAGTTTGCCTGTTTACCCCTTAAAGTAAATGTGGGCAACTTTATTGAAGCCATGGAAATAGGGGCGGATACCATATTAATGGCTGGCGGTTGGGGGCCCTGCCGCTTTGGCTATTATGCTCAGATTGAACGGGATATTCTAAATGACCTGGGTTTTTCATTTGACATGATTATTTTGGAAGCCCCCGAGTCACGTGTAACTGATCTGCTTAATCAACTGCGATTAATAGGTGAAAACGTTAGTATATGGCAGATGGTAAAAGCAGTTAATTATACCTGGCATAAGCTGAAAGCTATAGATTATTGGGAAAAATGTTATGAGCGTTATCTAGGTCCGGCTTTGGACAAACAAGCAGTAAACGATTTATATAATCAGGGTCTTCAGCAAATTGATGAGGCAGATACCAAACAGAAAGTAACCCGGACGCTGCAGGAATTGGAAACCCAAATAAAGCAGATACCACAGCATAATAAACCGGTTCTGAATATTGGTCTGATAGGCGAGGTATATACTATTCTTGAACCGGCTACTAACTACAATATTATCCGCCAGCTGGGAGAATTGAATGTTACCATCAGTCGTTCAATTTATATGAGTGACTGGGTTAACGATCATTTGCTCAAGGGAATGGTGATTAAGTCAAATCATAAACATATTGTTAATTGTGCCGAACCTTATCTGAATTACTGGGTGGGGGGGCACGGACAGGAAACTATCGGTTATGCAGTAGATTTTGCCCGACAAAAATATGATGGTTTAATCCAGATTGGTCCGCTAACCTGTATGCCGGAGATTGTGGCTCAATCGATTTTAGGGAAAGTATCAATTGAGCAGGGTATTCCCTGTATGACTCTGTATTTTGACGAACATTCCGGTACGGCCGGTATCAGTACACGCCTGGAGGCATTTGTTGATATGCTTGGCCGCAAGCAGGTGGGCCAGCAAATAATATCAGAGGGAGGATTCTAGATGGACTTTTATCTGGGAGTAGATATTGGTTCGGTAAGCAGTAATTTTGTTTTAATGGATTCACAAGGGAAAATTCATGAAAAAGTTTATCTGAGAACAGAAGGTAATCCGGTTCGGGCAATCAGCACCGGTTATAGTATATTGAAAAAGGACATGACCCAAAACCAACAGATTAAGGGAGTAGGAACTACCGGTAGTGGAAGACTTCTGGCTGCAGTAATGCTGGGAGCCGATGTTGTTAAAAATGAAATTACTGCCCATGCGGTAGCAGCATCCAATTTATATCCCGAAGTAAGAACCATTATTGAAATTGGCGGTCAGGATTCCAAGATGATTTTATTAAAACATGGTATTGTAAATGATTTTGCCATGAATACAGTTTGTGCAGCCGGTACTGGTTCATTTTTAGACCAGCAGGCCGCCCGACTGGGAGTACCTATTGAGCAGTTTGGAGATAGAGCCCTGGATTCGTCTGGCCCGGTTCGTATTGCTGGTCGTTGCGGCGTATTTGCCGAATCAGACATGATACACAAACAGCAAATGGGATACCCGCTGGAGGATATTATTATGGGCTTATGTGAGGCCCTGGCACGCAATTACCTGAATAATGTTGGCAAAGGTAAAAAGATTGAAGAACCCTTGGTGTTTCAAGGCGGGGTAGCCGCTAATCTGGGAATAAAAAAGGCCTTTGAAAAAATCCTTGGCATGCAGGTAATGGTACCGGAGCATTATGATGTAATGGGTGCTATTGGAGCAGCTTATCTGGCCGGTGAGACTATTGAACATAATCGCCAAGCTACAAGTTTCCGGGGAGATGATTTTGTACTTCAGGGCAAATTTAGTTCCATAAGCCGGGAGTGCAGTGGTTGTGCCAATATGTGTGAAGTAGTATGTATACGCCGGGATGGAGAAGCTCTGGCTTATTGGGGTGACCGCTGTAAAAAGTGGGAAAACAGTTTACAGCCGTCCAGTAAAAAAGCAGCCGGGGATACTATGGCCATTTAATTATAAGTATCCCCGGTTTCAGAATCTAAAATAGATAATATTTCTTCTTTAACCATAGTTGAGTTAGCCGAATCATCCAAAGCTATTTCTTTTAAGACCCGGGCCGGGCGGGCGGATAAAACATAGATGCGGTTTGCCAGCAGCAGGGCCTCTTCAATATCATGGGTTACAAATATAATTGTACAACTATGTTTATGAGCAAAATCTTTCAGCCATATTTGCATTTTTCTGGCGGTGATGGCATCCAAAGATGCAAACGGTTCATCCAGCAGCAGTATATCACTGGCAAACAAATAGGTCCTGAGCAAAGCGGCTCTTTGTTTCATGCCTCCCGACAACTGGCGGGGGTAGTAATTTTCAAAACCCAGCAGTCCGAATTCCTCCATATGTTGTTGGGCTAGTGTTCGTGATTTCTTCGTGTTTGTTCCTTTTAAAACCAGCGGAATTGACACATTGTCCAAGATGGTGCGCGAAGGCAACAGCAAGTCTTTTTGCTGCATATAGCTTACACGACCGGTGCGGTTAGTCCAATCCTGTCCGTCAATAATAACCTGACCTTCATCCGGAGGGATAAGTCCGGCTAAAATATTTAGCAAGGTGCTTTTACCACAACCGCTGGGCCCTAAAATTACTACGCTTTCACCTGCCGCTGCTTCTATGGTCACATTATTAAGCGTATGCAATCCATCTATTGATTTGGATATGGAGCTTAATCTTATTTGAGCCAAAATTGATTACTCCTGTTCAGGTAAAAATTTATTGGTATATGCTTTTTCAGGTTCAATATTTTTCTCAATTAAGCTGTTGTTAAACATAAAATCAGCATAATCTTTCCAGACGGAAAGTTTCATTTCACCCCAGCGGGGGGCATCAGACTGGTATTCTTTGGACAGATAAGCCTGACTGGCCAGAACCAGTTCACGGTCCAGTTCAGGAATTGCTTTTAACAGAATTTCAGCCGATTCTTCCGGATTTTGGATGGCATACTCATAACCCCGCGTGGTAGCCCGCATAAACTTTTCAATCAGCAAAGGTTCAGCAGCTATTTTGCTTTCACTGGCTATAATTACCGGAGTGTAAAAATCCAGAGCCGGGTATTCATCACGAACCGGTATAAAATTAAGGTCAATATTTTTTAATTCAGATTCAATTCCGGTCCAGCCCCAGTATATCCAGGCAAAGTCCGTACCAGTTTTGATACTGGTAAAATAATCGGTATCTCCAATATTTAACATATTAACCTTATTGATATCAGCATCATATTTGTCCATCATGGCTTTAATTACGGCAGTTTCAGCCGGTGAGCCCCATCCACCGTAAGTTTTACCTTCAAAATCTTTAGGAGTTAGTATATTTCTGTCCTTTGGGGAGGCAAAACCGGATGTATTATGCTGAATAATTGCCGCCAGTCCTACTACCGGAATACCTTTGGAACGGGCAATAGTTATTTCTTCCTGATAACTGATACCAATATCACCCTGTCCGGCAGCTATTAGGGATGAAGCGCCACCTTCCGAAGGCTGGATAATTTTAACGTTAAGACCTTCGGCTTCATAAAAGCCTTTATCCTGGGCTACATACATTCCGGTATGGTTAGTATTGGGAACCCAGTCCAGAATTACGGTGACTTCGGTTGTGTCTGTGGTTGCAGATTCAGAGCTTTGGCACCCGGCCAGAGGCATAACTAATAACAATAAAACTAATAAAATGGATAATCGATTTTTCATTTTTTCGATTCCTCCTTAAAAAAATTTTGAACCATTATCGTACCAATTGATTGCGATTCCAGGGCATTAAAAGAAAATTAAGTAAATCCACTATTTTTACCATTATGAAACTAAGCACACAAATTACTACTACCGCGCCCAAGACTTGATCTATGGCAAAGCTTTTTTGCTGCAGGGTCATATAATAGCCTAAACCTCTTTGCGCCCCTACCCATTCACTTATTACGGCTGCCATAATGCTATAAGTGGCTGAAATACGAAGTCCTGAAAAGAAAGCCGGTAAAGCCGTCGGCAGCTTTACCATTTTAAAAGTTGCCCATTTGGTAGCCCCCATACTGCGAAACAGGTTAATCTGATCGGGGTCAACCAGGTCCAATCCGTTTAAGAAACTAATAACAATCGGGAAAAAACATACTAATACAATGATAATTATTTTGGGCAACACTCCCCAGCCAAACCATAAAGGCAACAGTACGGCCAGAACTATGAGGGGAATAGTTTGGGAAAAAACCAATAAAGGATAAACGGCTGTATATAATACCCGCAGGTTATGCAATAAAAACCCGATAATCAGAGCCAGGATTACTGCCAGTGACAAACCTGCTACTGCTTCCAGCAGGGTAGTGCTGGTATGATAGATCAGTAATTGGTGATGCTTTAGGAGACCGTCCAATATTTGTGTAGGAGCAGGCAATATATAAGCAGGTATCTCATACCAGCTTACCCCTTTTTCCCATAACAACAAAAGTAATCCCAGCGTAAATAGGGCTGAACTTTTTTTAGCGGTATTTATGAATTTTTTCATCTATACTAACTCCGTCCGGCCTGAAATCTATTTTTATTACCGAAAAAACCCTCCTGGCATTGGCATCAACGCAAATTTGATGAGCTTTTTTAACTATATCCAGCAGTATATCAAGGTCACCTTCAATAGTTGTTTCCATAGGGCCTACGCTATAGGGTAACCCGCTAGCGGCAATCATGGCAATTACCTCATCAACTACAGGATAAATTCTTTCATCCTCCACGCGAGGTATGATTTGCAGACTCAGGTTAGTATCAGCCATTATATCCACCTCCTTAAATTAAAAAATTAATACGACTGCATAACGGGTATACAGTCGTATTGAATCACAAAATATTGATCCCTACGCTGGCATTACCCAGATCAGGTTTAGGGTCAGGACCAACCAGTCCACTCTCAGCCGAATTAGTTCAGCTCCCCTTTGTCTCGTTAATCCATTATAGCTATCCGGATTATATCGGTCAACCGGATAATGTGATGCGAATGTTTTTAAAGAGACAACACGGCTGGATTGCTGGTTGTGTAAGGCCGATAGCTGTGTTAAAATAAATAGAATTCTTTAAATAAAGAGAGGAGAGATTAGTCGAGATGAGTAGAGAAGAGCTCACCAAATTCATTTTACCCGAGGATAAAATCCCCAAATTCTGGTACAATGTTCAGGCTGATATGCCCAATCCCCTGGAACCAGGTTTAAATCCCAAGACTCATGAACCTTTAGCGCCATCTGATCTGGAGCCTATTTTTGCACGGGAATTAATCATGCAGGAAGTATCAACCGAGCGTTATATTGAAATACCGGAACCAGTAAGGCAACTGTACAAACAGTACCGACCTTCTCCGTTATTCCGCGCCAGGAATTTGGAAAAAGCTATCGGAACCGATTGTCATATTTATTATAAATATGAGGGAGTCAGTCCGGTGGGCAGTCATAAATTAAACTCTTCATTACCGCAGGTTTTCTTTAACAAGCAGCAGGGAATAAAACGCATTACTACTGAAACGGGAGCAGGTCAGTGGGGAACAGCCTTGTCACTAGCCTGTAAACATTTCGGTATTGAAGCCATGATATATATGGTTAAAGTCAGTTTTACCCAAAAACCTTATCGTCGCTCCATAATGGAGCTTTATGGAGGGACCTGTGTGGCCAGTCCCAGTACTTTAACCGAAAGTGGCCGCAAAGAACTGGAAAAGAATCCTGATACACCGGGTACACTGGCTATTGCTATCAGTGAAGCAGTTGAAGATGCCCTGAAACGGGATGATACCAATTATTCGTTAGGCAGTGTGCTGAATCATGTTTGTCTGCACCAAAGTGTTATTGGTCAGGAAGCCCGTATGCAGATGGAAATGGCCGATGATTATCCGGATATAATTATTGGTTGTTGCGGTGGCGGAAGTAATTTTGCCGGAATTGCCTTTCCTTTTATTCCTGATAAATTAGCCGGGAAAAATATCCGCCTTATTGGAGTTGAACCAGCCGCCTGTCCGACTATGACCAAGGGGGTATTTGCTTATGACTATGGTGACTCATCCGGATATACCCCTATAATGAAAATGTATACCCTGGGGCATGGTTTTACCCCCTCCGGTATTCATGCCGGCGGGTTGCGTTATCATGGGGAATCACCTCTGGTAAGTCAGCTTTATCATGATGGTCTTTTAGAGGCGGTAGCTGTTAAACAGAACCCGACTTTTGAAGCAGCAGTATTATTTGCCCGGACCGAAAGTATAGTTCCGGCGCCTGAGTCTGCTCATGCTATCAGGGTAGCAATTGATGAAGCTTTAAAGGCTAAGCAGGAAGGGGTTAAAAAAACTATCCTGTTTAATCTCAGCGGTCATGGACAGTTGGATTTATATTCCTATGATCGTTATCTGTCAGGAGATACTGAAGATGTGGAGTTTTCAGATAAAGAGCTGCAGGAGAGTTTAAAAGATCTGCCCCGTATCTAACCGATTTTTTATAATTAATTAATATCAGCCCGATACTTTATATAAGGTGTCGGGCTTTTTGTATGGTTTAAGCCTCTTAAGGAAAATTTGCCCTATGTAAATATCACGGTTATGATTAAAATGAATCAAGGAAAGAGTAATTAAAAAAATGAATCAAAGCGTACGGTTAAAAACCATTGCCAACCTCATAGAAAAGGATCAGCCGACTGCTGATATTGGTTCTGATCATGCCCGATTAGCCAGATATTTAGTAGAAACGGGTATGGTTCCGCGGGTAATAGCAACCGAATTAGGTGAAGCGCCATTTGCCAGAGCACATCAATCGGCAGGTATCAGTTTACAAGCAGATAAGATTGAGGTTCGCAGGGGTGATGGTTTGCAGGCGCTGAACCCGGGGGAAGTAGCTAATGTAGTTATTGCCGGTCTGGGGGGAGATACTATAACTTATATCCTGGCCAATGATTGGCAGAAGGCTGCCAGTTTTAAGCGTTTTGTACTTCAACCGATGAGCCGTCCGGCAGTTTTACGGGAAGCTTTATGCCGGCAGGGATGGCCAATTGTGAATGAGGTTATAATCCGTGAAAATAGACGCTATTTTGTAGTAATACTGGCAGTGCCTGGAACTGAGACATATAGCTTATCACCGTTGGAGATGGAATTAGGTCCAATTATATTGCAACAAAGCAGCCAGTATAAAAGTTATTTGTTATACCATCTTAATAAATACTGTCAATTAAGAGATAGTTTGCAAAAATCCAAGCAATATAATGAGTTGCTGGCAGAAACAGAACAAAAAATTGCAAGTTTGGAGGCGATATTATATGAAGGTTAAAGTAGGAGATATAATTGCCATTATGGAGCGAAATTTTCCTCTTTTCCTGGCTCAGGAATGGGATAATGTTGGTTTACAATTAGGCTCTGCGCAACAACCGGTAAATAAGATCCTGGTAGCCCTGGATTTGACCTCCGAAGTAGTTCAGGCAGCAATAGCCGGAAAATACAATCTGATTATTACTCACCACCCGCTATTTTTTAAAGCCCTGAAAAATATTAATATTGACCGTTTTCCCGGCAATCTGATTGCTAAATTAATAAAAAACGATATCAGTCTGTATGCAGCCCATACTAATCTGGATATGGCTGAGCGGGGTATTAACCAATTATTGGCTGAAAAAATAGGGTTACAGGAAATTATGCCTTTAAATAATGACGAAGTTGAATCGCTGTATAAACTGGCGGTGTTTGTTCCCTTAACTCACGTTGAACAGGTCAGACAAGCTATTCATGCAGCCGGAGCTGGACAAACCGGAGATTATTCCGAATGCAGTTTTCAATCCCCGGGTACAGGCAGCTTTAAGCCCGGGGCAGGTACAAATCCTTTTTTGGGTAAAGTGGGGCAATTGGAACAGGTTGAAGAAATTCGGCTGGAAACCGTATGTCTGGAGCGGGATTTGAATAAGGTATTGGAGGCCATGCATGCTTCACATCCGTATGAAGAGGTAGCCTATGATTTATTACAGCTTAAAAATGGAGGCAAAATATACAGTTTTGGGCGTAAAGGCGTTTTAAACCCTGAGTTGACTATACAAGCCCTGGCAGAACAGGTGAAAAACAGAATGGATATTTCATCAATAAGAATAATCGGTAATCCGGAGAAAAAGATTAAAAATGTGGCAGTTGTCAGTGGATCCGGAGCCAGTATGATACCAGCGGCAGCTCGTCATAAAATTGATTGCCTGATTACCGGAGATGTTAAGTATCATGAAGCCCGGGATGCTGAAGAAATGGGGATTGGAATAATTGATGCCGGACACCAGGAAACTGAAGAATTCATTATTACTCATCTGACGGAATTATTACGCCAGGAATGTAAACGGCAGGGAAACGAGATAATGGTTGACAGCCTGTTTATTTCGCCAACCATAAAAACTATATAAACGACATTTTTTGGGATTAAAGCAGGGAAACCAATATTTGGTGTAGAATAAAAGGGGTAATATAGTAACAGAGGGGAATGTAGATGTTAAAAATAAAGGTTAGCAATTTGAAACCGGGTGCCAAATTGGGAAAAGATTTATATAGTTATGATTCTCAGCTATTACTACCCCGGGGTACAGTAGTTACCGATGAGCATCTTAATAGCCTTGCTGCCCGAAATATTTCAGAAGTATATATTAATGAAACTACTGCACGCCCCCGCTCTGAAAAACCTTTCCCGGAAGTATATCAGCATTCCCTGCATGTAGTCAGATCATTTATGTTGGAAGCCAAATTGGGTAAACCTCTTGAAATGGAGGAAATTGTTCAGACTACCGATATATTGTTTAATCAGGTCTTTGATGAAAATGATTTGTTTCGTCAGATGCGGCTTATGAAAGATAAGGATGATTATCTATTTACACATTCTGTAAATGTAGCTATGTTAAGTATATTGATCGGCCGCTGGTTAAAATGCGATGAAAAAACTATTAAGGAATTAGGTACGGCTGGCTTGCTACATGACCTGGGTAAAGTATTTATTAAAGACGAAATTTTAAACAAGCCCGGCAAACTAACAGAAGATGAATTCAATGAGATAAAAAAACATCCTAAAATTGGCTATCAACTGGCAATTGAGAATCCTGAGGTTAATTATGATATTGCCAATGCCATACTTTTACATCATGAAAGAGCAGATGGTTCAGGTTATCCAATGGGAAACAAGGGCTATAATGCCCATTTCCATGCTGCAGTTGTAGCAGTGGCAGATGTTTATGATGCGATTACTTCCACCCGCAGCTATTCAACTCGTTCTTCCCCCTATGTAGCAGCAGAAATTTTGTGGCAGGAGTCTTTTGGAAGACTTGATCCCCGCATTACTAAAGTATTTTATGATAAAATCGCTAATTTTTATATTGGTAATGAAGTTCTATTATCAAATAATGAAGTTGGCGTGGTTATCTTTGTTGACCCTGCTCAACCTACCAGGCCAATAGTAAGAGTACAAGATAAATTTTACAATCTGTTATTGGAACGCAATATTCAAATTATAGAAATTATTGATTAAATTTGTTGCATAAATTACATAATATGGTAAGCCCCTTAACGGTGGGATTATATGAATAATTTGCGGATTAACTTGGTAAACTATCAACATCCGGTCAAAAAAATAATAAATTTAAAAAAATTATAAAAATTTTAGGTTTATAGCAGGATTTGCCGATTTTTTGGGGAATGTAAAATAGTGTTTCTAATATTTTAATGCAAAGGGAGGACTATGTAGTGAACAAATCGGAACTTGTCAAAGCGTTAGCGGAGAAGGCTGAGATTACTCAAAAGGATGCTGCCAAGACTCTAGATGCCATGGTAGAGACAATTCAGCAGGCTCTTGCCAAGGGAGACAAAGTACAGATCATCGGTTTTGGAAGTTTTGAGGTGCGTGACCGGAAAGAAAGAAAAGTTATCAGCCCGGCAACTGGCAAAGAAATTAATGTTCCTGCCACCAGAGTCCCTGCATTTAAGCCTGGAAAATCCTTGAAGGAAGCAGTAGCAGCTGACAAAAAGGCTGCAAAGAAGCCGGCTAAGCCTGCAAAGGCTGCTAAGAAAAAATAGTCTTTGAAACTATTTGACTTGGTAAAAGGGGTATGTTATTTTTGCATACCCCTATTTCTTTTATTAAATCTATTTCGACAATCTTTTTTATGAATAATAAACTAAATTAATATTTAGAAATATTTAGGATTATTTACAGGTATAATGTATGTGGTTTAAGATTTTCTTAATAGGGGGGATTATATTTTGAATAAAGATTTTAATTCTCAATACCGGGACAAGCTTATTAATGCTGAGCAGGCGGCAAAATTGATTCAATCAGGTGATGTTTTACTCTATGCGACTTTTTTAGGTCGGCCAGTCGAATTTGATAACGAATTAGCTAAACGAGGTCAGGAAATTAATGATGTTCAAATATTTTGTTGCGGCACCATGGCTGAACCAATAATGCAAACACCTCTACAGGGACCGGAAAAATTCACCTGTAACAATTGGTTTTTTGGTGTTCAGGACAGAAGGTTGCATGATCAGGGTAATATGTTCTATATGCCTATTCAATTCAGCCAGTTGCAGGACGTTATTTCCAATGAAACTTTTCGAATTGATTATTATGTTCAACAGGTCAGCCCTATGGATCAATATGGTTTTTTCTCCTTTGGTCCGGCTAATACATATAGTTTTGAAGGTTGCCTGAAGGCAACCAAGGTTATTCTGGAAGTTAACGAGAACATTCCCCGTATACCAGGAGGTTCTGAGGATTCAGTGCATATTTCCATGGTTGATTATATTATTGAAGGCAACAATACACCTTTATTTGAGCTTCCGCCCGCCAAACAACCAACGGAAATAGATCAAAAGATGGCCAGGCTCATTTTGGAGGAAATTGGTGATCGTTCCTGTCTGCAATTAGGAATAGGAGCATTACCTAACCTATTGGGAGAACTATTATGTGAGGCAGGTTTAAAAGACCTGGGGATTCATACCGAGATGTATACCGATTCAATGACTCGCTTATTTCAGGAAGGAGTAGCAACCGGGAAGTATAAGACTACTGATAGGGGGAAAATTGCCTTTTCCTTTGTTTTAGGAACCCGTAAGACCTATGATTTTATGCATCAAAATCCTTTAATGGCCAGTCATTGTGGCCGATATACCAATAATCCCAAAGTAATCGCCATGAATGATCGCGTGGTGGCAATCAACAATATAGTTCAGGTAGATTTATTTAGCCAGATATGTTCAGAAAGCGCGGGTACTCGCCATATATCAGGAACAGGTGGTCAATTGGATTTTATAACCGGTGCCTGGTATTCAAGGGGCGGCAAAAGCTTCTTGTGTTTGAGCAGTACCTATAAAGACCGCAATGGGGAGATACATTCCCGTATAGCTCCTATATTGACTCCGGGCAGTATCGTTACCACACCGCGTACAGCAGTTGATTTTATCGTAACTGAATATGGTAAAGCCCGGCTCAAAGGTAAACCCACCTGGGAAAGGGCTGAAATGTTAATAGAAATAGCTCATCCACAATTTCGTGACCAATTAATTCAGGAAGCAAACCGCATGAATATCTGGCGTCGCACTAACCGGGTTTAAAGAGGAAGTCAGCTGCGAGTTTAAATATTTTATTGAGATTAGTATTAAATCTTGAAACTGACTTTCCTGATTTTTAACTGAATGAACCTGACGGTTTTAATAATAAAACGAGGCAGGAGTTTTGAACTCCTGCCTCGTTACATGTAATTAAATTTTAATAATCAAAAGCTTCGAGAGGTATATCAAGAGCAGAGGTATCACGGTCACAAATAATATGGGAAATATATTCAATGCTGGGAGTAACATTGCGCAGATACCATTTGGCGGCCTCGATTTTACCTACATAGAAATTGTAATCATGATGTTCTGTACCTGTTTCTTTTATCCTCCGTAGAGCAACACAGGCCATATCCAGCAGTATATGTGAACAATGTAATTGAGATATGGCAGTTAATACCCGTCGGCCGAAAACTGGTATCATGGTGGGATTGTTATTTCTAAAGTCGACCAGACAGGTAAGCATCTTGTCAGCACTTACCAGGGCCCGGTCCAAATTACGGAATTCTTTTTCCAATCCGGTTGTATAACGGTTTTCAGTGGTGAAATTTCTGGCTTCGGAAAGGAAGGCGGCGAAGACTGCTCCTCTTCCCATACCCATCTTACGGCCAATTAAATCCATAGATTGAATGAAGTTGGTTCCTTCCCAGATGGAATATATTTTAATATCACGGGCAATCTGGGCTACCGGATACTCTTCACAATACCCATATCCTCCATAAGCCTGGATAGCTTCACCACAAAGCCACCAGCCTTCATCACTGGGATAAGCTTTACACAGAGGCGTAATAACATCCAGATATTGCTGGGCTTTTTCCCTCTCCTGCGGGTCAGGATCATGTTCACGAACGTCAAAGAAGAACATGGCCTTCATTATCATAGCTCGGAATGCTTCAGTGTGAGCTTTACCCATAATCAGGGTACGACGAATGTCTTCATGATTAATAATGGCTATTCTTTCACCACGGGGATTGGTAAAAGGCCTGCCCTGAATTCTATCCCGCGCATAATCACGGACATTATAAAAGGCATTGGCAACACAGCAGTGGGCCATATGCCCGGTTTCCATGCGGGCCAGGTTCATCATTTGGAACATTTGCGCCATACCTTCTCCACGACCTTCATTTTCCAGAGGGTTTTTACCCAGCAACCAGCCGCGGCAACTTCCATTCTCACCAAAGGACAGGGCAGCAGTACAGGATCCATGCTGACCCAGTTTATGCTCTACCCCGGTAGTAATTACATCATTATCGGACAGAGTCCCGTCAGCATTGACCCAGAACTTGGGAACAACGAATAATGAAATACCGCCGGTACCAGCTTTGGCTCCTTCAACCCGGGCCAGATAAAGATGAATAATATTTTCGGTAAAGTCATTATCACCACCGGTGATAAATATTTTTTGCCCTTTGATTTTAAAAATTCCGGGTTCATCAGTTGGAT